>OARB01000024.1_pt1 | contig 45371 bp, 40 predicted proteins | sample 1475561 | NCBI WGS metagenome assembly OARB01 (sample SAMEA3360673, study PRJEB22359) | human gut metagenome | biome: ENVO:urban biome; feature: ENVO:human-associated habitat; material: ENVO:feces | place: Bangladesh | collected 2011
CGTGAAGGTGGCCGTACTGTAGGTGCTGGTGTTGTAGCTAAGATCATCGCTTAATTATTTGACTAAGCACTACTAAAAAGGGCATCATTTGATGCCCTTTTTCTGCGCTGCGCAATAATGTGTCGATTTCTTGATCAAACGCAGCCAAAATTTGGGATTGAGAGAGTATTTTCTCGCTCTTTAGTATGGAATCAGCGCATTGCGTTGACCGAATGGATTTGCCCTGCAACAGCGGGGTCGTTGTCGTCTAGAAGTCAGATATGTGACAGGTTGGTTTATGAAAGCAAACAACGCTGAAGCTCCTGATAGCTCAAATGCAGCAGACACTCTAAAGTGGGTAGCCACTTTTGTTCTGCTGGTTGCCGCTGTTGTGGGTAATTACCTGTATGGTGAACTGTCTGTGGTGGCTCGCGCCGCAGGTGTAATTGTGTTGATTGCTGCAGCACTTGGTGTTGCTGCGACAACAACAAAAGGCAAAGAAGCGATCGTTTTTGCTCGCGAATCTCGCATGGAAGTTCGCAAAGTAGTTTGGCCAACACGCCAAGAAACTATGCAAACCACGCTGATCGTTTTAGCAGTAAGTATTGTAATGGCTCTGGCGCTTTGGGGTATTGACGGCATTATGGTTCGTCTAGTGGCCTTTGCGACCGGAGTATAGTAGAGGGTTTAATACATGAGTGAAGCTCCCAAAAAACGCTGGTATGTAGTTCAAGCCTTCTCGGGATTTGAAGGACGTGTTGCTCAGTCACTTCGTGAACATATCAAAATGCACGGTATGGAAGAGCTGTTTGGTGAAGTGTTAGTACCAACAGAAGAAGTGGTAGAAATGCGCGCTGGCCAACGCCGCAAAAGTGAACGTAAATTCTTCCCAGGTTATGTGCTAGTGCAGATGATCATGAATGATGAATCTTGGCACTTGGTACGTAGCGTACCTCGCGTGATGGGATTCATCGGTGGTACATCAGATCGCCCAGCTCCTATCACAGATAAGGAAGCGGATGCGATTCTGAATCGTCTTGAGAAAGCCAGCGAAGCACCACGTCCTAAAACCATGTTTGAAGCAGGTGAAGTCGTGCGTGTTAACGACGGTCCATTTGCTGACTTCAACGGTACCGTTGAAGAGGTGGATTACGAGAAAAGCCGCTTGAAAGTGTCGGTTTCGATCTTTGGTCGTGCAACACCTGTTGAACTCGAATTTGGTCAAGTGGAAAAGCTTGATTAAAAAAGCATCTCTTTAGGCTTGTCTGGGGCGTGGATTATGACTATAATTTCGCGCCTTTTTACAGGTTCTTTATGAAAACCGGGGAGCTGATCAATCGATTAGCGTTTGCACCCATAATCTAGGAAATATCATGGCTAAGAAAGTTGAAGCTTATGTAAAGCTGCAAGTTGCAGCTGGCATGGCAAACCCAAGTCCACCAGTTGGTCCTGCTCTAGGTCAACGCGGTGTTAACATCATGGAATTCTGTAAAGCGTTCAACGCACGTACAGAATCTCTAGAGAAAGGTCTACCAATCCCAGTAGTTATTACTGTGTACAGCGACCGTTCTTTCACGTTCGAAACTAAGACTCCACCAGCATCTGTTCTTCTGAAGAAAGCAGCTGGCATCAAGTCTGGTTCTGCACGTCCTAACACTGCTAAAGTGGGCACAATCACTGACGCTCAAATCCAAGAAATCGCTGCGACTAAAGCAGCTGACATGACTGGTGCTGATATCGAAGCGATGAAGCGTTCTATCGCAGGTACTGCTCGCTCAATGGGCCTAGTGGTTGAGGGTTAATACAATGGCAAAACTAACTAAGCGTATGCGTACTATCCGCGCAAAAGTGGATGTAACTAAAGAGTACGACATCAACGAAGCTGTTGCTCTGCTGAAAGAGCTGGCAACTGCGAAGTTCGTTGAATCAGTTGACGTTGCTGTTAACCTGGGTATCGATGCTCGTAAATCTGACCAAAACGTTCGTGGCGCTACTGTACTGCCACACGGTACTGGCCGTGACATCCGCGTAGCGGTATTCACTCAAGGTGCTAACGCTGAAGCAGCTAAAGCAGCTGGTGCAGAACTGGTTGGTATGGAAGATCTGGCTGATCTCGTGAAAAAAGGCGAAATGAACTTCGACGTAGTTATCGCATCTCCAGATGCAATGCGCGTTGTTGGTCAACTAGGTACTATCCTAGGCCCACGTGGTCTGATGCCAAACCCGAAAGTTGGTACTGTAACTCCTAACGTTGCTGAAGCGGTTAAGAACGCGAAAGCAGGTCAGGTTCGTTACCGTAACGACAAGAACGGTATCATCCATACCACTATCGGTAAGGTGACGTTCGAAGCAGACCAACTGAAAGAGAACTTAGAAGCTCTGCTGGTTGCTCTGAAGAAAGCAAAACCATCTTCTGCGAAAGGCGTTTTCGTGAAGAAGGTAAGCATCTCTACTACTATGGGTGCTGGCGTTGCTGTCGATCAGAATACTCTGAGCGCACAAGTTTAATGCATTTGCTTAGGCGCAGAATTTGTGTATAATTCTGCGCCTAATATTTGTGGTTGGGGCTGAACTTTTACCTCGTGGTGAAAACCCAGTCTCCGTCCAAGACCGTAGGCGTTATCCTCGGATAACTTAATAAAACCTACGTAGATGGTGCCCGAACTGACAGAAAGATCTACTTTTTAAGTTACCTTTCTTCTGGGACTGCACCAAAAAAGCTCTCACTGTTGTTGATAATAGTGAGCGGTGTAACGACAACCAGGAGTTAATCCAAGATGGCTTTAAATCTTCAAGACAAAAAAGCAATTGTTGCTGAAGTCAACGAAGCGGCCAGTGGTGCACTTTCTGCAGTTGTTGCTGACTCTCGTGGTGTTCAAGTTGCTGCGATGACTAATCTGCGTAAACAAGCTCGTGAAGCGGGCGTTTACCTGAAAGTTGTTCGTAACACACTGGCACGTCGCGCAGTAGAAGGCACAGCTTACGAATGTCTGAAAGACGTATTCGTAGGCCCTACTTTGATCGGCTTCTCTAACGAGCACCCAGGTGCTGCAGCGCGTCTTTTCAAAGACTTCGCTAAAGAGAACAAAGCATTCGAGATCAAAGCAGCTGCATTTGAAGGTGTACTGACTGACCCTGAAGTACTAGCGACACTACCAACTTACGACGAAGCGATTGCACGCCTGATGATGTGCATGAAAGAAGCTTCTGCTGGCAAGCTGGTTCGTACAATCGCTGCTGTCCGCGATCAAAAAGAAGCTGCATAAGCAAAATCGCTTTTGCTTTTTACTGGTTGCTAAATAAACTTATTGTTGACTTAAAAGAGAATTGTTATGTCTATTACTAACGAGCAAATCCTAGACGCTATTGCAGAAATGTCTGTAATGCAAGTTGTTGAACTGATCTCTGCTATGGAAGAGAAGTTCGGTGTTTCTGCTGCTGCTGCAGTTGTTTCTGGTCCAGCTGCTGCTGCTGCAGTTGAAGAGCAAACTGAATTCAACGTAATTCTGGCTGCTGCTGGCGCGAACAAAGTTGCTGTTATCAAAGCAGTACGTGGCGCAACTGGCCTAGGTCTGAAAGAAGCTAAAGCTCTTGTAGACGGCGCTCCAGCATCTGTTAAAGAAGCTGTATCTAAAGAAGAAGCAGAAGCACTGAAGAAAGAGCTTGAAGAAGCTGGTGCAACTGTTGAAGTTAAGTAATTCCTACTTAATTTCTTAGCCGAAAGGCTAATGGCTGGTGGTTTAATAACCACCGGCCTTTTTGCGCTGTAGGGTATGGACGAATTTTCCCGCTGTTTAAGCGTTCCATATTCATGCAAATGAGTTCATTTCAACGCAATGAATTCACACTACAGTAAACAGCGATTAGTCACTGTCCTCACCCTTTTTAACCTGAAAGGTGGACAGTTTGGGTCACTTATCAGCGAGCTGAGGAACCCCATGGTTTACTCTTATACCGAGAAAAAGCGCATCCGTAAGGACTTTGGTACTCGTCCACAAGTGTTGGACATTCCATACCTGCTATCGATCCAGCTCGATTCGTTCGAAAAGTTCATCGAACAGGATCCTGAAGGACAATACGGTCTTGAAGCCGCTTTTCGTTCTGTATTTCCAATTCAGAGCTATAACGGCAATTCAGAGCTGCAATACGTTAGCTACCGTCTTGGTGAGCCAGTTTTTGACGTTAAAGAATGTCAAATCCGTGGTGTAACTTATTCAAAACCGCTACGCGTGAAATTACGCTTAGTGATCTTTGATAAAGACGCGCCAGCAGGTACTGTCAAAGATATTAAAGAACAAGAAGTCTACATGGGCGAAATTCCGCTCATGACAGAAAATGGTACCTTCGTAATCAATGGTACTGAGAGGGTTATCGTATCCCAGCTGCACCGAAGCCCAGGCGTGTTCTTCGACAGCGATAAGGGTAAGACCCACTCTTCAGGTAAAGTTCTGTATAACGCACGTATCATTCCGTACCGTGGTTCATGGCTCGATTTTGAGTTCGATCCAAAAGACAACCTGTACGTACGTATTGACCGTCGTCGTAAGCTGCCTGCATCGATCATCCTGCGTGCACTAGGTAAAACTAGCGCCGAGATCCTGGACATCTTCTTCGAAAAAGTGAATTTCGAAGTGAAAGATCAAACTCTAATGATGGAGTTGGTTCCAGAGCGTCTGCGTGGTGAAACTGCGACCTTCGATATCGAAGCGGATGGCAAGGTTTACGTAGAGAAAGGCCGTCGTGTGACTGCACGTCACATCCGTCAACTTGAAAAAGATGGCGTGAACTTTATTGAAGTTCCGGTTGAGTACATCGTAGGTAAAGTATCTGCGAAAGATTACGTGAATGAAGCGACTGGCGAACTGATCATTACCGCGAACCAGGAAATCAGCCTGGAAGCGCTAGCGAACCTGTCTCAAGCCGGTTACAAAAAGCTAGAAGTTCTATTTACCAATGATCTGGACCACGGTCCGTTCATGTCAGAAACCCTGCGTGTTGATAGCACGACAGATCGCATCTCTGCACTGGTAGAAATCTACCGCATGATGCGCCCTGGCGAGCCACCAACGAAAGAAGCCGCGGAATCGCTGTTTGAAAGTCTATTCTTCTCTGCAGAGCGTTACGATCTGTCGACTGTTGGCCGTATGAAGTTCAACAGCTCAATCGGTCGTGAAGATGCGGAAGAGCAAGGCACGCTGGACGAAGTTGACATCATCGAAGTGATGAAAAAGCTGATCTCGATTCGTAACGGTAAAGGCGAAGTGGACGATATCGACCACCTTGGCAACCGTCGTATCCGTAGTGTCGGCGAAATGGCAGAGAACCAATTCCGTGTTGGTCTGGTACGTGTTGAACGCGCAGTGAAAGAACGCCTAAGCTTGGGCGATCTGGACAACGTGATGCCACAAGACCTGATCAACGCGAAACCAATTTCTGCTGCTGTAAAAGAATTCTTTGGTTCTTCTCAGCTGTCTCAGTTTATGGATCAGAACAACCCGTTGTCAGAAGTGACGCATAAGCGTCGTATTTCTGCATTGGGCCCTGGCGGTCTGACTCGTGAGCGTGCTGGCTTCGAAGTACGTGACGTACACGTAACGCACTACGGTCGTCTATGTCCTATCGAAACACCTGAAGGTCCAAACATCGGTTTGATCAACTCGCTGTCTGCGTTTGCACGCTGCAACGAGTACGGTTTCCTAGAAACCCCTTACCGTCGCGTAGTCAACGGTGTTGTGACTGACGAAGTGGATTACCTCTCTGCGATTGAAGAAGGTCAATTCGTTATCGCTCAGGCGAACGCTAAGCTGACAGAAGAAGGCGGTTTTGCTGATGAACTGGTTACCGCACGTCAAAAAGGCGAGTCAGGTCTTCACCCACGTGAACACGTTGACTACATGGACGTTGCGACAAACCAAGTTGTATCGATCGCGGCATCCTTGATCCCGTTCCTAGAACACGACGATGCGAACCGTGCTTTGATGGGTGCGAACATGCAACGTCAGGCGGTTCCAACTCTGCGTTCAGAGAAACCACTGGTTGGTACGGGTATCGAGCGTAACGTAGCGGTTGACTCTGGTGTAACAGCGGTGGCGAAACGTGGCGGTGTTATCCAGTCAGTTGATGCTTCTCGTATCGTAGTCAAAGTGAACGAAGAAGAGTTGATCCCTGGCGAAGCGGGTATCGACATCTACAACCTGACTAAGTACACCCGTTCGAACCAGAATACTTGTATCAACCAGCGTCCATGTGTGATGCCGGGTGAACCTGTAGCTCGTGGCGATGTACTGGCAGACGGTCCTTCAACTGACCTTGGCGAACTGGCTCTTGGCCAAAACATGCGTATCGCATTCATGCCTTGGAACGGTTACAACTTCGAAGACTCGATCTTAGTGTCTGAGCGCGTAGTTCAAGACGACCGCTTTACTACTATCCACATCCAAGAGCTTTCTTGTGTGGCGCGTGATACTAAGCTGGGCGCAGAAGAGATCACGGCTGACATCCCTAACGTGGGTGAAGCGGCTCTGTCTAAGCTTGACGAATCTGGCATCGTGTACATCGGTGCAGAAGTGAAAGGCGGCGACATTCTGGTTGGTAAAGTGACACCAAAAGGTGAAACTCAACTGACTCCAGAAGAGAAACTGCTGCGTGCGATCTTCGGTGAGAAAGCCTCAGACGTGAAAGATACGTCTCTGCGTGTACCGAACTCAGTAGCAGGTACGGTTATCGACGTACAAGTCTTTACTCGCGATGGCGTAGAAAAAGACAAGCGTGCGCTTGAAATCGAACAGATGCAGCTGAAAGAAGCGAAGAAAGACCTGACTGAAGAGTTCCAAATTCTGGAAGGCGGTCTTCTGGCGCGTGTTCGTTCTGTACTGCTGGCGGGTGGTTACACTGAAGCGAAACTGGGTTCAATCGAACGTAAGAAATGGTTAGAGCAGACGCTTGAAAATGAAGAGCTGCAAAACCAGCTAGAGCAACTGGCAGAACAGTACGACGAACTGAAAGCAGACTTCGATAAGAAGTTTGAAGCGAAGCGTCGTAAGATCACCCAAGGTGATGATCTGGCTCCTGGCGTACTGAAGATTGTTAAGGTTTACCTAGCAGTGAAACGTCGCATCCAGCCGGGTGATAAGATGGCGGGTCGTCACGGTAACAAGGGTGTTATCTCTAAGATCAACCCTGTTGAAGACATGCCATACGATGAAAACGGTCAGCCGGTTGACATCGTACTGAACCCACTGGGCGTACCATCACGTATGAACATCGGTCAGATCCTAGAAGTTCACTTGGGTCTGGCGGCGAAAGGTATCGGTGACAAGATCAACCAAATGATCAAGGAACAACAAGAGCTGGCGAAGCTGCGTGAGTTCCTGCAGAAGGTTTATGATCTAGGCGATACTCGTCAACGCGTTGATATCTCAGAACTCAGTGATGAAGATGTTCGTACACTGGCGCATAACCTGCGTGCTGGTCTACCGGTCGCAACGCCAGTCTTCGATGGTGCTCCTGAATCGTCTATCAAAGCTATGTTGGAACTGGCGGATCTGCCAGCTTCAGGTCAGTTGACTCTGTTCGATGGCCGCACGGGTGACGCATTTGAGCGCCCTGTTACCGTGGGTTACATGTACATGCTGAAACTGAACCACTTGGTTGACGACAAGATGCACGCTCGTTCTACAGGCTCTTACAGTCTGGTTACTCAGCAACCTCTGGGTGGTAAAGCTCAGTTCGGTGGTCAGCGCTTCGGTGAGATGGAAGTGTGGGCACTGGAAGCATACGGTGCTGCGTATACCCTGCAAGAGATGTTGACCGTTAAATCGGACGACGTGAACGGCCGTACTAAGATGTATAAGAACATCGTAGATGGCAATCACGCGATGGAACCTGGTATGCCAGAATCGTTCAACGTACTGTTGAAAGAGATTCGCTCGCTGGGTATCAACATCGAGCTAGAAGACGAATAATAAACCCTAAGGTTTCCCCGCAAGGGGAAGCCTACCGGTTTCGGTAGGAAGGTGCTCGTTGCCAATCGCAGCGAGTTCCTTTTAACTCCTTACAGGAGCTGAATGTGAAAGACTTATTAAACTTTCTAAAAGCACAGCATAAGACCGAAGAATTTGATGCGATCAAAATCGGTCTGGCTTCACCAGACATGATCCGTTCATGGTCTTTTGGTGAAGTGAAAAAACCTGAAACCATCAACTATCGTACGTTCAAGCCTGAGCGTGATGGTCTGTTCTGTGCGCGTATTTTTGGCCCGGTAAAAGACTACGAATGTCTTTGTGGCAAATATAAGCGTCTGAAACACCGTGGTGTGATTTGTGAGAAGTGTGGCGTTGAAGTCACCCAAACTAAAGTTCGTCGTGACCGTATGGGCCACATCGAACTGGCTTCTCCAGTTGCGCACATCTGGTTCCTGAAGTCTCTGCCATCTCGTATCGGTCTACTGATGGACATGCCTCTGCGTGACATCGAACGCGTACTTTACTTTGAAATGTACGTAGTGACTGAGCCAGGCATGACTGACCTTGAACGTGGTCAAATGCTGACTGAGGAAGAGTACCTCGACCGTTTGGAAGAGTGGGGCGATGAGTTCACCGCGAAAATGGGTGCTGAAGCGATCAAAGATCTGCTGGCATCGATGGATCTGCCTGCAGAAGCAGAGCAGATGCGCGAAGAGCTGGATACCACTAACTCTGAAACCAAACGTAAGAAACTGACTAAGCGTCTGAAGCTGGTTGAAGCGTTCGTCGCATCAGGTAACAAACCTGAATGGATGATCCTGACTGTACTACCAGTTCTGCCGCCTGATCTACGTCCATTGGTTCCACTGGATGGCGGTCGTTTCGCAACGTCGGATCTGAACGATCTGTACCGTCGCGTCATCAACCGTAACAACCGTTTGAAGCGTCTGCTTGAACTGGCGGCACCAGACATCATCGTACGTAACGAAAAACGTATGCTGCAAGAGTCTGTGGATGCGCTGCTGGATAACGGCCGTCGTGGTCGTGCGATCACGGGCTCGAACAAGCGTCCGCTGAAGTCTCTGGCTGACATGATCAAAGGTAAGCAAGGTCGTTTCCGTCAGAACCTGCTGGGTAAACGTGTTGACTACTCAGGCCGTTCGGTTATCACCGTAGGTCCATACCTGCGTCTGCACCAGTGTGGTCTACCGAAGAAAATGGCTCTTGAGCTGTTCAAACCATTCATCTACAGCAAGCTGGAAACTCGTGGCCTAGCAACGACGATCAAAGCCGCTAAGAAAATGGTTGAGCGCGAAGAAGCGGTCGTATGGGATATCTTGGATGAAGTGATCCGCGAACACCCAGTGCTGCTGAACCGTGCACCAACACTTCACCGTTTGGGTATCCAAGCGTTTGAACCGGTCCTGATCGAAGGTAAAGCGATCCAACTGCACCCACTAGTGTGTGCGGCGTATAACGCGGACTTCGACGGTGACCAAATGGCGGTACACGTTCCTCTGACGCTTGAAGCGCAGTTGGAAGCTCGTACCCTGATGATGTCAACCAACAACATTCTGTCGCCAGCGTCAGGTGATCCAATCATCGTACCGTCTCAGGACGTGGTACTGGGTCTGTACTACATGACCCGTGAAAAGATCAATGCGAAAGGCGAAGGTATGTACCTGACTGGTCCTGCTGAGGCTGAGAAGGCGTACCGTACTAAGACTGCTGAGCTGCACGCTCGCGTTAAAGTACGTATTACCGAAACCATCAAGCATGAAAACGGTAAGCTGACCACTGAAACCAAGATGATTGACACGACCGTTGGCCGTGCCATGTTGTGGCAAATCGTACCGAAAGGTCTGCCATACAGCTTGGTGAACCAGAAGTTAGGTAAGAAGCAAATTTCTAACCTGCTCAACGAGGCATACCGTAAGCTGGGTCTGAAAGACACCGTTATCTTCGCTGACCAAATCATGTACACCGGTTTCGCTTACGCGGCACTGTCTGGTGTATCGGTTGGTATCGACGATATGGTAGTTCCAGCGGCTAAGTACACGGAAATTGCTGAAGCGGAAGAAGAAGTACGCGAAATTCAAGAGCAGTTCCAGTCTGGTCTGGTGACCGCTGGCGAACGCTACAACAAAGTGATCGACATTTGGGCATCAACCAACGATCGCGTAGCGAAAGCGATGATGGAAAACCTCTCTTCTGAGCAGGTGATTAACCGTCAAGGCGAACAAGAAAAACAAGAGTCGTTCAACAGCATCTATATGATGGCCGACTCAGGTGCTCGTGGTTCTGCTGCTCAGATCCGTCAGTTGGCGGGTATGCGTGGTCTGATGGCGCGTCCAGATGGCTCGATCATCGAAACGCCAATCACGGCAAACTTTAAAGAAGGTCTAAACGTTCTTCAGTACTTTATCTCAACGCACGGTGCTCGTAAGGGTCTGGCGGATACGGCACTGAAAACAGCGAACTCCGGTTACCTGACTCGTCGTCTGGTAGACGTAGCGCAAGACGTTGTGGTGACTGAACATGACTGTGGCACCCTAGAAGGCGTGGTGATGACACCGCACATCGAAGGTGGTGACGTTAAAGTCGCACTGACTGAACTGGCACTGGGCCGTGTGGTATCAGAAGATATCCTCAAGCCAGGTACAGATGAAGTGTTGATCCCTCGTAATACACTGCTGGATGAAAAGTGGTGTAAGGTGATCAACGATAACTCTGTTGACCAAATCAAAGTACGTTCAGTGGTAACTTGTGATTCTGACTTCGGTTGTTGTGCGCAGTGTTACGGTCGTGACCTAGCACGTGGTCACTTGGTGAACCAAGGTGAAGCGGTCGGTGTTATAGCGGCACAGTCAATCGGTGAGCCAGGTACACAGCTGACGATGCGTACGTTCCACATCGGTGGTGCGGCATCAACAGCAGCAGCAGAAAACAGCATCCAAGCTAAGAACAACGGTTCTGTGAAACTGCACAATGCGAAGTTCGTAACCAATAAAGATGGCAAGCTCGTTATCACCTCTCGTGCTTCTGAGCTGACCATCATTGACGAATTTGGTCGTACCAAAGAGAAACACAAACTGCCATACGGCTCTATGCTGAGCAAAGCCGATGGTGATGCAGTGGCTGCGGGCGAAACCGTAGCGAACTGGGAAGCGCATACCATGCCAATCATCACTGAAGTGGCAGGTCGCGTACAGTTTGTGGATATGATCGATGGCGTAACCGTTTCTCGTCAAACGGACGATCTGACTGGTCTGTCTTCAAGTGAAGTGACTGAAGCCGCAGCGCGTCCTGCAGCAGGTAAAGATATGCGTCCAGCCATTAAACTGGTTGACGCAAATGGTAAAGATGTCCTGATCCCAGGTACTGACATGCCAGCTCAATACTTCCTGCCAGGTAAAGCGATTGTGAACTTGGACGACGGTGCTGAAGTGAATGTGGGTGATACACTGGCTCGTATTCCTCAGAAGTCTGGCGGTAACAAGGACATCACCGGTGGTCTACCACGCGTTGCTGACCTGTTTGAAGCGCGTAAGCCAAAAGAGCCTGCGATTCTGGCTGAGCACTCAGGTACCGTATCGTTCGGTAAAGAGACTAAAGGTAAGCGTCGTTTGATCATCACTCGTGACAGCGGTGACACTTACGAAGAGATGATCCCTAAACATCGTCAATTGAACGTGTTTGAAGGTGAGCGCATTGAGCGTGGTGATGTGATTGCGGACGGCCCAGAGTCGCCACATGACATCCTGCGTCTGCGTGGGATCCATGCAGTGACCACTTACATCGCGAACGAGGTTCAGGAAGTTTACCGTCTACAAGGCGTTAAGATTAACGATAAGCACATCGAGACTATCGTTCGTCAAATGCTGCGTAAGTGTACGATCACCTTCGCGGGTGACTCAGAGTTCTTGCCTGGCGAGACAGTTGAGTACTCACAAGTGAAGATCGCGAACCGTAAACTGGTTGAAGAAGGCAAAGAGCCAGCTCGTTTCGAGCGTGAGTTGTTGGGTATTACCAAAGCATCTCTGGCGACTGAGTCTTTCATCTCAGCAGCATCGTTCCAAGAAACCACTCGCGTTCTAACGGAAGCAGCGGTATCTGGTAAGCGTGACGATCTGCGCGGTCTGAAAGAGAACGTGATCGTTGGCCGTCTGATCCCGGCTGGTACAGGTTTTGCGTACCACCAAGATCGTCAAGCCAAACGTGCACAAGAACAGCAAGGTCCATCGGCTGAACAAGCCACTGACAACCTCGCTGCACTGTTGAATGCAGGTTTCTCTTCTGACGACGAGTAAGTCATAGTCATCAAGCTATGAAAAAAGGCACCTTAAGGTGCCTTTTTTATTGGTCTATTTTTTACATTCATCTTCGCAGCGGAAATCACCGATTGAAAACGAGTGTTCTGCTAAGCACCCGGAGGTACAGCAAGGCTATCCGCAATTAACTGGATCAATTGATCTTCAAGAGAAAAGCGTAGCTCAAGCACTTCGCCAACTTTTGATAAGTCACGATCTAGATCGAGCAGTTCATCGTATTCAGTCACCGTTGCGTACTGATCATTAAAATTGAGCAGGGGTTCGGTGGTAGCGACGATTTTACCGTAGACTTGATTGATCTCATCGGTCGCTTTAAAACCGGTGGCGTGCCACTTATCCATGACCATGTCATAGATTTTGAAATGGCCTTCAGAGATGTAATCCACTAATTCTTGGCAAAAATACAGCAGAGCCTGTGGAGAAGGGAGTTCAGAAACCGCAGCTTTGGTTGTACAAGGTTGCAGTGCCGCCAGCTTACAATATTCAACGATCACATGCTGTCGTTTATCCAGCCAATGGTCAATGATATCGCTCGAACCACCCCATTGTTCTTGGACGTTTTTGAATTTTCTTAGCATGACCATGTCCTCATGATCGGATCGTCACTGACGATCGTTCCTTTGCCTTTTTAGTAATATCAATAAGATATCACTACTGCCCTCACAAAAAGTTATAGTCAATAATTCTTGTGCTGACAAATTGTGGTGTGAATTTAGATTGCCAGTAAAATGATCCGACTGCAAGCAATCAGGAGAAGCAGAGTGGAAAAGAGTGACGGCAAGAACGCTTATTGGTGTGTTGTTTCAGGCAGCGATCTTTGGCTGGTGGATGGCCAAATTCCTTATGGCAGCGCAGAGCAGTGGGATCTGCCACAAGAGAAGGCGATCTTGGTGGATCGTTACCAAAACTCCCCTGTCTACTGGCTGAATGCTGCAGATATTGAGCAGGATCGTCCGCTCACTTCATTACGTGAGTTATTGGGTGTGGATGAGGCGCTGTTTCTTGCTGCAAGCAAAGCGGTGCAATATGGCCATATGAGCCAAACCATACGATTTTGTCCGCAATGTGGGGGGCGTAACTATCTCAATCATCAGCAACTGGCAATGCAGTGCCACGATTGCCGAACCCTGCACTATCCGCGTATTTTTCCCTGCATTATTGTTGCCGTACGTAAACAGCAGCAAATTTTGCTGGCGCAGCACCCACGCCATCGCAATGGTATGTACACCGTGATTGCCGGCTTTGTTGAGGTAGGCGAGACGCTTGAACAGTGTGTTGCGCGTGAAGTGTTGGAAGAGACCGGTATCGTCGTGACCAATATTCGCTACTTTGGCAGCCAACCTTGGGCATTTCCGTCGAGTATGATGATGGCGTTTTTAGCCGATTATGACACTGGTGAGCTTAAACCCGATTACAGTGAATTGAGTGATGCCAATTGGTTTGGTATCGAAAACCTTCCTCCTGTTGCACCGCGAGGGACGATTGCCCGCGCTTTGATTGAGCAGACGTTGGCCGATATTGCCCAAGATCAGGCTTAAAAGGCAAAAAAAAACCCTCCGGTTAAGGAGGGGGTAAGTAAGATGTCGTTATGAGATGCTGAGTCGAGGACTCAGTTTATGATTATAGTTTTCGCTAGCGAACAAATTTTTAACACCGTTAAGGGTTGGACGCAATTTAAGCATTGATTTAAAAGTTAATAACTTGATCCCGCTTGCAAAGCCAACCGCTTTTGTGGGACAAACGATGTTAGAATACGCGCCAAAGTAAAGAAGCCGAAAAAGTGGGAATCACCATGACTGAATTAAAAAATGATCGCTACCTGCGTGCTTTGCTCAAGCAGCCAGTCGATTACACTCCTGTATGGATGATGCGCCAAGCGGGGCGTTATCTCCCTGAATACCGTGCCACTCGTGCTCAAGCGGGTGATTTTATGGCGCTGTGCAAGAATGCAGAGTTGGCTTCAGAAGTGACTTTACAGCCGCTGCGACGTTTTCCGCTTGATGCTGCGATCCTGTTTTCTGATATTTTGACGATTCCTGATGCGATGGGACTTGGGCTGCGTTTTGCGGCGGGCGAAGGACCGGTCTTTGAGCGTCCCATCACCTGCAAAGCCGATGTCGATAAGATTGGTATTCCCGATCCTGAAGGGGAATTGCAGTATGTGATGAACGCGGTGCGTCAAATTCGCAAAGATCTGCAAGGTGAAGTGCCGCTGATTGGTTTCTCTGGCAGTCCTTGGACGCTCGCCACTTATATGGTTGAAGGTGGCAGTTCAAAAGCCTTCACCAAAATCAAAAAGATGATGTACAGCGAGCCTACCGTGCTGCATGCGCTGTTAGATAAATTAGCTGACAGTGTGATCAGCTACCTGAATGCTCAGATTAAAGCCGGCGCACAAGCGGTGATGGTATTTGATACTTGGGGCGGCGTGTTAACACCGCGTGATTATCAACAGTTCTCTTTGCAATACATGCACAAGATTGTCGATGGCTTGATTCGTGAAAACGAAGGCCGCCGTGTACCAGTCACGCTGTTTACCAAAAATGGTGGCATGTGGCTGGAGCAGATCGCGGCTACAGGTTGTGATGCTGTGGGTTTAGATTGGACGATCAATATCGCCGACGCTAAAGCGCGTGTGGGAGATAAAGTGGCACTGCAAGGCAATATGGATCCTTCTATTCTGTATGCTCCTGCCCCACGAATTCGTGAAGAGGTGGCGAGTATTTTGGCTGGATTTGGCCAAGGTGGCACAGGCCACGTGTTCAACTTGGGGCATGGTATTCATTTGGACGTGCCGCCTGAAAATGCCGGTGTGTTTGTTGAAGCGGTGCATGAGCTTTCGAAGCCGTACCATCCATAGTAAACGTGAAAAGCGTCTGCAGGTCAGACGCTTTTCACATCTTGAGCCCGACTGTTTTATACTTCGGTAATCCAGACAGAAAGACGAAGCGAATCATGATGAAAACTAAGGATCGCATAGTGCATGCGGCACTTGAGCTGTTTAATCAGCAAGGTGAACGTAACATCACGACTAACCATATCGCTGCTCATATTGAGATCAGCCCAGGTAATTTGTATTACCACTTTCGCAATAAGCAGGAGATAGTGCGTGATATTTTTGCGCTCTACTCGGCGGAGCTGATTGAGCGTTTTACTCCGCTACAAGGTCAGTATGAGAGCCTTTCTCTACTCAAGCACTATTTGGATTCGATTTTCACTCTGATGTGGAAATACCGTTTTTTCTATGCCAATTTGCCGGAAATCTTGCAGCGCGATGAAGAGTTGCATGCTGACTACATTCGGGTTCAAGAACGATTACAGACCAATTTGATTGATATCGTGCGTAATTTTGTCAATCTGCAACTGCTGGAGTTGAATGAGGATGAGATGCCGAAACTGGTGCGGACTCTGCATCTGATTGCGTCTAGCTGGCTTGGTTATCAATCGGCGATGTCACACAAAACTCAGATCACGGAAGAGGTGATTCATCAAGGCATGTTGCAGATGATCTCGGTCGTTAAACCTTGTGCCACTAAGGCGGGGCGTGAACAGCTTCAACTGCTTGAAGAAGGTGTGCGAGCTATGCATGCCTGAGCATGAGTTATAACCAATCTGTCTTGGGCATGGAGCCGATTCGTTGCTAACTTCCTGAACATTTCCAGCCAGAAAGGAAGCTTTACGTGGATTACGATGTATTTAATGGGGATGCTGATGGCATTCTTTCTCTTGTGCAATGGCGTCTAGTGCATCCTAAATCGACTCAGCTAGTCACGGGCGTTAAGCGCGATATTGCCTTACTCGAGCGACTGACGGTAACGGCTGGTGATGAGCTGGTGGTATTGGATATCTCCATGGCTAAAAATCAGCTTGGCTTGCAGCGAGCTTTGCAAGCGGGAGCCCATGTATTTTATGCCGACCATCATCAGCCCGGCGATATTCCTGCCCATTCTGCACTGCAAGCGCATATTGATACCGATGCCAATCTCTGTACGGCATTGATCATTGATCGGCTACTGAAAGGGCGTTTTCGTGACTGGGCGATAACAGCAGCGTTTGGCGATAACTTACACCGTGTGGCACACACTCTGGCGGAGGAAGCGGGATTCGATGCCGCACAAACCGATGCCCTTTGTGAATTAGGAACGCTGATTAACTACAATGGCTATGGCCGCACCGTATCTGAACTGCATTTCGCGCCTGATACGTTGTATCAAACTTTACTCGCTTATCAAACACCGTGGGCTGTGCTGGCTGATCTCAACTCGCCTTTTTACCAATTACGCAGCGCTTATCAGCAAGATTTTGCTTTTGCCCTTGCGCAACCGGCTTATTATCGGAGCTCAAGTGTCACCGTGGTGATCTTACCCGATTGTGCAGCAGCGCAGCGCGTGAGCGGCGCATTTGCCAATCATCTTGCTAATCAGGATATGCAACGTGCGCATTTGATTGTGACGTATGCGGATGAGCAGCATTACACGCTCTCTTTACGTGCTCCCTTGAGCGATAAACGAGGCGCGGGAGCTTTGTGTGCCCAGTTTCCTTCTGGTGGGGGGCGAGAATCGGCCGGGGGAATCAATCAACTCCCCTATGCGCTGCTCGATAACGTGATTGCGGTTGTTGAGGCGTTTTACGCCTCTTAGCGCTGTAACCACTGCGAAGGGTTTTCCGCGCGGCTATTACGACGGATTTCAAAGTAGAGGGCAGGGCGTGATTGACCACCAGTATCACCCGCAAGAGCAATGGTTTCACCTGCGATAACTTTGTCGCCCTCTTTCTTGAGCAGAGTTTGGTTGAAGCCATACAGTGTCATATCACCTTTGCCGTGGTCGAGGAGCACAACCAAGCCATAACCTCGCAGATACTCGGCAAACACGATCGTGCCCGGATAAACCGCTTTGACCTCTTGGCCGTAATTGGCATCAATGACCAAACCTTTCCAATCAATCTGCCCAGTTTGGCGTTCACCGAAGTTATGTAGCACACGCCCTTTCAGTGGCCACGGTAGCTTACCGCGTTGGCTCGCAATGCCATTCATCAATACTGCATTGCGTTTGGCGGCTTTGGCTATTTCAGCTTTGAGGCGCGTTTCGTTGCGCTGCAATTCGGCAAGGTAGACTTTGTCGCCGGAAATGCTGCTCTCAATTTTCTTTACGGTTTGCTTACGCTCACTTTGCGTTTTAGCCAGTTTGTCTCGCTGTTGGGTCTGCTCTGCCAGTAATTTCTCAATCTGTTCACGCTCAGCTTGTCTCTGCTGTTGACTGGCATTGAGATCGGCTTGGGTTTTTTCTAAAGCTTCGATAGCTTGCGCGCGGCTTTTTGCCAAATGTTGATAGTACTGGCTGATGCGGTCTTCATCGGCACTGCGATGAAAAAATTGACCATTCGTCAGTGAGCGTTTAGTGAGATAGTAGGTCTGCAGTAGGCGTTCGAGTTTATCGGCTTGTTGCTGTTTCTGAGTTTCCAGCGCCTGAATATTACTATTGAGCTGAGCAATGTTGCGATTGGCATTCTCCAGATCGTTTTTGGTTTTCGTGATCTGATTTTCGATACTGTTGATGCCAAGCTCTTGTTGTTTAAGGGCTTGTTGTAGTTGGTCGAGCGATTTTTGTTGTTCGGCCAGTGATTGTTGTTGGCGAGATATTTCACTTTTTACCCCCGTTAACTCCTGTTGCGTAGCCGCAAAGAGCGACGGCGAAACCATAAATAACAGGCAGACCAGCAGACGTCGGGTCAAGGTTTTTCCTAGAAAGTCACTGAAAATCGCGTGCGGATCCGTTGCTGTCATTGAGTTTGGTCTAGTGTTAGTGAATAAAAAACGGGTGCTTCAGTATACCCAAAGCTTGGCATCAGGCGAGCCTGTGATGTCAAAAGTTTGCAATTCTCATCGCACTCGGTGGGAAATGCGTATAAAAAAGCCCTGAGTATTCAGGGCTTTCATCATCATCGAGTCAGCTTAGCTGTACAGCACTTGGCCTGACATGTCTGCTGGAATATCCAGATCCGACAGCGCCAACATGGTTGGAGCTAGATCCGATAGCTTTCCGCCTTCTTTTAGGCTGATCGCTTTGTTGCCGACATAGATAAGTGGTACAGGTAGGCTAGTGTGCGCTGTGTGTACGCCGCCCGTTTCTGGGTCAATCATCATTTCCGCGTTGCCGTGGTCAGCGGTGATCAGCAGTTGACCATCCACTTCTTTGATGGCTTCAACCACACGACCAATACACTCGTCTACGGCTTCACACGCTTTCACTGCAGCTTCGTAAACGCCAGTGTGACCGACCATGTCGCCGTTTGGATAGTTACAGATGATCGCATCGTATTTGCCTGATTTGATCGCTGCAACTAGCTTGTCAGTCAGCTCTTTAGAGCTCATTTCTGGTTGTAGGTCGTAGGTGGCTACTTTTGGTGAAGCCACCAGTTGACGCTCTTCGCCTGGGAATTCATTTTCAACGCCGCCGTTGAAGAAGAAGGTTACGTGCGCGTATTTCTCGGTTTCAGAAATACGTAGCTGAGTTTTACCCGCTTTTGATAGCCACTCACCGTAAGTGTTTTCCAGTGACGCTGGACCAAACGCACACTGGAGTGGGATATCTGCTGCGTATTGAGTCAGCATCACAAAATCCAGCGCTGGGAAGGCTTTGCGGCTAAAGCCTGCGAAATCAGGCACGAAAGTACGGGTGATTTGACGCGCGCGGTCAGCACGGTAGTTCATGAACAGCAGGGCATCGCCATCTTGCATCGCGGCAGATTCTTGACCCGCTGCGCGGATTTCGGTTGCTTTCACAAACTCATCGTTTTCTTCACGAGCGTAAGCCGCTTGCAGTGCTTCAACCGCTGAGTCATAAGTAAACTCACCTTGCGCCAGAGTCAGCAGGTCATAGGCTTTTTCAACGCGATCCCAGTTGTTGTCACGATCCATGGCGTAGTAACGACCCACGATAGAAGCGATACGGCCTTTACCCAGTTTGGCAAACAGATCTTGGAAGCGTTTCAGTGACGCTTCTGCGCTACGTGGTGGTGTGTCACGACCGTCAAGGAAGCAGTGCAGGTAGATTTTTTCTGCGCCACGTGCGGCCGCCATTTCTACTGCTGCGTAGATGTGGTCTTCGTGTGAGTGTACGCCACCTGGAGACATCAGACCCATCAGGTGAACCGCTTTGCCCGCAGCAACTGCTTTATCAATGGCTGCCACCAGAACTTTGTTGTGTTGGAATTCACCATCCATGATCGCTTTGGTGATGCGAGTTAGGTCTTGGTAAACAATACGGCCAGCACCGATGTTGGTATGACCCACTTCTGAGTTACCCATTTGACCATCAGGTAGACCTACGTCCATACCAGAAGCAGAAATCAGAGTGTGAGGGTTGTTGGCCATTAGGCTATCCATCACAGGTGTACGCGCATTATTGATCGCGTTATTTGCGTTGTCTTCGCGGTAACCCCAACCATCTAGGATCACCAGAGCCATTGGCTTCTTAGCTGACATAGTTCTAACCTCGTCAAAATCAAAATAACTGAAACGTAAAATTAGCGTAATTTTACTACAATCTAGACGTTTTGCATCCGGTTAAGATCAATGATTCTCTCTATCAATGCAAGTAAATGTAGCCTATTGATCAAAATCGCGTTTAAGACACCAACAAGCTGGTGCCCCCAACGGCAAGGATAGCCCCTAACCAAGCATAGCGGTTTGGACACTGTTTAGTGTAGATCCAAAGCAGTGGTAGTAGCATGATGGGTGTGGTGGAAGAGAGCAGTGCGACCATGCCGACATTCCCCTCACGCAGAGCGTAGAGGATCAGCGTCATACCAACCGCCATGGCAATAAAGCCGTTGAGTGCCGTGACCAAAAAGATATTGAGCGTGATGATTTGTGTAGGACGAGCAATGCGTGCGCCGGTTAAACGCAGTAAAGAGTGAGCCGCAAAGGCGGTGATCATCCGCATCGCAGAGGCAGCAATCGGATCGATCTCTGTTTGCATCACGGGTTTGGCAATAATGCCCCCGAGGGCTTGGCATAAGGCGGCGGTTAAGCCGAGTCCAATTCCAACCCACACACTGCCATTGATGCTATCCAAACTAGGCCCAGTTTGCCCACGGCGACCAAAGAAAATCGCCATCAGAACGCCGCTAAACACTAAAGTAGAGCCGAATAGCTCTTGCTTGGTCATGCTTTCACTAAACAGGAAATAACCGAGCACGGCAGAAAACACCGCATGACAGGAGAAGAGTAAGCCGGACTGCCTTGGCCCCATGCGATTCAGGCAAGCAAAAAGCGCGGTATCACCGATGAAAATTCCAATAAACCCCGACAACATCATGGCTGGAATCGCACTGCTGTGTACGGTTGACCAACCTCCGCTGAAGAGGGCAATGGTGGTTAAGATGACGGAGGTACACCCCATACGCCAGCGGCTATAAGCAAAAGAGCCGAGGTGTTTCGCGGGAGTGATAGAAAGTAAACTGGCGATAGCCCAAAGACAGGCTGCGGCAAGTGCCAGCCATTCGTAACCCATTGCGTCATCCTTGCGGTTGGGAGTGATGAGGGCACTCAATATGCCATTAAGCAATCAGGAAAACAAAAGCAATTTCAGTGCGATTAGAAGGTTCACAGCTTGCTATCTCGAGAGTGATGACAAGCTGTGAAAGAGGGGAGGAAGAGGGAGTTTATCCGAGTAGGAACACCATCAGATAAACGATGCCAAGCCCAATCCCCCCAATGACTAAACCCGTTTTTGCCATATCTTTGCTTTCGATAAGCCCCGTTGAGTAAGCAAGCGAGTTGGGCGGTGTCGAAACGGGCAAAATCATCCCCAGTGACGCGGAAAAAGCGACCACGACTAACAGCGCTTGTAAGCCGCCGACTTGCTCAAGGCTACTCATCGAAGTACCAATCGCAGCGGCAATCGGCATGATCAAGTTGGCAGTCGCCGTGTTAGACATAAAGTTGGCCATTAGCCAGCACACCAACGAAAGAGCAATCACAATCAGCATAGGTGAGAGAGATTGATAGTCGATGGAGTGCGCTAACGCTTGGGCGAGTCCCGTCTGTTCAAGGCCGATACCAATCGCGATCCCACCGGCAACTAACCACAGCACATCCCAGTTGATCTGTTTCAGCTCTTCTTTGCCCATGATGCCAGTGAGGGTGAACACGGCCAGTGGAATAATCGCCACCACATAAGTGTTCATACCATGCCATGAGGTGGTCATCCACAGCACTATGGTTAAAGCAAACGTGATGTAGACCAGCATGGCACGCCAGCCGCGTTGAAATTCGCCTTTGAGTTTCAAGGTCATTGTGGCTTGTGAGGAGGGGAAAAGCTTTTGCAGTAAGAACCAAGCGATGGTCAGTTGTACCAGTACGAACGGCAATCCCATCATCATCCATGACAGAAAATCAATGCTGTTTTCGCCCGTTAGATACTGCAGTGCGATAGCGTTAGGTGGCGTGCCGATCGGGGTTGCGATGCCCCCTGTGTTGGCCGCAATCGGAATGCATAGCACCAGAGCTTTGATGCCTAAATCCCCTTTGGGGGCAGACGCAACAATAGGGCCAAGCAGCGCCAACATCATCACTGTGGTCGCTGTGTTGGACATAAACATCGAGAAAACTGAGGTGATCAGCATTAACCCGAGCATGATGTACTTAGGCTGGTGGCCAAAAGGTTTGAGTAGCACTCGTGCTAAGTTGTTATCCAATTCGTATTTAGATGCGGCGATGGCTAAAGCAAAACCGCCCATAAACAAAATGATAATGGGAGAGGAGAAGGCACTGAAAATATCGGTGTATTTAAGGAGTTCACCGAGCGGATGATGCGGATCGGGCACTCGAAAGCCATGCAAGCCTTTATCGGAAATCATGACGAGTTCAAGGGCAATGATCAGGATCGACGTGGCAAACACAGGAACAGGCTCCAACACCCACAGCAGTGCAGCAAGAAGGAAAATGGCCAGTAAACGGTGTTGAACCAAGGTGAGATCTTGAATCGGGATTGCATCAATCGGCATCAATAGTACGCCCAACGGCAGTAAGAAACAGATCAGGAGTTTGACGAGTAGACCTCGTTCCAGTTGCGGCATGGGCTTTCCCTCTTGGCTCAAGTGAAAGCTTAGAGTAAGCGACTGAAATCTATGGGTCTTAGAGGGCGGTTAAATTTTTGGGTTTTGCTATCAGTGACAGTGCAGATGTGTGGCGAGCTTCAAAAGACAACATCCCAGCCGAAGCTGGGATGTTGAGTCTTCCGACTTGAAGCAGCGTTGGTGTTGGCTGCAACTCTAAGTCGTATATTAAGCTTGGTGTGCGTAGGGCTCGCCCATGCGGGTTGGTGCGCCCAGTGCCATGCTGTCATCAAAGCGAATAGCTTGTTTGGCAAACAGGTTGATCACGGTGGAGCCCAGTTTAAAGCGACCCATCTCTTCGCCTTTTTTGAGAACCACTGCTTGGTTACCGTTGGCTGGGTAGTCCCAACGATAAACGGTGTTGCCACGCGGCGGAGTCACGGTGCCCGCCCAAACCAGTTCAATACTGCCGACAATGGTGGCGCCAACCAGCACTTGTGCCATTGGGCCAAATTCTGTATCGAAAATACACACCACACGCTCGTTGCGGGCAAACAAGTTCGGTACATTTTCCGCTGTCAGAGGGTTTACCGAGAACAGATCGCCCGGTACGTAGATCATTTGGCGCAAAGTGCCATCACAAGGCATATGTACGCGGTGATAATCACGTGGCGAGAGATACAGAGTCGCAAAATCACCATCACGGAATTCTTCCGCGAGCTTGGCATCACCACCGAGCAGCTCTTGGGCTGAGTAAGTGTGGCCTTTGGCTTGGATAAGTTTACCGTATTCAATCGCACCAAACTGACTCACGCACGCATCGGCAGGATGGGTGATCACCTTTTCGCCTTCAGCGATAGGGCGCACGCCAGCTTTTAGCTCACGCACAAAAAATTCATTAAACGTCTTGAAGTGAGTCGGATCAGAGTGCAGAGCCTCGTCCATGTTGACGTTATATTGCTTGATGAACCAGCGGATGATGGCCGTGGTCAGGCTGCCTGCACGCGCAGACGCCAACTTGCCAACCAAGCGGGTCAGGGCATGTTGTGGAATCCAATATTGCAGTCCAACTTTAATCTTATCCATGGTTTACATTCCAATAGAGTGGTGATGGGCGCGAGATGTTACTGAAAATCGCGCCTTCTGTCAGTAGATGCTCTAAACTTGCTAACAATTTGCTCTTACAGATCGGCTTTTTTGCTGCGCGAATACTGCCGATTGGCTTTGTTTTCCGTCATGCTTTGCACAATTCGATGATAATTATCAAAACGCAGTGCGCTGATTTCTCCCTTGCTTACGGCCTCACGCAACAAGCAACCCGGGTCATCCCCATGTTTGCAATCACGAAATTTACAGCCGCCTAAGTAAGGGCGAAATTCGACATAAGCTTTGGTGACATCATCGGTTTCTAAGTGCCACAAACCAAATTCACGTACCCCGGGTGAGTCAATCAAATCACCTCCACTTGGAATGTGATAAAGCCGTGCGGCGGTAGTGGTGTGTTGGCCTAAGCCAGACGTTTCAGAAATCGCCCCTTCTTCCACATCTTCTTCCAATTCTGGAAGTAATGCATTGACCAAACTGGATTTGCCAACACCCGATTGACCCACAAACACGTTGGTGCGATCGCGCAGTTTCACTTCAAGATCCGCAATCCCTTCACCGGTTTTCTTACTGACGTAGAGTACGTCATAGCCAATGGCACGGTAATCATTTAACCATGTGCTGTATTGCTCTCGAAGCTCTGGGCTGAGTAGGTCAATCTTGTTCAGTACGATGAGTGGTGCAATCCCTAAGGTTTCAGAAGCAATCAAGTAGCGATCAATAATATTCAGAGAGAGCTCGGGTAATACCGACGACACGATCACCATTTGATCCACGTTTGCCGCAACGGGTTTGAGGCCATCGTAATAATCTGGGCGCACTAATACAGAGCTGCGAGCTTCCACCGCTTCTACCACACCGGAAATGCCTGCGAGAGTCTCGGCCCCAGGGCGCCACAGGACGTTATCGCCGGATACTAAACTTTCGATGCCGCGACGCAGGTTACAGCGATGAATTTCCCCCGTCACTGGATCTTCAATATCGGCATGTTGACCAAAGCGGGTAATCACTAATCCCGGTTGCGCACTGCCGAGCAAGGCCTCATCCCAAACGATAGACTCTTCTTGTTTGAGTTTTTTATGTTGGTTATTTCTAACCCGGCGTACTTGACCGTGTGTAAGCTTTTTCTTTTTTGTCACAGTGTTCTACTTACTCTCTGCTAGATATAAGGCGTATCAAATCTCAATTTGATACGTATCCTGTCGATCTGAATTTGGGTATAGTACCTCTTTTGTGAATAAACCCCTATAGGCGCACCATTATGTCTTTCAGCGACCAGAATCTGATTTGGATTGATTTAGAGATGACGGGACTTGATCCTGAAATGCACAAAATCATTGAGATGGCGACCATTGTTACTGACAGTGAGCTAAACATTTTAGCTGAAGGCCCAGTGATTGCGATTCATCAACCCGAATCCGAACTCGCGAAAATGGATGAATGGTGTACCACAACGCACACCGCAAGTGGCTTGGTGGCGCGTGTACGTCAAAGCCAAGTGAGTGAAGAAGAAGCCATAGATCAAACGCTCGCGTTTTTAAAGCAGTGGGTGCCGGAAGGCAAATCTCCGATTTGTGGCAACAGTATTGGTCAAGACAGACGTTTCCTTTACAAACACATGCCGCGTTTGGAAGCGTACTTCCATTATCGTTATATTGATGTCAGCACCATCAAAGAGCTGACTCGCCGCTGGCAGCCTGAAGTGCTAAAAGAGTTCAGTAAAACAGGTAGCCATCTTGCTTTGGATGATATTCGAGAGTCAATTGCTGAGCTTCAGTTCTATCGTAAGGCGGTATTCAAGATCTAATATCGGGTATTCAATGCTATAAAAAGAGCAATTGTTCGACATCTTGCATGCTTTTTCGGCAAGCGAAAAAAAAAAGAGTTTTTTTCACGAGAAGCTCTTGCATCACAAGAAAATGCTCTTATAATTCGCAGCCCTAAACGACGGAAAACGTTGTTGATGCGACACTAGCTCAGTTGGTAGAGCGCAACCTTGCCAAGGTTGAGGTCACGAGTTCGAACCTCGTGTGTCGCTCCAGATTGATAGTTGTCATCGTACTGAACGATGAAATGCGACACTAGCTCAGTTGGTAGAGCGCAACCTTGCCAAGGTTGAGGTCACGAGTTCGAACCTCGTGTGTCGCTCCAAATTGATAGTTGTCATCGTACTGAACGATGAGATGCGACACTAGCTCAGTTGATGAGCAAACCTAGCTAAGGTTAAGGTCACGCCTTTTTGTTTTAAAGAAGGGAACCTCGTGTGTCGCACCACATTAAAGTTGTCACCGTACTTAACGATGAAGTGCGACACTAGCTCAGTTGGTAGAGCGCAACCTTGCCAAGGTTGAGGTCACGAGTTCGAACCTCGTGTGTCGCTCCAGTTTCATAGCCCTTATCGTGCTTAACGATAACACACGGACGCGGGGTGGAGCAGCTTGGTAGCTCGTCGGGCTCATAACCCGAAGGTCGTCGGTTCAAATCCGGCCCCCGCAACCAAATCTTTCGTAGATGCAGTAGCATCACGACAAATGCGACACTAGCTCAGTTGGTAGAGCGCAACCTTGCCAAGGTTGAGGTCACGAGTTCGAACCTCGTGTGTCGCTCCAAATTAATAGTTTCATCGTACTTAACGATGAAGTGCGCCACACTTGCTCATTTGATGAGTAAAACCTTGCCAAGGTTGAGGTCACGCCTTTTTGTTTTAAAGAAGGGAACCTCGTGTGTTGCTCCAGTTTCTTGCCTACTACAGAAAACTGAAGAAAAGATTTATTGCGTTTAGCGCTATATATGGACGCGGGATGGAGCAGCTTGGTAGCTCGTCGGGCTCATAACCCGAAGGTCGTTGGTTCAAATCCAGCTCCCGCAACCAATTTCAAAGCTTTCACTGTGCTTAACAGTGACACAATACGGACGCGGGGTGGAGCAGCTTGGTAGCTCGTCGGGCTCATAACCCGAAGGTCGTCGGTTCAAATCCGGCCCCCGCAACCAATTTCAAAGCTCTCACTGTGCTTAACAGTGACACAATACGGACGCGGGGTGGAGCAGCTTGGTAGCTCGTCGGGCTCATAACCCGAAGGTCGTTGGTTCAAATCCAGCCCCCGCAACCAATTCTTTAAAGAGAGACTGTGCTCATGCGCAGATTTTTCTTTTTTAGGGTGTTTAGCATTTTGCTAAAGCTCTTTCTATAATGCTGTGAAGCATCATCTCAGTGAGTCATTCATTGCGCGTCAGCTCAATAATATCGCTCCCATGTATCAAATATTCTCTTTTCAAGCAGCCGAAAGCGTACCCGCTGACTACGGATTTCGCTTACTTTGGCGTCTTCATTAACAGAGTTATCCACAAAAAAAATCTGTGGATAAAACAGTTGATAAACTCTGTATCTTAGCTTTTCGAGTTGACTTATCTGAGGATCTTTGCTTGCTTCTAAGGCTTGGCTTAATGAGAGTTTTTTCTTAAGTTATTGTTTTTTATTAACTTGTTATTTTTATCTCTAAGCAAAAAATAGAGCACTAAGATCATTGCAGTCTAAAAACTTGATCCTAGTCATTTACCTAGGTTGTGATTAACTTTTTTTAGCGATAGAAAACAGCGTCTGATTAAAAATGTTGTCCACATAGCGCAAATTGGGATGGGCATCAAACAATCATTTCCTTAATTATGCAAGTTGCTCTATTCATGCATCCCTTGGCAGCCCCTTTTCAATAATGCGAATCAGGCGAGCATGCTGGCGAGGTGTGGCGGTCTTTTGGGTTTGCTCCTCCAAAGCCCAATGAATATGCTCATCAAGTAATTCACTTTGCCCCAGATGACGTTGGAGTGTATCAATAATCCGCGGAGAATAAGGAGCGTTGCCCATAGCAATGATCAAATTGCGCCGCCACTGTTGATGACCAATTCGCCGAATGGCTGAGCCTTCCATATTTTTCAGGAAAGTCGCCTCATCCCATTCAAATAACACTACTAAATCCGCATTGTTGAGACTTTGTCGGCGATGAAAGTCACTTTGCTGAGTTAAAGGGGCAAAGCGATTCCAAGGACAGACGAGTTGGCAGTCATCACAACCGTAAATTCGGTTGCCCATTGCGCGTCGAAACTCCAAGGGGATAACCCCTGAATACTCAATGGTGAGGTAAGAAACACAGCGTCGTGCATCCACTACGCCTTCGGCAACGATGGCATTGGTTGGGCAGCTTGTTATACACGCTGTACACTTGCCGCATTGATTTTCGCTTGGTTCATCAACGGGTAAGGGAATATCAACCAGTAATTCCCCCAAGAAGAACCAAGACCCGTTTTCTTTATCTAAAATCAGTGAATGTTTTCCTGTCCAACCTAATCCCGCTTTTTGTGCCAGAGGGCGTTCAAGAATCGGGGCGGAGTCGACAAAAGGACGGTAACCCAGTTTTCCCACTTCTTGTTCGATTTTTTCCCCCAGTTTTTTGAGCTGGTTTCGAACAAGCTTATGGTAATCACGTCCTAAAGCGTAACGGCTGATATAAGCTTGGTTGGGATCGCTTAAGTTGGAAGCAAACTGCGCTTGTGGTGGGAGATAGTTGATGCGAGCACTGATCACCCTAAGCGTTCCGGGTAAGAGTTCTGCAGGGCGTGCGCGCATCATGCCGTGCCTCGCCATCCAATCCATTTCACCGTGGTAACCTGCGTCTAGCCAAGCCTGCAATGCTGGTTCATGTTCACTTAAATCAACGTCGCAAATCCCGACTTTTTCAAAGCCGAGTTCGATCGCCCATTGTTTGATCTGATTTGCCAGTTGTTGGTAGTCCATGTCGGGTACTCAGGATAAGGGGCGAGGATCTTAACGGATCTTTTTGCCCTCTTCTAGCGTTAATCCTTGTGAGAGCTTGCAGGATCTACGATATTTTTCGCTTTGTTAACAGAACAGATCTTGTCTCTCAATTCCAACCCAGTTTACTATTCCAGTTCTTTTGATTTCTTTATAGTCAACAAAGACCCTGTCGAGAAAAGCGTAATGAACAGCAAGATTTTTTCCCTAAAAGATGAGCAAGCTACGATTGAATTAGGTCGTGCGCTAGCGCTGATATGCTCACAACAGACAACGCTTTATCTGCATGGCGATCTTGGCGCGGGAAAAACGACTTTCAGCCGAGGTTTTATTCGTGCCTTGGGACATCAAGGTAACGTCAAAAGCCCAACCTACACACTGGTTGAGCCATATCAACTCGGTATGTGGCAGGTCTATCATTTTGATCTTTATCGTTTAGCGGATCCTGAAGAACTCGAATTTATGGGGATTCGCGATTACTTTAGTGCAGATGCCATTTGTTTAGTCGAGTGGCCAGAAAAAGGGCATGGACTATTGCCAAATGCGGATCTTGATATCGATTTGCGTTACGACGGCGATCAGCGAGTTGCTACGCTGACAGCCAATAACCATTATGGATGCGACCTTTTGAGTCAGTTGGAGTTATGTTGAACGTTAGCCGTTTTGTATTCTTACTCTTTGGATTCGTTTTACTCGCGATCGCTCCTCAAACTTGGGCGAACGTTTTGGAAGGCGTGCGCGTGTGGCCTTCTCCTGATGAGACACGAGTGGTATTAGATGTCAAATCCGAGGTGGATTACAGCTACTTTACCCTCAGCTCTCCTGAGCGCTTGGTGGTTGACCTCAAACAGAGCACCTCTCGCGCTAAGTTACCGGTTAATGTCACTGAAAGTGGCATTTTATCGAAAGTTCGCGCTTCATCTCCCCCTGAAAAAAGTACATTTCGTTTGGTGTTTGAGCTCAAACAAAAAACAACGCCAACTTTATTTAAATTGGCTCCGACACCCGGTGGTCAATATGGCCATCGTTTAGTCATTGATATGCCACATGGCAAAGTGAGTGAGAGCTCTTCCGCCAGCACGCCGAGTTCACCCGCTCAAGTCAGTAAAGATGCCTCTCAACTCTTAGGGAATGACGATATTGTGGTGGCGATTGACGCGGGACATGGCGGTGAAGATCCTGGTTCCATTGGTCCTACACGCAAATATGAAAAAGACATCACCTTGAGCGTGTCTAAAAAGTTGGCGGATCAACTCAATGCAGTGCCGGGAATGAAAGCGGTACTGACTCGCCGTGGTGACTATTTTGTAAATCTGAATAAACGTACGGAAATTGCGCGTCGTAGCAAGGCGCACTTGTTGGTTTCGGTGCATGCGGATGCGTTTCATACTCCACAGCCGCGCGGGGGATCGGTGTTTGTGCTGAATACCCGCCGTGCCAATACCGAAATTGCCCGTTGGGTGGAAAATCACGAGCAACAATCTGAATTGCTGGGCGGTGCTGGCGAAGTACTTTCGAAAACCAATAACGATCGTAACGTGAGTCAGACCCTACTGGATCTGCAGTTTAGCCATTCGCAAAAAGAGGGCTATAAAGTCGCGACGAATATTTTGCGTGAAATGGGCAAGGTGGCGCATCTGCATAAAACCGAACCCGTTAATGCAAGTTTGGCGGTATTGAAGTCACCAGACATCCCATCGGTACTGGTGGAAACAGGCTTTATCTCTAACCCATCAGAAGAAAAATTGCTGATTCAGCGCAGTCATCAAGATAAGTTAGCTCGCGCTTTAGCCACGGCGATTGTGCAGTACTTTGAAGATAATCCGCCAGAGGGCACACTGTTTGCCAACCGAGGTAAAGCTCAGAAACACAAAGTGCAGCGTGGAGAATCAATTGGTCTGATTGCTAACCAGTATGGGGTCAGTGTCGATGCTTTGAAAAAAGCCAACAACCTCAAGTCTTCGACGATTTCGGTTGGGCAACTGCTGACTATTCCAGCTTCTTCAGCACCAAACCCAGTACCTGTTCCTGTGATGGCAAATCCTGTAGAAACGGAAACTATTACCCATGTGGTAAAAACGGGCGATTTTCTCGGTAAACTTGCCACCACCTATAAGGTTTCAGTGGCTTCGATAAAAAAAGAGAACAATCTGAAATCGGATACTCTAGTGCTCGGGCAGAAGCTGAAAATCACGGTGAGTTTAAAAGATAAGCCGCTGCGTAAGCACAAGGTGCAGCGCGGTGAATTCCTGAGCAAAATCGCTGATCAATACAATGTTAGCGTTGATAGCATTCGCCAAGCCAACCAGCTACGCACTGACCAATTGTTGGTTGGGCAGCAACTGATTATCCCGAATAAATAAGCGCTCATGACGATTCGAATCCTACCCGCCCGTTTAGCCAACCAAATTGCAGCGGGTGAAGTTGTAGAAAGACCGGCTTCAGTAGTCAAGGAGTTGGTGGAAAACAGTTTAGATGCTGGAGCCACTCGAATTGATATTGATCTCGAGAAGGGGGGCGCTAAGCTCATTCGTATTCGCGATAATGGTTCGGGTATTGATAAGGACGAACTAGGGCTTGCGCTGAGTCGTCACGCGACCTCTAAAATTCACACCCTCGATGATCTGGAAGCGATCATGAGCCTTGGTTTTCGTGGCGAGGCCTTAGCCAGTATTAGCTCAGTCTCACGCTTAACCCTTACTTCGCGCACGGTAGCTCAAGAAGAAGCGTGGTCTGCCTACAGTGAAGGCCGTGATATGGCGGTCAAGTTACAGCCCGCGGCTCACCCCGTGGGTACGACTGTGGAAGTGCTGGATCTCTTTTTCAATACCCCGGCACGGCGTAAATTTCTGCGCACCGAAAAAACCGAATTTACCCATATTGATGAGCTGCTCAAACGAATTGCTCTGAGCCGTTTTGATGTCAGCTTTACTCTGCGCCATAACGGAAAAATCGTGCGTCAGTATCGCGCTGCAACGACTTTACCGCAGCAGGAAAAACGTTTAGCTGCGGTGTGTGGCAACCCGTTTGTGCAACATATGTTACGCATTGAGTTAGAGCACCAAGGGCTTAAACTGCATGGCTGGATCACCACACCCGAAGGAGCGCGCCAGCAGAGCGATCTGCAATACTGTTACGTAAACGGCCGGATGATGCGTGATAAGCTGATCAATCATGCGATTCGCCAAAGCTACGAAACCAGCTTACGTGTCGATCAATTTGCTACCTATGTGCTGTTTATTGAACTCGATCCTCATCAAGTGGATGTCAACGTGCATCCAGCCAAGCATGAAGTGCGCTTCCATCAAGCTCGCCTCGTTCATGATTTCATCTATCAAGCCTTAAGCAGTGCGCTAGTACAAGGTGCGCAGGTGATGGCTCCGACCATTAATGAAGGGGCGTTTCATTTACCTCACTGCGCGGAAGAGGTGAATCCTCCGGTTGTGCCGATGATCGATACCACGCAACAAGAAAGAGTGTGGCAAGCGGTGCAAAATACGCCAGATTATCCGCGCAAAGCTCCACGTGATAACGATAGGGATGAGAGCGATAATCCGCAGGTTAGAGAGCGAGCGGTCAGTAATCCTTGGGTGGCTTCACCCAAGACTGCAAGTACTGGCAAAGAAAGATATGGTTCGGCATCCGTCAGCAAAAAAGAGGCCGCGGTTTATCAAACCTTGATGCAAACTCCCGATTTATCGGATGAAGAACCGAGTACTGCCAGTACCATCGTCTCATCAATTGAAGCCGTCAAGGCTAATATTGCTATCGAAAAACTGGGTAAAGCGATCCAAGTGGTCGCGGGACAGTACCTGTTGATGAGTAGCCCACAAGGCTGTGTGCTTATCTCGCTATACCAAGCTCAGCAACTCAAACTGCGTGGATTACTCAATGCTCAGCATGGTGCGCTGAAAGCGCAGCCACTGCTGGTGCCACTCGCGCTAAAACTGAATGAATCTGAATGGCAAGTGGCGCAGCGTCATTCATCGGCCCTGTTGCAACTGGGTATTGAGCTGAAATCGCGCACCAATCACAGCATTATGGTGATGGCGGTTCCGCAGCCGCTGCGCCAGCAAAATTTACAGCAATTGCTGCCGGATCTGTTATCTTACGCGGCGAGTTGTTCGGAAAGCCAAGCCTTGAGCCATCAAGCGTTGGCGGATTGGTTAACTCAACGCATCGTTGTAGAAAAAAGAGACTACACTTTAGCCGAGGCGATCGGCTTGATCGCAGAGCTGGAGCAGCTCTGGCAAGGCAACTTGCCTTTGCAAGACCCGCATTTTATTACTTTGGTGGATTTTTCCGCCTCAATTACAGCATTACACTCATGACTCAAAAGTTACCTCTCGCCCTCTTCTTAATGGGCCCAACGGCCTCTGGCAAAACGGATTTAGCCATTCGCTTACGTCAGAAATATCCGGTGGAGATCATCAGCGTCGACTCGGCACTGATTTATCGAGGGATGGACATAGGCACCGCAAAACCGGATGCTCAAGAGCTAGCACTCGCACCGCACCGTTTGATCGATATTCTCGATCCGAGTGAAGCGTATTCGGCTGCCGATTTTCGTCGTGATGCATTAAAAGAGATGGCGGATATCGTCGCTCAGGGCAAAATCCCACTGTTGGTGGGAGGCACAATGCTCTACTTTAAAGCCTTACTCGAAGGGTTATCACCACTACCTGCCGCGGATCCCGTGATTCGCCAGCAGATCGAACTGGAAGCTGAAAAGCTTGGCTGGCAGGCGTTACACGATCAGTTACAACAGATTGATCCCGTCTCAGCACAGCGAATTCATCCCAATGATCCACAAAGATTGTCGCGGGCATTGGAAGTTTATCGAATTTCAGGTAAAACTCTTACTGAACTGACACAAACCAAAGGGGAAGCAATTCCTTATCGGGTGCTGCAGTTTGCAATTGCTCCCAAGGAAAGGGCAGAACTCCATCGTCGGATTGAACTTCGCTTTGAGAAGATGGTCGAATCAGGGTTTGAAGAAGAGGTCAAAGCATTATATGCCAGAGACGATCTTCATCCGGATCTTCCTTCGATTCGCTGCGTCGGTTACCGACAGATGTGGGATTACTTAGACGGTCATGGAACCTTAGATGAAGCGATTTATCGCGGCATCTGTGCCACCCGTCAATTGGCCAAGCGACAGATCACCTGGTTACGCAGCTGGGATGATTTAACTTGGTTAGATAGCGAAAACGTTGATCAAGCCGTTGAAACGCTCTCGAATGCGATAGCTTCCAACGAAATAAGCTGTGTATAATGTGATCGCTTTTGCGTGATGTACCCCGGAAAGGATCCGCTATTGGTACTCTGTTGAGCATCGGTAGCAACGGGGATTTTGATTCGTTTAGCTCAGATGCAAGGCTGCATATAATTCTGCTGCACCGCTAGCTAAATAATTACTAGAAAAGACAAAATAAGGAAAAACAAAATGGCTAAGGGGCAATCTCTACAAGACCCATTTCTGAATGCACTACGTCGTGAACGTATCCCTGTTTCTATCTACCTTGTGAACGGCATTAAACTGCAAGGTCAGATCGAATCATTTGATCAATTTGTGATCTTGCTGAAGAACACAGTAAACCAAATGGTTTACAAGCATGCGATTTCTACTGTGGTTCCTGCTCGTCCAGTTAGCCACCACAGCGGCGACCGCCCAGCATCGGATCGTCCAGCAGAGAAGTCTGAAGAGTAATTCTTTGCACAATTATTTAAGGAGTTGATCGCTTGTTTGACCGTTATGAAGCCGGTGAGCGAGCCGTACTTGTTCATGTCAACTTCACGCAACGGGGTGAGTGGGAAGATCTGAGCGAATGTAAAATGCTCATTTCTTCCGCAGGGGTGACAACACTGCATGTGGTAACAGGCAGTCGTCAGACCCCTCACCCTAAATATTTCGTTGGTGAGGGCAAAGCCCAAGAAATCGCCGAAGCCGTGCAAATGCATGTTGCTAATGTGGTGATTTTTAACCACGCTCTTTCTCCTGCCCAAGAACGTAACCTCGAAAGACTGTGCCAATGTCGAGTCATTGATCGTACAGGTCTTATCCTTGATATCTTCGCTCAACGTGCTCGTACCCATGAAGGCAAGCTACAAGTCGAGTTGGCTCAGTTGCGCCATATCTCTACTCGCTTAATTCGTGGCTGGACGCACTTAGAAAGACAAAAAGGCGGGATTGGTTTACGTGGGCCGGGTGAAACCCAGCTTGAAACAGACCGACGTTTACTGCGTGAACGGATTAAAGCGATTTTGCGCCGCTTAGAAAAAGTGGCCAAACAGCGTGAACAAGGGCGCCGTGCTCGTAGCCGTGCAGAAATTCCAACCATCTCGTTGGTGGGTTATACCAACGCAGGGAAATCTACCCTGTTTAACCGAATCACTGAAGCCGGTGTGTATGCGGCGGATCAATTGTTCGCAACACTCGATCCTACTTTGCGTAAAATCGATCTGGTGGATGTAGGGCCGGCCGTTTTAGCCGACACAGTAGGTTTTATTCGCCATCTTCCGCATGATCTTGTTGCGGCTTTTAAAGCGACGTTACAAGAGACACAAGAAGCTGACATTTTGTTACATGTTGTTGATGCCAGTGACGAACGCTTTCGTGAGAATATCCAAGCGGTAGAGACTGTTTTACAAGAGATTGATGCTCATGAAGTCCCCACTTTGTTGGTGATGAATAAGATCGATAATCTCGAAGAGCAATCTCCACGTATAGAACGGGATGATGAAGGCGTTCCGAGAGTAGTGTGGATCTCTGCCATGCAGGGCGCGGGTACTGAGCTACTCTTTGAGGCATTGAGTGAGCGTTTGGCTAGCCAAGTGGTGGAGCATCACTTACGTATTCCGCCGCGACATCAAGGACGTATCCGTAGCACATTTTTCCAAATGAACTGTATTCAACAGGAAGAGTATGATCCGGAAGGCAATTTACTGATCACTGTGCGGATGCAACAGGTCGATTGGGCTAGACTAGAAAAACGAGAGCAAGCAGATTTATGTGACTTTATAGTTACTTAAAGGACTGCTAGAGTATAACGTCATATCAAATGATGGAGTTTTCTAATGGCGTGGAATGAGCCTGGTAATAATAACGGCAACAATGGCCGCGATAATGACCCATGGGGGAACAACAATCGCGGTAACAAAGGTGGCCGAGATCAAGGACCGCCAGATTTAGACGAAGTGTTTAATAAACTGAGTCAAAAGCTGGGGGGCAAGTTTGGTGGCAAAGGTGGTAAAGGCCCTTCGTTTTCCGGTGGCGGTGCGATTGGCTTTGGTGTCATTGCAGCTATCGCTGTTGCGGTTTGGTTCTTTACTGGTTTTTATACCATCGGTGAAGCTGAGCGCGGCGTTGTGCTACGCCTTGGCAAATACGACCGCATTGTTGATCCGGGTCTGAACTGGCGTCCACGCTTTATTGATGAAGTGACACCAGTCAACGTGCAAGCGATTCGCTCTCTGCGCGCCTCTGGCTTGATGCTGACCAAAGATGAAAACGTGGTAACGGTATCGATGGATGTGCAATATCGTATTGCCGATCCATACAAATACTTGTATCGCGTGACCAACGCGGATGACAGCTTGCGTCAAGCAACGGACTCTGCGCTTCGTGCCGTAGTCGGTGACTCACTGATGGATAGCATCCTAACCAGTGGTCGTCAGCAAATTCGCCAAAGCACGCAGCAGACACTCAACCAAGTCATCGATAGCTATGATATGGGCTTGATGATTGTTGATGTGAACTTCCAGTCGGCTCGTCCACCTGAGCAAGTAAAAGATGCCTTTGACGATGCGATTGCAGCCCGTGAGGATGAAGAGCGTTTCATTCGCGAAGCGGAAGCTTACAAGAACGAAATTTTGCCTAAAGCCACAGGCCGTGCTGAGCGTCTGAAGAAAGAAGCGCAAGGTTACAACGAGCGCACCATCAATGAAGCGCTCGGTCAGGTTGCTCAGTTTGAAAAGCTGTTGCCTGAGTATCAAGCTGCACCGAAAGTAACCCGTGACCGTCTCTATTTGGATGCGATGGAGCAGGTGTATAGCAATACTTCAAAAGTACTGATTGATTCTGAATCGAGCGGTAATCTGCTTTATCTGCCGATTGATAAGTTAGCGGGTCAAGACAATAAAACGGCGCAGCCGCGTCCAAATAAGTCTTCATCAGCCTACGATCAAATTGAGCTTGAATCACAAACGACAGAAACGAATACCGACACTCAGTCGCGTAGCACCACACGTCAAGGGAGATACTAAGAATGCGTAAGTTATTAATCCCTAGTATCGTTCTGATCATCGCTGCTTTATTGATGTCGATGTTCGTGATCCCAGAGGGCGAGCGCGGAATCGTGATCCGTTTTGGTCGAGTGTTGAAAGACAATAACGATCTGGCGAGAATTTATGAACCGGGTCTGCATTTTAAAATGCCACTGTTTGATCGTGTAAAAACCTTAGATGCACGTATTCAAACCATGGATGGCCGTTCAGACCGTTTCGTGACGTCCGAGAAAAAAGACGTGATCATCGATACTTACGTTAAGTGGCGTATCGAAGATTTCGGCCAATACTACTTGGCAACCGGTGGTGGTAATGCGTTGACCGCAGAAGCCCTATTGGAGCGTAAAGTGACTGACGTCTTGCGTTCTGAAATCGGTGCGCGTGAAATCAAGCAGATCGTTTCTGGCCCTCGCAATGTTGCCGTGTTACCTGAAAATGCAGATTCTTCTGAATTGACGACGGAAGCGGCAAAAGAAGCGATGGAGATTGATGGTCAGCGTGATCAAATCATGTCTGAAGTACTGAACGATACTCGTGAAAGTGCGATGAAAGACTTAGGGGTATATGTGGTCGACTTCCGTATGAAGAAGATCAATCTACCGGATGAGATCAGCGAATCTATCTATCGCCGTATGCGTGCGGAACGTGAATCGGTAGCTCGTAAGCACCGTTCACAAGGTCGTGAAAAAGCGGAAGTGATCCGTGCGCAAGCCGAGCTTGAAGTAGCAACCATTCTTGCTGAAGCAGATAAGACGGCGCGTGTGACTCGTGGTACTGCAGATGCAGAAGCCGCGAAGATTTACTCGGATGCTTATAAGAAAGATCCTGAGTTCTTCAGCTTCCTGCGTTCACTGCGCGCCTACGAGAAATCGTTTAACAGCAAAAATGATATTCTGGTATTGGATCCAAACAGTGAGTTCTTCCAATACATGAATAATGCGAAAGGCGCAGCCGCCAAGTAAGCATGAGTTAACGTTATTAATTCAAGGCTCCGTAAGGGGCCTTTGTTATTTGGAGTCAATATGTCGCAGACACTTTGGGTGGCACTAGGTTTAGTGTTGATCGTTGAAGGGCTAGGACCCTTATTCGCGCCGAGAGGATGGCGTCAGATGGTGGCACAATTGAGCTTACAACCGGATAATCAGTTGCGGCGCATCGGCGGTTGTTTGGTGGTGGCTGGTGCGGTGATAGCCTACGTTTTCGCTCGTTAAGATCGCGAATTACGTAGGCTTCCAGTGGAAAATGATTCCATCAGTAGTGTGGAGGCGGCGTTTCGTGCGCAGGATCCGCTAGAGTGGAAGTGTCCATATTTTTGACTTTACCGACCACGTATTTCATCTGATCTTGCATCTTACTGAGCAGCAGTTGCTGCTGGGTTAATGCATCATTAAGAGTTTCGATGGTTTGCTCTTGAAAAGCTAATTTGCACTCTAAATCTTCAATGCGCTCTTGAAGTTGGGTTAGCGACATCTCTTGCATTTTCAGTTCTCCATTCGCCAAGCTTGAGCGATACCCGCAGAGCTGCCCGCTACGGCGCGCTGTTGGGCGTCAAAAGCCGCATCATACACGACAGCTTGGGTAGGACCGTGATCTTTTTTGTTTTCAGATTCGAAGCTGGCGATTTTCTTACCATCTTGCGTATTCCATACTTCGACTAATCCAGAGGGAGTTCCCGTGATCAGCTTTTTTCCATCATCAGAAAAGCGAGCGGTGGAAAAAATTAGTTGGCGTCGAAAACTCTGTAACTGGATAGGTTTGCTGTCTGCGGTGAGATCCCAAATGAGCGCTTGATTGCCACCATCTGAAGTAAACGCCAGTTTACCTTCTCGTTGTAAAGTGACCCGATTGACTCGCTGCTCATGTTCAAATTGGCGAACGATTTGCCCAGTCTTGGTATCCCATAAATAAGCGTGATAGTCATTGCCTCCGGTGAGCGCATAGCGTCCATTGGCAGAGAGCGCGACAGAATTGACTTTTTCACGGTGAGCAAGGAACTCCATGCGGCGGCCGCTGACTAAGTCAACGTAAATCGCTTTGCCATTGGTCAATCCGAGCAGTACCTGTTCGCCATCACTGGAGAGATCAACATCGCGGATCAGCCCATCGGTAATCGACCAAAGTCCTTTGCCTTGGGTCCAAGCGAGATCCCAAACTGCAAAGTTATTCTGGCTTGCGGTGACTGCGAAACGTTCGCTATCCGCGATACGGATCACGGAAACAGGGTTAGCTTGTGGATCTTGCGCGCCAAGATCGGCAAGTTTCTTATCTTGCAACAGATCCCATAGTACTAACTGCTGCTGCTTGGAATAGATAAGAGCAAATCGGCCGTCACGACTTAAGCCAAAGGCGGTTGAACCTTCAGGGGCTAAGTCCCATTGCTGCTCTGCTTGGTGGGTAAAAAAACAGCCACTTAACATTAAGATGACAAGCAAAGCGCAGAGTGAGTGATAAATTCTTCGCATCAAGTCGAATTATCCGTTTGTTGTGTAAAGACAATCATGAAACATATCGCTATATTGGTACAACTCTTTGTTGTGCACCAGTTGGTTGCTGGTTTTTGTGCACAACGCCAAAAGGATTACCTCATAATTGGAGAACCCGATGAAATCACTTTTTAAAGTGTCACTGCTGGCTGCGACGGTAATGCTCGCGGTTGGTTGTCAGAAAGAAGAAGCACCAAAAACCGAAACCACGCCTGCCGCACAAACCGCAGCAGCGAAAACGGTTGAGTTCAAGTCTGAAGATGATAAAGCGGCGTACGCAATTGGCGTATCGTTTGCAAACTATCTTAAAACCAGTATTGAGAAGCCAAGTGAAATTGGCATCGATCTGAACAAAGATCTGGTACTGAAAGGTATTGAACATGTGTTTGCTGGCAACCCAGAAATGAGCGAAGAAGAGACACGTGCTGCGCTTGAAGCGTTAGATAAGCGTGTGGCTGAAACCATGCAAGCCAAAGCCGCTGAAAAAGCAGCAGAGAACAAGAAGAAAGGCGATGAGTTCCGCGCCCAATTCGAGAAAGAGTCTGGTGTTGTAAAAACACAATCGGGTCTGCTGTATCAAGTGATGACACCAGCAGAAGGTGATAAGCCAAAAGATACCGATACTGTGCAAGTTCACTACAAAGGTACCTTGATTGACGGTTCGCAATTCGACAGCTCTTATGAACGTGGCGAGCCTGCGACTTTCCCTCTAAACCGTGTGATCCCAGGCTGGACCGAGGGTGTACAACTGATGTCAGTCGGTTCTAAGTTTAAACTGGTTATTCCGCCTGAACTGGCTTACGGCGAGCAAGATACGCCAACCATTCCTGCCAACTCAACCTTAGTGTTTGAAGTGGAATTGTTGAAAATTGAAAACGGCAAAGACGCTGCTCAGTAATCAATAATCCCGGGCTCGATGTTGAAACGAGCAGAGGAATAGAAGAAGGCCTGACGTTGTGCAGGCCTTTTTGTATGCGCGGATTCTAATAAGAACTTGTCCTAAATCACTTGTTGGTGATATTCAAGAATCGTGGTTTAAAATTTTCTGATAAACTTACAGCAATTTGTTGATTTTTCATTCTAAGGTTTAAGCACAGTGACAATGACAGAAACCATGAATGTCGATTTACTGCTTGAGATGGAATCGGTGCACGTAAAGCCGTTTACGGAGCACGATAAAGTGATTCTGCGCTCTTACGAGGCGGTAGTTGATGGTATCGCGAGCCTGATTGGCCCATTTTGTGAAATCGTTCTGCACTCGCTTGAAGATCTCAATACATCGGCGATCAAGATTGCCAATGGTGAAAACACAGGCCGTCAAGTGGGATCGCCAATTACCGATATGGCCTTGAAAATGCTGCGTGATATAGAAGGATCTGAGCGTAACTTCTCCCGCTCTTATTTCACGCGCGCCAAAGGTGGCGTATTGATGAAATCGATCACAGTTGCGATCCGTAACGGTGAGAATCGAGTGATTGGTCTACTCTGTATCAACGTCAACCTCGATGCGCCTTTCTCACAAGTACTGAAATCGTTTATGCCAACTCAAGAAGCGCAAGAGGCGGCCTCTTCGGTTAACTTTGCCAGTGATGTGGAAGAGCTGGTGGATCAAACCGTTGAACGTACCATCGAAGAAATCAACGGTGATAAGTCAGTCTCGAACAATACCAAAAATCGTCAAATCGTGATGGCGTTGTTCGATAAGGGGATTTTCGACATTAAAGATGCGATCAACCGAGTCGCCGATCGGCTGAATATCTCTAAACATACTGTGTATCTCTATATTCGTCAGCGTAAAACTGAGGATGATGAGAAGTGAAACCACTCACTTACACCTTAGTCGTGAACGGGCCACAATACGGTACGCAATCGGCTCGCAACGCCTATCTGTTTGCTAAAGCGCTGATTGAGAAAGGGCATATTTTAAAAAGCGTGTTTTTTTATCAAGACGGTGTGCTTAATGGCTCGTCAACGCATGTACCAGCCAATGATGAGTTTAACCTGCTACAAGGTTGGCAATCTCTTGCTCAATCCCATCAAGTACAACTTGAAACTTGTGTTGCAGCAGCGCTGCGCCGTGGTGTTGTGAGTGAGCAAGAAGCGTCGCAACACGGCTTAGCGAGCCATAACCTCGCGGCTCATTTCACTCAAGCGGGACTGGGCAGTTTGGCACAAGCATTACTGGAGCAAGATAGGGTGGTGCAGTTTTGAATAAAGTCGCATGGGTATTTCATACGCCGCCTCATGGTAGCACGGCAGGGCGAGAAGGCTTAGATGCCATTCTTGCAACGTCGGCCTACAGTGAAGAACAAGCCCTATTTTTTGTTGGCGAAGGTGTGTTGCAGTTGGTCAATCATCAGCACCCCGAATCGATTTTAAGTCGTGACTATATTTCAGCATTCAAGCTTTTGGATCTCTACGACATTGAAGCGCGTTATGTCTGCCAACAGAGTTTGGTTAGCTGGGGGCTGAGTGAACAAGATTTACTGATTGAGGTGGAAGTGGTTGATGCTCAAGCTCTGGCGCAGTTACTGCACCACTACGATCAGTTACTGACTTTCTAAGGAGCCCCTATGCTACATATTGTTAAGCACTTAGAAAAACTCCCTTTGCTTAGTGCTTATTTACTCGATGGTGATGTTGTTCTATTGACGGAGAATGCTGTCTACGCGGCGGCAGTACATTCACCATATCAAGCGAGTATTAACGATCAGAACCTATGGTTGGTGCTTTATGAGGATCTGCATGCGCGTGGTTGGCTAGAAAAGTGCGATCCGCGTATTTCGGTTGTCACCATGAGTGACTTTGTTGATTTGACAGTAACTCATGATAAATCAATAACCTGGTAGGTTGTATTTTTCTAATTATCCTGAGCAGAACAACGCTCACACAGGATCACTAAAAAAGATCTGTATATTTCTTGACACACATCCCACTGCTGCATAGAATTTTGCGTCCCTATTTGTGCAAACTGTTTGCATGGAAGGGATAGATTTTTCACAAGCTTACTTTAAGTAAATCAGGAGCTAGTTAATGGCAACTATTAACCAGTTGGTTCGTAAGCCACGTGCTAAGCAAGTTGTTAAAAGCAACGTGCCAGCACTAGCTGCGTGCCCACAAAAACGTGGTGTATGTACTCGTGTTTACACTACTACACCTAAAAAACCTAACTCAGCACTTCGTAAAGTATGTCGTGTACGCCTAACTAACGGTTTTGAAGTTACTTCATACATCGGTGGTGAAGGTCACAACCTACAAGAGCACAGTGTTGTTCTGATCCGTGGTGGTCGTGTTAAAGACCTCCCAGGTGTTCGCTACCACACAGTTCGTGGTGCACTTGACTGTGCAGGCGTGAATGACCGTAAACAAGCTCGTTCTAAGTACGGTGTGAAGCGTCCTAAGTCTTAATGCCCTTCTTCTTATGAGAGAAGCGTTAAGTAAGGCCAAACACTAAAATTAAATTTTAATTTTGAAAAAACTGAAAAGTTTTGGATAACCTGAAGAAGACAACGGAGAATATTCCATGCCACGTCGTCGCGTCATTGGTCAGCGTAAGATCCTTCCAGATCCAAAGTTCAAATCTGAACTGCTGGCAAAATTCGTTAACATCCTTATGGTTGACGGTAAAAAATCTACTGCAGAGAAAATCGTTTACACTGCACTAGACACCATGGCTGAGAAATCTGGTAAAGATCACTTAGCTGTATTTGAAGAAGCTCTTGAAAACGTTCGCCCAGCGGTAGAAGTTAAATCTCGCCGTGTTGGTGGTTCAACTTACCAAGTGCCAGTTGAAGTACGTCCAGTACGTCGTAATGCTCTGGCAATGCGTTGGTTGGTTGAAGCTGCGCGTAAGCGTGGTGAAAAATCTATGGCTGCTCGTCTAGCTGCTGAAATGCTGGATGCGGCTGAAAACAAAGGTTCTGCTGTTAAGAAACGTGAAGACGTTCACCGTATGGCAGAAGCGAACAAAGCGTTCGCTCATTACCGCTGGTAATACCTTCTGTGCTGCGAGGTTCTCTCGCAGCACATTTCTATTTTCTAAGGTTGACCTTAGTAAGAGGATACAATCGTGGCTCGTAAAACTCCTATTGAGCGCTACCGTAACATCGGTATCTGTGCTCACGTAGATGCAGGAAAAACAACCACTACTGAGCGTATTCTGTTCTACACTGGCCTCTCTCACAAAATTGGCGAAGTTCACGACGGTGCTGCGACTATGGACTGGATGGTCCAAGAGCAAGAGCGTGGTATTACCATTACCTCTGCGGCCACCACCACCTTCTGGCGTGGTATGGAAGCGCAATTCCAAGAACATCGCATCAACATCATTGATACCCCTGGACACGTTGACTTTACGATCGAAGTAGAGCGTTCACTTCGTGTGCTTGATGGTGCAGTGGTCGTATTCTGTGGCACATCAGGTGTTGAACCTCAGTCTGAAACCGTTTGGCGTCAAGCTGACAAATACGGCGTTCCACGCATGGTATTCGTCAACAAAATGGACCGTGCCGGTGCAGATTTCTTACGCGTAGTAGGCCAAATTAAACATCGTCTTGGTGCGAACCCTGTTCCTATCCAACTCAACATTGGTGCAGAAGAAGAGTTCAAAGGTGTCATCGACCTTATCAAGATGAAAGCCATCAACTGGAATGAAGCCGATCAAGGCATGAGCTTCACTTATGAAGAAATTCCTGCGGATATGCTTGAGCTTGCCCAAGAGTGGCGTAACCACCTTGTGGAAGCCGCAGCCGAAGCCAGTGAAGAGTTGATGGAAAAATACCTTGAAGATGGTGAACTTAGCGAAGTAGAGATCAAACAAGCTCTGCGTCAGCGCACCATCAATAACGAAATTGTTCTCGCAGCTTGTGGTAGTGCATTTAAGAACAAAGGCGTGCAAGCAGTTCTGGATGCGGTGATTGAGTTTCTACCATCACCAACCGATGTTCCTGCGATCAAAGGTATTGATGATCGAGAAAACAGTGTTGAGCGTCATGCTGACGATAACGAACCGTTTTCTTCACTCGCGTTTAAGATTGCTACCGATCCTTTTGTTGGCTCGCTGACCTTTATTCGCGTCTACTCTGGAGTGGTTAACTCGGGTGATGCGGTTTATAACTCAGTGAAGCAAAAGAAAGAGCGCTTTGGCCGTATCGTACAGATGCATGCTAACAAGCGTGATGAAATCAAAGAGATTCGTGCGGGTGACATCGCTGCGGCTATCGGCCTGAAAGATGTGACTACGGGCGATACTTTGTGTGATCCGAATCATGTTGTGATTCTGGAGCGTATGGAGTTCCCTGAACCAGTAATTCAGATCGCAGTAGAGCCTCGCTCTAAAGCTGATCAGGAAAAAATGGGTATTGCTTTAGGTAAACTCGCAGCAGAAGACCCATCATTCCGCGTTGAGACTGACGCTGAGACGGGTCAAACGCTGATTTCTGGTATGGGTGAGCTTCACCTAGATATTATCGTCGATCGCATGAAACGTGAGTTTGGTGTCGATTGTAACGTAGGTAAACCTCAGGTGGCTTACCGTGAAACCATTCGTGGTAAATCGGAAGTGGAAGGTAAGTTCGTTCGTCAGTCAGGTGGTCGTGGTCAATACGGTCACGTATGGCTGAAAATTGAACCTGCTGAGCCTGGTCAAGGTTTTGTCTTCGTTGACGCAATCGCGGGTGGTGTGATTCCAAAAGAATTTATCAACCCAGTTGCGAAAGGTATCGAGGAGCAAATGAACAACGGTGTGTTAGCGGGCTATCCAGTGCTGGATGTCAAAGCTACCCTGTTTGATGGTTCATTCCACGATGTCGACTCCAGCGAAATGGCGTTTAAAATCGCTGGTTCTATGGCATTCAAGAAAGGTGCGCTTGAAGCTCAACCTGTTCTTCTTGAGCCGTTAATGAAAGTTGAAATAACCACTCCAGAAGACTGGATGGGTGATGTTGTGGGTGACTTAAACCGTCGTCGTGGCATCATCGAAGGTATGGATGAAGGCCCTGCGGGACTGAAAATCATCCACGCTAAAGTCCCATTGTCTGAGATGTTTGGTTATGCAACTGACCTGCGTTCTGCCACACAAGGCCGTGCTTCTTACTCTATGGAGTTTGCTGAGTACGCTGATGTGCCGAAAAATATTGCTGACGCAATTATCGCAGAGCATGGTTAACCGTTGTTTGGTTAATAACGAATCTATTGCGCTGACGTGAGTTGGCGCATAAAATAGCAATTTCTGGCGCGCCTTGGGTACTGCTTACCCAAAGCGAATCATAACTAGGAAGGAACACGATCGTGTCTAAAGAAAAATTTGAACGTACGAAACCGCACGTAAACGTTGGTACTATCGGCCACGTTGACC
>OARB01000025.1_pt1 | contig 43977 bp, 35 predicted proteins | sample 1475561 | NCBI WGS metagenome assembly OARB01 (sample SAMEA3360673, study PRJEB22359) | human gut metagenome | biome: ENVO:urban biome; feature: ENVO:human-associated habitat; material: ENVO:feces | place: Bangladesh | collected 2011
CCCCCCCCCGCAATCTACGAGATTTTTTATGAGAGCAAGTGATGGGCAAAAAAACTAACGAAAAATTCAACGAACTTGTAGCCAGCTTTGCAAGTTTGCCGACTATCGGCAAAAAAACAGCCATTCGGCTTGCGTATTTTGTGAGCTTGCAAAACCACCTTGCAGGCGCAAAGCTCGCTCAAGACATAGAAAACGCCATTCGTTTTATCAAGCCTTGCAGCAAATGCGGGGCTTTGAGCGAAAACGAACTTTGCGAAATTTGCGCTGATGATGAGCGCGATAGGGATTTGCTCTGCCTTGTGGAGGACGCAAAGGACATTTTAATCCTAGAAGAAAGCGGCAGTTTCAACGGGCTTTATTTCGTGCTTGATGAGCTAAATGACGAAAAAGTAGCAAAACTGCGCGCGATGATACTTGAATTTAGCGTAAAAGAGCTGGTTTTCGCGCTCACTCATTCTGTAAATGCCGAAGCGATGGGCTTTTTTGTAGAGGACAAGTTGTCGGACTTGAATTTATCGATGAGCAAAATCGCCCAAGGCGTGCCAAGCGGCGTGCATTTGGAAAATGTGGATTTCATCTCTTTGCATAAAGCTATGGTTTTTCGCACGAAACTTAAATGAGTAAATCCCAAATTCACGCAATTTGTTTTTGATACTCTTGCTAAAATGCTGAATTTTGCGCTTGTTTTACCTTGTAAATGCGCCATCATCGCAAGCAAAATGTTAAACGCTTTTTACTCGCCATTACCTAATCGTTTAAATGTTTTTCCTCTCGGCGTGGCAATCCATAAATTTTAGGCAAAAGCCTAAAATTTATCATATTGATTTGTCTTGCCATACCGAACACTCTTTGTGTCATACTGAGCGTAGCGAAGTATCCACAAATTCAAAGTGTATTTTAAATTCTTTGGATTTTTCGCTTTGTGCTAACGCACTCCGCTCAAAATGACAAAATCAAGTGCTTTTTATTGTGCGGCTACGCCTTGCAAGCTGCAAAGAAAATGTAACCTACCAAAATCCTTGTTTTGTGGCACGCTTGTGCTTGCTTTGTAGTTTATTTAGCGAAACAGCGCAAAAGCACGCCCAAAAAGTTGCTCAAATTTATAATAAAGCTATATAAAATTCACAGCAAAACTGCTAGCTTTAATTCACAACAAATTCACAGCAAAATTACAGCAAAATTACAGCATTTCACAACAAAGCCATTCAATTTCACAGCAAAACCACAAAATTTACAGCAAATTCACTAATTTCACTGCAAAACCATAGAATTTATAATTTACTCCAAAATCACAAAATTTACAAGTCCATCATTTAAACGCGATAAAGCTTTCAAAATTCGCCCATTTAAAAAAGCTTTGCACCCTTGTAAAGCCCGCATTTTTAAGCATAGCCAAATTTTCCTTTTCGCTGTAAGGCACAAGCACATTTTCAAGCACTTCGCGTTTTTTGGCGATTTCAAGGCGGCTATAACCTTGCTCGTGCTTAAAATCGCTGTAAATTTCGATGATATTTTTTGCCAAAAAGGCATCTTCATAAAGAATTTTTTCGCTCATTATGAAAAAGCCATTTTCGTTTAAATTCTCATAAATTTTTCGCACCAAAGCCTGTCTTTGCGGGGGACGGATAAATTGCAAAGTGTAATTAGCGATGAAAATATCGCTTTTTGCAAAGCTAAATTCGCTCAAATCACTCTCAAAAAAGTCGATTTTCGCTCCAAAAGCGGCGCATTTGTTGCGTGCATTTTCTATCATCGCGCCCGAGTTATCAATGCCTGTGAGTTTATAGGCTGCATTTTGTCGCCAAAATTCAAGCAACAAACTCGCCGTAGAACAGCCCAAATCGCAAATACTCGCATTTTGCGCCCCAAGCTTTGCCACCAAAGCCACGATAAGCCTTAAATTTTCCTTGTAAAAAGGCACTGAACGGCTTATCATATCATCAAATACACTTGCCACCTTTTCATCAAATTCAAACTGCTTTTGCACTTTTTGTTTAAAAATTTCATCTTTCATTGCGTGTCCTTTAAGTATTTTTGAGCGTTTTGACAATCTTTTTGAATTTGTTTTTTAAGCAAAGTTAAATCATCAAAATGCCTATTTTCGCGTAAAAATTTCTTAAAAATGAGCGTGATTTTTTCATTTTCTTTGAGCTTTAAATCAAATTTTTCATCTAAAATGTGGCTTTCAACGCTGAATTTCCCGTCCGTTGAGCGAAGCCCTATGAAACTTACGCTTTTAAAAATTTGCCCCCCTATCTCGCACAAACTCGCCCACACGCCACTTTTTGGCAAAAAATAATTTTTCGTGTTTAAATTCAAAGTCGCCACAAGTTCCTTTGCGCCTATGCCTTGCCCGCTTTCAAGCAAGCCACACACCGCATAATCCCTACCCAAAAGCTCGCTTGCAAGCTCGCATTTACCACGCAAAAGGCATTCTTTGATGAATTTAGAATGCACGCTAATGCCCTTAAATTCAAAGTCTGCTATGATGATAGCCCTTAAAGAGCTTAATTTTTCTATATCCCTTGCCCCAGCCCTGCGTTGCTTGCCAAAGCGAAAATCCTCCCCCACAACAAGAGTTTTAAGCTGAGTAAATTCAGCCTGCAAATGCGCTAAAAAAGCCTTTGCGCTTAAATTTTTAATCTTATTAAAATCCACAAAAATCAAATCAAACTCGCAAAGTTCTTTCATTTTTTCTTTCGGCACGAGCCTGTCATTTTGAAATTTATCAATGACTAAAAGGGCTGAATTTTCACGCTTTAAATGCTTTAAAAGCTGCTTGTGTCCTAAATGAAAGCCATCAAAACAGCCAACAGCTAGCGTTTCAATGCTTTGCTTTTTGGTATAAGTAAAAAAACTCGACATTACCTTCCTTTCCTTTTATGGTAGATGGCGCAAAGCCCTTTAAAAGCCAGCCTAAACTCGCACACTCTTTTTCAAACTCTTTTTGTGCTTTAAAAATGGCTTTTTCATCTTTTACAACGCCGCATTTATCGCGTTTTGCGCTAATGCCAACTTCAAATTGTGGCTTAAAAAGCAGTAAAATAAGGCTTTTGGCAAGCTCATCAATGCAACAAAGCACATTTTTAAGCGAAATAAAACTTATATCGCACGAAATAAATTCAAATTTTTCAGCACTCTTATAGTTTTTTATGTCCGTTTTTTCCACGCTTTGCACGCGCTCATCATTTTTTAGCTTTTCATCAAGCTGATTTGTGCCTATGTCAAGGGCTACCACGCTTTTTGCGCCCTTTTCAAGCAGCACCTGCGTAAAGCCACCAGCCGCCGCACCTATGTCAAGGCACTTTGCACCGCTTAAATCAAGGGGAAATTCAGCCAAAAAGCCTTTGAGTTTGAGCGCGGCACGACTTGCGTAAATGTCGCCTAAAAGCGTGAGTTTGAGCGTATCTAAATTTAAAAGCTCATCATCGCTTAAATTTTGAGCGTCTTTTAATAAATTTCGCACTTCAAAGGCGCTTTTATAGCATTTATCATTAAGCAAAACGCTTTTATTTTCGATAAATTCTAACGCCTTGTTGCGCGAAATGCCAAGCCTTAAAGCCACAAATTTATCAAATCTCACGGCAAAGCCTTTTGCAAGGACTTTTTAAGCTCATCTTTTTCACTTGAAAGCCACCAAATGCTAATCTCAAAGGCATTTTTGTTTAAAAGCTCTTTGAATTTAGCCAAATTTTTCTTGTAAAGCTCGTTTTGTTCTTGCACCGCGCTTAAATTTTGCTCTAACAACGGACTTTGCATATTTTGCAAATATGTTGAAATCCTTTCTTGGTATTTGGGTTTGACATTTACGCTTTCTTCATAAAAAAGCAGGCTCAAAACACTTACAAAAAGCCAAAAAATAGTGCTTTTCTTGTCCTTTAACACAAAAGAACAAAGCAGGGCAAAGGATGAGCAAAGCACAAAGAAATTCAGCACTTCAAGCCCAAATATCAAGCACTTTGCGCTTAAATTTTCAAGCCAAAAAATCATAAAATTTTTAAACACCACTACAAAATAAAGAGCCTGAGAAAGTGCGTCAAGTGGCGGTAAAACCGAGCTTTTGTAAGTGTCTAAAAAATGATTAAGATAAAAAAATGGCTCATAATTTTGCCTAAAAAAAAGCTGTGAAAATGAGTAAAAAAGACTTGTTGCAAACGCTGCTACAAGCACCACGCGCAAGGTGTTGTAAGGGTTGGTGCGAAATTGTGAGCGCAAAAGCACTTTAACAAGCAAAAAAAGCAAGGGAAAAAACACGAACAAAAAGATGAAATCAAGGGCGTTTGCATACATTAAATTCAGCATCAAAGATGAAATCGCCACAAAGGCAAGGCAAAAGGCGATAGCTTGCAAAAGGGTGTTTTTTTCTGTAAGGCGGTAAAAAAGGGCGCTTTTTTTGAGCGTGGCTTTTTTGATGATGTTTTTGCGCGCCCACAAAATGAGAAAATTCTCTTTGTAAAGTGCGTAAAAGGGCGCGAGCAAAAAAAGTGGCGCAAAAATGAGCTTTTGCCACGACAAAACAAAGCCCAAAAGCCCAAAAATTGCTAAAAGCCGCATTGTTTCCTTTCATAAATTTAACTTTTTTTCAAAAGGATTTTATCAAATTTTAGTCATTTTCAACCATAAATTCAAACTTTTTTGCTATAATGTTGCGTTTAAATTTAAGGAGTGCAAATGCTCAGCAAAAGAGTTAAAATCCTATCAGAGTCCGTTACTTTGGCTGTTAGCGCACTTGCTAATGAAATGAAAGCACGCGGAGAAGATGTCATCAGCTTTTCAGCAGGAGAGCCAGACTTTGACACGCCTAAAACCATAAAAAACGCCGCTATCAAGGCTATCGAGCAAGGCTGTGGCAAATACACAAATGTCGCGGGCATAACAGGCGTGCTTGAAGCCATTCAGTTCAAGCTACACCGCGACAACGCCCTAAACTACGACCTTAAAGAGATTATCACTAATGTAGGCGCGAAGCACTCACTCTTTGAGTGTATCCAGTGCCTTATAGATGATGGCGATGAGGTGATTATCCCAAGTCCTTTTTGGGTGAGCTACCCCGAAATGGTAAAATATAGCGGCGGAAAGCCCGTTTTTATCGAGGGTTTGCAAGATAACGGCTTTAAAATCACACCCGCACAGCTTAAAAGCGCACTTACACCGCGCACAAAGCTCTTTATACTCAACTCTCCAAACAACCCGATAGGCTCTATATACTCCAAAACAGAGCTTAAAGAGCTTGCCAAAGTGCTTGAAGGCACAAAAGTAGTCGTTTTAAGCGATGAAATGTATGAGAAAATCCGCTATGACGGAGTGGAATTCGCGTCCTTTGCCGCTGTGAGCGAAGATGCGCTACAACGCACCGTTACGATAAATGGACTCAGCAAGTGTGGAGCGATGCCTGGTTGGCGATTTGGCTATATGGCAAGCAAAAACGCCGAGTTAAACGCCGCTGTTAAGCGTTTGCAAGGGCAAAGCACAGGCAATATCAACGCCATAGTCCAGCACGCCGCCATTTGCGCGCTTCGTGGCGAAACGGACAAAGACGTAGCCTTTATGCAAAGCGAGTTTCAAAAACGGCGCGACAAGGCTTGCGAGCTTATCGGCGAAATTCAAGGGCTGAGCGTGTATAAGCCGCAAGGGGCGTTTTATCTTTTTGTGAGTATCAAAGCCGTTGAGCAAAGCTCGATGAAATTTAGTCAAGAGTTGCTTGCGCGTGAAAAGGTTGCTGTGGTGCCGGGGGTTGGCTTTGGAATGGACGGGTATTTTAGGCTTTCTTACGCCACAAGCCTTGAAAATATCGAAGAGGGCTTAAAGCGCATAGGACACTTTGTCAAAACCCTCAAATAAAATAAAATGCAAACAGCAAGCTTTGAGAAAATCATCAGCGGCGAAACGAGCCTTTTGGAGTGGATAACTCAAAACCGCAAAGACGGGGTTTTGCAAGATTTTCTGCCCGATGATGACAGCATTGCCACGCTTTTTCCTCAGCTTAAAGATATGAATTTTGTCGATGGTATGCTTGATGGCATTATGGGGGCGAGTGATTCTAACGAGGCTCAAATTCTTTTTGATTTGTTTTGTGAATTTGCCGATGCAAATTTAGACGATGCGCTTGTTGATGAGTATTTGGGGCGGATACAATACCTGAATTTTTTAGAGGCAAAAGACGAGCAAACGCGCGAGTGGCTGCTTTTTGAGGGCTACAAATGCGATATAAACGACAACTACACCGCGCCTCTTTGTATGCAAAAGGGCGATTTGCTGGGCTTTATCAAGGAAAGGGGCTTTGATGATGCGCTCTATGATGCTACGGCTGCTATGTTTGATGCCTTGATGGGTTCTGGCAGCGGACCGCATAAAATCACTGAGTATGAGGACTATGATGAGACTTTTAGTCTCTTTTTTGCGCACAGCAAGGGCGTGCAAATGAACGCTCAACGCTTTCGCATTTTGTTAAGCCTTAACACTCATTTGGAAATTTACAGCGAAGACGATGAAAACGATGAAGAAAGCGCAGAAAATGAGGAAAGAGACTTTGCGAAAAAATACGCAGAGCAGTTTTTAGCCTTGGTGCGTGAGATAGCCTTTGAGTGCGACATTGACTGGCAGGGGCTTGTTTTGAGCGACATTTTTGATTATAACCACAGAAAAATCGCAGCAAAATTAGGCATTGACATTTGGAGAGAATTTTACACGCACGCCTTGAAAAATAAGGACTTTAACGAGTGGTATGAGCTGAGCAAAACAAGAGACATACACCGCTACAAAGAGCTTTGCGAGCTGGTAAAAAGCCGTTTTGATTTGGAGGCGATGAAAACAGAGCCAAAAGACGAGCTGGGAATGCACTCTAAATTTAATGCTTATAGGGATTTAGAAATGGTTGTGCAGGGTTTGAGGGATTTTGATGAAATTTTTGGCGTAGAACTTGTCGAAACACTCTTACAAAGCCCAGTTACGCGCAGTAGAAATATGGCTTTAAACACCATAGAATCGTGGGAAAAGAGCTTTCATCTCATACCACAATCCTTGCTTAAAATCATCGTCAAAAACGCCCCCAAAGAGCCAAATGAAAGCATTTTCCAACGCTACAAAGTGCTTTTGGATAAATACCAAAAATGATTTGAAATTTTAGGCTTTTTGTTGCTTTTTGATAAATTTATTCACGCTTTGTAAAAGGCAAGTTCGCTTTTTAAACCTAGCGTTTGTTTGAGAATGCTTTGCAAAAGTTAAATTTTCATCAATTACAGCCATTTTGCCTTAGTGGTAAAACTTATGGAGAGCCAAATTTTGTAGCTTGGTATAGCCAAAGCCTGTTCTATCTCTTCTCTTATCGTATCTAGGCTCGCCACAGAGCCTACAAAGTCCCTATCCACAAGTATGTTTATCTCCACCATAAAAAAACGCCCCGATTTTGCCGTGTGCGTGTCATAGTCCTTAAAGCCGTGCTTTGCGCTCACTTCTTGCATAAGCTGCGTGATACGCTCATCAAGTGCGGGCGGGGCGAGCATCACTAAATCCTTGAAATTCACCACAGCGATTTTAAGTGGGCTTACACAAAGGACAAGCGAAAGCACAGCCAGCAAAAACGGGTCAATATAATGAGAAAATTTATCAATAAAAAACACAAAATCAAGCCAAAATTCGTGGATAAAAGATAAATTTGAAAGAGTGCTTAAATTTGTCAAATTTTCGCTTAAATTTAGGGCGTTTAAGGCTTTTAAATTTGCTAAATTTTCGCCCGCCAAAGCCGAAATTTGCGACACACTCAAATACACCAAACCAAACGCCGCAATCGCCCCAGCATAAAGGGCGCAGTCGATTTTCCACTCGGTGTTATCAACGCGTATTAAATCAGACTCCAAAGCCCTGCACGCCTGCCTTGTATAGATAAAAAGCACAAAGCAAAACACCAGCGCAAAGCCGCTATACACCGCCACGCCGCCAAATTCTACCTCATATCCGCCGCTAAACAAGCTAGAAACGGCATTGATAAAGGCATAAACGCACACAAGCACGAGAACAAGGGATTTGAAAAGATTTACCATAGGCTCAAAACGCACATAACCAAACTGAAAAATCTCATCATCGTCCTTGTAAATGTAGCGCGAAGTAACCACGCTCAAAGCCCCAAGTCCCACGCTCACAAGGCAGACAAAGCCGTCAAACACCACAGCCAGCGATTTCGCCCACACGCCAAAGCCCACGCCAAAAACCGCCAAAACAAGCGCGCTCAGCATAGAAACTTTAAGCACGCGTTGTTCTTTTGCACTTTGCGTTTGCAAACTCTGCTCTACGCTCTCATTTACGGGAAGATAATCGCGCACACTTTTGATAAAAGGGCGTTTAAGCTCAAAGGGCTTGCCAAAGGGCAAAAGATTTTGCTTGTCGTTTGGGGTTAAATTTTTGCTTTGAGAGGCGTTTGAATTTGCCATTTTATGGGTTGTGCTTTGTTTATCGCTTAAATTTTTAGCTGTGCTGGGCTGAGCTGAATTTTTCATAGCCTTTTGAGCTGAATTTTGCCTTGCTTTGTGTTTTAAATTTTGAGTGTTTTTATCATTTTTCATCGCTTTTCTTTGTCTAAAATGCCTTATTTAGCCTTGACTTTGCTCAAAACACTCACAAAATCTCCCTTTGTCCTTTGGCATCAGGCTCGCTCAAAACGCCCATTTGTGTGAGCTGCTCGATGATATTTGCCGCACGGTTATAGCCTATTTTAAGCCGCCGTTGCAAGTAAGAAATGCTGGTTTTTTTATCCTCCAAAATCACAGCCTTTGCCTGCTCGATAAGCTCATCTAAACCCTCGCCGTCTAAATTCTCGCCCCCAAAGTTGCCAGCGTTGCTAGCATTTGAGCTATCTTTTAAGAAATTTTCATCATACTCCACAGCTTGTTGCGCCTTTAAAAATTCTACGATTTTTTCTATTTCCATTTCGCTCGCAAAGGGCGCGTGCAAACGCACTAGATTGCTTGTGCCTGGCGGAGTAAAAAGACTATCGCCCCGTCCTAGCAAACTTTCAGCACCTTGTGCGTCCAAAATCACCTTGCTATCCACTCTTTGCCCCACTTTATACGCAAGGCGGCTCGGTAAATTCGCCTTTATCAGCCCCGTTACGACATCAACGCTTGGGCGTTGCGTGGCTACGATTAAGTGAATTCCGCTCGCCCTTGCCATTTGTGCCAGCCGTCCTATGTAAAATTCAACATCTTTGCCCGCCGTCATCATCAAATCCGCCAACTCATCGATGATGACGACTATGAAAGGCAGCGGCAACAAGCCAAGTTCGGCGCATTTGTCGTTGAAATTCTCTATGTTTTTGGTGCGCGCCTCTGCCATCAACTTGTAGCGGCGTTCCATTTCGGCAACCATATTAGAAAGTGCAACGATAGCCTTTTTGGGGTCTGTTATAACAGGTGTTAAAAGATGCGGAATGTCATTATAAATGCTAAATTCAAGCATTTTGGGGTCTATCATCATCAAACGCAGATTTTGCGGGCTGTTGCGATAAAGCAGGCTTAAAAGCATAGCGTTTATCCCCACGCTCTTGCCAGAGCCTGTTGTGCCAGCGATTAAAAGGTGTGGTAGCTTTTTTAAGTCGGTTATAAAGGCGTTGCCGACTATATCCTTGCCCAAAGCTATGGTTAAAGGGCTTTTTGCGGTTTTAAACACTTCGCTTTCTAAAATTTCACGCAGATAAATCGTTTGAATTTGCTCATTTGGCACTTCAATGCCCACGACATCTTTGCCCGGAACAGGTGCTTGTATGCGTATGGAAGTGGCGCGAAGTGCCATAGCTAAGTCATCTTGCAAACTTAAAATGCGGCTAACCTTGACATCAGCACTCGGGCGAAACTCAAAAGTCGTTACCACAGGACCTGTGTAGGTGCTGATGACATCGCCACCGATTTTAAAACGGCGCAATTTTTCAAGCAAATCATAAATTTTTTTATCAATTTCTTGCTCGTTTATCTCTAAATGATTATTACTTGGGCGCACCAAAAAGTCAAGTGGCGGGAGTTTGAAATCCTTTGGTGGCTCTATCTTGCCTTTTTCTAGGCTGTTTAAAAGGGCTGTGTTGTCCTCAATCTCCGTTTTTATGGCAGCCTTACTCGAAAAATTACCCCGAAAGCTCGGCTCGTCAAATTCGCCCACTTCTTGCACCACAGGCACGAATTCATCGCTCTCATCGCTATAAGCTGGCTTTTGCGGCGGCTCTTTTTCGATGACTTCAAAGGGCTTACTTTCGTCTTTTGGGGCTTTGCTTATTAGCACTTGGTTGCGCTCAAAGCTTGGCGTGTCGAAATTTGGCTCGCTTTGGTTTGCCTTTGGCTTTAAAAATTTCTCTGGCACATAGGGCTTTGCGGGCTTTTGCGGCGATGAAATGCTCTCATCGCTTTCAAATTCAGCCTTACTCATAAATTTTTGCAAATTCTTGCTTTTTGGCGTGTCGAAATTCGGCTCACTTTGGCTAAATTCGCTCTCAAACTGCTTGCGCAACTCCTCAGCTATCTCATCTGGCGTGCGTCTTGGCTCGGGCTTGTATTTTTTCGCAAACTCATCTTCTTTCGCAGGCTCATTTTGCGTGCGTTTTACAGGCTCGATGAAAGGAATTTCACGCTCGTTGATTTCATTTGTCTGGCTTAAATTCAGCTCTACTTCGCTCTCATCGCTAGGAAATTCAGCTTGTGCAGGCTTTTGGGGCGTTATTTTGCGCTCAACTTCGCTTTCAAACTCGGCATTTTCATCGCTTAAAGGCTCATCTTGCAAAATGGCTTCATCTTGCTTGTCGCTTTCTTGTTTGATTTTAGGCTCATCGCTCGTTTCTTTGCCCCCGAAAAACTCGCTTATAGCGGTTCTTATCCTTTCATCAAGCCTTGCAAACACGCTTAAATCAACCTTTACGCCAAAGACAAGCTCGACAAAGCGCGGAAAAACAAGCACCAAAGCGCACAAAAGCAAGGCTATACTCAAAAAGCCCGTGCCAAGTCGCCCCAAAACAAAGCCCACTATGGTGTAAAGCACTTCGGGTATGTAGCCAGCGTCCTTGTTAGCGTCCTTTGCAAAGAGTGCAAAAAGCAACATAGCCGCCACAAAGGCTATGCAAAGCCCTATGAACTCGCTCTTTTTGATATTATCAGGCTTGTAAGCCCTTTTGTAAAAGATGAAATTCAAGGGCAGCAAGGCAAAGGGATAAAAAAGCCCAAATTCGCCAAACAAAAAGCGATTAAGCCAACCCAAACCGCCCCAAACGCCCAAAATCTCGGGCATAAACGACACAAAACACAGATAAAAAAGCACAAAAGTCGAGCCGATAAAGATGAATTCTTTTTTGATGAGCAGTCCTTTTTCGTTTTTAAAAAAGCCATTATAGCTAAATAAAGCTAAAATTCAACAACACTAACGCATTTTTCCAAAAGCTTCGCACAGAGTTTGAGAATTTAAGGCAAGCACTAAACTTGCAAATGGCTTTTAGCTTTGAATTTAGCTTAAAATTTGCATTTTATCGTTTGTCCTTAAAATGCGTCCTAAATTTAAATATAAATTAAATGTTTTACAACCAACCCTTTTTCTTAAAAAACAGCACGGGCAAGATGATAGACACTACCATAACAATAAGCACTATCGGGTAGCTATACTCCCAGCGCAGCTCAGGCATAGCGTCAAAATTCATTCCATATATCGTGCCGATGAGCGTTGGGGGCATCATCGCCACAGTCGCCACAGTGAAAAGCTTTATCGTTTTGTTTTGCTCGATATTGATTTGACTTGCCAAAATAGTTTGTATATTGTCCAGCACATTGAGCTGCGAAACGCCAAATTCCACGAGCGAATTTAAGTCTTTTAGGACTATGGTGAGATTTTGCTTGGTGTATTTGTCGATTTTATCGCTCTTTAAAAGCGAAGTCATCGCTCGGCGCTTGTCAAAAAGGGAATCTCTCACGCGCATATTTAGCTCTTGCAGCTCAGAAATAGAACGCAGCATTTTGTCATAAATAAATTCACTCTGCTTTTCAAGCACCGACACACGCAGCCTTCGCGCCTCTTTGTCTATGCCCTCCAAAATATCAGCGTCCTTTTCCACGCGCACTTCAAAGATTTTGTCGATAATGTCAAAGCCGTCCTCGAAATTTTTGGGGCTTGCCAAAACGCGCGCTTGGATTTCCTCAAAAGCGTAAAATTCATTATAACGAATAGTAAATAAAATGTGCTTGTAAGCGATAAAAGTAACAGTTTCGTTGGTAAGCTCAAACACGCCATCGCGCACATCGCGCACGAGAAAGTGCGTGTTTATGGTAACTGTGGTGCTGTCCTCCCAGTAACGCGAGCTGTGCTCGATTTCTTCGCGCTCTTCTTTGTCGGGAATGTCCAAATCATAGTGCTTGGAGATATAGCTTATCTCGCTCAAAGTAGGATTCAGCAAGTCAAACCAAAGGATTTTTTCGGGCAAGGTGTCGCCTTGTATGTCAAAGAAAATGCGCTGCACCAAGCTGTTGTGCGCTTTTTTGTAAATCGTTATCATCTTCGCCCCCTTTGTTATGATTTGTTATTATACACAAATTTAGGGGAAATTTGGAATTTGCAGCACGCAAAATCTGCAAAAAATTCAAAAGGCGAATTTTTGCAAAAAATTGAGTCAAATTCAAAAGGCTTTTTCTAAAAAAGTGTGAATTTATAGAAAATGTGAATTTGTGAAAAATGTAAATTTTGGACGGAATTTTTTATCATCACAAAAAAAACAATGCGGCATTTCACTCATCATCGCAAAAAAGCAAAGCACACAATTTATTTATCACCACAAAAATGGCAAAGCGTATTTTACTCATCGCCATAAAAAAGGATAAAGCACATTTTATTCTTCTTTTTCTCATCATCACGCGCCTTGCAAAAGCAAGCTATGAGCCTTGCAAGCTGGGCAATCCTAGAATTTCAAGCCTTGCCTTACTCACAAATTGCCCCACTTTGAATTTATGGTTTTTGAATTTAAAAATTCAAAAAAAGGCGATGAAATCACCACCCTAAATTCACGCCGCCATTTGTGCCAAGCTTGTAGTTTGCTTCTTTGCCTGTTTCTATGGCAACCTTGCAAACATCGCCCACTGCGACTTCGCCGCTGAGAATTTTAGCCTTTGAAGTTTGAGCGCTTTTGGTTATTTGCACTTTCCCTGAGCCACACTCATAAATGGCGTTTGCATCTAGCCTGTCGGCAAAGGTGATTTCCTTGTCTTGCATAGCCGCTACGACAAGCGGGTAAAGCGTGTTTAAAATGTCGGTGGATACAGCCTTTGAAATCTGCCCCATAGCCTCTTCGTTAGCTTTCACGCCGCCATCTTTTAAAGAAAGGGTTAGCGTGAGCGTGTTAGCAAGTTTGACTTCCTTTGTAGCAAAGAGTATCATTTGATAATCCACCACCACATCGGCTTTGCTTGCCTTTGAGCTTGTGCTTGTCGAGGCTACGCCGCTGCTTGATGAGCTGCTTTTGCCTAAATCTCGCAAATTGACAATCAGCATATAATCAGTGCCTAAAATGTTGCCAAGTTTATAGACATCTTCGCTTGATGCGTCTTCGCTTTCGATGAGCTGCTTTTCTGCCTTGTAATACGCGTCATTTTTGCGGTCAAGGACATTGAATTTCTTGCTCTGCACTAAGTCATTAGTGAGTCTTCGTTGCAAGGTTTCGCCCAACTCTTTAAAGCGTGATGCGTTGATGATGGTTACGCTTGGTTTTTTGCTGCGCTCAAACAATGTCTTATAGACATTTACGCGCACCATATACCAGCCATTTGGCTCTATATTGACACTTATTATGTCATAAGAGTCGATACGCCCCTTTGTCGCCGCACTCATTTGGGGATTAGTCAGCACAGTGCCAAACAAAGTAGGCACTTCCAAAGACTGCAAATTCAAATTTTTCTCAGCACTTAAACCTTTGAGTTTAGAAATGGCTTCTAACACAGCGTTTCGTGTCGCTATTTCTTTGGTTTGTCCGCTGCCTTCGCCTGTTGAAGTTTTGATAAAAGTGCCATCGCGCGTAGTGAGCGAGCTGCCTATTTCAGCACTAAAAGCGGTTCTTGCAGCAGGCGTTATGTTTAAGTCGATGATTTCGACATTGTCGCTGTCTGTGGGCGTGCCGACTATTTTTTGCTGTGGCGCAGCTTGGGCTAAACTAAGCCCAAAAAGCGCACAAAAAGCACTCAAAAATAACTTTCTCATCGCCTATCCTTACCAAGTAACGGATTTTTTGTCGCCCGTTTTGTTGATGGTTTGTTCATCTTCCCAGTAAGCTAAACCGCTGGTTAAGTCAGTAACTGAAAGATAAAAGAAGTATTCAGCCTGAATTTTGCCATTTGGTAGCTTGACATTGTCTTGGCGAATCTTGCCCGCAAGCGAAAAGTCTGGCGAAATGAGTGTGCCTTTTTTTGCGATAGTGGCTTGATTGAATTCATCATCATCGCGAAGTTCGCGCACATCTTTACTCATCGAATCCCTTGCTCCGCCAGCAGCCACTGCTGTTGTCAGCACAAATTTACCGCTCTTTCGCAAGGCGATAGTGATTTTGGAGATGAGCTTGTCCGTGTCGATGCGTTGAGGCGTGTCATTTACTATGCGCCCTATGGCGATAACCTTGCGGTTGCTTGGCGAAATGCTCGCAAAAGCTGGGTCGCGCAGCATACTTTGCACCATCACATCGGCGGCGTTTTCAAAGTCTTCTCTATCAAGCCCGAGTGTGAGCGAATCACCTTGTTTAACCTGCCCTGATTTGCCGTCTGTATAAACAGGCGTTGAAGAGCAAGCAGCCAAAAATACCCCCGCCAAAGCGGTTGAAACGAAACATTGAAATTTTGTCATTGTATATCCTTTGTTTGAGATTATTTTTTACGCAAATTGAGAGTAAAATCAACAGACTCTTTGTTTGTCGCTACTCTTTGGAGTAGATACTCTTTATTTTTTTTGAGTTTAAGCGTGATAAACTCGCCATCAGTTGGGGCTTTAAGCACAAATTCATCTTCGTCTTTCCACGAAACTTTGTATTCAAGCTCCACATCTTTGTCGTTAAGCAACACTAGCTCAAATTCAAGTAAGCCGTTAGCGTTAGTGCGGTAGTTAAAAGCCTTGACTATGCTTTTATCGACATTGTCAAAGACCATTTTCTGCGCTATACGCTTTTCAAGCGGACTGAGTTCCTTGCTTCCGCAAGCCACTAAAAACAAAGCAGCCACGAAAGCTACAACAATTTTTTGCATTTTTTCTCCTTATCTTTGTATAAGCCACACCACACTTGACTTTGGCGTGTGTGATTTGACGATTATCAGCAAATTTTTATCTTGGGGCAGTTCTTCGTTTTTATACAAAGTCGTCCCGTTGTCGCTGTTTATCACAATGCTTCCTGTATTTTCTAATGCAAGAATTTTAGCATATTTTGGTAACGCACTCCAAAACCGCAAATCAGCCTTTGTGGTTGCTGAGTTAAACAAACTCGTAGCAAGCGACAAATACCCGCCCGTTGGGTCGTTTTTCGCCACGGCTAAATTCATCGTTGTTTTTACTATGGTTGAACTCAACGCCTTGCCGACTCTAAATCCCATATTTGCTTTAAATTCAGTGGCGATGATATTGTCAAAATCCACAAAATCCGCTACCTTGCTGCCATTAGCCACGACATATTCATAAGAATTTGTGCGCTTTTTTAGGGTAGGCAAAGCAAGGCTTGAAGTTACGACATTGCCGTCAAAGGTAAAAGGCAGAGTAATGGCAAATTCATCAAGCCCAGCCCCAAAGCCACTTTCATAAACGACAAAGACATATTTTTGGAGCGATTGCGGGTTGAGCGATTTGGCGTAATTTTCAAAAATGTTGAATTCTTTGTTAAATTCAGCACTATTTTTGTTGATGATAGCCACTTCTTTAAACAAATCCTGCGCCCTTTTGTAATCCCCATCTAAAAAGAAAAACACGCTTGCCATATAGGTCGCGTAAGGATTGACAAAGTCTTTCGTTGTCGCAAAGTCTTTAAGCAAGTGTTCGTATCGTGCTGAAATGGTGTTGTAGTTGTTGCCCATATTTTGCTCGTAGTTTGCATCTTGCTTTGCTTCGTCAAATTCCTTGCGGTTTGATTCTATTTGCTTGGCAAAATACTCTTTTGCCTTGTCCTGTCTCATCAAAGCGCGGTTAAATTCAACTCTTGCGTTGGCAAAGTCTTTTAAACTCATAAAATTTAAGCCCTTATAGACATTTACCATTATGCGTTCATAAAGTGTGCCTTCATAGTCAAGCACGCTTTCGTTAAGAACGGCTGATGCGACACTTTTCGTGCCTTTGGTTGCTAAGCCTTGCAAATCCACATCGTATTTGTAGGCTTCTTCTGCCTTGTCGAAAAAATAATTGCTTTGCTCAAAATCATTACAATTTCGCGCAAGTCCGCCCGCGTTTATGCCTATGTAGATGGTATCATCGTTTTTATCTACTTTTTTGCGTTGCTCGCCGAAAAACGCCTCATCGCAGGCGTGATTTTTCAAAGCCTCTTCGTAAAAAAGGTTGGCTGAGTTATGGTCGGCGCACGCGCTCAGCAAAAGCGCAACGAGACACATTAAAAGATAATTTTTTTTCATTTCTTGTCCTACCAAAAAAAAAAAAATGCAATGTGTAATGTTAGCACAAGTAAGCTTAAAAAAACCTTAAACCAAAAAATTTTTGCAAATTTTTTTCATAAATTTTTCATCATCACTTTTTATCGCAAATTTTTAAGCTAAAATTTAAAACTTTTTTGTCGAAAAGCATTTAAAATTCAAGGCACATAGCGCTGTGAATTCATCTTTTGTTTTATTCGCCTTGAAAGCCGTTATTTTTATAAATAGGAAAAAATTTATAAATAAAATAAACAAAAACAAAAAGCACGAGCAAGGCTGGAATGACAATATAAAAAGAGTAAGCAAACAAGGCTAAAAAGCTTCTTGAAAGTGCGGCAAAAAAAAGCGCGATAAAGCTTAATCTCGTGCCACAAGAAAGGTTAAAAATTTGATTTTGCGTGTGTTTGAGCGAAACGGTGTTAAAAACAAAAAGCACGAAAGCCAGCAAAACGAGTAAATTTAAAGCGTGAGTTGCAAAACTAAGATAAGAAATATCAAGCAAATACACAAAGCCTAGCCCTATATAAACAAGGCTTAAAGACAAAAACAAAAGATAAAGTATCAAGGTATAATGTGTCCTAAAAAACACACTATAATGCCAGCTTGAAAGACGCGATAAAAGCGAAAAGCCCACACCAAAAGCCAAAAAGGCGTTTAAATTTGCACTTTTATCCCACAAAATAGCCACTATGAAAACAAAAAGCAAAAAGCAGGATATATTTTTCAGCACAGCATTTGGCAAAAAGCTTAAATTTGGGTTTGATAAGCTTGATAGAGCATCATTGCCCAGCACAAGACTTACCCTAAAACTCACCACAAGCGTAGCCAGCACGCAAAGATGAATATAAGCATAATCTAAATTCAGCTCGTAAGCAAAATTTTTCAGCAAACTTAAAACAAAAATTCCAAACAGCGCAAGCACAAGGGCAATGTTTTTTGTGTTTTTTGATTTGATAAGCCAAAGGCAAGCTTGACAAAGTAAAATAAACCAAAAAAGGCTTATAATCCCATAAGAAAGCGTAAAATCAAAGCTCAAAAATGCAAAATCAAAGCTAAAAATCTCAGCCACAAAAGCAAGGCATAAAAGCACAAAAAGGCTGATACTTAAAGGCTTTAATGAGCTTTTTACTTCACACCAAAGTGGCAAAGCTGTGAGTAAAAACCCAGCAAAAGCCGCGCCCAAAAAGCTTTGCAAAAAGATAAATTGATGCAAATTTATAAAAATACTTGGCGCAAAGACAAGCCCCAAACACGCTAAAATAGCAAAGACAGCACCGCTCATAAAAAATATCCGCAAAGGATAAGCAAAAAAATCACTCAAAATAAATCCTATCTTTAAAATGCTCTTTAATGTGCGCGTTGATAAAGGCTTCATCTCTTTGCGCGAAAGGCTTTGCAATGCGTAAGCGTTTTTCAACACCCATAAATTTAGGCTTTAAAAAGTAAATTTCATCGCTTAATAAGCACGCTTCAAAGGCATCGTGCGTAACGAGCAAGGCTGCGTAATTTTGGCTTTTGATTTTATCCATAAGCCTGTGAGTAAGCACTTTTTTTATATTAAAATCAAGCCCAGAAAAAGGCTCATCAAGCAAAAACAAAGGCGCATTGTAAGCAAGCGCACGCACAAAAGCCACTCTTGCACGCATTCCACCGCTTAACTCGCTTGGGTATTTAAGCGCATCTTTTTCGTCCAAAAAAAGCTGTTTAAATTCATCTAAAATCCACGCTTTGTTTGGCTTTTTCATCACCACAGCCACATTTTCAAGGGCGTTTAAATTCTCAAACAAAGAATGCTCTTGGAAAACAAAGGCGGATTTTTCACCCTTAATAAAACCGCTTTCATACTTTAAAATCCCAGCCACACAAGCAAGCAAAGTGCTTTTGCCACAGCCACTTGCCCCAAAAAGCGTGATGAGTTCGCCTTTTTTAAGGTGCAAGTTAAAATCCTTGATGATTTCATTTTGAGCGATTTTGTAGTATAAATTTGAAATTTCAAGCATATTTGCCCTTCAAATTTAACTTTTTACTCAATTTAGCTTTAAATTTCATCAAATTCACCTTTCTAGCCACGGCAAAAGCGTGATTTTAAGCACCTTTATCACTAATGCTTCAAAAAGCAAAATCAAGCCCACCATAAGCACAACAAAGGCTAAAATTTGCGTGGTATCAAGCAAATTTCGCGCATCGTTGATTTGTGCGCCCACGCCATCACTAGCACCCAAAAGCTCTGCCATTATCACCACCTTAACGCCCATAGCAAAAACTATGCTAAAATTACTCAGCAAAAAGGGCAAAATGGACGGCAAATAAAAAATTTTAAGCCTTTTTAAAAGGCTAAATTTATACGCTTTGCACACTTGGCTTAATTTTGAATTTAAGCTTAAAACGCTAATAAAACTTGCTCCAAAAGATAAGGGCAAAACAATGATAAAGCCTGTAAATACCACGCTCACACCGCCCACACCAAACCAAAAAAGTGCCAAAACCACCCACACGATAGGCGCAATGCCTTGCAAAATATCCACCACAGGCTTGATAAAGGCTGCAAAGCTTTTGAAATTTGCCGCGATTGTGCCTAGCATTACTCCACATAAAAAGCCCAAAAAAATGGCGCTTAAAACCCTTTGTAAGCTTATCAGTAAGGCACTTTGCTCGCTAAAAAGTAGTTCATAAGCCCTTTTTAGCACTTCAAGCGCACTTGGCAAGATAATCGGACTTGCAAAATGCGCCCCAAACTCCCAAATGCCCATAAAAAAGCAAATCACGCCCAAAGTATGAAAGGCACTGAAAAAATGCCCCAAAAGCGTGCCAAAAATGCCTTGCTTTTGTTTAATGCCATTTTCTAAAATCATCACTTACCTAACAAAATTCATTATAAAAAGAAATTTTTATCGGGCATTTTGCCACCTAAAAATTTAGGGTTCATTTCAAAGATGATTTCATAAAATTTCATCAAATCATCAGCCACTTCACTCGCCTTTAAAGCCACCATATTTGCATAGGGTATGGAAAGTTTTATGGCTGCTTGTGGGGCTGGTAGATACTGCGCTCCAAGCTGTGCGGCACTATCGTGGTTTGCCTTTATCCATTTTACCGCATTTTGCAAGTCCTTGTGAAAGCTCTCAAAAAAGGGCTTGTTTGCTTCATAATACGCCCCATTTACAATAAGCCCAGCTTGCGGAACACTCATACCAAAAACCCTTTGCCATTCATCTTGCATAGAAATTTGCCGATAAACACTAATGCCGTTTTTCTTTGCCATAAGCGTGAGTGCTGATGCAAGCGGTTCTTGTGAAAGCACAGCATCAAATTCATCTTTGGCGATGAAAAGTTGCGCTGCTTGTGGCGGATTTGCGGCGTAGGTGATTTTTATTTTGTCTTTATTAACGCCTATTTTTTTGCAAAGCGCGGCAAAAACTATGTCGGGCATATCGTTTTTAAAAGGCATAATGATATGTTTGCCCTCCAAATCGTGTAGAGTTTTTATGCGCTCATCACGCGTAAAAATATAGTTTAAGCCATTTGTGAGTATGTTAAACACCTTTATATCAAGCCCTTGATGAGCTAAATTTATGCCGACATTTGACGGAGCTGCACTTAACACAAAATCTCCACTCGCAAAGCCTACTCTTAGCTGGTCTGGGGTGTTCCAAATTTTAAGCTTTAAATCCTTTTGCTTTCGCGCTTCCCCTCTTTGCGTAGCTACCGCAAGACTTAACGCAATGAGTGCTGGTGCGCCCCAAATGGTAAGTGTATCTTTACCAAAAGCTAAATTTGGCAAAGCCAAAGTTGTCAAAGTTGCCAAGCTCAAAGATGAGCTTTTTTCTAAAAAGTTTCGTCTGTTCATTTTTTATCCTTTTTGTTGAATTTTTGTGCTGAATTTTTCATTTGTTGTCCTTTTTTGTTTAAAAATTGCCGTGAATGCTGACATAAAATGTCCGCCCCGGTGCGTTGATAATAGCCGTTGGCGCGATGGCTTCCACATGCGAAGCACTGATATACTCGCTGTATGTTTTATCTAAAACATTATCCACGCCGAAACGAAGCCCTATTTTATCATACAAACTTATGCCCGCATAAATATCAAGCAAAGCAAAACCTGCTTTATCTCTATCTATGCCAAGCCCTTTGTTTATGTCATCATCTCGCCTTGTTTGTTTTGCCACAGCTCTTAAAGCTGAGCCTACATTAAATTTACCAAAAAAGGCGTAATCCTCATAATCCAAGTTAAGCTGCGCTTCAAGTGGGCGGATTTGATAAAGCGGGCGTTTGTCTGTGTCATTTTGCCCATAAGCTGCCCATAAATTTAGCCTTGCTCCAAAATTACCACAAAAATTGAAAGCTACATTTGCATTTGCGCTAAATAATCTTGCATCAACATTGCGCGTGATGATATGCTTGCGGTAGTTTGCTTGCTGCGTGGCATTAGCGTTTGTATAACTTAAAAATCTATCATAAATGATAAAATCTTTCGCAAAATCACTCATTATATATCCGCCTACACTGAATGCGTTTTCATTATATTTTGAGCGCATATATTCGCCAAAAAATTCGCTTTTTATTTGTGTTTCAAATTTGATTTGGTTGCGCCGTTCTGGTTTTAAGAAAGGGTTGCTTACCCAAGCTTGTGCGTGTGCGTTTGGATTTGGCGGATTTATAGCAACAAAGCGTTCATCATTAGTAGGAATGCGCTCAATGCTTTGTAAATTTAGGGCATAGCTGTGGTTTGAAAAGGGTTTAAATTCATATTTTAAAGCAAGTGAAAGCGCATCTTTTTTGATATTATCATCAACCCTTTTACCATAATGCGCAAACCACATATTATTTGCGGTGATTTGCATTTGTCCTTGCGTGGCGACAACGACATCTTTATCTTTGACATTAGCCACATTATAATCATAATGAACGCCTAAATTTAAGGCATTTTGTTCATTAAAGTCAAATTTAATGCTCTCAAAAACGCTAATTTGATGAGCTAAAACATTTGCAAAGCGGTAACCATTATGTGTAAAATCGGGCATTGTTGTGCCATTCATCATAAATCTTTTGGCTAAATGTCTATCTTGTGTGTAAAGTGCGCCAAATTCATTATGAATACTTTGCCACGAAATGTCATATTTAGCATTTATATCAAATATCTGCCTTTTAACTTTCATCTTTGTTTTAGCTTGTGCTGTCGGGCGCAAGTCGTAGTTGTTTGCTCTCCTTGAAATGTCTCTATAAAGTGCGCTCAAATTTAAGGTGTTGCTTAAATCTTCCTCTCCTAAACGATAATCAAACTTAAAAATATATCGTTTTGTATCGATAGGGTCCATTACATAATGAAGCTGTTTATCATCTATGATATCATCAAACAAAAAAGTAGTTTTAAACTCATTGTAAGAGTTTAACACAAGTCCTAGCATAGCGTTTGCGCCTGCTCTTTTGTAGCCAAAATTTACCTTGTTGCCATCGCCATCTTTGTATGAATTTGCTTTGGTGTAATGCGCATTTAATGCTCCATATACCTTGCTCGCTCTAAATTTAGTAAGCAAAGTATTGTAGGTAGAATTCCCATAAATACCGCTGGCAAAATGAAAGGGATTAAAGGCGTTGTCAAGAGTGTTTGTAACGCTATGATAATCACGCAAGCTGTTGTCAAATTGATTTTCTACCTTATGCGAAAGAGCGTTCATCGGTGTGATGAGTGGGGGCGGAGAAAAGGACACTAGGGGCTTGATTTGATTTGAATTTGCCAAATCATCAGCAAGCAAGGGGCTTAAAACAAGCGTTGAATTTAACATTAAGGCGAAATTCAACGCCAAGACAAGAGAAGTGAATTTTCTTAACATTATGAAAACCTTTCTAATAAATTTTATCAAAATTATATAAAATTCTAACTAAGAAATTTATTGATTTGTGTTAATTTTTACGATTTTTTTTGTATTTTTTTGAAAAAACGAGAGAAAAAGCTCCGCCGAAAAAGCGGAGCAAGGCTTTAAGCCTTTTTAAGGGCAAGCCTTGAAAAGAGTTTAAAGCCCTTTTAAAAGGCGTTTAAAAAAGATTTAAACGCCTTGAAAGCCTGTAAATTCAGCTTTTAGATGAAAGATACAGCTAAAAAGCCCAAAGCCACGCTTAATACTATGGCAAGGACACCGGGGACTAAAAAGGCGTGGTTGAAAATGTATTTGCCTATTCTCGTTGAGCCTGTATCGTCCATTTGCACCGCACCAAGTAGTGTTGGGTAGGTTGGCAGCACGAAAAGTGCGCTCACAGCAGCAAAGCTAGCCACAAGTATGTAGGCATTGCCCGCATTTTCAGGGCTTATGCCAAGGGCGACAATCACAACAGGCACGATAGCCTTTGCTGTGGCAGCTTGTGAGTAAAGCAAAGTGCTGGCAAAGAAAAACACCACAGCTAAAAGTGCTGGATAGCTTGTAACCAAATCAGCCGCAAGGTTTTTAATGCTTTCTGTATGTCCTTCGACAAAGGTATTGCCAAGCCAAGCCACACCGAAAACGCACACGCACGCTACCATACCGCTTTTGAAAACTGATGAAGTTTCAGGGATTTTGCTCGCATCGACTTTACAAAAGATGACGATGAGCGTAGCTATGGTAAGCATCGCGCTCATTATGGCTGCATCTCGTGGCACGATGACATTTGCGATTAAAACAGGCTCGCCGCCGATTTTAGAAATAGCAGTTGCATAAAGCACCACAAAAAGAACGCCTAAACAAAAGAAAAGCACAGAAAGTTTCGCACCCTCTGGGAGTTTCATATTTTGCGCGCCAACAGGGGCTTTGACAAGTCCTTTTTTGAGCCTTTCTTTATACACAGGGTCTTTTGAAAGGTCTAAATCAGACAATTTGCCGATGATAAGGGCTGTAAGCATACAAGCGACAAAGGTTGTTGGTATCCAAATAGCTAAAAGCAAAGGATAGCTCCACCCCAAAGGCTCTAAAACGCCTGTCATATACACAACCGCCGCACTCACAGGGCTAGCTGTGATGGCGATTTGTGATGACACGACAGCGATGGAAAGCGGCACGCTAGGCTTTATGTTTTGCTCTTTTGCCACTTCAACGATAACAGGTATCATCGAAAATGCGGTGTGTCCTGTGCCTGCGAGTATGGTTAAAAAGTAAGTAACCGTTGGGGCAAGGAAGTTGATATATTTGGGGTTTGAGCGCAAAATGCGTTCTGCTATTTGCACCAAATAATCAAGCCCGCCTGCAAGCTGCATAGCTGCAATCGCCGCGATAACCGCCATAATGATGAGAATAACATCCCAAGGAATGGCGCCCGGTTTCATACCAAGGCAAAGCCCTAGCACGATGACTCCCAAACCGCCCGCATAGCCGATAGCTATGCCACCAAGGCGGATACCTAAGAAAATCGCGCCTAAAAGCACGATGATTTGTAAAATGAGCATAATGTCCATAATGTCCTCCTATTATTACTCTTTTCTTTTTTGTTTCATTTGTGGATTGAGCATATTTTGTGGATCTAAAATCTTGTCAATCTCCGCTTTTGGCAAATAGCCTTTTGCAAGGCAAATTTCGCCGACTGCTTTGCCTGTTTCTAGTGCTTCTTTTGCTATGCTTGCTGATTTTTCATAGCCTAGCACAGGGTTAAAGGCTGTAACTATGCCGATAGAGTTAAGCACAGCTTGCTTGCAAGCTTCTGGATTTGCGGTGAGATGCTTAATGGCTTTGTTTGCCAAAGTGTTCATCGCGTTTTCTAAAATCACTAGCGAGTTAAACAACGCATAAGCAATGCCCGGCTCAACAGCATTAAGCTCAAATTCGCCTCTTTCAGAGCAAAGCATTATAGTCGTGTCGTTGCCGATAACTTCATAGCAAGCTTCTTGCACGACTTCGCAGATGACGGGATTTACCTTGCCCGGCATTATCGAGCTGCCCGGTTGCATTTTAGGCAAGTTGATTTCGCCCAAACCGCAGCGAGGACCTGAATTCATCAGCCTTAAATCGTTTGCGATTTTGTTTAAGCGCACTGCAGCTGTTTTTAAAGCCCCGCTTACAAAAACAAAGTCCGCAGTATCTTGCGTAGCAGCGATGAAATCAGCAGCAGGCTTGAATTCTCCGCCTGTGATTTTGCTTAAATGCTTTTCCACGACATTTTTGTAATCAGGATGGCAGTTAATGCCCGTGCCTATGGCTGTCGCGCCCATATTAAGCACTTGCATAACGCTTCTTGCGTATGTGAGCCTTTCAATGTCGGCTTTGATATAGCTTGCAAAGGCATTGAAAGTGTTTCCCAAAGTCGTAGGCACAGCATCTTCAAGCTCAGTGCGCCCCATTTTAATGTAGTCTTTGAAATCTTTCGCTTTCTTTTCAAGCTCTTTTTTGAGGTTGTCCATAGCTTTGAGCAAATCGCCAAGCTTTGTCCAAGTGGCGACTTTGATTGAGCTAGGATAAGTATCATTTGTGGATTGCCCCAAATTTGTGTGGTCGTTTGGGTGCAGGTATTGATACTCGCCCTTTTTATGCCCCATAGATTCAAGGGCGATATTTGTCAAAACCTCATTGACATTCATATTTGTGCTTGTTCCAGCCCCGCCTTGTATCATATCCACGACAAATTGCTCGGCAAAATCGCCAGCGATAACCTTGTCAGCAGCCTTAGCCAAAGCATCTGCCTTGTCAGCGTCAAGGACGCCTACTTCTTTGTTCGCCAAAACCGCAGCTTTTTTGATTTGCGCGAATGCCTTGACGAAAAACGGATAATCTTTGAGCTTTCTGCCCGTCATTTGGAAATTATCCACCGCACGGAATGTTTGCACCCCGTAATACACATCATCAGGGATTTCTAATTCACCGATGAAATCGTGTTCTTTTCTTGTTCCCATAGGAATCTCCTTTGAATTAAATTTAAGACTTGTTTGTCTTGCGTTAAAATGATAGCTATTTTTTCCTTAAATTTTACTTAAAATAAATTAACTTCAATTTTAAACTTTGCTTTTGTGCGCTTTTAAGAAACAAAAATTCAAGGCAAAAATTCGCTTTCACACTTATAATGGCAAATTTTAAAATGTCAGCGCAAAAAAATTTAATAATAAGACTCTCTTTGTCATTTATTTACCCAAATTCACTAAAATATGTTTTTAAATTCAACACAAAGGATAAAAGATGAAAAAATCCATTCTCATCGTAGGCGGCTCTATATCGGGCTTGGCGGCGGCTTTGGTTTTAGCAAGTGCTAAAAGTGCGGAGCTGAACTTTGACATTAGTATCGTAGATGACGGCAAGGCGGACTTAAACGCTGTGGCGATTTACAATGTGCCTTTATTTCCCAAAGGCATTGTCGGCAAGGACATCATCGAGCAAACGCGCAAGCAGATTGACACCTTGCTGAAAGTGAGCTACATAAGCGGCACTATCAGCGAAATAAGCGGCTCAAAAGGCGCATTTGTAGGCTCTGGCGAGGGCGTAAGCGTCAAGGCAGACTATGTGGTGCTTGCCACAGGGGCTTCACGCTTTGACATAAAGGGCTTAGGCGACATTGTGCGCCCGCACGAGCTGATGAACAAGCCAAACAAAATCCGCCTTGCAACTACAGGCAGGCAGTTAGTTAAAGACGGAGTTTATGCTGCGGGCTTGGCTAGCGGGGTTACGACTATGGTAGCTTGTGCCATAGGTAGCGGTGCAGAGGCAGCTTGCGCTATTTTAAGCGACATAAAGGGCGAAGTGAGCATTATCCACGACACGCCGACAAGTCGCTCATAAATTAACCGCTGTTAATTTTTTTCTTGCCTTTTTTGATTAAAATTTGAAATAAATTTTCAAAAAAGGCAAGTTTATGCAAACTTTGTATCCATTTTTTCTTACGACTCATTTGCTTTGTGCGATTGTGTTTTTGGGCTTTATCTTTACCGATGTCGTGCTTTTGGGCATTTTAAGGCGCACGCTTGGCGACAACGCCTTGCAAAATGTAATGAAACGAGGCACAAAAATAATGCCCCTTTGCGTGCTTTTGCTTGTGCTAACAGGCGGGGCGATGATGACGCGGTATTTGGACTTTGGCAGCGGTTTGGCTGGCTTTTTCGGCACGCCCTTGCAAACTTTTTTGAGTGTTAAAATCATTTTAGCCTTGCTTATCGTGTGCCTTGTCATCAACGCTTTGGCGCACAAATTTGTGCTAAAAAAACCAAATCCACTTGGCAACTCCACGCACAAAATCGTTTTCGTGTTGGGCTTTTTCATTGTGGTGCTGGCAAAATTTGCCTTTTTTGTGTGAAATTTAAATTTTTTTAGCCATAAAAACTTTGCTTTGCCGTTTTGGCTTGAATTCTATTAAAAATTTAAGTTTATTTTAAGCAAAGCAGTGTTATCATTTAAAAAAGGCTTTAAAAAATTTAAAATGCCGTGAAGAAAGGACGAAAATGTCAGTAAAATTCACAACACTTAAATTTAAAGGTGCAAAAATTTGCGAAGCGTTCCCTCTCTCTCTCTCTTGTTAGCTTGTTTTAGTGTCAGCTTTGCGTGGGGCGAAGAACCTACTAAAAAAGTAATTGATTGTGCGACAGAAATTTGCGGAACTAGCAAAGGCGAGAGTAAATTTTTTGCCCTGCCGACATATTTTCACAATGTAAAGATAAATAATTTTGCTAATAACGGTGCGATGACATTTAAAAATCCCGTGTATTTTTCGGCTAATGATAAAGATACTGATTTAGATAATAGAGCTACCTTTACAAACAACGGCACAATGACTTTTGAAAGCAATGCGGCATTTCAGTTGCTTATAAATAACAACACATTGAATTTTAACGCCGATATGGGCTATGATGACTTGTATGCTGCTGTTAGCGGCAACATTCACAACTCGGGCATAATAAATGCTAATGGACAAATAAAATTTACCGCAGCAAAAGCAGATGAAGGTTTTAATTGGTATAGAATTATAAATTATAGTGGCGGCACATTTAATGTAAATGGCAAAACACAAATCGAACAAGCTGTTTGGAATATGGGTAAATTTTATATTTACAATGAAACGGCGTTTGGAGAAGCATTTTATAATTATACATATACGGGCTTGTTTATAATTGAAAGTCCTACTACTTTTACTTATTGGCTACGCAATGAAAGAGGTGCAACACTTATCATCAAAAGCCCAACTGTTATCAATCGGTATTTAGACAATTTTCTCAGTGCGATAACTGAAATCAAAGGCACTACTCTTACTACAACAAATGGGGTTTGGAATTATGAAGGCGGAATTTTTATCTTTTCAGCACTCAACGGACAAATGGGACAGCTTATTGGAAATTTTACTAACAAAGACAATCAAGGACAAAATGAAGGCAAAGTCATAGTCAATGTGCGTGGTTCGAGTGCTGGAACAAAATACCAAATCATTAACGGCACAACAATACTACTTAATGGAAAAGATGTAGAATTTATAAATGGCACGGGAAGGTATGAAGGCGATGGCTGGATATGGATTGATGAAGTTTTTGCGCCCAAAATTTTTCTTACGCTAAATCAGCAGGTTATCAAAAAAGTCCTTGAAAGCAAATTAGTAAGTATGAACGATAGCGACATAAGTCAAGCCGTCTTTGACACCGAAACAATGCTCAAAACAAATCTCATCACTCAACCTACAAATATGCTCAAAGCCTTTAAAGCCGACACCCTAACTTCGCCCTTAAATTCAGCCTATGTGGCAAGGCTTACCGCATCAAGTGCAAGCATAATGAGCGATGCAAGCAGTTTTGCAAACCCACTTGAAAAGGCAAGTCAAACGCAGTTTTTCGCCACGCCCTTTGGCGGAGTGCTTAAAGGCGATGATTTGAGCGGGCATTTGCTCGGGCTTTCAGTGGGGCTTACGCACATAGCTGATGATTACATAGCACAAGGACATTTTGCTTACGCGAACGGCAAAAGCACGCAGGATTTGCAAACTCAAAGCACGCAAATTAACGGAAATTTGTTTGAAGTGGGCGGTTTTGGGCGGCTTTTTTACGACAAGCTCGAAACGGACATAAACGCGAATTTTATCTTTGCGAAATTTAGCCTTGATAATGCTTGGCTTGACAATGCGCTGAATTCAAGCTCGAATTTTAACAACTATCAAATCAACCTTGGTGCTGTGGCTGGCTGGCGTTTTGGCGATGATTTGTCGGTAAAGCCTTTTGCCAGCTTGCAAACTTACTATGAAAATCAAGGCGAATTCAAGCAAAGTGCCTTAAATCTTACAAGCGAGGCTTATAGCTCTTTTGTGATGGACGCAGTTGTGGGCGTGGAGGGGCGATATATCTTTGAAAACGGCGGCTTTGCTTTCGCCAAAGCAAGCTATGAAAACAAGCTTTACAACTCGCACAAAGAAGTTTTTATGCGCGTGGGAACTGAGGCTTTGCGCTATGAAAATGAGAGCTATGACAATGTCGCTAGCTTGAATTTAGGCGCAAGAGTGCTGGCGACAAAGGCTTTAAAGCTCGATATAGAGGGCTTGTATAAGCACTATGACAATGGGGTTGATTATTTGGGCGCGAATTTAAGCGTGAGACTTAGTTTTTAGGCTGAAATTTAAAGGGCTTTTAGAAGCGTTGATTTTGCGCTTTGTTATATGAGCAAGACTCACAGCTTGCTTTTTGCAAGGCGCGTGATGATGAGAAAAGAATAATAAAGTGTGCTTTGTCTTTTTTTATGATGATGAGTGAAAATGCGCTTTGCTTTTTTGTGATGATAAAAAATTCCGCTCAAAATTTGCACTTTTTTTAGAAAAAGCCTTTTAAATTTAACTCAATTTTTACTATTTTTAAAAACACATTATTGTGCTACATTTTAGCGCTTTTATCATCAAATAAAAACCACTTAATCATACTTACTCAGCTTGTATTTAGTGATAACGCTTCGCAGGATTTCTACATATTTTTCCTTTATGGAGGCGTAGTTTCTCATCGTGTGTATAGCATCAAGCCCCTTAAATGGCTTGTTTTTAGCGCGATATTCAAGGCGTAGCGTGCGAAATTCCTCATAAGTGTGATGCCTGTTGAGGTTGAGTAGATAGGACTCCACGCTTTCTTGTAGGCTGTCAAAGATTTTTACCTTGTGAGTCTTGCCTTTGGCGCGTTTTTTCGGCACTAAACCCTTGCCGCCCCAAGTCCATTCGCCAAAAAGATTGTTCGCCTCGCGTGTGAAACGGCTCGTGCCTGTTGCGCTTTCTACCAAAGCCTGCGCTATGCCTAGTGATTTGGGGATTGTGTCGATTTTTTTTTGATAGGCTTTCGTGTCAAAAAGGTTTTTTATACGGTATTTTTGCTGAATTTGCGTGAGTTTTTCAAGCTTTTCTTGGTCTAAATTCCTATACCCAGCCTTTGCGCCATCGTCCAAAAAATTAAGCACCAACTCCCTTTCTTTCAGCACTTTTTCAAAGGCTATGTCAAGCATTTGGTTGATTTTTTCCACAAAAATTTTGCGCTTTTCGTTGATAGGCAGTTGATAATAACTCTCATCAAATCCGCCCTCAATGCCCATCATCAAAAAGGGCGCAAAAAGGCTAAGAAAAATGATACTTGGCTTCAAAACAGCACCTCACTTCGCCTTTGAAAAAGATTTGCCCGTTTTCATAGCGTAAATTTAGCCGCTCGCCGCTTTTTGGCTCGACTAAAACGCTATTTTGCAAGGCTTTGTTTTTGTGCGCTAGGTAAAAACTCGCCGCCATTCCTGTGCCACACGCCAGCGTCTCATCTTCTACGCCTCGCTCATAAGTGCGCACCCGTAAATGCGTGGGGCTTATGATTTGCGCGAAATTCACATTTGCGTTGAATTTTTCGCGCACACTTTGGCAAAGGCGCAAGTCAAACTCGTCCAAATCCTTGCAAAAATGCACCAAATGCGGCACGCCCGTATCACAACCCTGCCAAATTTTGCCCCCAAATTCAAAGGGTGCTTTTTCGTCTTTTACCACTCCAAGCGTGATTTCTACTGAATCTTTTTCAACGCTAGCCTCAATAAGTCCAGCCTTTGTGAGAAAGGCTAAATTCGCGCTTTTTCCCAAAAAATGCACGGCAAAATGAGCCGCCGCGCGTGCGCCGTTGCCACACATAAGGGGCGCACTGCCATCGCGGTTGTAAAAATCCCACTCAAAATCGTAGTTTTGGGGCTTTTGCTTTGCGCTGTTTTCGGGGCATTTTTGGCTGATTTCGCACTTTTGCTTTGCTTCATTTTTAGGGCTTGCGTTTTCTTGCCTTGCGACATTTTCATCGCTTTTGCCACTCGGTAAAATGGCGATAAGCCCGTCCGCACCTATGCCGCTGTGCCTATCACATAGCATTTTGGCTAGCTCGCTTCTGTCTTTTTTGCCCTCATCGGCATAGATGACAAAGTCATTGCCACTTGCACAATACTTGTAAAATTTCACGCTTTTTTCCTTAATTTTTGTAAATTATACACGATGAAATTTAACTTTTGCAACACCGATAAAAATTTAAAGGACTTTATCGCCACTAAACACTCTTGTAAAAGCATTTTTAGCGATTTGAACCCCAAATCAAGCACCTAGTTTCGACATTAAAACGCAACAAAGGCATTCTATAAATTTGAGTTTATCGCAATACATTTCAAATATGCGACAAAAAATAAGTGATTCTTATCAAAAATGTAAAAAACAATGCCTATTTTAAAAATGCGTTAAATAACTACATACAGGCAAAAGCATAGGCATTTGTTTATCATCATAAATCACTCAAACACCTAGCCCTGCTTCGTTTCTCATTTTTTGCAAATACCTTTGGCGTAGTTGTTGCGTGAATTTGCCGACTTTGCCATTTGCAATCATCTTGCCATCAGCCCTTACCACACCTAAAATCGGCAAAGATGCCGCGCTGATAAACACTTCATCAGCTTCATACACTTCGTTCATCGAAAATGCACGCTCTACCACGCTTAAATTTAGCTCGCGTGCGAATTTTAGGATATTTTGACGGCGAATTCCGCACAAAATTTCATTAGAAAAGGGCTTTGTGATAAGCGTTTTGTCCTTGATGATAAAAGCTGATGCGCTTGTAGCCTCCGTAACTTTGCCATTTTCTACCATAAAACCCTCATCAGCACCCGCATTTACAGCCATTTCTTTGGCATAGCACTGCGCTAAAAGCGATATACTCTTTATGTCGCGCCTTTTCCAACGAATATCAGGCACGCTCACCACGCTTATGCCCTTGCTTGCAAGCTCGTTGTTTTGGATATTTGCCGCATAAACAAATGCCATTATAGTTGGTTGCAAGCCTTTTGCAAAAGCAAAGTCCCTACTTGCTATGCCACGCGTGATTTGCATATACACACCACCCTCTTTTAAGGAATTTTTGGCGATAAGCTCGTTTAAAATACTCTCAAATTCACTATCTTTGTAAGGCAAATTTAGCGAAATCTCTTTCAAACTGCGCTTAAAGCGCTCCCAAAACTCGCTTTTATCGATAAGCACGCCGTTCATCACAGGCACGACTTCGTAAATGCCGTCTCCAAAGATAAAACCCCTATCAAAAACGCTGATTTTTGCTTTATCTTTTGGCAAAAATTCGCCATTTAAAAAGACTATGTCGCTTTCTTTCATCATTTTTACTTCCTTATCAGCTGTAAAATTTCGTTTGGAAGCTCGATTTGACCGCTATAATAAAAATACTTCGCCATCACTAAAATCCCCAAATGAAACTCCATTTCCTCGTCCAAAAACTTCGCCACATAGGCGTGAGCGTTGTCGATGATAGCCTTTGCCTCGCTTGTGTGCGTGTTATAATACTCCACCACCTCGCCCAAATTCTCATTATCGCACAGCACAAAATGCTCACCCGCTTTTAAGCACCCCTCCATAAACCAAGTTTCATATTTTAACTTTTGCGTGATGACAAGGGAGTTTGAGTGCATCGCCCATTTGAGATTGCTGGCTACATCGTTGCCTTCAAGCGAAATGATATATTTAAAGCCCATTTGAGCGCGCTTGTTGAGATAATTTGCCCTTATATGCACTTTGTTGGTGCGTGCATCGGCTATGTCGCAAAAATCAAACCCAGCATAAGCACGCAAAAACGCCTCTCTATTTACTTGAAAATTTGCGCCGCGCCACACAGCTTTGGGTTTTTTGTCCTCAAATTTAAGTCTATCCTCGACAAAATCATAGTGTCTGTCCTTGCCGAGCTTTAAAAGTATGTTATTTTCGTTACCTTTTTCGATAAGGCGACTTTTACAAATGCTTGGCACACCCAAATGCTCACGCACATCGCCAAATCTTTTAATCCACCATAATTCGTCCTTAAAATACTTGGTGATTTTATAAGAGTCAAAATAATGCGTGGTCTTGGAAAATGGGAATTTGTTGATATGCTCTTTATCCTGTGCGCCTTGCAAAATGTCACTAAAATCGCTTGAAATTTGGTTGTAGTAGTGCAGTCTTTTTTGCATTTGACTTAAAACCTCATCATCACGCTTGCAAATAGCTTCAAAAACCTTTGCAAGCCTTGCGTGAAAGAATTTGCGTGGCACGCCATACGCGCTAATGCCCTTTATATTTAGTATCAAGCGACTATCAGCCATTTTGTCCTCTCTTTGCTTTGTGCTGAATTTCTTGTAAAAATTTAGCAAAATCATACTGAATTTCGCTTGAAATTTAAGGAATTTTTGCTAAAATTTGCCAAATTTTAGCAAAAGGCTCAAATCACAATGACGAAATTTCAAAAATGGCTCACAAACGCCTTGTTTCAAGTGTCTGATTGTCCCGTGCTTTTCAGGGATTTGCTCGAAGCAAACGCCCTTTTTAACGAGAAAATGCCCGTTGATATGGCAAAACTACACTATAAATTCAAGCCTTTCAACACTTATGCGCTTTACACAGCCTTGTGCGCCTTAGTTTTGGGCGCATTGCTTTTATTTACGCACTATGGGCTTACGAAAATCGATGTGCATTACAGCTTTATAAGCACCGTCATCATCACTTCGCTGGTGTTTTGGGGCTTTGACGCCTTTCGCACTTACGCACAAAAGCTCATCACAAAAGCGCTCATTCAAAAGGCGTGGGCGGTGCATTTTCCGCACTTTGCGTATGAAAAATACTCAAAAATCGTGGCTGAAATTTATAAAGAAGCGAGCAAAAAAGAAATTCCCCGACAAGCCCTAGAAAACTATGTTTTAGAGCAAATCATTCAAGTGCAATCACTCTAAATAATCCAAAATTTGGTTTTGAAAGCGCATATTTTCGAGCTTTTTGTTAAGCTCTTTATTTTCTTCGCTCAAAACGCTTTCTTGCGTGCGGAGGCTGGCTATGTCGCGGCTGAGATAGTAAATGTTGCTTGTAATGTAGATTTTAGGCACAAAGACAAGCACCGCAAAAGCGATACACAAGGCAGCGAACAAAAGCTGGTTTTTGCCTAAATTTTTTTCGTCCTTTGTGGCGTGTTTGTGTCCTTCGAGTAGGACGGACTTGATTTGCGAGCTGTTTTCATCGGCGTTTTCGCTTTGTAAGATGAAATTTGTGGCTATGTCCGACAAGCTTGGTTTTGATGGTTTTGGCGGCTTTTGGCTTGTTTTTGCGCTCAAATCCTTTAAATTCGGCTCATTTTTTTGAATTTTTGGCTGAATTTTGGGCGAAAATTCAGCTTTTTTGGCATTTGCTTCTTTCAAAAGCTCGGGTTTAAGGTAAGTAGAGCGGAAATTTATCTTTGAGCGTGGCTTTGGCGTGGGCTTTGGGATACTTTCTTCGAGCATTTTTTGGCGGTTTATCATACTTTGTCTTGCAGGATTTGCGGTGTTCATTCTTGCTTGTATGTCGCTGATTTTAGGCGGTTTGGGCGCATTTTCTGTGGGCGTTTGGCTTTTGGTTTTTGTGTCTTTTTTTTCGCTTTTTGGCTTGGTTTTTTTGAATTTTGACAGCCATTTTGCGCTCAGGGATTTTTTTTCTTCTAACTTGACATTGATTAAATCTTCTTTGAGATAGTTTTTCTCCGCTTTGCTTGGGCTTTTTACGCTGTTTTCAAGCCGTTTTTTGATGATATCATCGCTGCTTTCATCGCTTTCTATCAGCTCGCTAACGCTCTTGCCTTCGTTGATACCCTTTGAAAATTTAAGCATTTTCTGGCGAATTTGCTGTTTTTCTAGCTCAAAAGCCTTATCCATCGCTGTCCTTAAACTCAAAAACCCGCATTTTCGCGCAATGTGAGCGCGAATTTGCCTTGCACTCTGCCGCGCGTGGCGTGATGGGTTTTTTGCTGAGTATTTTACCTAAATTATGGTTGTTTTGGCAAGTGCAGCGAAGTGCCATTTCATCACAAATGCAAGATTTCGCCCACTGCTTAAAGGCGCATTTTACGAGCCTATCTTCAAGCGAATGAAAGCTGATAATCGCCACTTTACACCCGCTTGGCTTTGCGTTTTGTAAGGCGTTTAAAAGAGTTTGCAGGGCTAAAAGCTCGTTATTTACGGCAATCCGCAAGGCTTGAAAGCCCAAAATCGCTGGTGAAACGCCCTTTCTACCTTTAAGCGTGCGCGTGCCTAAAATTTGTGCAAGTTCTTTTGCGCTTGAAATTTGCTTTTTAGCGCGAAATTCGCAAAGTTTTTGCGCTAAAAAACGCGCCTCTTTTAGCTCGCCAAACTCGCTAAATATCCTTTCTAACTCACTTTGCGGAGCAAAATTTACGATTTCAAACGCATTTGTAGGATTTTGCAAACTCATACGCATATCAAGCACGCTAGAATTCACGCTAAATCCGCGCTCATCTCTGTCAAGCTGCCACGATGACACGCCTAAATCCGCTAAAACTCCCTTAACTTCCTTTAAATCAAGGCTTGGCACAATCTCAGCAAAATTACCCAAATGAAACTCCGTCCTATCGGCAAAGGGCGCAAGCCTAGTGCGCGCAAAGTCCAAAGCCTGCTCATCTTGCTCGCAAGCTATGAGCTTAATGCCCTTGTGCGCCTTTAAAATCGTCTCACTATGTCCTCCAAAGCCCAAAGTAGCGTCTATAACAACGCCCTTTTCTATGTCGCTAAATGCGCTCAAAACCTCGTCAAGCAAAACAGGCGTGTGCGGAATTTGCGCTGAATTTTCTTGCGTTTGACTTTGTGTTAAATTTTTGCTTTGCATTCTAACTTGCGCCACGAGCAACCTTTAAATGCAAATTTGTCGGCATTTTACGCAAATTTTTAGCTAAATTTAGCCAAATTTGCCCCAAATTTGCTGATAAACTCAAATTTTGGGCTGAATCTAACGCCCCTTTCTTGCTCTTTGCGGGTGTATTTTTATGATACATTTTTTTCTTGCAACCATTTCTCAAAGATTTTTTCCACAAAAAATGCTTTAAAATTTTCATCTTTTGTGAGATTTTCGTAGAGTCTTTCATTTATGTCTATTATGTTAGAAAGTTTGTTGTTAAACTCTTGTTCTACTCTATGTTTAGTCGTTTGCGTGTCAGTGTTTGTTACTGAACGCTTAAATTCCTCATCGCCCAAAATTTCATTACTGATTTGTTCTACATCGTGTTTGAGCTTGTCTTTATCGCCCCATTCTAGCGCACCAAATCGCTCATTAAATTCGCGCACGATTTCATCAAGGGGTTCTTTTTTGCTTTCGGCTTTTTTGCTCCCATCAGCCACACTTGGCGCAAGCTCGCCCTTTCCTTGTAGCGTGATAGTGGCTTTACCTTGCCTTTTTAAGCGATAACTTTGCAAATCTATGCTTTCTAAAAACTCTTTTGGCAAAATCTCATCACTAAATGCTGGCAATTTCTTTATCAAATGCCTAAGCCAAAGCGAATTTGCTTCTAAATTTATATCCTCAAAAGGCAAAATCAAACTCAAAAATTCATACTCACGCACGAAATTCTTTGCCTTTTGGTAAAAGTCCTCTTTGCGCTCTTGCTCTAATGCGCTAAATTTTTTCACAGCCTCATCAAGTCTAGCGTTTATGGCATTTTCATTTTCGCCGTTTAAGCACGCTTGTAAAAAATCATTTGCTTGTTCTTGCGTGTAAATTTCTAAACTCAACAAAGCAACGCACAAATCAAAAATTTTGTTTATATCACTTGCTTCTTTTAAATAAGTTGCCTCATAAAATGTGCTAAATGCCTTTTCAATGTCTTGTTCATCGTTTGCAAAATCTAGCACACAAGTGTCGTTTTTGCCCCTAGCTTTGCGGTTAAGCCGTGAGAGTGTTTGCACGGCGTTTATGCCGCTTAACTTTTTATCCACATACATTGTATGAAGTAGCGGTTCATCAAAGCCCGTTTGGTATTTTTCAGCCACGATTAAAAAGCGGTATTCATCTTTTTTAAATTCTTTTGTTAGGCTGTTTTCATTAAAGCCGTTAAGCTGTGATTCTGTATAAATTTGCCCATCATCATTAAGCTCTCCGCTAAAAGCAATGAGCGCTTTAAAGGGCAAATTCAGCTCTTTTAAGCACTCTTTAAAAGCAAAATAATAACGCAAAGCGTCCTTTCTGCTGCGAGTTACGACCATAGCCTTTGCCTTGCCATTTATTTTGTGTGCGCAACATTCTGCAAAATGCTCTATCATCACTTGTGTTTTTTGTTTGATAGTTTCTTTGTTGCCCTCGACATAACGGCGTAGTTTTGCATTTGCCTTTTTCTTGTCATAGCTTGGATTTTCGCTTATGGTTTTGATGATTTGATAGTAGCTTTTATATGTCGTGTAGTTTTCTACTACATTTAAGATATAGCCCTCTTCTATGGCTTGTTTCATCGAGTAAAGATGAAAAGGCACAAATTTTCTTTCGCCACTAAATTCCACCTCGCGCCCAAACATTTCTAGCGTGGTTGGTTTTGGTGTAGCGGTAAAGGCAAAATAACTCGCATTTGCTTGCAGTTTCTTTGCTTTTATAGCGGCAATAATGCGTTCTTGCATATCCTCATAGCTTTCTATTTTTTCTTTATCCTCTTTGTTTTCTTTTTTCTTATCTTTGCTTATCGCTTCGCCCATTTTTGCAGCACTTGCTCCGCTTTGTGATGAGTGCGCCTCATCGATGATGATAGCAAATTTCTTGCTTTTTAGTGCGCTGATTTGCTCTACAACGAAAGGAAATTTTTGTATGGTTGAGATGATGATTTTTTTGCCACTCTCTAAGGCTTCGCGCAAGTTTTTGCTACTATCAGCGTGTTCTATAACGCCTTTTGTATGCTCAAAGCTTTGTATATTTGCGTTTATTTGATTGTCAAGCACACGCCTATCAGTTACTACGATGATACTATCAAACACCAACTCATCGTTTTTATCTCTTAACCCTACAAGCTGATGCGCTAGATAACTTATCGAATTTGACTTGCCACTTCCTGCGCTGTGCTGGATAAGATAGCGTTGTCCCACGCCTTTTTGCACACATTCTTTTAAAAGCTTATCCACCAAATCAAACTGATGATAGCGTGGAAAAATCACCCGTCCATTTTTTGCGATACTTCCTTGCACAAAATCAAGCAAAATCTTTATAAGCGTGTCTTTTGCTAAAATTCGCTCCCAAAAATACGCACTTTTCATTTTATTTTCTTGTGGTGGATTCCCCGCTCCCATTTCACGCCAAAACTCCCCACTGCCATCATTTAACCCACGGTTAAAAGGCAAAAATTCACTTTCCTTGCCGTTTAAGCGTGTAGTCATAAATACAGCATCATTATCTAGGGCAAAATGCACCACGCACCGCCCAGAGTTAAAGAGCTTTTCACGCACGCTTCTATTAAATTTATATTGCCTTATCGCATCTTGCACGCTTTGGTTTGTGAGCTTGTTTTTTAGCTCTATGCTTATCGTGGCTATGCCATTGACAAAAACCACCATATCCACAGATTCATTTGTCTGCTTGCTAAAATGCACCTGCCTTGCCACGCTTAAAGTGTTGCTTTCATATCTTTGCACTAAAATTTCATTTTTCTTGTCATCATTTTTGCGGTAAAGCAAGCTAAAATTCACGCCCAAAACGCTAACGCCATTTTTTAGCACCGCACACAAGCCCTTTTCTTGTATGCTTTTGTCAAGCTTTTCAAGCAGTTCTATCTCACAACCCCTGCGCGTTCTTTTTTGCAGCTCATCTAGCTCATCTTTTTGCGTAGCCCTTAAAAAGCCAAACAAAATTTCCCTATCCACGCAAAAATCTTTATCATAGTCCTTTGACTCGCGCTTTTGGTAGCCATTTTCTAACAAATGTGCTTCTATAAAGCTTTCTAAATTTTTCTCATCATACCTTTTCATTTTTACTCCTTATTTTTGTCATTACTGAATGCTTTTGTTGTTTTGAGCTTTTACTAACAAGCCAAAACTTTTAAACATTGTCATTTTGAGCGTTAGCGACCCAACGGGTTTCAAGGCGCAAGCCACAGCAAAAAAATCCAAAGAAATTTAAAATACGCTTTAAATTTATGGATACTTCGCTTACGCTCAGTATGACAAAAAACGCTGCCACGACTTAGCTGCGCCGAGTCTCGCAACACCATACTACGCATTTATCTGTCCTTTTACGGCTTTGTCTATAAGGCTTGTTTTATACTCTTTCATTTTGTTTATCTCTTGTTCTATAAGCCTTATCGCCTTGTCTATCTTTTCGCATTTTTTGTCTAAAAATTCAGCGATTTGCCTTTGCTCATTGAGTGGCGGTATCCACGCTTCGCAATCTTTTAAGATATTTTGAGTAATGCTATACACTTTTACACCATTAACATTTTTTTGAATTTGACTTCTAAAAATTCCACTTTCAAATTCATAAGCTAAAAATTTGGCATTTATTTTATGGATTGCCACGCTCGTTTTACTCGCTCGCAATGACGGATTATCGAGCTTTGCTTTTTTGTAGTCATTGCGAGAAAATCCGTTAGGATTTTCGTGGCAATCCAAATTTGTAATTTTATAAATGATTGTGTGATAACCTGCAAAAGTTGCTATTTCGCTACTTAAAAAGCTAAAATTTCCAGACCCAGCAATATCCTCCGAAGTGTCAGCAAAAACAAAATCACCTTTATGTAAAAGCGAATGAAAATTTGTATTTAAAAAATTTTCATCAACACATTTGAGTTGATGAATTTGTGGATTTACTTCAAATGGGTATTTTGAATGAATTTCGCCATAATTTAAGACGAAAATTCCATTATCTTTTAAATTTTCTTTTGTAATATTTAAACCTTTATCAAAAACACCGATTTGTTTTAATTTCCTTACTTCCCAATGTTTTGGGATTTGTCCTAGCCATTCAACACCGCTGTGTTTGAATGCTATTTTGTCATTGCGAGAAGTCGGCACGACTTCGTGGCAATCTATGCCTTTTGTTGTGGTTTTTTGTGGATTGCCACGATTTTGCGTTGCAAAATCTCGCAATGATGGGGAAACTTCGCTTCGCTCACTCTCAATGACAAAGTCAAGGCGTCCGCAAACGCATTCGTTGATAAGGGTTTGTTTTTGCTCTTTTAAAAGAGTGATAAGCCTTTGTTTTTTGGCTATAAATTCGCTTATCTTTTCGCATTTTTTGTCTAAAAATTCAGCGATTTGCCTTTGCTCATTGAGCGGCGGAAGTGGTAATTTAGCATTTTTAAATTCTAAAAAATCGATGCTTTCTCTAATGTCCATAATGCCATAAGCATATTGTTTTAGGCTTTTTTGAAATTCTTTTGATTGAAAAATATAAGAATAAAAAGATAAAAAATAATTTGAATTTGTGATATATAAAATCAAATAAATAGGACTTACTAAACCATCATAATTTGAAACCCCCAAAGAACCGATAACAGCATTCATTTTGTTAAGGATAAAATCATTTTTTCGAGCGATTTTATAACCGCTTAAATTTTCTTTTGATTTATTACCGATAGCACCTTTTTCTTCGTAAGGTATTACGCCTATATCTTTAAGTAAAGAAAGAATTTGTGTATATTTTAAATTTCTATTATCCTCATTTCTGCTTTGAAACACTGCTTTTAAAGGCACAATCTCCCAATGCTTTGGAATTTGTCCTAGCCATTCAACACCGCTGTGTTTAAAATTTGTATTAGTCATCGTTTGCCTTTTGTGTATCTTTAAGCCTTTTTATACTTTTATCAAAGTCTGATTCTATCTTTTGGGTTTTGTTAAAAATTTCATACTCGCTATTTGCTTTTTCAAGTGCTTTTTGGTGCGAAATTTTGCCCTTGTCCTTTAAAATGTCGTATTTGCGAAATGCTAAAAATTCATTGACGCTTTGGGCAAATTCTTCCATTGTAAAGGTATTTTCGCGCTCAATTAAATCCTCGATATAGTCAAAATATCCGCTCACTGCTCGTTCTAACTTGCGAATTTGCGCTTCATTTAAATAATTTTTCGCCACGCTCACATCGCTTTTTAAAATTCTGCCTTTGGGGGCGTTTTTCCACGAAGTTAAGCCCATATTTTCTTTTTGTGCGTTGGCGTTTTCGTAGATGATTTGAGCGGCGGTTTTGTGCGTGATGGCGTAGTGAAATTTGTTTTGGATAGTGGCGTAAAACTCTTGCGTGATGGCTGAATTTTTATCATAATCAATGCTGCATTCTGCAAAAATGTCGGTGATTTGCTGATAAATTCGCCTTTCACTTGCGCGGATAGAACGCACACGCTCCAAAAGCTCTTTGAAATAATCCTTATCAAAAATCGCTCCGCCTTGTTTGAGCCGCTCATCATCAAGCACAAAGCCTTTAAGCGTAAATTCTTTAAGCACCTTTGTCGCCCAAATGCGAAAATGCGTGGCTTTTTTGGAATTTACGCGGTAGCCTACGGAGATAATCATATCTAGGTTGTAATGCTCGATTTCGCGCGAAACTTGCCTAGTGCTTTCGTTTTGAACTATTAGGATTTTCCTAATAGTTGAATTTTTGTCTAACTCGCCCTCGCTTAAAATGTTTTTGATATGCTCATTTATCGTTGGCACACTCACGCCAAAAAGCTCGGCGATTGTTTTTTGACTCGCCCAAATAGTGTTATCTTTAATCAAAACTTGGGCGTTTTCGTTTTGCCCATCAATATGATAAAGTGCTATGGTGATTTGCTTGTTTTGCATTTTGATTCCTATTGTTTGGACACTTTGCTTTTCTTTTTTCATTTCAAAATCTCGCCTAGTAATGAATTTAAGCTTGTTTCTAACTCTTTTAGCTCGCTTTGAATCTCGTTTAAAGGGCGCGGGGCTTTGTAGGTGTAAAAGTATTTGTTAAAAAGCACTTCATAGCCTATTTCCTTGCTTTCATAATCTATCCACGAATTTGGCACAAAGGGCTTTACTTCGCTTTCATAGTAGCTTTGAATGTCTGTTTTTAGTGCAATTTTTTCTGTGTTGGCGTTTTTATCGCTATCTATGAGTAAATTTTGTTCAGCCTTGCTGAGTTTTACGCCTAAAAAGGCGAAAAAATCCTCACGGCTTGTGAAATGTGGGGATTTTGGATTTTTGGATACTTCGCTTTGCTCAGTATGACAACAAGATTCTAGCTCTTTGAGTTTAGCTAAAATTTTGTCTTTGTCTTTGAGTTTTGCAAATTTTTCATTTTGGCTTAAATTTTCAACGCTTTTTGGCTTTTCGATGATGATTTTAACATAGCCAAAATCGTCATTTTCAAGCACCAAACACGCCTCATCGTCCTTTTTGTCTGCATAGCTTAAAAACAAATCCGTGATAAGCTCGATATGAGAGCTAAGCATTTGTTTGCTTTTTTTGCCAAGAGATTTTTTCATTTTGGTGTAAAAACGCTCGCTCGTGGCGTTAATAAGCTGGACTTTGCCTTTTTTGTGGTTTGGTTTGTTGTTTGTTATCACCCAAATGAAAGTAGGAATGCCTGTGTTGTAAAACATATCCGTAGGCAAAGCGATGATGGCTTCAAGCAAGTCGTTTTGTATGATATGCTTGCGTATAGCTACCATACCGCTGTCTGAGTTAAAAAGTGAGCTGCCATTATGCACGCTAGCAATGCGTGAGCCTAGCACAGAATGCTTTGGGTCTTTCATCTTTGAGAGTTGATTGAGCAAAAACATCATCTGCCCATCGCTTTTAGCAGCAAGTCCTATGTCCTTAAAACGCTCATCGGTGCATTTATCTTTCTTTTTTGTGCCGCCACAAATCTTTTTCAAATCATCACCCCAATCCTTGCCATAAGGGGGATTTGTCAGCATAAAATCAAAGGTTTTGCCGCTAAATTTATCAGCACTTAAAGTCGAGCCAAATTGAATGTTTTGCGCGTTTTCGCCTTTTATCATCATATCTGCTTTGCAAATGGCGTAGGTTTTGTCATTTAGCTCTTGCCCGTAAAGCTCTATGGGCGAAGTGGAGCGGATTTTGCCCTTTGAATCCGTGATGAAATGTTTAGACTCCGTAAGCATTCCGCCGCTACCGCAAGCATTGTCATAAATGCTAAAACTATCTTGGGCGAATTTGTCCTTAACGGGCAAAAAAAGCAAATGTGTCATCAGCTCGATAACTTCACGCGGAGTAAAATGCTCGCCCGCTTCTTCGTTGTTTTCTTCGTTAAATTTGCGGATAAGTTCCTCAAACACATAGCCCATACCTAAATTTGAAAGCCCTTGTTGCGTGCGTGTGGGGTAGATAGAAAGGTTGATTTTGGGGCTAGTGAATTTTTCGATTATGGTGTAAAGTATGCCTTTGCTATCAAGCTTTTTAGCCTGTGCGAAAAAGTCAAATTTGTCGATAATGTCTTTTATGTTGTCGCTAAAAGCGTTAAGATAAGACTCGAAATTTGCTTTAAGGTGCTTTGGCGAGTCAAGTAAAGTTGTGAGCGTGTAGGGCGAAGTGTTGTAAAAACAATATCCGCTACCTTTTTGTTTGTCGGTTAAAAGTGGGTCTAAAAATGCGCTGCCTTCATCTTTGTGTTTTTCAAAAGTGGCTAAAACTTGGGCTTTGCTAGGCTCTAAAACCGCATCAAGCCTGCGAATGACAACCATAGGCAAGATGATATTTGGGTATTCCCCTTTTTTGTAGTGGTTGCGCAAGGTATCTGCCACGCTCCAAATAAAACTCACTATGGGCGCAAAGGCTTGGGGCTGAAAATGGGCGTTTGGTTCGTTTTTATCACTTTGAATTTGAGATAAAACTACACTTTGTGGCTTGTGAAAATTTTGCATAGTTTTCCTTTTCTTGTTTTATAAAGCGTTTTGGGCTAATTTTATCTAAATTTTAGCTCAAAAATCCAAATTGCTGTCAAATTTTTCAAGTGTTTTTGCGAATTTTAAAGTCAAATTTGACAAGTCATATAAATTTAAAAAAGCTAGCAAATTTTGCCCTAAATTTGCTGATAAACTCAAATTTTGGGCTGAATTTAAGGCTTTTTTCAAGGCAAAGTCCTTAAAATGCTAGCTTTGCTTGCGTAAGATTTGCGCTACTTCTTTGGCGTGATAGCTGATGATGAGCTTTGCGCCCGCTCGCT
>OARB01000028.1_pt1 | contig 37175 bp, 32 predicted proteins | sample 1475561 | NCBI WGS metagenome assembly OARB01 (sample SAMEA3360673, study PRJEB22359) | human gut metagenome | biome: ENVO:urban biome; feature: ENVO:human-associated habitat; material: ENVO:feces | place: Bangladesh | collected 2011
AAAAAGGACAGCAAATGCAAGAGATTTTAAAGCACATAAAAAAGGCGGTTTTGGCGATTTCAAATGAGATGAAATTCCCAGACACAGACTATCAAAACAGCCAAAACGCCACAGGCGACACGCAGCTAGGCTTTGACATAAAAAGCGATGAGCTTATCACGCGCATTTTAGGACAGTGTAGCGAGATAAAAGCGCTCATCAGCGAGGAAAAAAGCGACATTTACGAGCTAAATTCGGGCGCAAAATATGTCGTAGCTTACGACCCGCTTGATGGCTCATCTTTATTTGATGTAAATTTCGCCATTGGCTCGATATTTGGCATTTATGAAAACGAGGCAAGCGCACGGAATTTAAAAGCTGCCGTGTATAGCATTTACTCAGCACGCCTAGAACTCATCATTTGCGAGCAAAAAAGTGCGCCAAAACTTTACAGGCTAAATCAAAACGGCGAATTTGTCCTTGTCAAAGAGCTGAAAATAGGCGAAAAAGGTAAGATAAACGCTTGCGGAGGCACGCAAAAAGAGTGGTCGCCCACTCACGCAAACTTCATCAAAAGCCTATTTGATGAGGGTTACAGGCTGCGTTACAGCGGGGCTATGGTGAGTGATATTCATCAAATTTTATGCAAGGGCGGTGGGCTTTTCAGCTATCCAGCCACGACAAAAGCCCCACAAGGCAAGCTTCGCGCCTTTTTTGAGGTGCTGCCTATGGCGTTTATCGTGGAAAATGCAGGCGGTAAGACGACTGACGGCACGCACAGCACGCTTTTTGAGCTTGAATTTAACGCCTTGCACGCTACTACGCCTTGCTTTTTTGGCTCAGCCTACGAGATAAACAAGCTCTTATCAGCATACAAAGGCGAAAAATGATGAAAAATTCACACTTTTTACGCCAAATTTCACTCTTTTTTGCGAAAAATTCAGCTTTTAAGGCTAAAAATGTAAATTCTTGCAAGCAAAATTCGCATTTTGTGGCTTTAAATTCGCTCAATTTAAATTCAAAGGACAAAAAATGAGCCAAACTCCCCAAAAAGACAGCTTTGAACTTGCCCTTGATGAAAAAAAGCGCATTTTGCAAGAATGCCAAAGAGCAAAAAACACAAATTCGTGCTATAATTGCGAAAAGATTTTTGATTGCCCTACGCGAAATGAGTATGTCAAAGCCGTGTATGCGAGTATGTCAAAGGGCGCAAATGACGGCGGCTTCGAGTTTTAGGCATTAAGGAAAGAGATGAGATACTTAACCACGCCGATTTATTATGTCAATGATGAGGCGCATTTAGGACACGCTTACACCACGGTTATAGCCGACACTATGGCGCGTTTTTACCGCTTGCAAGGCGAGGAAACGCTGTTTTTAACAGGCACGGACGAACACGGACAAAAAATCGAACAAGCCGCCAAAGCCCGCGGCTACACACCAAAAGAGTATGCTGATGAAATCAGCGCTAAATTCAAAGCCCTTTGGGATGAGTTTAGCATTAGTTATGACATTTATGCACGCACCACAGATGAACGGCATATCAAAGCCGTGCAGATGATTTTTCGCAAAATGTTTGAAAAGGGCGACATTTATAAGGGCGAGTATGAGGGGCATTACTGCATTTCTTGCGAGAGTTTTTTTACCAAAACTCAACTTGTGGGCGAAAATGCCTGCCCTGATTGCGGCAAAGCCACGAATTTACTCAAAGAAGAAAGCTATTTTTTTAGATTAAGCCGCTATGAAAAGCAAATTTTGCGCTGGTATGATGAGTGTGAGCCGATTTTACCGAAAAACAAAACCGCCGAGCTTAAAAATTTCATCAACGCTGGGCTGAAAGATTTATCCATCACGCGCACGGGCTTTGACTGGGGCATAGCCTTGCCAAAAGAGATGAACGATGACAAGCATATCATTTATGTGTGGCTTGATGCCCTTTTTATCTACCTTTCATCGCTTGACTTTGCAAGCGGGGGCGAAAATGTGCGCTTTTTTCCCGCTCACTTGCACCTTGTCGGCAAGGACATACTGAAATTTCACGCGATTTATTTTCCTGCCTTTTTGATGAGTGTGGATTTACCCCTGCCCCGTTTCATCGCTGCTCACGGCTGGTGGACAAGGGATGGAGAAAAGATGAGCAAAAGCAAGGGCAATGTCATCAAACCGCGCGAAGTGGCAAATGCTTATGGGCTAGAAGCCTTTCGCTACTTTATCCTGCGCGAAGTGCCTTTTGGAAATGACGGAGATTTTAGCGAAAATGCTCTCATCAACCGCATAAATAGCGAACTTTGCAACGAGCTTGGCAACCTACAAAGTCGCCTTGTGGGAATGAGCGCGAAATTTGGCTACTCACATTTAGAGTGTGGGCGCGTGAGTGAGCTTTTTGCTAGCGAGCTAAATGAGTGCAAACTCTACCTTGACAATGCGCGAAATTTCATAGAAAGTGTGGCGATAAATCGGTATTTAGAAGAGCTTTTTAAGGCTTTGAGCCTTGCGAATTTAAGCATTAGCAAATACGAGCCTTGGGCTTTGGTGAAAAAGGGCGAAAATGAAAAGGCAAAAGCCCTTGTGGCTTTGTGTGCGAACATTTTAGCCCGCGTGGCTGTGCTTTTAAGCCCTGCTTTGCCAAAATCTTGCGAGAAAATCGCCGAGAATTTAGGCTTTAAGATAAGTGTAGATAGCTACAAAAGGCTTATTTTAAACGATGAGCTTGTGGATTTTACGCCAAAAAGCGCGTGCGAGCCTTTGTTTTGCAAGGTAGAAAAGCCTTTGTTAGAACCCACTCAAAATTCAGCAAACGGCACAAATTTAAGCACAAACAGCGCAACAAACGCGCGCAAATTTAAACACAAACAGCGCAACAAACGCAAAAACAAGCACAAATTTAAACGCAAATTCAGCCACGACAAAGGACGCGCAAGGTGCTAAAATCAAAATCGATGATTTTCACAAAATCCAAATCCAAGTCGCCGAAGTAAAGGCGTGCGAGCGCGTGGAGGGCAGTGAGAAGTTGCTGAAATTTCAGCTTGAACTTGAAAATGGTGAGTTAAGGCAGGTGCTTTCGGGCATTGCTAAATTTTACGAGCCGCAAAGCCTTGTGGGAAAGCAAGTTTGCGTGATTAGCAATCTTAAAAAAGCCAAAATTTTCGGGCTTGAAAGCGATGGTATGATACTTTCGGCAAAAAGTGGCGACAAACTCGTGCTGATAAGCCCTAGCGAGTTTGTGGAAAATGGCTCACCCATAGGATAGGGCTTTAAAGCGTGCAAGGACAAGCAAGTTATGAATATATCAAGCCTTAACGAGCTTTTACAAACGCAAATCATCAACGAAGGCTCACCGTCCAGCGTGCTAGGCTTTGCGCGCAAACTCTCACAGCTTAAAAACGGCTACGCCTTTTTTTCAAACGATGATGAGGAAATCAAAGAGGCTGTAAAGCTCGGCGCTTTCGTCATCGTGAGCGAAAAAGACTGCGAAATCATCGACAAAGAAGTGTTTTACTTGCAAGCAAAGAGCCTGAAAAAATCCATTGTTAAACTTTTGCGCTTTTTGAGCGAGGAAAAAAAGATAGAATTCTTGCTTTGTAAGGGCTTTGAGCTTGATTTTTGCGAGGCTTTTGGCGTAAAAGTTTTAAGTGGCGAACTTTTAGAGGACTTTGACACGCTCATAAGTGCTAAAAATTCAGCCTTTTTTGCCTTTGATGATGAGGATTATTTGTTGCAATTTTGCGCTTTGTGTGATAAAATCGCTGAATTTAAAGAGGCAAAAATCACTTATAATTCTTTATTTTATTCTCAAATACAACTAGAAAATGATAAAATATTTAAACTTAAACTTTGCTTTGCTTATGCACAAATTTTTGCAAACTTTGCGAATTTTATGCGTTTAAAGGGCAAGAAATTTAGCGTAAATGAAAAAAAGCTGAATTTTTATCAAGTTTTTTTTGTAGATAGTGCGAATTTTATCCGCGAATTTGGCAAAACGCAAAGAGCCTTTATTGTGGTGCAAGATGAACGGCATTTTGCCTTTTTAGGCGAGGCTTTATCGGGCGTAAAGGGCTTTAAAATAGCAAGCTGCGAGAGCCTTTTTTGCGACTTTGCTTACAGAGAACTTGCCGAGCTTAAAGGCGTTTTCGCCTTTCGCTACTGCCTTGTAAGAGCCGATGAAAACGAGTTTAAAGCCACTTTTAGCGAAGAAAAAAACGAAAAAAGCCTTTTTGACACCCAAGCTAAAACCGCGCCCCAAAAACCCAAAAAATCCAAAAAAATTGACGAAAGCGAAAAAAGCTTGTTTTAAGTGCGCTGAGTTTTGCCTCATTTTGCCGAATTTACGCAAATTTTCGCCACAAAGCAAAAAATAAATGTTATAATTTCACGCAAAAAAGCAAGGGTAAAAATGCGAAAAAAAGGGCAAATTTACGCGCTGTTGCTATGCTTGTCGTTTGCGGCGACTTTTGGGGCGGATTTTATCACGCAAAAAGAGTATGCGAAAATGCTCTATGAAAACCCGCACGGCATTAGTTGCAAGCAGTGCCACGGCAAGGACGGGCGCGAGCAGGTTTTGGAGTATTTCACGCACAAGGGCAAGAAAACGCCCTTTGTCGTGCCTAGCATTCAAAGCGTGGAGTATGCGGACTTTGAGCGTTCGCTGACGCAAAGCAAAGACGCCAAAAGCATAATGCCCACATACTCGCTCACCAAGCAAGAAATCAAAACGCTATTTACCTATATACAGGACTTTAAAAAGGATAAAAAATGAAAAAAACCAACCAAATCGCCTTTGATGAGGCGTGTAAATTTATAGTCGGAGGCGTGAATTCGCCCGTGCGAGCGTTTAAGGCTGTGGGCGCAACCCCACTTTTTATCGAAAGTGGCAAGGGCGCGTTCATCAAGGACATAGAAAACAAGGCTTATATAGACTTCGTGCAAAGCTGGGGACCCTTGCTTTTTGGGCATTGCGACAAGGACATAACAAAGGCGTGCAAAAAAGCGCTCAAAAAAGGCAGTTCTTTTGGTGCGCCAACCCTTGCTGAAACGGAGCTTGCAAAGCTTGTGCTGGCTGAATTTCCCCACCTTGACAAAATCCGCTTTGTAAGTAGCGGCACAGAAGCCACGATGAGCGCGATTCGATTAGCTCGTGGCTACACAAAACGCGACAAAATCCTTAAATTTGAAGGCTGTTATCACGGACATAGCGATTCTTTGCTTGTGAGCGCAGGCTCTGGGGCGACTACCTTTAACACTCCAAGTTCGCTGGGAGTGTTGCAAAGCGTGGCTCAAAACACGCTTGTGGCTAAATACAACGACATTCAAAGCGTCAAAGAGCTTTTTAACGCCCACAAAGACATAGCTTGTGTCATCATCGAGCCTATTGCGGGAAATATGGGACTCGTGCCTGCAAAGCAAGAATTTTTGGTAAATTTGCAAAAAATTTGCAAGGAAAATGGCACACTGCTTATCTTTGATGAAGTGATGAGCGGTTTTCGCGCGAGTTTGCAAGGTAGCTTTGGGATAAATGGCATAAAAGCAGACATCGTTACCTTTGGAAAGGTCATCGGCGGGGGCTTGCCCGCAGCGGCATTTGCGGCAAGAGCTGATATAATGGAGCTTTTAAGCCCGCTTGGCGGCGTGTATCAAGCTGGAACGCTCAGTGGCAACCCTTTGGCGATGGCAGCAGGCTGTGCGAGCGTAAAAAAGGCAAAGGCGGACAAAAATTTATACGCAAGGCTTGGTAAAATGGCACAAAGGCTAACGGCTGGCTTTAAAGAAGCCGCAAATACCGCTGGTGTGCCTTTGCAAGTGTGCTGTGTAGGCTCTATGTTTGGGTTTTTCTTTAACGAAAATGAAGTGCAAAACTACCAACAAGCCCTAAAAAGCGACACAAAGGCTTTTGCGAGCTTTCACAAGGCTATGCTAAAACGGGGCATTTATTTGGCTTGTTCGCAGTTTGAAACGGGCTTTATTTGCGACAAGATGAATGACAAAATCATCGACAAAGCCGTAAATTCAGCGTATGAGAGTTTTAAGAGCTTGTAAAGCGCGCTTTTGTAGCGTTTGCGTAAATTTGCGCTGAATTTATGTGAATTTTTGTAAATTTAGCACTAAAATTTGAGTAAAATTTGCAAAAGACTTAAATTTTCGCCGCTTTTTGCAAGGCAAATGCGCAAATTTAGCGAACGAAAACTACATTTTAAAGGACAAGGTATGAAAAAAAAGATATTTAGACAAGCCATACAAGCTGCTGATAGCCTAAGTCTTGGCATTTCGATGGTGATAGCGATTTTAATCGGCGTGGGGCTTGGGTATTTGCTCAAAATCTACACGGGCATTTTTTGGCTTTTTTGGATAGGCGTTGCTGTCGGTGTCGCGGCGGCGATTTTAAATGTCTATAAAGCCTACAAAGCCCAAGTCGCAAGCTATGAAGAGTTTAAGGACGACAAGAGATACAAGGACGATGAGAAAGAAAAATAAAAGGCAAATTTTAAAAGGCTGTTTGCGTAAATTTTATGCTCACGGCGACAAAATTTGGGCGTTTGAGCTAAATTTAGCATTTTGTGCGAAAACACATTTTGCTTAATTTGCTTAAATTTTTTTGAGTATTTTACCCTAAATTTCATTTGAAATTTAAATTTTAGGGCAAACACTTGTTTAAATTCACACTTTATGCTAAAAATTTATAAAAAGCATTATGGTGTGAATTCGCTCTAAAATTGTCATACTGAGCCTTTGGCGAAGTATCTCACAAAGAGATTTTCGCCTTTTTGCAAAGGCTCAAAATGACAAAATTGTATTATAAATTCAACGCTTTTTCACTCAAAAAATTCAGCCTTTAATTTCCACTCGCCTGTGGTTTTGTTTGGTGTAGCGACTTTCTTTAAAACCTTTACTATGTCGGTGTTACCCTCGATTTTTAAGGGGTATTTTAGCACATATTCCACAGCCTTAAAATGTATGTTTTCCAAAGATGACTTCGTGCCGTCCTTTTCAAAACCTTTCATTATCGCATAAATCAACGCCTCGTAGCCCTTTAACTCCAAAGGCTTGATTGTGTCATTTTTTGCCATTTTCTCTCTTTATAAATCATCAAATAAGCTTGCTTCCTTTGGCTTTAAACGCCATTCACCTGTTTCTTTATTTGGCACAGCAATTTCTTTCAAAATATCGCTAATTAGCTTTTTTTCGGGCGTTATACCGTTTTTTAGCAAGGGGATTACTTCAAGGGTAATGTCATCAAGTGTAACTCGCCTATTTTGCCTTTCACACCCACGCAAAAAGGACAGCACAAAATACCTTGTCCGTGTTTTTATATCTATAAAATGGCTTTTGAATTTCTCGCCCTTTTTTATATGGTATTTTCCGCTTGTTTTGTCAAAATCGAAATTTTCATTGATAAGTGGCGTTAAGTCATTATACATTTTGCCTAATTCGTGGTAAAAACCAAGTTCCAAGCCACGAATTTGCAAATCCGCATAAATCTCTTCCAAAGTCGCCCCATCATCCCTAGCTATCAATGCTTCTATATTATTTAGCACTAAACCCAAAGTGTCGCCGACTTTTTCTTTAATAAGTGCTTTTGGATTACAAACCTTGCGAAAATATAAAATCAACTGCCCAGCTAAAATGCGTTGTTTGTGCTGTCGTTTGATAAAACTTGTTTGTCCGTTATCTTGTCTAATGCTTACGACATACTCAAAGCCCGCATTTTCAGCCGCATCCACTAAAATTTGCCAAAGTTGTGGGTCTTGGTGTTGAAAGACAAAGGCTAACCAGCGGTTGAATTTCAAAACACGATACATTTCATTTAAAGATTTTTTCATTAAAACAATGTATTCATCTCGTGTTTTTTCCAAACTTCCCTTTTCAATACACTCTTTTTCCTTTAACTCTAAATCCACGCCAAAATCAAGCCAAGCGTTCCACAAGGTGCTTAAATCCAAATACGCTATTTTATTGCTATAAGGCGGGTCTGTGTAGATAAAATCCACGCTCTCATTTTCTATTTCTTTTAAATTTGTAGCATCGGCTTGAAAGATTTTTTCACCATTTGTTTTTTCTAAAATAGAATCTGTTTTGTCTAAATTTGTCCTTTGATTTATCATCGCACCGCTAAAATCCTTTATAGTTCGTTCTAGCGGTGCAAAGTAAGCATTGTAAAAATGCGGTGAATTTTCTTGTATGCGTTTGCTTTTTATAACATATTCTACCTTATTTTTAAATGTTTTTGCGGTGTCTAATATAGTCGGTTCTTTTGCCACCCTATATCTAAAATGCCTAAACGCCGCAGAGTCCCCACCGCCTGTTTTTGATTTGTGAAAGGTAAGATTTAAGGATTTAACCGCATTGTGAAAAGCCAAAAGCAAAGAATAACGCAAATTTCTTTTTATCAGCCTTTGTTCCTTTGTGCCGCTTGGTGTGGTGTGCTTAAAGATGAGTTTTCGCAAAAGAGCAAGCTCAGCAAGTTGCAAGGGCGAAAAAAGCCCCAAAACACTAGACACATCGCTACCCTTTGGCAAAATTTCGTCTTTGGGTAGCCATAGAATTTCATCTTGCATTTTTATTGTGGCTGTTAGTCCAAACTCTTCGTCAATGGCGTTTGGGTAGTGTTTGGCATTTTTGAGCATTGCCTTTGCTTCTTTTTCGTTTTTAGGGCGCAAATTTTCAAATTCTTTTAAAATTTCCTCGCTTAAATCCCACAACTCCCCTAAATTTACCTTTGCGCTGAGTGCTTTTACCATAAAAATAGAAAGTGGGTTTAAATCCGTGTGTATGCCAAGCCTGCCATTCATCATCGCTTCAATGGCTGTAACCCCGCTACCGCCGAAACTATCAAGCACCACATCGCCCTCATTTGTAAAGGCTTTGATATTTTGAGCAACTATATCCCAGCTTTGTTTGGTAAAATAAGGCATAGTGCCAAAATATCTATTTGCAATTTGCTTTCTAGGCTTTAAAATCGCCTTTGGAATTTCACGGCTTAAATACCACTCATCGCTTTGCTTCGACTTTTTAGGCGTTGGAGCTGAATTTAAAGGCGTGGCGATGAAGTTTTTAAGGGTATCAATCTTTGAGTTTAGCTCTTTTTCTATGTCTATTTCTAAAAGCGTTTCTTGCGTATCTGCCTTAAAAAGCACAAAAATTTTGCCGTTGCAAAGGGCATAAAATGGGCTAGGATAGGCTAAAAGATAGCTTTTTGCTTGCTTTTCGGCTTTGCTGTCTTTGTGGATTTTGACATTTGGGGCTTTGGCATCTAAAATGCAGTGCGCTTTGCCCTCTACAAAAAGCATATAATCAGGCGTTAAATCCTTTTGGATTGTGGTGTTTGAGCCGATTTGAATTTGGGCTTTTAGGGTTTTTGAAAGCACCATTTCTAGCTTTTGTGGCTTTTTGTCGTTTTTAAGCACAAAGCCCAAAGCCTCTAAAATCTTGTCGATAATAAAAGCACGCACCGAGTCTTCTTTAAAATCCTTGCTTTCAAGCAAAGAAAAATCGAAATTTTTAAGCATTGTTGAACCTTAAAGTTTTGCTTATTTTATTTTTGAGTATTTTACCCTAAATTTGCGTGAATTTGGCTTGAAATTTGCAAAAATGCTTGATTTGATGACACAAAAAGGCAAATTTCTTAAATTTGAGCGAAATTTCCATTTTCACGCGCCTCGTAGTTGTCGATTTTGAGCCACTTTTTGCTTAAATCTTGCTGACTTTTGATTTTGATTTTGTTGTAAAATTCATCATAGCCCTCATAAAAGCCGTCTTTAAAGCTCTCCACAAGGACATTTAGCGGAGTTTTGGCGCGTAAAATTTCGCGGCGAAATTCAAGGTTGTTTTGCGCCACTATGTTTTTGAGCGTTTGCAAGCGTTCTTTGGCGAGCAAACCGCTTATTTGTTGGCTTTGCGCTAAAAGCGTAGCCGAGTGCGTGCCGTTTCTTGGCGAAAAAACAAAGCCGTGCAAATGCGTGAGCGCAAATTTTTTGAAATTGTTTAAAGCTTCCTCCCAAATTTCCACGCTTTCTCCGGGGTGAGCCACGATGAAATCCGTTCCTAGCGCATAGCCCTTGCCACGCAAAAGCTCAAACAAAGCTAAATCGTCCTTTGTGTGCGAACGCCGTCTCATCAGCCTTAGCATTTTCTCGCTCGTGTGCTGCAAGGCTATGTGTAAATGCCGCTCTATCCACGGCTCATCTAAAATCTCTTTAAAGCTTTCATCGATTTGAGCGGGTTCTAAACTGCCAAGCCTAATGCGCTTTACCCCATTTACCGCGCCTAGCCTTTGCAAAAGTCGTCCTAAACTCGTGCCGTCCTTTCGTCCGTAAGAGCCGATATTTGTGCCTGTTAGCACAAACTCGGTGTAGCCGTTGTTTGCAAGGATTTGCACTTGCTTGATAAGCGTTTCCTCGCTGATACTGCGGGATTTGCCACGCACACTTGGGATAATGCAATAAGAACAAGCATAATCACAGCCCTCTTGGATTTTCACAAAGGCTTTGGTGTGGTTCTCAAAGCGCTTCACTATGTCTATATCGATGAAATCTAGGGGATTTACCTCGTAAAATTCGCGCCCTTGCCTTAAAAAAGCGTTGATTTGAGCCTTATTGCCTACGCCTAAAACCCCAAAAATAGCCCCTTTGTCAAGCAAATCCTTGCCCTTACTCGCTGCCGCGCAACCCGTAAGAATGATTTTCTTGCCCTGCAAAGCCTTGATATACGCCCGCACGCCACTATCTGCGCCGTTTGTAACCGTGCAAGAATTCACCACGACAATGTCCGCCTCGCCCTCGTCATTTGTCAGCTCATAGTCTTTCACATAGCCCTTTAAAAGCTCGGTGTCATAGATATTTGTGCGACAACCAAAGGTTTTAAAATAAATCTTTTCTTTTGTTTGCATTATAAACTTACCTTCAAATATCCTTAAATAGCCCTTTACAAACGCTTAAATCAAACACAAACAGCTTAATTAACGCGAATTTCATCTTAAAATTCCGCTCATTTTGCGCGAATTTTTTAAATTTTCGTCCAAATTTAGGCTAGAATTTAGCATTTTGTGTAAAAATTTATGTAAAATCGCTTTCATAGCCCAAATTTTCACGCTAAATTCAGCCTGCAAAGCTTTCAAGCACCTTTATAACGCTTTCTTTGCTAATGTCGTTTTTGATGATAGCCTTGCCAAGCCCTTGCAAAAGGACAAAGTTGATTTTGGAATTTGCGCTTTTTTTGTCAAGGAAAAAGGCGTTGTAAAATTCCTCTGCGTTGCCGATTTTATAGTGCGTTGGCAAGCTAAATTTTTCAAGCAGTGCCTTTATGCGGTCGTTTTCACTCTGCGTGGTAAGTCCAAGCGCGAGTGAAAGGGCGTTTGCCATCACTATGCCTATGGCGACAGCCTCGCCGTGCAGATACAGCTTATAATCCGTTTGTCTTTCGATGATATGTGCGAAAGAATGCCCGAAATTTAGGAGCATTCTCAGCTGGTTTTCGCGCTCATCGACACTCACTATACTGGCTTTGAGCTGCACGCTTTTGCTGATGATTTGGCTAAACTGCTCGCTTGGTAAATCGGCTTTTAAAAAGGCATTTGTGTCTAAACTCTCGATGAGTTCGAGCGCGTCCGTGTCAAAACACGCCGCCATTTTGATAAATTCAGCCATACCTGCGGCAAGCTCTCGGCTAGTAAGCGTTTTGAGAAACTCACTCTCGCAATAAACGGCTTTTGGCTGGTAAAATGAGCCGATGAGATTTTTGCCAAAGGCGTTATTTACGCCTGTCTTGCCGCCCACAGCCGCATCAACCATAGCTAGAAAAGTCGTTGGAATGCTTATAAAATCAATCCCTCGTTGATAAATGCTCGCCGCAAAGCCACCTATGTCCGTAACAACCCCGCCGCCAAAGGCGACAAGCGTGCTTTTTCTGTCAAGCTGGCTTACAAACATTTGATTTAGCACCTCTTCAAGCGTGGCAAGGTTTTTATACTGCTCGCCGTCCTTTATAGTGATGATAAAAAGTTCATCACACGAAATTTTAGCAAGCAAAGTTTTAAGATGAAGCCCTGCAACTTTGGCATTAGTAAGCACCGCCACTTTGCCCTCAAATTCAAGCTTTGAAAGCTCGTTTATGGAGACTTTGTAAGAATTGTTTTCTAAATTTACAAGTATTTTCATTGTTTTGCCTTTGCTATTTGCCTTAAATTTGGCATTTACCCTTAAAATAAAACGCCATTATAGCAAAATTTTGCTAAAATTCACGCAAAAAAGGACAAAAATGCGATTTGACATAAAACACCAAGACGGCAACGCTCGCGTGTGCGAGATACAAACCGCGCACAGTAGTTTTGAAACGCCTATTTTTATGCCTGTTGGCACGGCTGGTGCGGTGAAAAGCCTTGACGCTAACGATATGAGCGAAATTTTAGGCGCAAAAATCATCTTAGCAAACACCTATCATCTTTACTTGCGCCCTACTTCGCAGGTGGTGGCGAGTTTGGGCGGTTTGCACGGATTTACGCGCTACAATGGCTCATTTTTAACCGATAGCGGCGGCTTTCAAGCCTTTTCTTTAAGCAAAAATTCAAAGCCAGATAAAAGGGGTATTGCCTTTAAAAGCCACATTGATGGGAGTTTGCACTTTTTTACGCCCCAAAGTGTGCTTGATACGCAGTATGAACTAAATTCCGATATAATGATGATTTTGGATGATTTAGTTGCCTTGCCAGCGGAGAAAAAACGCGTTAATTTGAGCGTGCAAAGGACGATAAAATGGGCAAAAGAGGCTATAAAATACCACAAAAGCAAGCAAAATTTGGGCGTTGGACTTCATCAAAATGTCTTTGGTATCGTGCAAGGCGGGACTGATTTTGAGGCGCGAAAGGCTTGTGCGAGCGCACTTTGCGAGCTAGAATTTGACGGATTAGCTATCGGCGGGCTGAGCGTTGGGGAAGAAAATCAAGCAATGTATGACACAGTCGAGGCTATGATGCCTTTTATGGACACAAATCGCCCAAGATACTTGATGGGCGTTGGCACACCTGAGGATTTAGTCGAAAATGTCGAGCGTGGAGTAGATATGTTTGACTGCGTAATGCCTACGCGCAACGCTCGCAACGGCACACTTTTCACAAAGCACGGGAAATTCAACATTAAACGCGCTGAATTTATCAAAGATAACGAGCCTATCGAGAAAGATTGTGAGTGCTACACCTGCAAACGCTACTCAAAAGGCTATTTAAATCATCTCTTTCGCACTGGCGAGCTGACATTTTTTCGCCTTGCGAGCCTGCACAACTTGCATTATTATCTCACGCTGATGGCGCAAATCCGCTCAGCGATAAAGGTGCATAAATTTAGCGAATTTAAAAGGGAATTTTACGCTAAACGCTCTTAAATTTAGGCTTTTGCAAAGCAAATTTCGTGCATAAATTCGTCACTAAAAGGCGCTTAAATTTGCGTTGCAAATGATTTGCCAAAGATGATTATAATGCCACAAGATTTTTGTAAAGGAAAAAAATGCGAGTTTTGATAATGCTTTTTGCTTTTGCGGCTTTTGCCCTTGCTAACCCCGCACCGCTGGGCTTTGAGATAGACAAAGCCACTTATGATGAAGTAGTGGCAAAATACCGCCCGACTTCGTCCTTTCTAACCGACACGGGTGGCATTCGCATTGTCGTGGGCGTGAATAAAATAGAGCTTGACGACTTGGTTGGTTACAACGCCTTTTTTGACTTTGACGAACAATACAAACTCGTGTCCATTTCGCTGAGATTTGAGAAAAGAAAATTCAAAGAACTTTACTCGTCCTTGTCGAAAAAATACAAGCTCATCAAAAAAACAGCAAGCAAATCGGGCGCAACGCTCGTTGAATTCGAGGACGGCAACTGCATTATCCGCTTGGAAACACTCAAACATATGATAGCAGGTGCTTATATCACGGGGCTTGATTATATCTCAAAAGATGAGATTAAAAGGCAAGAAAACTACTCCAAAGAGCAAAAACAAAGAGAAAAAGAGCGCAAACAAAGAGAAAAAGAGAATTTAAAGACCTTGTAATTTGCCCCAAAAATTAAAAAGCTAAATTTCGCCGCAAAATTTAGCAAATTTAAGCCAAAAATTCAGCCTTTGCGCCTAATACTTGCCCTCAATATAGCTTTTGAGCTTGCGTCCTACTTTTGGGTGTTTGAGCTTTTTTATCGCTGAGCTTTCGATTTGACGGACGCGTTCGCGGGTTACATTTAACTCTTTGCCGATTTCTTCAAGGGTTCTGTCGCTTTCATCGGGCATAAGCCCAAAGCGCATTTCTATGACGGCTTTTTCTCTGTCGCTGAGCTGGTCTAAAACCTCGCTAATTTGGTCTTTTAAGTCCTCTCGCAAGATATGGTCCATAGGCGAGAGTGAGCCTCTGTCCTCGACAAAATCCCCGAATTTACCATCATCTTCGCTGCCTATGGGCGCTTCAAGTGAAATCGGCTCTTTGGTAATCTTTATCACTTGTTTTATCTTATCCACGCTCAACCCTACTTCGCGCGCTATGTAGGCTACATCGGGTTCTTTGCCGTATTTTTGTATGTGTTCGCGCACGATTTTGTTGATTTGGTTTATCGTTTCTATCATATGAATCGGTATGCGTATGGTGCGCGCTTGGTCGGCTATGGCGCGGCTTATGGCTTGGCGAATCCACCAAGTCGCGTAAGTGGAGAATTTATAGCCCCTTTTATACTCAAATTTATCCACAGCTTTCATTAGCCCTATGTTGCCCTCTTGGATTAAGTCTAAAAAAGGCAAGCCGCGGTTGGTGTAGCGTTTGGCGATACTTACCACAAGGCGCAAATTTGACTTTGCCATTCGGCTTTTTGCCGCATCTGAAATTCTCTTGCCCCGTTTTATCTGCTCTAAAATCTCTTTTAGCCTGTCTTTTTCCAAATCAAAGCCCGTTTTGCTGGCTTCTTTGGTTTGAAAAAGTTTTTTGATATCCATATAAGTGCTTACCATAGTGGTTTCAAGGCATAGCTCTGTGATTTCTTCTTTGCTGAGCTTTGTTATGTTTTCCAAAATCTGCTTGTGGCGGGATTTTAGCTCATCGCTAAACATAGGCAAGCGGTATTCTAGGCGTTTAAGCTCTTTTGCAAACTCATCATCGCTTTTTAAGGCTGTTTCCATTGATTTAACTATCTCTGTGATGAGCTTTGAAGTGGGTCCAAGGTCCATCAGCTTGCCTTTGAGTATGTTTTTCTTAAAGGCGATGATGAGTTTGTTTAAAAGCTCGTTGTTTTCGATTTCTTTGTAGTTTTCTGTGGTGCGTAGCCACTCTTTTTTGGCTTTTTCAAGCGCCTTAAATTTTTCGATAACCTTTTTGGTGCGCTCGTCATTTCTTCTACGCGGGAGTTTTTTGGGCTTTTCAGCCTTAACGCCATCGCCATCCTCGTTTAGTTCTAACTCTTCTTCGCTTTCTTCTTCATCAAGGGCGATTTCTATCTCGTCAAATTTTTCATCGCTTTTTTCCTCATCATCAAAACTTTTGAAAAGCTCTTTTACTCGGCGTTCGCGGTTGATGAGCGGCTCGCGGTAATCAAGTATAAAGTCGATAAGATAAGGCACGGAGCAAAACGCATCTATCATAATGTCCTCGCCAAGCTCGATTTGACGGGAGATGGTTACTTCCTCGTCTTTGTTGAGTAGCGAAATTTGCCCCATTTCGCGCAGAGACATACGCACGGGCGGGGAGATAGCGATTTCTTCGTCTTTGTTGAGTAGCGAAATTTGCCCCATTTCGCGCAAATACATACGCACGGGCGAGTCAGAACGCCCCCATTCTAAAATCTCACTTTCATTTGCTAAATCAAAATCCTTCTCCAAGCCCGTATCTTGCAGCTTTTGCTTTTCTTGCTCGCGCTGTTTAGCTTCGGCGAAATTTTTCATCTTTGCTATTTCTGCTGATGAACAAATCTCCACTTTATGCCTTTTGGCTAGGGATTCGATTTTTTTAGCGACATTAACGCCGGGTACTTTGGATAAAAATTTAACGATTTTCTCGTGAGTAGCGTAGCCTTTGGCGTTGGTTTTAAAGTATTCTTCAAGCTCTTTTTCGGATTTTTTACTTATCATCTTTTGCATCCTTGTAAGTTTTGAATTTGACATTGTAGCATTTTTTGTTTGAAAATTTGTTAATTTTAAAGAAAATTTATAAAAATTTGCAAATTTTGGGCTAAAAATTTAAAAATTCACATTTTCAAAGATAAATTTCACAAAGTTATGGCTGTAAAACGCGGTAATTAAGCTGTAAATTGTCAAGTTTTTGGTATTTTTGCAAGAATTCAGCCTTGTTTTTGGGGAGTTTGAAGCTTTCATTTGACTGCGTTATAAAGCCATTTTTAAGCGTGTATTTGTAGCCAAATGCTGAATTTGCAGGGTAAATTCCACTCTCATCAAGCCAAAGCTCTGAATTTAGCGCAAAAACATAGCTTTTTGGCGCATTTTTGTCAAAAAGGTTGCGTCCGCCAAGCGTGAGAAAATCATACTCGTTTAAGCTCAATGCGTAAAGAGTTGGGAAAATGTCCTTGTGAGAGCCTATTGTAGTAGGATTAAAGGCAAAGCCGTTTTTGTCAAAGTCCTTTGTGTAAGCACTTGGCACATACAAGTAAAACGGCACGGCGTGATTAAGTGGCGTGTTTTCAAAGGCTATCAAATCTCTATTTTTGTGGTCTCCACTAGCAGCGATAATGGTAGAGTTTTTAAGCTCGCTGTGCTTGATAGAGCCGATAAATTCGCCAAAGGCATTGTTAGAATAAGCGAAAATTTCAGCACTTGCGCGAGTTTTTTGGGCGTTGTTGTGCTTGAAAAAGCGCATTTTATCCTTAAAGTCAAATTTTGGCGCGCTAAAATGCTGGGGCAAACTTGGGTAAGGCGGGTGATTTGAAGTCGTGAGAATAGCTATAAATGTGGGCTTTGTCGCCTTTTGTAGCAACTCAAAAGCGAATTTATAGGCAAATTCATCAAGCACGCCGTAGATATTAGCGTTTTGTTTGCTTTGTGGATAGCGCGACATAAGGAAATTGCTATCATACACCGCATCAGCACCTAGCGTGGTAGCGTAATCGCCGAAATTTTGCCACGAGCGATTGCCAGAAGTAATGTAAATCACTTCATATCCAGCATTTTTATACACCGAAAAGGGCGTGAGAGCGAGCTTTTTGTCCTTTGCTAAGCCAAGAGATATGTTAGCATTAGGGCTTAAAAAGAAAAGTGAGGCGAAACTGCCCGCTGTGCCGTTAGTTGATGATAAAAAATTCATAAAAACAAAGTCATTTTGGGGTTTTGATGAGTTTTGCGCCACTTTGCCCGCTTCAAAATGCGCCCGAAAGCCCATAAGCAAGTCAAAATTTAAGGCATTGTCAAGGGATAGCATATTTGTGCCAAGACTTTCCATAAGCACGATAACGACATTTGGGCTTTTGCTTATACTTTTTTGGCTGTTATGCTGAAATACAGGGAAAAGTTCGCTTTGCAAGGCTTCAAATTCATCTAAATTCACGGCTTTAAAGCTGTCTTGCTCTTTGTAATGGCTTAAAGCCCACGAAAAAGCGATGATGGGATTTGTGCTGATATGGTTTATCAAGGCATTTGCGGCTATGTGATGCTCATCTTCACGCAAAGGAAAAGCACTGACACTACCACGAATGCCTATAAAAACGAGCGCGATAAGGGTTAAATTCAGCACAAAGGACACCAAAGGGGCAAATTTCGTTTTAGTTTGATTTGTGTGCAGTTTGCTTGAATTTAGCTTAAATTGAGCGGAGTTTTTGCCCATAAAATGAGAATTTAAAATTCTCTTTGAAAGCTGCAAACAAAGCCACGCAAAGCAAGTGCTAGCTAGCAAGATGATTAAGACAGGGTAATCTTGCCACATTATCTTTAAGATAGCTGCGGTGTCATCGTCCTTTAAGCCAAAGATAAAAATGTCGATTTTGGTGTGATAAGTGCGAAAATAATAAAAATTCACAAAGGCACTCAAAGCAAAAATAAAGCTTGATAAAGTGGCGAAAAAGAGCGTAAATTTGTAGATAAATTTGTCAAATTTGAGATAAAAATTTAAGAAAAAATCATTTTCGCTTAAATTCTTTTTATCAAATGCCCCCCCCCCTGCCGTCATTTTAAGCCTTGCCTTAAAAAGCATTTTGTTAAAAAGCGCAAGGTAGCCAAGCAGCATTATCAAAGCTATCACAACGCACACGGCGCGCATATCAAGGCGAAAGCCCATTATAAACATAGCCAAAAGCTCTTTTTTGAGCGGTGCAAACTCATCAAAATTTGTATAAGCGAGTAAAAATCGTTGCAAAAAATAACAAATTTCGCCCAAAAGTCCAAGCACCAAGCCCAAAACAATGAAATTTTTATAGCAGTGAAAATTTTCGCTCATTGAGCAAAAAGCAAGGCTTTGTTCAGCTGAATTCTCATCAAATTTTTTCGCCAAAGTAAAACTCCGTTTTAAATTTAAAGCCAAAAGTATAGCACAAATTTAAAATTCAACGCCATTTTAGGCAAAATTTTTGAAAAAATCTTAAATTTTAAAAAGTTGGAACACTCTTTGCTTGTGTATAATTACCAAAAATTAAGGGGAAAGCAAGTATGCAAAATGGATATTATCAAGCCACAGGTGGTATGGTTACGCAGTTTAACCGACTTGAAGTCATCACCAACAACCTTGCTAATGTCAATACAAGCGGCTTTAAGCGCGATGATGTCGTCATAGGCGACTTTAAGCGCGTGTATCGCGAAGTGCAGGATATTTTGCCCATAGAAAACCACACGAGAACGGCGTCAAGGTTTGTAAATTCAAGCATTGACAGAGTGCCACAAGTGAGTCAAACCTTTACGCACTTTGGCACGGGCGTGATAAAAACCACTGAAAACCCGCTAGATTTAGCTATGGTGCGAGATGATACTTTTTATTTGGTGCGCACAAAAGACGGCGAGATAAGGCTCACAAAGGACGGCAACTTTCAGCTTAACGATGAGGGCGTGCTTGTCAATAAACAAGGCTACCAAGTGCTAAGCAGTGCTTACTTCGACAATCCAGAAGCAGACGCGATACTTGTGCCAGAAGGCTCTGTGTTTATCAATGTCGATAGAGACGGCAACATACAAGCAGACAACAACCCCATAGCAAGACTTTTCATCGCGCAAGTCGATGACATAAGGTTTTTAGAAAAAGACGGCGATAACACTTATCGCATTAACGATTTGACGAAAATTAGAGATTTAGACGGCTCAAATGCCGTCCGTCAAGGCTTCACTCAGCTTTCAAATGTCAATCCTGTCGTGGAGATGACTTCGCTCATCGAAACGCACAGAATGCTTGAAATGTATCAAAAAGTGATGACTTCGCATATGGACGACTTAAATCAAGAGGCGATTAACAAGCTCGCCAGCATTAACGCATAAAGGATAAACGATGATTCGTTCGCTTCACACCGCAGCTACGGGAATGATAGCCCAGCAAAAGCAAGTCGATACGGTTTCAAATAACATATCAAATGTCAATACTGTGGGCTTTAAGAAATCTCGCGTTGAATTTGCGGATTTGTTTTATCAAGTGATGAAATACGCAGGCACTTCGACATCAGCCACTACCACGCACCCCACAGGCATCGAGGTAGGGCTTGGCGTGCGCCCAACGGCGGTAACAAAGATATTTGACGAGGGTTCTTACAAATACACAAGCACGGACAACTTCGATGTAGCCATTCGTGGCAAGGGCTTTTTCCAAATCCAAATGCCCGATGGCACGACAGCCTACACGAGAAATGGCGAATTCACCAAAGACAGCGAGGGTAATGTCGTCAATGCTGATGGCTACTATCTTTTGCCCCAAATCACTATCCCAGAAGGCACAGTGGCTATCAGCATAGCTTATGATGGCACGGTAAGCGTGCAGCTTGCGGGCGAGACAAACGAAACGCAAATCGGGCAAATCGAGCTTGTGAATTTCATCAATCCCGCAGGTTTGCACTCTTTTGGCGATAACTTGTTTTTAGAAACGGGCGCAAGCGGCGCACCTGTGGCGGGCATAGCAGGGCAAGACGGCTTGGGCGACATAAGGCACGGCTTTGTGGAGACAAGCAATGTCCAGCTTGTCGAGGAAATGACGGACTTAATCACAGGGCAAAGGGCTTATGAAGCAGGCTCAAAGGCTATCACAACAAGCGATGATATGCTTTCTATCGTCAATCAACTCAAACGCTAAATTTTGAGCCAAATTTAAGGATTTAAGCTGCGTTTTGGCTTAATTTTAAGCAAGTAAAAGCCGCGCAAAGCTAAATTTGCTCGGCATTTAAGGCTTGCAAGCGTTTTGTGAGTGCTTTAAATTTACGCAAATTTTACTCGCTCTTGCGAAAATTCAGTTAAAATTCAGCAAAAACGCAATCAAACAAAAAATTTAAAAAAAGCGCAAATTTAGCCACACTCAATTTTCAAGCAAACAAAAAATCATAAATTTAACCACGCTCATTTTTTAGCGAACAAAAAAGCATAAATTCAAGCAACCCAAATCAAACGAATTTTTTAAAGCACGCAAAAAGCGCAAGAAATTTAAATTCAGTAAGACAAATTTTAAAAATCAAATTTAAGAAAAATCAAACATATTTAAAAATTTCTTTGCTCTGTCGGTTTTGGGTGAGCTGAAAAACTCATCAGGCTTTGAAATCTCCACGATTTGCCCATCGTCCATAAAGACAACTCTGTCCGCAACTGAGCGCGCAAAGCCCATTTCGTGCGTAACGATGAGCATAGTCATACCCTCACGGGCTAAATTCAGCATCACATCAAGCACTTCACGCACGATTTCAGGGTCAAGCGCAGCCGTTACTTCATCAAAAAGCATTAAATCAGGGTTCATACAAAGGCTTCGCACTATGGCTATGCGTTGCTTTTGTCCGCCGCTTAACTCTTTGGGATAAGCGTGAATTTTGTGTGCTAAACCAACCTTTTCAAGCCAAAATTTCGCCTCTTTTAAAACCTCATCTTTTGGGCGTGCTTGCGCTTTCATCGGGGCTAAAAGTATGTTTTCTTCGACACTTAAATGCTCAAAAAGCTCGTAGGATTGAAACACCATACCCACTTTTTGACGGATTTTTATCCACTCTTTAAAGTCCTTGTCAATTTTCGTGCCGTCTATGTAAATAGCTCCACTTGCAATGCTTTCAAGCCCGTTTATGCAACGCAAAAGCGTGGATTTACCGCACCCGCTTGGTCCTAAAATCACCACAACCTCGCTTTTTGCAACCTCCAAATTTATGTCTTTTAGCACCTCGTGCGTGTCGTAGAATTTGCGTAAGTGTTCTAGCTTTAAGATACTCATTTTACCCCCATTTTAGCTCTAATTTCTTTGAGATTACCGACAGCGGATAGCACAAGATAAAATACACAAAAAAGATAAGCCCATACACCGCAAAGGGCGCAAGCGTTTCTTTGTGGTGCAGCTCGATGATTTGCTGTCCTACCTTGACAAGCTCCACAGCACCGATGAGAAAGGCAAAAGTGGTGCTTTTTATCATTCTTGTGAGTAAATTTATGCTCGCTGGCGTGAGACGGCGCGCGGCTTGTGGAATGATGACATAAAGATAAACCTGCCACCATTTCAGTCCCAAGCTCTCAGCGGTTTCAAACTGGTGCTTTGGTATGCTAGCAAGCGCGCCACGCACTAAATCCATCATCTCAAACACGCCCCAAATGCTAAACACCACGATAGACGCGCTCACAGCTGACAAATTCAGCCCAAACCACCGCGATAAGCCAAAATACATAACAAAAAGCCACACTATCAAAGGCATAACGCGGACAAATTCAAGGCAAAAGCGACAAAAGGCGTAAGTGAGCGGATTTTTAAGGCTCATCAAAACGCCCATAAAAAGCCCTCCAAAAGATGACACCACTATGGCAACAACTGAAATTTCAAGGCTTATGTAAAGTCCGTTTAAAAGCCGTAGCCAAGTATTAGGCTCTGCAAAAATCTCAACCATAGGCAAACCTTTTTTCAAGGCGGCTCAAAAAAAGAGACAACGGTAAAATGATGATAAGATAGCTCATAAAGAGCATAAAAAGCAGCTCGTCCGTTTTGTAAGTGAGCGAATTTATGCTCGTCATCGTTTGCACCAAGTCAGGTAGGGCGATGATGCTCACCACAGAAGTTTCTTTAAACAAAAAAATCGCATTTGCGCTAATGCTAGGCATCGCCACGCCCAAAGCTTGCGGCAAGATGACAAAGCGAAAGTTTTGCCACTCGTTAAGCCCTAGCGACAAGCCCGCTTCAAATTGCTGTTTTTTCACCGCTTCAATGCCCGCGCGCAAACTCTCAGCCATATACGAGCCGCCCAAGAACGAAAGCCCCACAACAGCGCACTCAAAAGAGCTTAAATTCACGCCAAGCCGTCCCAAGCCGTAGTAAAGGAAAAAAAGTTGTATCAGCAAGGGCGTGTTGCGCGAAAGCTCTATGTAAGCCTTGCAGAGCTTGTTTAGGGCGTTAAATTTAAAATAAGCAGCCAGCACGCAAGCTACGCCGATAAGCAGCGAAAACAAAAGCCCTAGCGCAAAAACTTGCAAGGTGAGCAAACCCGCTTTTGCAAAGGCTGGGGCGTAAGTGATGATGAAGTTAAAATCCATTTCGCTGTGTCCTTTTGGGCGTTTGATGATAAGCGCTTTTGCTTTTAAAGTGTCATTATATCTTAAATTTATCTTTGATTTGTAAATTTTTGGGGCAAAATGCGTTTTGTTGAATTTTTGCCTTTTTAAAAAAGCGTTGATGGCGAGTGCAAATTTTACTCACGAAAACTTAAAATGACAAATAATCCGTTATTGCGAGCAAAGCTCACGCCTTGCGTGCTATGACGGGAAAATTTGTGGCATATTTTGGTGAGTTTGCTAAATTTTAGTCAATTTTAGCTACAATACGCTCAAATTTTTGTCAGAATTCAAACAAAAGGATTAGTTTATGATACTTGTGATGATTTTATGCGTTTATACGCTCGTGTTTGTGGGGATTTCGGCGGTGCAACTTGCTTTTTTGCAAAGGCAAAAGGCGCAAAAAGCGGTGATTTTGGACGAAAAAACCTACAAAGAAGCCGCAAATATCGCCATTACAAACGAAAAATTCAGCATTTTTTCACGCGTTTATACGCTCGTTTTATACGCTCTTTGGGTGTTTTTTAGCTTTGCTTGGCTCGGTAAATTCATCATCAGCACAAACTCAACCCTTGACAACACGCTATTTTTACTAGCTTTTCTTGTAGTTAATATGCTTTTAACCCTGCCCTTGTCGGTGTATGAGGACTTTGTCAAAAACAAAAAGCAAGGATTTTCTACGATGAGCGCGGGACTTTTTATCAAAGATACGCTCAAAAGCCTTGTTTTGCTTGCTATTTTTGGCTTTTTGCTCATTTATGCTTTGATTTTTTGCTATGAATTTTTGGGGCAGTTTTGGTGGCTAGCTGCCTTTGGCGTGGCTTTTGCGGCGATTTTGATAGCAAATGTGCTTTATCCTACGCTCATCGCGCCTATGTTTAATAAAATGCAAAAGCTCGATGACAAGGCTTTGCAAGATGAAATTTCAGCCTTGATGAATAAATGCGGTTTCAGCTCAAAAGGCGTTTTTGTGATGGACGCAAGCAAGCGCGACAAACGCCTAAACGCCTACTTTGGCGGGCTTTTTAAGAGTAAGCGCGTGGTGCTTTTCGACACGCTTTTAAAAGCGATGAGCGCGAGACAGCTTTTAGCCGTGCTGGGACACGAGCTAGGGCATTTCGTGCATAAGGACTTGCTCAAAGGCTTGCTGAATGGGGCTTTGATGATATTTTTGCTCTTTTTTGTTTTCGCGCATTTGAGTGAAATTTCAAATTTTTTTGGTTTGCCAGACTTTTATGAGCAAGCAAATTTAGTGTTTGCGGGCGAAAATGGCACAAATGAGCCGCTTAAATCGGGCGTTTTCGTGCTGCTTTTGCTTTTGGGAGAGGTTTTTAGCTTTGTTTTCGCGCCTTTTATCAACGCTATGAGCCGAAAACACGAGTTTGCAGCGGATAAGCACGGAGCGCAGATGACTTCTAGTAGCGATATGCGCGAAGCCTTGCTTGTGCTAGCAAAGGAAAACAAGGCGTTTGTGAAATCCAGCAAACTTTATGAGCTGTTTCACTTGTCGCACCCAAGCATTGATGAGAGACTGAAAGCCCTAGCGTGAAGATTTGCCAAGCTTTAAAGCTCGCCAAAGCCAAATTATACGGCAATGCACGATACGCAGAGCTTATAATGCTCGAATTTTTAGGGCAGGACAAGGCGTGGCTCTTTTTAAACGCCGACACAGACATAAACGCAAAGGCTTATTTCGCGCTCGTGTCGCGCTTTGTGCGGGGCGAACCTTTTGAGTATCTCTTTCAAAAGGCGAGTTTTTACGGACTTGATTTGCACGCTAGAAAGGGCGTTTTAATCCCGCGCTTTGACAGCGAAATTTTGCTTAAAATTTGCCTTGATGAGCTTTCAAAGCGTGATTATAAGGGCATTTTGGAAATCGGCTTTGGTAGCGGGGCTTTGAGTATAGCCCTTGCCAAGCACACAGGACGCAAAATAAGTGCTTGCGATATAAGCAAAAAGGCACTTTCGCTTGCAAAAGAAAACGCTAAACTCCACAAAGTAGAGCATTTGATAGACTTTCAACTTTGCGATTTTAAGAAAATAAAGGGCAAATTCGACTTTATCTTTTCAAATCCGCCCTACATAGCAAGAAATTATCCGCTTGACAAATGGGTGCAAAGAGAGCCTAAATTTGCACTCTTTGGTGGCAAAAATGGCTACGAAACACTCGCTCAAATCATCAAATTCGCAAAACAAAATGGCGCAAAAACCCTTGCTTGCGAGTTTGGCTACAATCAGCGTAAAATTTTACATACAATTTTACATAAAAATGGCTTTGACACTGAATTTTTCAAGGATACAGGCGATTTTGACAGAGCGTTTTTAGCAAGAAATTCAGCAAAATTTGACAAAATTTAACGAAATTCGGCAAAAATTTACCAAAATAAAGTTTGATTAAACAAATTTGCCTATAATGAACGCAAGATTTTACGACAAAAGGACGGCAATGCAAGCATTTAAGGCTATCAACCTTTTCTCACTGGCTGCACTCATCGGCATAGAGCTGTTTTTGGGCATCGCAGTGGCTAAAATCATCTTTTACACCCCAGCACTCACGGCTGAAAGCGTTGTCGTGGATATGTTCGCACGCGGAAGCCTGATGAGCGCGATATTTGTGGCGTTAGGTTATGTGATGATAGCCGTTTCCGTGCTGAATTTGCTCTATGAGTTTGTGAATTTGCGCGAAAATTCAAACAAAATGCAAAAAATTTCAAAAATTTTGCTCGCTTTGCTGAATTTGGCACTATCTTTGCTTTTCTTTTTGTATTACACACGGCAAATCGTGCAAGCCCAAGAAGCGATAATGCAAGGTTTGCAAGGCGTGGAAGTGCTGGCAAGTGCTGAATTTCGCGCTTTTCACGCTCAAAGTGAAAGGCTAGTCAAGGTGCTTGTGGTGCTGCAAATGGTGCTGTTTTTTGTGAGTTTTCGCACGCCAAAAACCCTTGCAAAAGACGGACATAAAGCAATTTGAAAGGATAAAAAATGACGGTTACAAACAATCCAACAGGCTTACAACAAGCCAACGCCTTTAACGAGGCACAAAAGCCACGCGACAAGGCTTTGCAGCAAATCGCTGCCCTACGCGCCATCAGCGGCAAGGACGGGGCAAATTTAGCCATCGCGGACGGCTTGCGAAGCCAAGCCAACACCATAGAACAAGGCGTTGCCAACGCTTATGATGCCATCGGTATGCTGCAAATTGCTGATGCGAGCCTTAAAGGTGTCGAGGACAGCGCGAGCAGGCTGGCTGAACTTGCCGTGCAAAAAAACAGCGGGATTTTAAACGACTCGCAAAAGCAGATGATAAATTCGCAGGTAAACGCGCTGGTAGGCTCTATCAACGACTCTTTTGCCAACGCTCACTACAACGGCAAAAATGTCTTTCAAAGCCTTGATTTCGTCGTCGGCACAGGCACACTTGAAAATGTGAATTTAAACCCGCTCAAAACGGCGGATTTGAGTGTCAATAGTTTAGACAGCATCACAAGTTTCATCGACCGCGTGGGCAGCTTGCGCGCGGACATAGGCGCTAGCATACAAGGGCTGAGCGCAAACATCAACGCGAGCTTGCAAAACGAACTCAGCGTGCGAAAAGCCGAAGGCGAAAAGCTCAACGATGATGTCGCCAAAAACTCCATAGACATAAACACGGGCTTTTTAAAGCAAAACGCCGCAGCCTTTGCGATGGCACAGACTAAAAATTTAAACCAAGCTAGGATTATGTCGCTACTTGCGTAGCGTGCTGTTTTGCAGCAACGGCTGAATTTATAGCATAGCGTGCAAGGCTAGCTTGCAGGGCGAGGCTTTGAAAGCGTCTCGCCTTTTGCGGTTTTTTAAAATTTAGCGAAAAATTAGCGTTTTGCCCGCTTGCTAGAATTTTACTCAAAATCCTCTTCAAAATAATCGCCGTCAAGTTTTTTCAGCTCGTATTTGTATTCAAGTTTCACGCCCAAATCGTGTTCTATCATCAACTCCGCTAACATATTGCCGTCTATGACGACATTTTTAAGTGTTAGCTTTTTAGCTTTTGAAGTTTTTTGTAGCTTTCGTGGCAAAAACTCGCCAAATTTAAATTCACGCTGATTTGTGCCAAATCATTAAGCTAAATTTTTAAACAAAATGCTCCCCAGTCGCACCATATTTGCCCCGCATTTTATAGCCAGCTCAAAATCCCCGCTCATTCCCATAGAGCAGACATTTGCGCCGTGTTTTTGCAGGCTTTCATAAAGGGCAAAGGTTTGCTCGAAACTGCGGATTATCTCGCGCTCGTCATCGCTGTGTGCGCCTATGCTCATCACACCGCAAAGGGCTATCTTGTCGCATTCAGCTTGAATTTGCAAGTAAGTATCCACTGCCAGAGCTTTATCCAAGCCACTTTTGCTTGCCTCATCAGCCGCATTTACTTCAAGCAAGGCGGGCAAGGTATAATCAAGCCTTTGATTTACAGCTTGTGCGAGCTTTAAGCTGTTGCAAGACTGCCATAAAATCGGGCGTTGTTTGATTAAAAGGTTGATTTTGTTGCTTTGTAGCGTGCCGATAAAATGCCATTTAATGCCTAAATTTTCGCCACTTAACGCCTCTTTTTTCTGCGCTAGGGCTTGCACTTGATTTTCGCCAAACTCGCTCACACCGAGCTTTGCGAGCCTTGCTATCTCACTAGCGCCTACATATTTGCTTGCGGCGACTAGGCGGACATTTTTGGTTTTTTCTAGGATTTCATCTAAATTCATCGTTTTTCTTTGCAAGTGGTGCGCCCGAGAGGATTCGAACCTCAGACCTTTTGAACCGCAATCAAATGCTCTATCCAGCTGAGCTACGGGCGCAAATTTCGCGCTTTGTGCCTGCCGTGCCTTGCACGCCAAATCGCACAACTTCGCAAAACAAAAATCGTATTGTAGCACAAAAATTTAAATTTTAGCACAAATTTGACATTTTTTTGAAATGAAAGCCTTATCGCTTGAAATCCGCCCTACTTTGACTTGCTTTCGCAAGGGGCGCGGTAACGGCACGATAAAATTAAATTTAGCTTTAAATTTCAGGCTTTTCCTTAAAGCCAGCTAAAAAGTGAAAGTGCAGATGAAAGACTTCTTGTCCAGCGCCTGCACCGCAGTTTGTAACGAGTTTATAGCCCGTTTTGTCAGCTCCCGTTAAAAGGGCAAGTTCTTGGATAAAGCTCGTCATCTTCGCCATTTGCTCGGGGCTAAACTCTTGAAAGTCCCTACAATAAGCCTTTGGAATCACCAAAATATGCACGGGCGCTTTTGGATTTATGTCATCAAACGCTAGAAATTCATCACTTTCAAGCCTTTTGTTGCTTAGAATTTCGCCCGCCACGATACGCTCAAAAATCGTTTTTTCTCTCATTTTGTGTCCTTTGAAAAGAAAAATTTTTAAAATTATACCTTATTTTTGTAGATATTGTTGAAAAATTTAGGTAAAATAACAGCTTATCACTTTATCAGCGAAAGGGCAAATTTGCAAAAAATTATTGACGAGATACACGCCTGCCAGAGCTTAGACGAGCTTGAAAAAATCCGCATAAGCGTGCTTGGCAAAAAGGGAAGCTTGACTTTGCAGTTTAGCAAGCTCAAAGATTTGGACGGCGAAGCAAAGAAAAAGTTCGCCAGCACCCTAAACACAGACAAAAACACATTTAACGAAGCCTACGAAGCCCGTAAAAAAGAGCTTGAAACGCTTTTTTTAGACGGCGATATGCGTAAAGGCGCACAGAATTTCAGCTATTTTGACGAAAACACCAAAGCAGGCGCATTTCACCCTGTAAATTCAACTATGGATAAAATCATCGATTATTTTGTGAGCCTAAATTTCAGCGTTGAAAAGGGACCTTTGATAGAAGATGACTTTCATAATTTTGAAGCCCTAAATTTACCCAAATCTCACCCCGCGCGCGATATGCAAGATACTTTTTATTTTGATGATGGCAAACTTTTACGCACGCAAACTTCGCCCGTGCAAATCCGCACAATGCTCGCTCAAAAGCCACCCATTCGTATGATAGCCCCCGGTGCAGTGTTTAGGCGGGATTTTGACTTAACACACACGCCTATGTTTCATCAGGTTGAAGGGCTGGTGGTAGAAAACGGACAAAAGGTGAGTTTTGCGAATTTAAAAAGCGTTTTGGTAGAGTTTTTGCACTACTTTTTTGGCGATGTCAAGGTGCGTTTTCGTCCAAGTTTCTTTCCTTTCACGGAGCCGTCCGCAGAGGTTGATATATCTTGTGTGTTTTGCAAGGGTTCTGGTTGTCGTGTTTGTAAGCAAACGGGCTGGCTTGAAGTGCTGGGGTGTGGGGTTGTAGACCCAAATGTTTATAATTTTGTGGATTATAAAAATGTCAGCGGTTATGCTTTTGGGCTTGGTGTGGAGCGTTTTGCAATGCTTTATCATCAAATACCAGACTTGCGCTCGCTTTTTGAGGGAGATTTAAGACTTTTGGAGCAGTTTAGATGATATTTACACGAAGTTGGATTAGTCAGTTTATCGACATAAGCGACAAAAGTTTAAGCGAAATTTGCGCCACGCTCAATGCTGTGGGCATCGAAGTAGAAAGCTCTCACGCCTTACGCGCACCAGATAAAGTCGTAGTAGGCTTTGTCAAAGAAAAAAGTAAGGTAGAAAACTCTGATAAACTCAGTCTTTGCAAGGTCGTCAAAGAAAAAAGCAAGGTAGAAAACTCCGACAAACTCAGTCTTTGCAAGGTTGATGTAGGCGAAAAGGATTTGTTGCAAATCGTTTGCGGGGCGAAAAATGTCGCCGCTGGGCAGTTTGTGGCTGTGGCGCTTGTGGGCGCGGTTTTGCCAAATGGCACTAAAATCGCCAAAGCAAAGCTACGCGGGGTTGAAAGCGAGGGTATGATTTGCTCATCAAGCGAACTTGGCTTTGAAAAAACAAGAGACGGCATAATGGTGCTTGACGATACTATGGGCAAACTTGTGCTTGGGCGAGCCTTAAACGCCTATGAAATCTTTAACGATGAAGTCATAGAAGTGGATATAACGCCAAATCGTGGGGATTGTCTAAGCGTGTATGGCATAGCACGCGAGTTAAGCGTGGCTTATGATAAAGATTTGAAAGCCCTTGACACTTATGAAGAGTCCAAAGAAACCCCAACCGTTGGGCGAATTTTGCGCGTGCAAGCGGACAAAAATCTCAACAGCTGCTTTGATTATAGAGTGGTTGAAAAAGCCCAGCCCGTGAGCGTTTTTAGTATCGTGGCGGAGTTAAGGCTTGCTACTATCGGCAAGCTCACGCCTTGCGTAGTCTCAAACATACTTCAATACGCCACTCACGCCACAGGCGTGCTATTTAACGCCTATGATTTAAAGGCTTTGAGCGACAAAGATGATGAAATCCTTTTGCAAGTGCGTAAGGGCGCACAAGGCGAAAGCAAGGTGTATCACGAGGACAAGCTATTAAGCACGAGCGGAATTTACACGCAGGATTTTGGCAAGGTTGATGAAAACAGCCGTTTTATCATCATCGAAGCAAACTACACCACGCCAAGTGTCATCGCCGCCGCAAAGGACAGCTACAAAAAACTTGACGAGGACAGCATTTACCGCGCTTTTCGGGGTAGCGAACCGCAGTTAAAGCTGGGAATGCAGTATTTGATGAGCCGCATTATATCAAGACCGCACATTCATATCTACCAAAATTCACAGCAAATTTCGCTCAAATGCAAGAGCGCGAACATAAGGCTTGATTTAAGCGAGGTGGAAAAGCTCATCGGCGTGAGTGTCAAGGCTAGCGAAGTGGCGCGGATTTTAAAAAGGCTGAATTTTGAAGTCGATGTGGTAGAAAAGGATTTGTTTAGTGTCAAAGCCCCGATTTTTCGCAGTGATATAAACAATTTCGCCGATGTTTGCGAGGAAATCACACGCGTTATCGGCATTGACAATATCCCCGCAAAACCCTTGCAGCTTACCGAGCAAACCCGCTTAAATGAGTGTTATTATGAGTATAAGGACTTGTCCGCACTTCGCCACAAAGCAGTGGCAAATGGCTACTTTGAAAGCGTGCATTATGTGCTTGACAGCGAGGAAGAGCTTGGCGCACTTGGCTTTAAAGCGAGCAAAACAAAACTCATCAACCCCATCAGCACCGAGCTAAACGCCTTGCGCCCAACACTTATCAATCATCTTTTAAACGCCGTGAGCTTTAACACCAAAAATTCAAAAAAAATCATCAAACTTTTCACCAGCGGAGCGGTTTTTGATGAGAATTTAAACGAAAAAAGCAAAATCGCCTTTGTATTTAGCGGCTTTAAGGACGAGCCAAAGATAGCAAACAAAGCAAAGCCTGAATTCATCGACTTTTACAGCTTTTTGCTTGAAATGAAAACCATCATCGGCGACTTTACGCTAAACCGCGCTCATTATGGCTTTTTGAACCCTTACGAGCAAGCAAGTGTCCATAAAAATGGACTTTGCATAGGTTTTGTAGGGCGCGTGCATTTGGGCATAGAACGCGAAAAGGACTTGCAAAAGACTTATCTTTGCGAGCTTGACTTGTCAGCCTTGCGAAATGAGCCAAAAAAAGCCAAGCCATACTCTAAATTTCCGCAGATGAGCCGCGATTTGAGCGTGATTATCCCCAAAGATTACGAGTATGAAAAGATAAAAGACTGCATAAAAGCCCTTAAAATCGGCATTTTAAAAAGTTTTCGCGTTGTGGATTTATACGAGGACGTTTCCCTTAAAGGCAAATACAGCCTTACCATAGCCTTTGTTTTCCAAGATGATGAAAAAACCCTAGCCGATAACGAAGTGAGCGAGCAAATGGAGCTGATTGTTCGCTCACTTGATGAGAATCTTGATGAGAATTTAGGGCTGAAACTGCGATGAAAATTCACGCTTTAACGCAGGGTTTTGACAAAAAGTTTGAAAAAATCGCCGCTGATAAAAGCATATCTCATCGCTTTGCCATTTTTTCAATGCTTTGTGAGAGTGAGTGCGTAGCAAAGAACTATTTACTCGCCCAAGATACGCTTAACACCCTTGAAATAGTGCGAAATTTAGGCGCACTCGTGCAAAGAAATGGCGATGAAGTGCGTATCAAAGCCCCAAAAAGCCTAAATTCTCCAAACAAAATTTTAGAGTGTGGCAACTCTGGCACGGCTATGCGCCTTTTTATGGGCTTTTTAGCGGGGGTAAATGGCTTTTTTGTTTTAAGTGGCGACAAATACCTAAATTCTCGCCCGATGAAGCGAATCAGCGAGCCTTTGCAAAGCATTGGAGCGAAAATTTACGGACGCGAGGGTGCAAATTTAGCCCCGCTTTGCATAGAGGGCGGCGAGCTTAAAGCCTTTGAGTATGAAAGTCCTATCTCATCGGCGCAGGTAAAAACCGCGCTTATTTTAGCGGGCTTTCGCGCAAAGGGCGTGTCGCATTTTAGCGAAACAAAACTCAGCCGCGACCACAGCGAAAATATGCTTTTAGCGATGAATGCGCCTATAAATTTAAGCGAAAACGGACTAAAAATCGAAATTTCGCCACTCACAAAGCCCTTAAAACCGCTTAATATCACCGTTCCAAACGACCCGTCATCGGCGTTTTATTTTGCGCTTGCGGGCGCGCTTTTGCCAAATTCACGCGTGGTGCTGAAAAATGTGCTTTTAAACAAAACCCGCATTGAAGCCTTTAAGGTGCTTGAAAAAATGGGCGCAAGGATTGAATTTAAGCAAATTCACAACGACTTTGAAAGCGTGGGTGAAATTTGCATTGAAAGCTCGCATTTAAGGGCTGTGAGCGTGAGCGAAAATATCTCGTGGTTGATTGATGAAGCCCCAGCACTTGCCATAGCCTTTGCCTGCGCTGAGGGCGTTTCAAGGCTTACTAATGCCAAAGAACTGCGCGTCAAAGAAAGCGACCGCATAAGCGCTGTGGTGCAAAATTTGCAAAAATGCGGCATAAAGGCAAAAGAGCTTGATGATGGCTTTGAGATACAAGGCGGCGTGGCGAAAATGGCGAAAATTCAAAGCTTTGGCGACCACCGCATAGCGATGAGCTTTGCTATCTTGGGACTTAAATGCGGTATAGACATAGATGAATGCGAATGTATCAACACTTCTTTTCCAAATTTTCTTTCACTGCTTGAAAGTTTGGGAGCTGTGGTTGAAATTTAGGATTTAAATTTTGTCATTTTGGTTAAATTTTTAAGTTTGATTTTATAAATTTTTTCTTAAATTTTTCGTATAAAATTCATAAATTTTGTGTTATAATGCAAGCATAAAGCCAAAAGAAAGGACTAAAATGGGTGCAAAGGCTATTGATTACAGCGTTTATAACGAAGAAGCCTTGTTTATGGAGCTTAACAGCACCAAAGAACAAATCGCTGAGCTAGAAAGCAAAAAAAGCCAAATCGAGCAAGCGTTGCAAAGCATACCCACTGATGAAACGGCTAATGCTTTGAGAAATTCTTACACCGTGCTTAAAACAAAGGATTATGCGGATTTTGAAAAAATGCTTGCAAGCGAAGATGATGAGCAATAATGCGCGAAATTCACTTTGAAAACACCTACATAAAGGACTTTAAACTTGTCAAAAAACAGGGTTGGAATTTAGAAAAAATCAAAAGTGTGGTTTTACAGCTCCAAACTTACGAAATTTTAGACGAAAGACTTAACGACCACTCATTAAAAGGCGATTTTAAAGGGTTTAGAGAATGCCATATCTTTGGGGATTTGGTTGTCATCTATAAGCGAGATAAAGAAATTTTGACACTTTACAGGATAGGCAGACACCAAGATTTGTTTAAAAACTACTGAATTTTCGTGTAAAATTTCGCAAAAATTCACAAATTTTGCGTAAAATTTCAAGGAAGTTAAAACAAATTTAAAACAGCAAAATTTAGACGACAAAAAAGGAAACATTGTGATTATCGAGTTAGCGGAAAATTATGGCTTTTGTTTTGGCGTAAAAAGGGCGATTAAAAAAGCCGAGCAGGTAGGAAACGCCGCTACCATAGGCGAGCTTATCCACAACCCTGCTGAAATTTCGCGCTTGCAAGCGAATTTTAATGTCAAAACCCTGCAAAACATAAGCGAGTTAAAGGACGAAAAAAAGGCGATTATACGCACGCACGGCATCACAAAGGGCGATTTGAGCGAGCTTCGCAAGAAAGACATTGAAATTTACGATGCGACTTGCCCCTTTGTAACCAAGCCCCAGCAAATCTGCGAAAAGATGAGCGCGGAGGGCTATGAAGTCGTGATTTTTGGCGATGAAAATCACCCAGAAGTTAAGGGCGTGAAAAGCTATGTCAGCACCAAAGCCTATGTCGTGCTTGATGAGAGCGAGCTTTTGGGGGTGCGGCTGCCCGCAAAAATCGCCGTGGTAAGCCAAACGACAAAAAAACCCGAGCTTTTTGCTAAAATAGTGAGCTTTTTAGTGGCTAAATGCAAGGAAGTGCGCGTGTTTAACACGATTTGCGATGCGACTTTTAAAAACCAAGATGCCATCGAAAAACTCTCATTAAAAAGCGATGTGATGGTAATTGTCGGTGGTAAAAACTCAGCAAACACCAAGCAGCTCTTTCTCATCGCGCAAGGAAACTGCAAGGATAGCTATTTAATCGAAACAAAAAGCGAGTTAAAGCCCGAGTGGTTCGTGGGCAAAAAGCATTGCGGTGTGAGTGCTGGGGCTAGCACGCCTGAGTGGATAATCGCCCAAGTTGTCGAAAAAATCAAAAAAATAGACAAAGATTTGGGCGAAAACAGCTGAATTTTGCTTGATTTAGATGAAAATTTAAGCGAAATTCGGCTTTTCGCGTAGCAAAACCTTGCGAAAGTCAAAAAAATTACAACATAAAAACAAAACTATAAATTTATAGCGTTGAAACAAAGTTATAAATTTTTTGCTAAAAAGCGTTGATTATGAGTGAATTTTATCAATCATCGCAAGCAAAGCTTTTTTTGCAAGCTTTGCTTAATCCCGTCTTTACAAGCATTTGCGTTTGCTAACGCCCGCTAGTATTTATACTCAAAGCCTGCAAACCATTGTCTCCCAGCGAAATGATAGCTCTGCCCTGTAACGCCTGAGTAGTTGTCTCTATCGGTTAAATTCAGCACGCCAGCATTGACGCTCAAACCCTTGCCAAGCTCATAGTTTGCCGACAAGTCCAAAGTAAAGTAGTTTGCGCCCTTGTCATAGCCGCCGTTGCCGTCTTCATAGTATCTTACGCTTTCAAGTGTGCTAAGAGCGATGAATTTAAGGCTATTTATCGGCTTTATGATGATTTTAGCGTTGGCTATGTGGTTTGGATAATCAAGGATTTTTTTGCCGTCCGAGCTGCCGTAAGCTTCAAGCCCCACGCCTTTGGCTCTTTTTTGGATAAAACTATAATTCGCCCCCAAAATCACCATATCATCAGCGAAAAAGCCCTGCTCCACGCCCACTTCACTGCCCCAAGTGTAGCCGCTGTCTGCATTGACATTTTGGTAGCAAGAGTATTTGCCTTTGCTTTTGCTAGGCACGGCGCAAACGGCTTTTGCTTCGTTTTCATCTGTCGTTTGAATGAGCGTTTTTTGGACAAACATATTTTTCATATCGTTGTAAAACACCGCCACGCTTAAATTCGTGTTTCCAAGTGCTAAATCATACCCTAGCTCGTAATTTATGGCATTTTCTATGTCAAGCCCCGGGCTTTTAACCTGCGCGCCCCATAATGATGAGTAGCGTTGCTTTAAGGTTGGCAGGTTGTTTTTCTTGCCAAGCGTGAAATGCACGCTTTGCGCTGAGTTTATGTCATAATAAAGCACGCCTTGCAAAGAGTAACCATCATCAAGCTCGGGCTGTTTGTCTTTGACATTACCTTGTCCGTCCTTAAAGTCGATATTCAAAGGCTCTATAAAATCATAGCTTCCAGCCACGACAGCACGAAACACGCCCAGCCTTTGGGAGTATTGTGCGAAAATGCTTGTGGTAAGCTCTTTAAGCTCGGTGTTGATAGCCTTTGTGCTAGCGTCCTTTGCTAAATGCGTGTCTTTTTTTGTGTTGATACCAAATTTAGCGTTTGCATTTTCATAAATGTCATAGCCAAGCGTCAAAATAAGCCCCAAAGTGTTATCATCATAAATAGAATTTGTGCCACAAAACCCAGCACTGCTCGCGCTGCCATCAGCATTTAAGCATTTTGTTTTATCGCCGATGAGAGTGTTGTAAAAGGTATCATAATAAAGCCTTGTGTTTAGGCTCAAATCAGGCGTAAAGTATGAATTCCCTAGCAAATAAAGCGTCTTTTTGTCGTAGTTTGTCCAGTCCCACCAAGGTCCGCCGCCATCATCGCTGTATAAACCGCCCTTTTCGCCCCTTTGATAGATGAAATTCAAAGAGTATTCGTGGTTTTCATTTGGCATAATGCCCGCTTTGAGTTTAGCGGTTTTGTTTCTATAATAAGCGTTGATTTTATCGCCCTTTGGCTGTATGATAGTGGGCTTAAAATCGCTTGAAAGCGGGTAAGTGCTTCTGTCTGTGTGCGAAATGTCGGCTTGAAAGTAGAATTTACCGACATTTGAGCCTATGCCAAAGCCTTGACGCACTTCATCAGGGCTTGAATGAGCGCCAAAAAGCAACTTTTGACGCACGGAGATTTCAAGCTCTTTTTGCGGGCGGTGCGAGATGATATTTATCGCTCCGCCAAGCGTGTTCATACCATAAACAGGCGAGGCAAAGCCCTTGCTGACTTGAATGCTCCCTATCCCTTGCGTAACATACTGCCCAAAATCCGTCTGTTTGTCATAAACACTCATCATAGGAATGCCGTCTAAAAACAGTCCGATTTGAGTGCCATTAAACCCACGAATGCTAAGGCTCGGCTCGCCACGCCTTGTCGTAGCTTCGCTCATCAAAACGCCGGGCGTAAAACGCACCGCTTGGGCTATGTTGTCAGTGTTAAACTCTTGTATGTCCCTAAAAGTCGTGCTTTGAATGCTAGGATTATAATCCACCTCCTGCGGGGCGGTAACCTCGACAGCATCAAGTTCATAAGTAGAAAGCGTGGTGTTTAAAACTAGCTTTGAATCTAGCTCGCTTGTGGCGTTACTCTCACCAAAAAGCACAGCTTACAAGCAAGCCTAAACAAAGCGTTTGCAAGAGCAAAATTTTGCTAAAATAACATTGCATAGTGTTCTCCTTGTGTTTTGAAATTATTTCATAAGTGCATATTGTAACACAAAATTTGCGGATTTGTTCAAAAAGAGAATAAATTTTTTAGTAAGATTTTTTTGGGACTAAAACGAGTTTTGAGCGTGAATTTTTTGCAAAATTCTTAAATTTTGATGAATTTTTGCAAATTTTTGTGAATTTTTCTTGCAAAATGCTAGCGATTATTTTCTTAAAGGCTGTAAAATGCGCTTAAATTTAAGGTTTGAGCGATGAAATCCACACAAAAAAGCGACACTGCGAACAAAGTGCGTAAAACAAGGCGTTGGCGATGAGTTTAAGCCTTTTTGCCCTGCTGTTTTGGACGATGAGCTTTACACCCGGACCAAATATGCTCCTAGCGATGAGCTTTGGGCTGAGTGCTGGCTGG
>OARB01000030.1_pt1 | contig 35317 bp, 31 predicted proteins | sample 1475561 | NCBI WGS metagenome assembly OARB01 (sample SAMEA3360673, study PRJEB22359) | human gut metagenome | biome: ENVO:urban biome; feature: ENVO:human-associated habitat; material: ENVO:feces | place: Bangladesh | collected 2011
TGGCTAGTTCTTTTAGAGCAAGGCGCAAATTTGCCATTAAGCCGTTGTAAGTTTCATCTTTGCTTGTTTTGTTCAAATCGCCCAATTTGCCATTTTTCTTTTCTTGTCGTCCCTGAAAATACTCTTTTATATTATATAAACTTGCATTCGCATTGTATTTATCATTTGTAGCATTTTTGTGATAATAACGCCACAATGCCAAGCCAGCCTCACACACCTTTTCGGCTTCTTTTGACTTTGTTAGAGCAAATTCATTTTCAAAAAGCGTGCTTTTATTTTTACTCTCTTTTTGAATTTTGCCTTTCAAAAAATCACTCATAAAATGCGACTTAAAACTATCTCTTGCTTCAACTTCATTTTCACTAAAAGGTATAAAATGATTTGTGATTTCTTTGGCGTTGATTTTATTTTGTCCTTCATCAAATAAAGTAAAATACAAACAATCGCTTTGAAATTCAAAATCTTGTGTCCATTTATCATTTGGAAATAAAAAATTATCCTTGTTATTGAGCCAATTTATCGTTACAGCCTGCCTTATAGCAAAATAAATACAAAATGGGATTAAATTTTTCAAAGTGATTGATTTATAAAGTATATGTGCTGTGCCTACTTTACTTATTAAAGCTATATGATTGTTTTGTTGAAAATCTGGTGCGTCCGCCATTAAAATGCCAAGTTCTTTACTCTCTTTATCGTAGTATTGTTGCAACCAAGCAGTGATATATTTGTTTTTGCTCTCGCAAGCAAAATAATTTTTAACGCCCTTAAATTCAGTGCCACAAAGTTCTAATGACACTTTTTTCATCTTGTCGTCTTTGCTTAAATCCCAAATCAAAAAGCCGATAGGAAAATCACTCTCGACATTATCAAAAGTATGAGCCGGCACGATAAAACCTTTTAAAAATTTAGCTTTAAATTCTTGTCTAAATTTGATAAAATTTTGCGAATTTATATATTTGGGTGTGGAAAAACTTGCCAAAATACAATTTGGAATTTCTTTGTAAATTCTTATGAAAAATTGTGCGAAAAGTTCATTGCACGCCGTGCTGATAATTGGTGTATATTTAGCGTGTGTTTTTGTTTCTTTGGTAACTTGGGCTTTATGTTCGCCTGTGCCTCTTTGAGTTTTAGCATTACCTGCCTCCGCATAAGGCGGATTGATAAAAATTATCAGCTTTTCGCGCTTTTTCTCGTCCTTTAAAATCTCTTGTAAAGTTTGTGGCAAGGTTGAAAAATCATCATTTAAAAAGTCAAAGGTAAAGATATGATTTTCAAGTAAATTCAGCTTAATTTCACTTTCTTTTGTTTTGGCAAGTTCTTTCATTATATCGACATTGCTTTTATCAAAATCACTAGCAAAAATGCGGTATTTATCCTTAAAATTTGCCAAAAGGTTGCCTGTGCCAGCTGCGCAGTCCCAAATATAATACTCATCTTGATAATTTTCTCCAAGCGCACTTGCAAGATAGCTTTGCGCCTTTTTTACCCAAATTTGTGGCGTGAAAAATGCGCCTTTGCGTTCTCTAATGTCTGTTGGCACGAGTAAATCACGGCGCGCGATAAATTTGTCCCAAAATTCCTCTTTTGGCGGGCGTTTGTATTTGTTCCAAAATTGCTTATGCGCTTCTTGTTTGTCATTAAAGCTAAAATTTGTAAAAGTATCGATAACTTGGGCGTTTAGCTTAACTTTTTCTAAACGCACTCTATAAGAATCGCCTTCAAGTAGAATTCTTAAATTGTCTCTGATTTCTTTTGTGCTGTTGTTGTAGCTGAGTAAATCGGCTAGATAAAAATCAGTATCCAAAATGTCTGGTTTTACCGCCTCATAATCAATAGCAATGCTCGGTTTCACGGCATTTAGCCACTTGATATAAATATGCACGAAATTATCCTCTGTGATTTGGATTTGGTTTAACTCGGCATTTTCAAGGACAAAATTCGTTTTAATGAAATTTTTAAGCTCGGCATTATCTTTATCAAAATCAAAAAGCAATCTTTTGCTTTCTAAAATGCTCTTTATTTGTGAGTGAAATTTTTGAAATTCCTTGCTTTCGTGCTTGCTTGGGGTGATGTGCTGATAGTCAAAGTCGGTAATGTCTAAAAAGCTCATAATTTCGCTGTATTTGATAAAGGCGATTTTTTGTGCGTCAAATGCGCCTAAAAATGGCGGTGGCTGGTGCTTTTGGTGGTGTTTGTGCTTGGCTATGGTTAAGATGAGTTGAGAAAAGCTCTCGTAAATGTCCGCTTCCTTGCCTTTCTTTGCCTCAGCCCACAAAAAATAAGTGTTTTCAAAAAATGTTTGCCTTTTAAAAGACACGCAAAAATCAATCTCGCCTAAAATTTGAGTGCTGTCAAATTCGGCGAAAAAGTCTAACGCAACCTTGTTTTTTAGCTCTTCCTCAGCAATACTTAAAGAATACACCGCTCACCTCACACGCTCTCGCTGAATTTAAAGCCTTTTGAATGCAAGATTTTACGCACTTGCTCTTGATGCTCTTTGCCTTTGGTTTCAAGCGTGATAGAAATCATCGCATCTCCATAATCCAAAGCGGTGGAAAACCTATCGTAGTCGATTTTGATGATATTTGCGTTCGCGGCTTTTAGGCTGTTGGTGAGCGAAAGTAGGGCGCCGGGCTTATCTATGAGCGTTACATTGATGTGCATCTTGCGGTGAGCCTTGTATAAGCCTTTTTCGATGATGATATTAAGCATTTGGACATCGATATTTCCGCCACTTAATATAATGCCTATCTTTTTAACGCCCTTAAAATCAATCTTTTTATGCAATAAAGCCGCCACAGGTGCTGCACCTGCACCTTCAACTATGATTTTATGCTTTTCAAGCAAGAAAAGAACGGCGTTTGCGATTTCTTCATCATCAACTTGCACGAATTTATCGACATTTTGCAAGATAATGTTTAAATTTATCGGGTCAGCGTCTCGCACGGCGATACCATCGGCTATGGTGCGGACGGACTTTGAGTTTTGCACCTTTTTCGCGTGAAAGCTCTCAAACATTGCTGGTGCGCCCTTTGCACTAATGCCTACGACTTTTATGTCAGGGTTTATTTGCTTTGCCGCACTTGACACGCCGCTGATTAGCCCGCCGCCGCCAACAGGCACTAAAATCATATCCAAATCCGCCACTTCATCGAGCATTTCAAGCATTAGCGTGCCTTGTCCAGCCATTACAAACTCATCTTCAAAGGGGTGTATGAAAACAAGCCCCTTTTCTTTGGCAAATTCAGTGGCAAAGGTGTAGGCTTCATCGAAATTATCGCCATTTAAGATGACTTCTGCGCCCAAAGCCCTTGTCGCGCTGACTTTTAAAAGGGGCGTGGATTCTGGCATTACGATAGTAGCGTTTATGCCAAAATTCTTTGCCGATATAGCCACGCCTTGCGCGTGATTTCCTGCACTAGCTGCGATGACACCGCGCTTTTGCTCGTCTTTACTTAGGCTGGCTATCTTGTTGTAAGCTCCGCGGATTTTATACGCGCCCGTGATTTGCAAATTTTCGTTTTTCAAAAAAACCTGCTTTCCGCACAACTCGCTTAAAAAATGCGAGTGCGTGAGCGGAGTTTTAAGCACAAAATCGCTGATTTTTTGTTTGGCTTGGTAGATTTTGTTAAGCTCTATCATCTTATCTTTCATCGTTTGCCCTTATTAAATTTATCGCAACTGGCCTTTTTGGCTAAATTTTACTCAAAAACAAAACGCTATTATACACAAAATTTAACCCTTGCGAACTAAATTTTGCCTAAAATCACGCCACATTCTAAATGCGCTGTTGTGGCAAATTGGTCAAAAAGCGCAAAATGCAAAATTTCGTGTGTCTTTAAAAGTGCGCTCAAATCGCGCTTTAAGCTTTGCGGGTTGCACGAAATGTAAATGATATGCCCAAACTCAGCCACAAATTCACGCACGCCATCATCAAGCCCAGCCCTTGGCGGGTCGATGAAAATGTGCGAAAAGTTAAATTCGCTCAAATTTATGTCAAGTTCTTTCAGGCGGTAAAACTCACGCACACCGCTTAAAGCTTCTGCTAGCTCGCTGCTTGAAAGGCGGACAAAGCTTGTGTTGCGCGTCTTGTTGGCTGCGGCGTTAAGGCGGGCAAAGTGTATGTTTGTTTTGGAAATTTCAGTCGCTAAAACGCGCCTAAAAAGCCGTGATAAAGGCAAGGTAAAGTTACCATAACCGCAATAAAGCTCGCATAAATCGGCTCTTTCTTGTGTAGCAATCTTATCAAACACCCATTTTATCATCTTTTCATTTATGGCGGTGTTTGGTTGGACGAAGCAATCGTTGCTCAATTCATACAAAAATTCTTGTCCGTTGATATTTAGGCGTTGGAGCAAGTTTTCGTCCCCAAAAACAAGCTTTTTGCCCTTGCTTCTTGCGATGAGATGAAATTTTAGCCCTTTTTGCAAGGCGCAAAGCTCGTTTTTTAGGGCATTTATGTCAGTGTGATAAAGCAAAGTAATGCTTAAATCGTCCTTTGTGGCTAAAAATTCAGCCCCAAAAAGTTTAAAAGCAAGAGTAGGGCGCGAATTTAGCTCATCTAACAAAGTATTCATCGCATTTTGTATAGGTAAAACGGCGATTTCAAAGCGTTTTACGATAAATTTATGCTTGCTTTTTGCGTCAAACATAGCATAATGCAAGCCTTGCTCGTCCCTAAAAAAGCTAAATTCAGCCCGCGTGCGGTAGCATTTAAGCGGCGATGAAAAGCACTCAAACTCGCCTTTAAAATCGCTAAAAAGGGCTTTGGCAAGTTTGATTTTTTCATCAAAGGCGCATAAAGTTAAATTTTCGGGCATAAATTCACACTTTTTTGCCGACAAGGCGCAAAAGCACCATCATCGCTACCACGCCCAAAGCAAGGCTAGCCCATACATTTAGCCCCAAAGATACGCTCAAATACCCAAAAACAAGGCTTATGGCGCACACAAAAAGCGCATAAGGCATTTGCGTTTTGACATGAGCGAGCAAATCACAACGGCTACCCATCGATGAAAGTATGGTAGTATCGGAGATAGGCGAGCAGTGGTCGCCAAAAATCGCCCCCGTAAGCACGGCTGAAATGTTGATAATCATATAATGATGCAGCTCTGCGCCCGCTAGCTCGTTATAAACGCCCACAGCAGCGGCAAGCGGAATGGTAAGTGGCATTAAAATGCCCATTGTGCCATAGCTTGTGCCTGTGGCAAAGGATATGACAGAAGCGAGCAAAAAGACAGCACCAGCCAGCGCAAACAGCGGTGTTTTGTCGCTTAAAAGCTCAATGAGATAGCGCGAAGTGCCTAAATCCTTGATAGTCGAAGCCAAGCTCCAAGCGCAAAGCAAGATGATAACGGTCATTATCATCGTCCGCCAGCCTTGCATCCACACGGCTATGCCTTCTTTCACCGCAAAAATCTTGCCCCAAGCCGCCATTGCTATCGCCACTATGCTTGCCAGCAAAGCTGCTTGAAACAGCACCACAGACGCACTTGACGCCCCAAAAGTCTCGCGCAGAGCGTAAAAGCTAAGTGGTGAAGCGTCTATAAGTGCCTTTGTAGCGGTATCGGCGATATTGTTGTAGCCGTTAAAATAAAAGCCGATGAAAGCAAAAACCACCAGCACAAACAGCGGCACGATAGCATTTCGCGCCTTTAAGGCTATGTTTTCCTTTGGCTCTAAAAGTTTGTCCTCGATATTGTCAAGCCTTTGATGTCCCTGTGAGAATTCGCCCTTACGCGCCTTTTGCTCGGCTTTTAGCATAGGTCCAAATTCACGCCCCATATAAATCGTAAGCAGCACAAAAATCAGCATAAAAAGGTTGTAAAAGCGATAGGGCAGAGTTTCAACAAAAATCGCAAAGGCGTTAATGTTGTCGCGGGCTAAATTCAGCCGCTCAAACACGCTAGGCTCTATCAAATCATATCCAGCGCGGATTAAACTTAGTTCAAGCCCTATCCAAGTGGAGATGATGGCAAGTCCAGCTATGGGCGCAGCCGTAGCGTCCATTATAAAGGCGAGTTTTTCGCGGCTAACCTTAAATTTATCGGTAACAGGGCGCATAATGGGTCCTACTATAAGCGAATTCGCATAATCATCAAAAAACACAAAAACGCCCATCAGCCAAGTGGCAAACTGCGAGCTTTTAGCCTGCTTTGCCTTGTGCGAAAGCCACAGCGCAACGGCTTTTGTGCCGCCGTTTTTGGTGATGAGAGCGACTACACCGCCGATTGTAAGCACTTGCAAGATGACACCAGCGTTGCCCGTGCTTGCCATAGAATGCAATACACGCGAGATAAAGCCCGTAAATGCGCCAACAGCGGAGTGGTAGAGTAGGGCGAACGCGTTTGTGTCGCCTTGAATTTGGGCGTTTGTTTTGCCTGCGCTTTCAAAGGCTTGGGTTGTGCTTAAATGTTGCGTGGCGTTGTTAAGCGTGTCGGCGGCAAGGGCTTGGGCGGCGTTTTGCGCGCCTATAAGTTCGCTTGCTCCATAGCCATTACTCACAAGGGCGAGCATAAAAGTGCCGCTCATCGCCCCTAAAAAGAGCGACAAAATGACATCTTTGGTTACAAAAGCCAGTACGATAGCGATAAAGGGCGGCAAAAGCGTGAAAGCACCGAAAATTTGGGCGTTTTGCTCGGGCGAATTCGCCAAAAGTGCGAGCGGCAAGAGTAAGATACACAGGAATTTCATCATTTGTCCTTGAATTTAAGCTTGTTTTGCACTGGATTTTTAAAAATGCAAAATAAAAATACAATTTTACATAAAAATACATTTATTTTTACTCAATCTAATTTAAAATTATTGTTTTTTGATTTAATTTAATGTCTTATAATAATCCTTTTATTTAAAAAATATAATATTTGAGGATGCTGACAATGAATTCACTTGGCGCAAAAATCTATACTGCTATTATTAAAAACTTGACTAAAAGACAACTTATCTATCGTATGCTAACTGATACTGCATTTTCAAATAGAGTCGCAGAGCAAGAGCAAAATATTGAGCAAGCATTATACTATGTGCATAACTATCTTACTAAACCAAATTTGGTTGTTGTGCATTTAGTCGGTGGACTTGGTAATCAAATGAACTTATATGTCTTTGGTAAAGCATTACAGCATAAAGGTTTTGATGTGGTTTTTGATGCTCGGGTGGGCGGTTACAAAGGACACGCAAAAGAATATCTAGTTATGGAGGGGGGGGGGGATTTTAAAAAATCTGTTAAAATCCGCAACTTAGAGCTCATAAATTTTGATATCAGTTTACCTATAGATTTAAATTTTGATAAGGAGTTGTTTTTTGATTTAGTTGATAAGGATAGAGCAAAAATTCCAGCTAATGAGCGTTTAAAGTATCCTTATAAATTTTTAATGAACTCTGAGCAAGTTTATTCGCTTGATAATATTGCTCCATATACATATTTCAACGGCTATGGTAATGTTTCGTATTTAAAGCTTTTGCATTCTGAAATTCGTAAAGATTTTCAACTAAAAGTTCCACTTTCTCCCTCAAATATCGCATTAAAAAAGCATATTTTAGATACGCAAGACTCGATATTTTTGCATATTCGCAGGGGCGATTATCTAGCGCTTAAACACATATATATGCAGCTCGGTGGAAAGTATTACAGCAGTGCAATAACTCATATCAAATCTAAAACTGTAAAGCCACATATCTTTGTATTTAGCAATGACATAGTATGGTGTGAGCGTCAATTTTTGGCAACTTTGAGCGATGAATGTAAAAAGGGTGTGGAGTTTGAATTTGTTGCAAATAATGGTGAAGGTAATGCTGCACAAGAAATGGAGTTAATGCGCTCTTGTCAACACGCTATCATCGCCAATAGCACTTTTAGTTGGTGGGCTGGCTATCTTATAGATAATCCCAATAAAATTGTATTAGCACCAAATAACGATGGGACAAATTTTACTCTACAAACTTACTAGTGATAGTATAAAGTTATAATTTTTCTATGTGAAAGCCCGCCCAAGTTTGTGTTACGGGCATTAGTTCTAGCTCATTTATGTTGATATGCTCAGGCAGCGAAAGCACGGCGCAAATCACCCTTGCTATGTCGTCTGCGCTTAAAAATTTGGTGTTTTCATAGACGCTGTCGGCTTTTACCTTGTCGCCTTTAAAGCGAACTTCGCTGAATTCGGTTTTGCAAAGCCCGGGGGCGATATTTGTTACTTTTATATTGCTGCCGCGCAAATCGTTTCGCAAGGCGAGCGAAAACTGCCCCACAAAGGCTTTTGTGCCGCAATACACATTGCCTCCAAAGTAAGGGTTGCGCCCTGCGACCGAGCCTAGGTTGAAAATGTGAGCGGACTTTTGCGCCCGCAAAAGCGGTATAATAGCTCTTGCGACATATAAAAAGCCTTTGATATTTGTATCTACCATAGTTTCAATGTCATCGATGCCAAGCTCGTCAAATTTCTCCGTGCCAAGTGCTAGCCCAGCGTTGTTGATAAGCACGCTAATGTCCTTAAATGCGGGTGGGATTTGAGCCACAGCGTCAAAGATAGCCTTTTTGTCGCGCACATCGGCGCAAATGCTGTGAATTTGCCCCTTAAATTCAGCTTCCAACTCAGCCAAGCGTTCTGCGCGCCTTGCTAATGCGATGATTTTAAAGCCTTGTTTTGCCAAAGCCTGCACGCACGCCTTGCCAAAACCCGAACTCGCCCCCGTGATAAACGCCGTTTTTGTCATTTTAGCTTCCTTTTTTGGTGCTTTTTTGTGTCAAATCGTTTTGTTTTAAGGCATTTACACCTTAAATGTTTGCTTTGTTTTTTGCGAATTTTGGTGTGATTATAGCGAAAAAAGGTTTGAATTTAGAATTTGATGAAAATTAGGATTTTGTGGTATAATCAAACAACTAAAAAATAAGTGAGTGAAAATGAGCGTATTTACAAATTTAAATCAACTGACAAAAGAAAAATTTACTGGGACGATACTTTTTAAAGATTTGATTGTTTCAAATTTAATTATATCAGATTATCAGCGTGCTTATGTGTGGGATAAGGAGCGAGTGAAAATACTGCTTGAAGATTTGGACGAGCAAATAAACAAAACTAATACTAGCGATAAGCGTTTGTATAAATTTTTGCTTGGAAATTTGCGTTTATGCACAAGAATAAAAAATAATCAAAATGTGGATAAATACTTGCTTGGTAGTTTGATACTATGCGAGAGCAAAGATAAAAACAATAAAAAAGTGTTGGAAGTGGTCGATGGGCAACAAAGGCTTATTACATTGGCGTTGATTTTACGCGTTTTATTCAATGATAGCGATTCGGGCAATTTTTTAAGCAAAAGCGAATTTACACACAGTGAGTCAAAAAAGCATATTAAGGAAAACTATGACTTTATCAAGTCGTGGTTTGAAACAAGACCTGATAAACTCAATAAATTCAAAAAGAAACTAAAAGATACAATAGAATTTATTTGCATTCTAGCACCCACACTCGATGATGCCTTTATATTTTTTGACAGCGTAAATGCCAAAGGTATGCGCCTTGAAGCTTATGATTTGATAAAGGCGTTTCATTTAAGGGCGTTAGAGGATTATAGCACAAAAACCAAAGATTCTAAATCAAGCTTGACAGCTTATTTTGCCAAAGAGTTTGAAAAACTAGCCAAAGAAAAAGATAGTGAGAATCTAAAAATTCTCTTTAACGACACTTTGACACCAGCAAGACAGTGGTTGCGACACAATAGCGATAAGGTTTCTTATCAAATGGATATTTACAATGAATTTTGCGCTGAAATTCCGCAAAGATTTAAATCATCGCCTTTGATTGCCAAAGATTCGCTTGGAATCTTGCAAAATTTCGTAGGCAGAGTAGATTTCTTTGAATATCTTTCCCATTTTCATAAACTCTACACACAACTTCAAAGCGTTGAATTTTATCAAAAACTCGCAAAAATAGGTTGGAGTGGCTTTATTTACAATCGTTATATTTATATAATGGCGACACTTATCTACCTTGATAAATTCCCAAATGGCAGGACGGATTATATGCTATGACTTATCGCAAGGGCGGTGTTTGCGTTGCGTTGTAGCATAGACAGGATTCGCATAGAGACGGCACGAGATTTTGCCAAAGAGATTTTACCTTTGATTTATTATGTGAGTTTTGAGCAGGAATTGGAGGCGAGTTTGTGTAACTTTATCGATAGCAAATCAAGCAAAGAAAGAGAATTTAAGGCTAATGAAATCGGTGGCGGAAAACAGCAATACAACAATATAATGTTAAAAGAATACACTAATCACAAAATTCAAAAGCATACACTAAAAGGAGAATAAAATGAGTGCAGACAATCACGCTACAAGAGCGACAATAGGCGGAGAGAAAATAGAAAATAAAGAGATAAATTTGCTAGATAAATTATTTGAGATACCTGTATATCAAAGGCTTTATGCGTGGGGAAAAGATGAAGTTGAAACCTTACTTGATGATATGAAAAAGGCTTTTGATGAATTAAAAGAAAATTATTTCATCGGCAATATTACCACAAGCATTAAAACAAACAAAGATGGGCAAGATAATAAAAATGATGAAACAAACAAAATATATGTGCTAATCGATGGACAACAAAGGCTTACTACGCTGTGGTTTGTGGGATTTTATCTTGCAAGTAAAGACTCTAAATCGTGGCAAAATTTTATAGTGCAAGGCGATGACTTGCGAATCTCTATGCCAATAAGAGATGATGAGGAAAACGCGCTAACAGAACTTGCAAAAAATATCAATGGCAAGGAAAATCTAGCGCAATCTTTGCAAGGTTACGGCGTTTATCAAAATATCATTGACGCATTTAAGTGTATAGAGTCGTGGTTTGTGAATGGTAATGGCAAGAACATAGATTTAGCAAACTTTGCAAAATATATTTATGAAAATGTTTGCTTTGTTTTTGTAACCTTGGTGCAAAATACAGATTTAAACCGCTTTTTTGTGAGAATGAATAACCGTGGCAAACAGCTTGAAAAACACGAGATTTTAAAGGCACGGATTCTTGGCGAAATTCGCAAGGTTTATGATAAAAATAATAAATTAAAACAAGACGAGAGTGATGAAATATGGAAAAAATACGCTAAAATTTGGGATTTGTGTAGCGATATGGATAAATACATTTTTCAAAGTGCGAGCGATAGAAGTATTTTTGCGCCCAAATCACAAGATAACAATGACACAAAGTCTATTAACGATAATGATAGCCTTGTCAAGTTAGCAGATATTGTTGAAAAATACAAAATCCCTGAAGCTAATAAAAGCAAAGACAAAGATTTGCCTAGTAAGGTTGAATCCATTATCGATTTTCCTATATTTTTATTGCATTATTATAAGTTGTGGGTTGCTAAGAAATGTAAATACAAAATAGAGAAAATCACTATCACACAAGATAAGCTTTTGGAAATTATATGGGATAATAAAGTTAAAAACGAAGAGATTGTTTGTTGTAAAGATTTCATTTTTAATGGTAAAGACAGCAGCAATGCAAAACAAAATTGCAAAAAATTTATTATATTTATGCTACAAATCCGTGTGCTTTTTGATTATTTTGTGATTAAAAATACTTTGGGCGATGATGGATTTGCGATTATGAGATTTTACGAAAGCAATGGCTCTTATCAGCCAAAAGCAAAGTCATTTGAAAAACTAGCAATGATTCAAAACTATCTACGTGTAGCAAGGCAAGGTGAAAAGCAAAATTACGAGCATTGGTTAACGGAATTTTTAGAGTTTTTGAGTAGTGATAATTTGCAATTTGATGAGATAAAAGAAATTAAAGAATTCGTGGATAATTTTTTGAGCAATAAAGATAAAAATGAATTGCCAAAATCTCTAGTCAAAAAAAGAATCGCAAAAAGATGAGCCTTTAATTGAAAAATTAAGAGTTTTACAAGAAAAACTTGTAGCGTTTTTAGAGGAAAAAGATACTGAACAAATTCGTAATGTAATTCTAAAAGAACATTATAAACAAAATGGTAATTTTACAATTGATGAATCTTTTTTAACAAAATATCTATCAAATGGTGTAAAGACACCGCATTATTGGTTTTATCGCTTGGAGTATTATTTGTGGAAAAATGGCGTTGAAAATGAAGGAGATCTAAAAATTAAAGATAAGGGTTTTGGTGATATATGAAAAAAATTCTATTTTAGAAATTTAGGCTCTATCGAGCATTTTCAGCCACAAAGTGAGCCAGATGAAAAGTGGTGGCTAAACAATAAAAGTGAAATGGATATTTTTGGAAATCTGGCACTCATCAGTCGTAGCTTAAATTCCTCATTAGGCAAACAAAATTTAGAGAAAAAATAAATTGACATTGCCAAAGAAAGCAATAGTGAGAGTTTAAAATTAGTGCTAATGTGCTGTTTAAAAAAAATTTAAAAAATAATGACAATACAGAAGAAAAGTCAAATAACAAGGTGCAAGCACACCAAAAACAAATGATTGACATTTTAATCAAATCACTAAATTCCAAAGAAAATAAATGATAAAATTTTATTCTAATATCTCGCAAATTCTCTATAAATCCTGTAAATTTCCGCGAATTCACACTAAAACATTGTAGATAAACGGAGTGATTGCTTCACTTATCCTTACACGCAAGTCCTGCGAGTCGGCATAGCTATAAATTTAGGGCCGTCTTTTGCTTTGTGAATAGCCACGCCGAGCAAAAATCAAACACTCAGCTCGGACGACATATAAACAAGGTGCAAAAATTAACAACCTCACACTATCATATCAAGCAAAATTTAAAGAACTCACTCCAAAACTTCGCAAAAAAGTGCGGTTCCGAGCGTGAGATAGCCATTTGGATCCCTATGTATTTTAAATGTATAACCCAAATTCCAACTTTCTATCAAAGGTTTGATTTGAAAATAATCTTTACCTAAATGATAGAGACTTATCAATAATGTAGGTTTTTGCGTACAAATTGTTTCTTTTGCACCTTTTAAAAAATCCATTTCAGCGCCTTCAATATCAACCTTTATAAAACCCACTTCAATTTTGTTTTTATTTATAAAACTATCAAGTGTAATAATTTTCACATCCTCCACATTATCACTAGTACAATGTGTTATAATGCTTGATCCATCACCGCAAACATTAATTCGCATTGTCATCTCTTTTGCTCCTAACCCTTTATTGATAGGGATAATTCGTTTAGACTTGTTTAATTTTAAAGTGCGTTGCATCAGTTTGAAGTGTGTTTGTGTAAGTTCGAAACTATAAATGTTTTTATCACAAAATTTCACAATGCTTTGATTTTAAAAGCATTTAAATGTATAGGCTTTGCTGTGGTAAATTTTTTAAAAAAAGACACGCAAAAAACTAATAGACAAAAAGAAAAGCACTATTATGCCTATTATTATCACAAACGGCACAAAAGATATTTTTTGAAACTGCCTTACCTTACCGCCACAAATAGGGCAGTGGCTCGCATAAGGTGCGCCGTTCATTATCACCATTCTTGGCATAATTTTTTTGCCACAATGCGGACATTGTATGCGTGAGTCGTCCTTGTTTGCTGGGTGATTTTCGTTTTTGTTTGTCGCTGTGGTGTCGTATTTGAGCCACGATATAGGCGGATTTTGCCCCTTTTTTGCGCTCGCATTGTTGAGAGTAAAAATGACTTGGCGGCTTATTTGCGGAAGTTCGTTTTCTTTAAACGCCCGAATTTTAAAATAATAATCCTCCCCGTCCTCGCCACGCACGAAACCATAACCATTTTCGCTATTATACGAAATGATAAAGCCCTTGAATTCGGGCTTATCATTGTTATTTTGTGGTGTTGTCATCTTGCATTTTAGCGTTGTATCTGCGTTTATACACGCACACTACGCCACTTTCATTTTGCACGATGGGCGCGTTAAAGTCGCAAAAATAACTCACCACATAAATGGGCAGCTGTTGGTTACCCCAGCGATTAGGCTGAAAAGAAAAGATTTGCCCTTCCTTGCATTTTGATTCTATGCCCGCAAGCACCGACATATCAGCCAAACAAACCTCGTTTTTGTAGCTTACGCTGCCACTTTCGTTGCAGGCTACAAAGATTGAAACAAGTGCTAGAAAAACGCTTGTAAAAACTATTTTTTTCATTTTTTCTCCTTTAAATTTGATTTAGGCTTAAATTTTTGCCCTTGCAAAACTCGCTCGCAAGCATTATCGCCACGCGCCACGCTCGTTTATTTCTTTGTAGGCATCACAGCCCTTTTGATACTCTAAATCACAAGCCTTGCCGAAGTAGTCCTTTGCCACAGCTTTGTTTTGTCTCACACCTTCCCCATTTACATAAGAAACACCAAGATTATAGCAAGCCAAGCCACTTTTTAGCTCACAACCCTTTTCAGCATATTTCGTAGCAATAATCATATCCTGCTTTACGCCAAAGCCATTTGCATACATATATTTAAGACTGCCACAAGCTAAGCCATTATTAAGCTCATCACAGGCTTTTTTGAAGTATTCTATGGCTTTGGGGTAATTTTTCTTTACGCTCTCGCCATTTAAATACGAAGAACCAAGATAACCACAGGCATTACCATCGCCTAAATCACAGCCTTTTTGGTAGAATTTAAAGGCTGTGTTTAAATTTTTCTTTACGCCTTGCCCTTCTTCATATAAAAGAGCAAGATTGAAACAAGCATAGCCCACCTTTAACTCACAAGCCTTTTCAAAATAAGTCTTTGCCATAGCATAGCTTTGTTTCACGCCCTCACCATCTCGGTATAAAAAACCAACACTTGCACAAGCTTGATTAAAATTTAAATCACAAGCCTTTTCAAGCAAAGCAAAGCTTGTTTGTAAATTTTTTTCAACGCTTTCTCCATTATAATAAAACCAAGCAAGATTGTTACAAGAGTAGCTATAATCTAAATCACAGCCCTTTTTGTAAAGATTGTGCGCTTTGACATAATCTTGCGAAATGCCGTCTCCTTTGGCATACATTGCCCCTGCGTTATTGCAACTTTCAGCATTGTTTAGTGAGCAAGCTTTTTGTGCAAATTCAAGTGCTTTTTTGGGGTTTTTAGACACGCCGTTGCCGTTGTAATAGTCTTTTGCAAGATTAACACAAACGCCAACTTCCCCTAAATCGCACACCTTGCCAAAATACAAAAACGCTTCGCTAAAATTTTTCTCATCATAATAACTAAGGCCAAGCTCGTAACACACGGTGATATTGCCCTCGTTGCAAAGCTTTTTTTCGCTTTGTTTGGGGTCGGTTTTTACTTCAAGCTTTGGCGTTTGGGCTTTTTTCACCTCTTCTTTGCCGCCACAAGCCACAACAAACAAGGCTAAAAAGCCTATAAATGCTAGTTTTGCTACACTTTTCATCACTAACCTTTCTTAAAGCATAGAATCTTGCTTTGATTTGCGATTTTGCTCTTTTTGATTAGCCGAGTTTTGCACCTTTTTGTAAAAGTCGCTCATCACATAGATAAGCTCCATTTGAAAGCTCAAATGCGGTGCATCAAGGATAATCTCACAAGTGCCGTCCTTAAATTTCGCGCTTTTGTTGCCGACAAAGGGGATATCTTTGCTTACAAGCTTGTATTTTCGCAAAGATGAGAAAATGTCATCAAACTTGTTTTTATGCAAGGTCATCACCACAGCGACAAGCTTGTCGTTTGCATCAAAGGTAAAGACGACATCGCCTTGCAAGCCGTCAAGCTCAAAATCGCCCTTTGGAATGGCGATAGATTTGCCTTGCGAATACTCGTTTGTGCCTCTTTGCTTGGGTGTGTATTTGGCTACAACTTCGTTGTAAGTGGCTTTGCCTAACTCAAAGCCAAAGGGCGCGGGGTTAGCAAACGCTACCACAGCACCAACTAAAAGTAAAATAAATTTACGCATTTTTTGTCCTTTTTAAAGAAAATGAAGTCAAATTTTGGGTATTGTTTAAAATTAAAAAGAAAGTTGATTTTGGGCTAAAATTTAGGGCAAAGTGCCTGAATTTAGCGATATAAAGGTTAAGAAAATTTTGGTTTGATTTATTTTGTGCGTTTTTTAGGGCAAAGCAATGTATCGGGGGGGGGGGGGGGGGAAACTTGATGTTAAAAATCTTTTTTGAATCAAAGCTTTGCCTTTTCAAAATATATTTTGATTTACAAAAAGCACAATTTTATCTCACAAAATATATTTTGATTTACAAAAAGCACAATTTTATCTCAATTTAGCTTAATTTTTGCTGAAATTTTATTTTACTTGCAAATTTTGTTTTAAAATTTGTCTTGTTTTTCAAATTTAGACTTGCTTTTATTTAAAAAAAGCCTAAATTTAAACTCCACAACGCCCTTAACACCTTTTAGCATTTGCCAAAATGTAGGTGCAAATGCCTTGTATGTCGTCTAAATGCAGCCATTTTAGGTTTGGAGTGTTGATTTTTTCGTAGCTTGCTATGGCTTGTGAGTAGGCAAAGTAGTTTTCATCGAGCTTGTCGTAAAATACACTAATGCGCGGTAGCGGCAAATGCTTCAAACCTTCCACTAAAAAAATGTCAAAGTCCCCAGCAAGCGCGATACATTCATCGATTGCAAGGCTTTCGTGTGAAAAAAATGTCGTTCTTGTCGGGCTTTGCACGATGACGCTTGCGCCTGTTTGGTAGAATTTAAAGCTATCTTTGCCCGCCGTGTCAAAACTCGCCTTATCCTTTGGGTCGTGTTTTAGCACAACTACTTTCAAACCTTGCTCTATAAAGGCTTTGGCAAGTTTTGTGATAAGCGTAGTTTTGCCTGAATTTGAAGGACCGCTAAAAGCCATTGCGAGTTTTTTCATTTTTTTCCTAGCTTTTTTCGCACAATTATAGTGTAAATTCGTTAAAATACTCTAAAAATTTTAAGGGCTGATGATGATAAAAAAAGCGATTTTGTTTTTGTTTGTGGGCTTTTGTGCGCTAAATTTAGCCACTTGTAGCACAAAAAGCCAGCAAGAAATTGACGCTGAGCTTAGAAAACAAGTGCTAATGTATGCGCAAAAGGTTAAATTCACGCAAGACACCAACGAAAACGGCGTTTTAATGCTCTCATACCTTAATGTCGTGCTTGCTGATGAAGAAGAAAGCGACATTTTTGCCCTTGCTATCTCGCCCAAAGACACAAATACAAGTGAGTTAAAAGCCTTTATGGACGACAAAGAAGCGCAAATTTCGCCGCTTGATGATGAGCTGAAAAAACTCATCATCACAAGTGAGTATGCGAATTTTTATAAACTCACATTTCCTTTTAAGGACGACTCGCTCATTTCGGTGCGGCTGTGTTTGGGGGCGGAGTGCTTTGAATTAAGTTTTCAAAAATACTCGAAATCTTTATTTTATCGTTCAGCAGATGTCGATACACAATATAATTAGCTAGCACTTTTTTAGCGTAAATGCGGCTTTCCGTGTAAGTAACCAGCTCCATCGACAAAAAAGGCTCGTATTTACCAGCTTTAAAAAGCCCTTTGTCAAGCATTCTGTTGGTGAAAGTAATGCCGCCGTTGTAGGCGTAGGCGATGAGAACGGGCGAGCTAAGCTTTTCTTCAAGGTAGTTTAAGTGGTGATTAGCGAAAAAATAAGCCGTCTTTGGCTCAAACATATCATCTTGCTCGAATTTATCAAGTTTTAGCTCGTTGCGGGCTATGTGATTTGCCACAAAGGGCATAAACTGCATCATTCCAAGTGCGTAAGAAGTGCTGATAGCTGTGGGTATGAAACGGCTTTCTTGTCTAGCGATAGCTAAAATAAGGGCTTGTCGCGCCTTGTCGTAGTCTTTGATATGCTCGTAATAAGGCATTATAAAGAAATTCTTTTTGAAATTATACCTGCGCTCCATTATGAAAGCATAAATAGGCAAGGTGTTTGTGGCGTTAAAGTCCTTTGAAAGCTGTTCTAACTGCGCTTTGTCGGCGTTTTGGATTTGCCTTTGTGTCGCTTGCCACAAAAAGGGGTCTTTCATATCAAATTCATACTTGCCTTGCCTTGCTTTGAGTGTGGCAAACTGCGTCAAAGGCTTGTTTTCAAGCTCTCTTGCGTAAATGCTGTAAATGTTGAGCGAGTCGCTTTTGGCAAGGGTTTGCAAATGCTCTTTTTTCTTGCTGATTTGATACACCCAAAACAGCGCATTGTCCTTGTCAGCCTGCTTTTCATAGCTTTTATAAGCCTTATCAAAAAAGAGCAAAGCCCTTGCTTCTTGCTTAAAGAGTAGGGCGTTGATACCTAGATAAAACGCCCCTTCGCCGCTAGCAAACTTAGCATTTGCGTTGAGCAAGGACAGGCGTAGCTTGGGGTGAGTGTTTTTGATGACGGCATTGCGAACAAAAGTCGTAAATTCACGCTTGCTTACGATTTTGTCTAAATACTCTTTTTTGATGAGCAAATCAGGGCTATTTAAATGCTGCCACACGCTGAAAAATAGCTTGGTGTTGTTGTTGTCGATGATATATTTGAGTGGGTTTTGTTGGTTAAAGGCGTTGAGAACAAAAACGGCGTCATTGTTTGAATTTTTAAGATTTTGAGCGAGCTTTGTGCGCGTGGGCGTGTCGAGTTTTGAGACGAAATAAAGCGAAAAATTCACGCGGTAGGCTTGACAAATGGCGTCTGCTTTGAGTATGCTTTGCGTGGTGTAGTTAAAGCAGTGAGCGTAGGTTGGGTTGAGCTTGGGTTTGCGCGGGGCAAGGGCTTCAAGGGCTTTTTTGATTTTGCCTTGATAGCGCCAAATGTGCGTATTTAGGCTTTGGGCTTCTTTTTTTGTGAGCTTGTTTTGCTCTAAAAGTTTGTGTATGTAGTAGTCTTTGGCGATTGAATTTTCCTTTTTTTTAAGCGTATCCAAATCATACAAGGCCCCATTACAAAGGCACACACACAGCAAACACAGCGCAAAAGCTCTCATACAAACCTCGCTAGGTTGCCGATGAGTATGCTGAGAAATTGCAGCAAGATGATGATGACAAGCGGAGCTAAATCCACGCTACCTATGCGCGTAGGGATAAAGCTAATCAGCCTGTAAGCTGGTGCGGCGAGCTTATAAAGCAGCTGCACTAGCGGGTTATAAGGGTCTGGCTGCACCCACGAGATGAGCGCGGCGATTATGATTATCCACATATATGCGTTGATGATGATTTGCGCGACTTGTATCACCGACAACAACAACGAATTTCCAAGTATTTCCATACTAATCCTTTCTCACAATGTCCTTGATAAAGGGCTTTAAAAGCCCATAAAGCTCGCTCAACTCTGGTCCGTGCGCTGAGTTTGTCAGCACCAAACGCAACGGCATAAAGAAATTTTTGCCCTTTAAGCCACTTTTTTGCATAAGCTCGTTTTTAAAACTCTCATAGTCCTCTGCTAGCTCAAATTCAGGCGAATTTAAAATGCCCTTTATTTTCTCGCACTCATCTTTAAATTCGCCAAAATTTTTCGCCCCAAAAATCGCATTTAACTTCTCTTTAAGCTCTTTTATAGTGCTTGCTTCTTGCGTGTAAAAGCGGGCTAAATTTGCTAAATTTTTGCCCTTAAAGCCTAAAATTTCGTTGAGCTTTTCATCGTCTAAAAGTCTTATATGCTCGCGGTTTATCTGCAAAAGTTTTTTCATATCAAAGCGGGCAGGGGACTTTGAAACATTTTTTATGTCGAAAAACTCCACAGCTTCATCAAGCGTAAAAATTTCGCGCGGGGTTTTGTTGCCAAGCAAGATGAGATAGTTCGCCACAGCGCACGGCAAAATGCCTTGCTCTAAAAGCCATTTCACGCTAGAATGCGCCTCTCTCTTGCTCATCTTTTGCCCCTCATCGTTTAAAATGATGGGCAAATGCGCGTAAATCATCTGCATTTCATAGCCTAAACTTGCTCTAATATGCTCTTGTTTAGGTGTGTTTGAAGTGTGGTCTTCTCCGCGGATAATGCAGCTAACGCCCTCTAACATATCATCAACCGCACAAGCAAAGTTATAAGTAGGCGTTTTATCAGCTCTCATTATCACAAAACTATCGATATTTTCAGGCTCAAAGTGGAGTTGTCCCTTGATTAAATCCGTAAATTCCATAGCTTTTTGCGGTTTTTTTAGGCGAATCACAAAGGGCTTGTCATTTTCCAGCACTTCGCTGTCTTTTAAATGCTCGCACGCCCCATCATAGCGATAAGCCTTGCCCGCTTTTTTGGCTGCTTCTTTTTTTTGCTCTAAAATTTCGCTCGTGCAAAAGCAAGCAAAAGCCTTTTTATCAGCCACCAGCTTTAAAGCCATTTGTCGGTGCTGCCTTAAATTCTCACTTTGCACATAAAAATGCTGCCACGAAATCCCAAACACTCGCAAAATTTCTTTGATTTCCTCGTCCTTGCCCGCTATATTTCGCGCTGTGTCCGTGTCCTCGATACGCAAGATAAAGTCCTGCCCGCTCTTTTTAGCACAAAGATAGTTGAAAATCGCCGCACGCAAGTTGCCTATGTGCATATCACCCGTTGGAGATGGCGCAAATCTATACATTTGCCTTGTCCTTTTTTAAATTTAAGCCTTTTTAAACTGCGTTTCAAAGCTCAATTTAGCCTTAAATTTACAAATTTATTTAAATTTCAGGGCTAAATTCGATTAGTTAGCGCAAAATTTCACGCCATTATAGCAAAAAAAGGTAAGCTCACAGTGTATTTTTGCAAATTTATCAAAGATTAAACTCGCTTTGCTATAATGCCCCTATGTTGTTTTTTATTTCTTCTTTGATTATTTTGGCGATTTTTACGCTGGCAAATGCCTACATTTACAAGCGTTTGTTTATGCAAATAGCCTTTTTAAGGGCGCATAAAACTTGGCTCATCGCTCTTTTTGCTGGGCTTTTTGTGGCTCAAACGGCGTTTTTGTTGTTTCGTGCGGAAAACCGCTTTGACAATTTGGGTTATTGCCATTTTTGTGGGACTTTTTGTGGCTCAAACGGCGTTTTTGTTGTTTCGTGCGGAAAACCGCTTTGACAGCACGACTTACAACCTTTTGGCGCATTGTTTTGCGCCGACTTATTTTTTCTTTTTTATCACGCTTTTTGCGGATATACTGCGCTTTGGCGTGAAAATTTACGAGAAAATGACTGACAAAACGCCCTTTGATGAAAGTAGGCGTGCGAGCATAAAGTTTATATTTAACCTTTCCTTACTTATCTTTGCCATAAGCTCCGTTTTAAAGGGCTGGGGCAACGCTATGAATGTCCCAAAGGTTAAAAATTTAGACATTAAGCTTAAAAATTTAAGCCAAAATGTCCGTCTTGTAATGATTAGCGATGTGCATTTGGGTAAAAATTTGCACGAAAAATTCTTGCAAGGACTCATCGAGCGCATAAACTCGCTAAATGCTGATATAGTCGTCATCGTAGGCGATTTAATCGACACAAATCCCACTGAAATCACTTACATTCATCTTTTGGACGAAATCAAAAGCAAATACGGCGTGTTTTACGCGCTAGGAAATCACGAGTATTACCGCGGACTTGACGGAGTTTTGAGGCTTTTAAGGCAGACAAAGCTTAAAATTCTCATCAACGAAAGCATAAATTTAGGCTTTTTAAACATAGCAGGACTTGCGGATTTAGCGGGCTTGCGTTTTGACAGGCTTGGCGCAAAGCCCGACATAAACGCCGCAAAAGCAAGATTAAACAAAAACGCACCTAGCATTTTGCTTGCCCATCAGCCAAAAAGCGTGGATTTATACGACACAAGCGACTTTGACTTGGTGCTGAGCGGACACACGCACGCTGGGCAGGTGTTTCCTTTCGGCGCTCTTGTGATTTTGCAACAAGGCTTTTTGTATGGACTTTACGAGCTTGCAAGCAAAAACAAACTCTATGTCAGCAGTGGTGCGGGCTTTTGGGGACCTGCGATGCGCTTTTTAGCCCCAAGTGAGATTGTTTGTATGGATTTAAAGGGAGAGTAGATGATTTTCAGTAACGAAATTTCAAGGATTTTTGGGCTTTTAGCTGGACTAAAACTACCAAAATGGCTACAAAGCAAGGTAAATTCAGCTTATGTGAAGTATTTTGACATTGATATGAGCGAATTTAAGGACACTAGCGAGTATGAAAGCCTAAACGCACTCTTTACAAGGGCGCTTGAAAAGGCTAGGGCGCTTGATGATGGCTTTGTAAGCCCCTGTGATGCGCGAGTTTTTGAGTGTGGTAAGGCATTTAAAGCAGGCAGCGAGCAGCTTGCCTTTTCTATAAAGGGCTACACATACAGCATAAACGAGCTTTTAAGCGGTGCTTGCGAAAAAAACGAGCTGGCAAAGGGCTGCGAATACGCGAATTTATACCTTTCGCCAAGGGACTATCACCGCTACCACGCGCCTTGCGATATGAGAGTGTTGAGCGCGACTTACACGCGTGGTGAGCTTTTTAGCGTGAGTGCAAAATGCTTGCAAAAAGTGGCAAATCTTTACACGCGCAACGAACGAGTGGCTTTAAAGTGCGAAAGTAGGGGGCTTTTGTTTTGGCTTGTCTTTGTGGGAGCGCAAAATGTCGGCAAAATGCGCTTTGTTTTTGATGAACGCATACAAACAAACGCTCCAAACGCCCAAAATTTCACGCACAACTATGAAAATTTAAACTTTAAAAAGGGCGAAGAGCTTGGGAATTTCGAGCTTGGCTCAACCATCGTCATCATCGCACAAAAAGGCTTGGTGAAATTCAGCATTAAGGCTGATGATAAGGTTAAATTCGCCCAAAAAATCGCTGAATTTGTGTGAATTTACTTTTGTTTGCGCTGATTTGTTATGATTTTATCTTAAATCAAAGCGCAAAATGCGACTTGAATTTAAGAAATTTATTTTAAGGATAAACGATGAAAGCATTGTTTAAGGCGAATTTATTATTCGTGGCAGGCTTAATGCTCGCAGCTTGCTCATCAGAGCCAAAAAGCGTTGAGTATTATCAAAAAAATCCCGACAAACGCTTAGCAAAACTCGCAGAATGTGAAGCAAAACTCAGACCCATCGATGAACAGCTTGCGCAAAAGACATTAGAGCTTGGCGAAAAGTTGCTTAAAGGCGAGATAAACGAAGAGCAGGTGCAAAGGTCGATAGAGTCTGATTACATCGAAGCACTCGGCGGAGAAAAGGAATTTAAAGAATGCCAAAACGCCGAAGATGCAAATTGACAAACTTGTTAAATTTGCGTTTTAAAATTTAAATCGTGCGCGAAAGTATCTAAACGGCTTTTGCATTTTTTAAGCTCAATGCGCTTGTTTAGGTGTCATCGCAAAAATTTTGCATAGCGAGTTATCGCTACAACACATTTATGGCTTATTATGCGAAAATTTGCAAAATTTACGCACAATAGCTCGATAAATTTAAATTTAGCTTAAATTTCAGGCTTTAAAGCATTTTAAATTTGTCAAAATTTTATGGAATTTTAAGATAAAATTTAAAAACAAAATAAAACAAATTTAACTCATAAATTTAAAATAAAACAATCAAACAAACACAGCTTTCAAACAACGAAAATTTAAGGATTAGAAAGAAAGTTGTTTGAAATAAAAATCAAATTTTTAACGCGATTTTGTAAAAAAATTCAGCGAAAATTTGACTTTGTTAAGAGAAAATTTATATAATTGCATTTTTGAAATGTAAAACGGCACGAAAGAGTCGAAATTTCAAACCAAGCAAACTCAAACCAAATACGAAAGGGTTAAGATGGAATTTTTTATCTTAGGAATAGTCGCTGGTGCGGCTTTGGGCGTCCTTTACACCAAAAGGGACGAGGTTAAAAAGGCGTTTGGTTCGCCTGAATTTAAGGGCAAGGTCAATGAAACAAAGCGTGCGTCAAAACGCGTGCTTGACGAAGCCAAAGACAAGGTAGAGTCGTTTCTTGCGAGCGAAGCCCCAAAACGCAGAGGACGAAAGCCCGGTGTCAAGGCAAAAGCCACCACAACAGCGACAAAAACCAACAAAGTCGCAAAGGCTAGCAAAGCCACCGCCGAAAAAGGCGCGAAAAAAGTCGGCAGAAAAGCTAAGGCAAGCACGGGCGAAGCAGCCGCAGACGCTAGCACAGGCAGAAAAACCCGCGCCAAAAAAGCAGCGGGCGAAACCACAAAGGCTACCAAAACTAGGAAATCTCGCGCTAAAAAGGCGGACACAGCGACAAAAGTCGCCACTCCACGAAAACCGCGCAAGCCACGCACACCGAAAGTAGCGGACACAGCGGCAGTAGCCCCTAGCACAAACACCGCTCAGCAGTAGGTTGCGAGCAAAGCGCACTCACAAAATACGCTCTTTTGTGGTGTTTGCGTGTTTGTCAGCCTTTGCTTGATGAAAGGCGTTTATGCAAGGTAAAAAGGCGTTTTTCACTACATTAGCTTTGGTAAATGCCCTAGCACTCGCTGTTTGCGTTGCAAGTGGCGGGGGCGTGGCGATGGCGATGAGCTTTGAATTTGCCTTTTTTGCCACGCTTTGTATCATCGCCGTGTCCTTTTTGTCCTACAAAAAACGCATTTTCGCCCAAACTAGCGAAGCACAAATCCCCCAAAAACCGCCCTTTATCTTTGCTAAAAAGCTTTGCAAAGGCGTAAAAATCTTGCGTTTTTATCCTGCTGATGAAAAACTTAAATTTTCGCACAAATTTATCGCCTTTTTTAGCCTTGCAAAGCTCGGTGCTTACGCGCTTTTAGCACTTGGCTTTTTAGTGTTAAAAGGGCAAAATTTACTGAGCGTTGTGGCGTTTTTGGGTGGAATTTCGGCTGTGATTTTGGGTGTGTTTGTCTTTGGTATTTTAAGCGTTTCAAAATACAAAACAGCACGGCAAAAAGCGTGAATTTAAGGAGACTTGAAATGAGTGTGGTAGTGCCATATTTTGCGTTAGCGGTTTGTTTGTTTTTTGTAATTTTTGCTTTACATCAAAGCCGAAATTTCGACACAAAAATCAAGCCTAAAAGCTAAATTGAGACATGTTAATGAGAATTTAAAATGGCAGATAAACGCCATTTTAGCGCAAAGGTTTGATTAAGGTTTGATTAAAGCACTCAAAGTTTTTTCTTAAATTTATCAATGCTATTTTTCAAAACCCGCTGACATTTTTTCACTCAAACTTGTTTTTGATACAAATTTTTCACTAATTTTTGCTACAATACCCGCACAAAAAACAAATGCAAAATATAAATTTAAAAGCGCAAACAAGGCGCAACAAAGGCAAAATCAATGACGATTTTAAGGCATAGGGCAAAAAGGACAAGCGATGAGACACTCAAAGCACTATAAATTCATCGTTAAATTCATAGTAACGAGCAAAAAGCCCGCTAAATGCTTGACTTATACAAAAGGACAGCGATGAAAGACTTAAATTCAAGGCGGTTAGCTCAATGTTAAGCTCCAAGCGCACGATAAAATCGCTCACAGCTCTTTTTGTCGGCATACCCTTTGTCTTTATGGGAAATGCCTTGATACTCGGTTCTGTGGGCGTTATCTTAAAGCAAGACGGCGCAAGCGAAGCTATCATAGGGCTTATCGGCTTTTGTTTCTTTCTCGGCGGCATGCTCGGCACTACCTGCGCTCACAGAGTCATCGCAAAGATAGGACACATAAGGGCTTTTGGCTTGTTTTCAGCACTTTTTTCGATATGTATAATTTTACATATTTTAGGCTCAAACCTTGCATTTTGGGCGTTTTTGCGCGTGATAATGGGCTTTTGCTACTACGCACTTTTAATCATCATTGAATCGTGGCTCAACGAAAAGGCTAAAAACGCCGTCAGACAAAGGGTTTTGAGCTTTTATGAAGTGGTATTTTGCCTATCTTTCGGGCTTGGTAGCTTACTCATCGCCTTAAATCTCCAAAACACCACGCTTTTCATCATCGCGGCTTGCCTTATAATGTTTTCGTCCATTCCGCTCAACCTTATCCGCATCAAAGAGCCACAAATGCCCGCCAAAAGCCCGATTTCGCTGCCAAATGTCTTTTCTATCGCCCCGCTTGCACTTGTGGCGAGCTTTATCGGCGGTATGCTGATGAGCGGCTTTTACTCGATGGCTTCGCTCTTTGTGCTGCTGCAAGGCTACGGCGCGCAAGGCGTTTCTTACTTCATCGCCTTTGGAATTTTGGGCGGATTTATCGCTCAAAGTCTCATCGGCTTTGTCTCAGACCGCTTGGGGCGCAAGTTTTCTATCATCTTGTGCGCTTGCATAGGGCTTGTAACTATGCTTTTGTTTGCTTTTTTTGAATTCAGCCTTGTGGTGCAGTTCGTGCTGGCGGTGTTTTTGGGAATGGGGATTTTCTGCCTTTACGCTCTTGCCCTAGCTCGCGCAAATGATATGCTCGAAGATAAGAGCAAACGCGTGGAGCTTGGGCGCGTGGTGCTGTTTAGTTACTCGCTAGGCTCGCTTATATCGCCACTTTTGCTTGGTTTTGCTATGCAGGTATTTGATTACAAGGGCTTTGCTTACTTTTATGTGCTGAATTTAGCCTTTTTGATACTCTTTGCGCTCAACAAACCCAACAAAACAGGCAGACACTGGCGCAACTTCACAAGTATGGGGTTAAATGATGATTGACCCCCAAATCACCACGCGTGCAAGCACAAATTTAAGCAAAAACGACCTAAAACTCGACACCAAAGCACCCAAAACAGAGCAAAGCCCCAAAGAAAGCGCACTTGTAAGCTCGTTAAAGAAAAATTTAGGCTTAAACGCCGCCACGCAAGAAAGGCTTGCGAATTTAGGCGATGGGGATTTGAATTTAAAGCTCAAAAGCCTTGTAAATAAGGTTTTAGACCAGCTTTTTGCTAAAAACTCGCCAAGTGCCAAGCTCGCCAGCCAGCAAGAAAAGCTGAATTTCGCCCCAAATTTCAGCAACGAAATCAAATTTTTAGTGAGCGAAATGAAAAAAAGCGACATTTTCAGCGAACTTGCGGGCAAGTTGGAGCAGATTTTAAAGCCCGCTAGTGAGCTAAAAGCGGACAATCTAGCGCCCTTGTTTAAGAACTCGGGCGTGTTTTTTGAAGCCAAGCTCAAAGACGCGCTTAACCCAAACGCCTTGCCAAAGAGCTTTCACGACTTGTTAAGTGCCATCAAATCTTTAAGCTCGCCACAAATTGCGGCTCAAATAGTGGAGCTTGCGGACAAGGACCTTGACCCCAAAAGCTCGCTCAACCAGCTGCAAAGCATTTTAAACGCCCACAAGGACGAAAACGCCAAGCTGCTGCAAAGCACGCCCTTTAAAACCCTGCTTGCTTTGAGCGCAAAGCTCGAAAATTTCGCTCATTATATCAGCAAAAACCCGAATTTAGCCCAAGAAAAGCTCACTCAAATCGCCACAAACATTTTGAAAGGCTTGCAAAAACTCGAACCAAGCTTCCGCCAAGAGCTAGCACGCCCTGAAAACCTTACTTTGCCAAACACAAGCGTGCTAAAAGAGCTAAACCAAGCCTTTAATAAGCTCACGCAAACGCTCAAAGCCTTGATAAACGGCGAAAAGCTGAATTTCAGCCAAACAAATTCAGCCCAAACGCCCACAAACACGCCAAATTCCACTTTAAAAAGTGAGTTTTTTGAAAGCAAAGAAAACGCACCAAATTCGACAAATCAAGCTAATGCGGGCGCAAATTCTAGCCAAACAAAGCCAAATCCTAGCGCAAATTTAAACACAAATTCGCCCTTGCTAAATGACGAAAACACAGAAACAAAAAGCCCCTTACCAAGCCAAGATGATGAAAACAAGCCAAATTTAAACGATAAAACCACTCAAAACGCCCAAAATGCCAAAGATAGCGCAAATTTAAAAGAGCCAAATTCAGCCCAAAACGCCCCAAAGGGCGAAAATTTAAGCGAAAAAGGCTCAAATTTGCCCCCAAATGCCGATGAAAACGAAAATTTGCAAAACACAAAAACCCAAAACACCCTAAAAAGCGACAACCCAAAAGAAAATTTAAAGCCACAAAATGCCCTAAACCAAAACGACAAAACCGCCCAAGAAAGTGCCAAAAACCCGCCAAATTCAGCCGCAAAAGCTGATACAAACGCCCCAAAAACAACGCCCCAAACGCAAAGCCCGCAAAATGCGACAAGCTCGCCATTACAAGAGAATTTAAACAGCGAGCAAGTGAAGCAAAACCAAGCCACGCAGGTAAAAAATCTCATCTTTGCGAACGAAAAAGCCCAAATGCCCGAGCTTGAAAGGCTCAGCAAAGAGTTAGCCGCTGTGGCGCGAAAGGCTGATGAGAGCTTGAAACGGCTGGATTTAAACGCGCAAAACGCAAAGCTAAATTTGAGCGACATAAAAAATATCGAGCATAAAATCGCGCAGGCGAGCAAGGATTTAGCACAAATCGCGCCCAAAGATATGGCGCAGCTCAGTGATGAGCTGAAAAACGACATAAAATCCACGCTTTTGCAGGTAGCAAGTGCCGCAAAAGATGACGGCAACGAAGCTGTGGCAAATCAAGCCAACAGAATGCTCGCTCAAATTGAGTTCAATCAGCTTATGTCGCTGGCAAATGACAGCATAAACACCTATTTGCCGCTTTTTTGGGAGGATTTGAACGAGTCGCGCGTGATTTTCAAGCGGGGCAAAAAGGACAAATACTACGCTCAAATCAAACTCAACTTCGCAAAGCTCGGCGAGCTGGATATTTTCATCGCCTTAAAGCAAGACAAATACCTAGATATCAGCATAATGGCGCAGGACATTAGCTTTCGCAAGCGCATTTATGAGCATTCGCACGAGCTTCGCCGCTCTTTAAGCAAGGCTGGTTTGCTCAGCTCAAATCTCTTTGTGGGCGACATAATCCGCTCCAAACTCGCCCCGACAAGCCCTCAGCGTGATTATGAGTTTAGCTTGGGCGTGGATAAAAGGGCATAAAATGAGTGGCATTTTGAGCGAAAAATTTAGGTGCGGGACGGATTTTAGTTTAAAATTAAGCGTGAATTTGAGCTTAAATTTAGGCTTTTGGGCGCGAAATTTAGCAAAATTTAGCGCAAAATTCAAAGAATGCGTAAATTTTAGCGTGAATTTAGGCTTAAATTTACTTTGCATAAAATGCGTCAAAGCGTGCATTTACAGGCGGTAGCGTGATGGCGAAAAATAAGGATTTAAAAAAAGCAGTCGCACTTGGCTACAAAGAAAGGCTTGACAATGCACCCAAAGTCCTAGCCACAGGCAAGGGTAAGCAGGCGAGCAAGATGATACAGCTTGCCAAAGAACACGGCGTGCCGATAAAAGAGGACGAGGATTTGGTAGAAATGCTCTCCAAACTTGATTTGGGCGATGAAATCCCGCAAAATTTATATAAAGCAGTCGCCGAAGTCTTTGTTTTCATCTACCAAATGGCGAATAAAAAATAATCATTTTTGAGGCTAAAAGCTATTTGCGGCGCATAAACTTACCGCAAGCACAAAGTGCAAGCTAGCTAAAAGCGCAAGGGTAGGGCGATTGAAGGATTATGCAAAATTCGCTAGTGTTGATTTTTGTCTAAAATTTTAAATTTCAAATGAAATTTAGGGTAAAATAGATAAGATTTATTTTAGGAGTTTAAATGGCACGATTTGCATTAGATTTATTAGAATTTGCAAAACGAGAAAGGGTAAAAGAGGCACTAGAAACAAATTTACCTGATATTGATGAAAAGGATACAAAAAAATTTGTCTTATCCTTGCTCCAAGAGTGTGATGGCAAAGATAAATTAGAGGCTTTATTGTCTTTACATAGTTCGGAAAGCTATGGAGAATTTGAATACAATGGCACAGAAGAACAACTAGATAATGAGATAGAAACCATACATAATGAAGTGAAAAAATGGGCAACCGAAGTTAATGTTGTTTTAAATTTAGACTAACAAAAATTCAAAAAAGGGGTAAAAATTTGAAAAAAAGCAAAATTATCATTGCTGTGTCTTTTTTGTTGCTGTGCGTGCTTTTGGGCGTGGTTTTTGTGAAAAATGAGCCTGAATTCATTGACAAAGCCCGCTATGAAAGCTTGCTAGAAAGCGGACAAATCAGCGCAGCCACGCTAGAAGGCGAGCAAATCATCTTACGAGCGGGCAGAGAGAAATTCGCCATCATCAAAGAGGGCATCGATATGAACGAGCTTGTAAGCAAGGTGCCTGTGCGCCCAGCCAAAGAATTTGACAGCAGTTTTTTGCTCTTTGTGGTTTGTGCGCTTGTGGGAGCGTTTTTTGTGGCGTTTTTAGTAGCGCGAAAAAAGCAAATGCAACGCTTTCCCATCCGTAATGTCCAGCCAAACGCCACGCCTATGAATTCGTTAGAAAACATAAACTCCATAAAGCCCGTTATTTCGGGTGTGAGCTTTGACGATGTGGCGGGCGTTGATGAAGTTAAGGTTGAGTTGAGCGAAATCGTGGATTTTCTCAAAAATCCGCAAAAATACAAAGAATTCGGCGTAAAAATGCCAAAAGGCGTGCTGATGGTAGGACCCCCGGGCGTTGGCAAAACGCTGATAGCTAAGGCTGTGGCGGGCGAGGCGAGCGTGCCGTTTTTTTACCAAAGCGGTTCGAGCTTTGTTGAAATTTATGTAGGAATGGGCGCAAAACGCGTTAGGGAGCTTTTCAGCCGTGCAAAGGCAATGTCGCCGAGCATTATTTTCATTGATGAGATAGACGCTGTGGGCAAGGCGCGCGGAGAGATAAGCAATGTCGAGCGCGACAGCACGCTTAACCAACTCTTAACCCAAATGGACGGCTTTGAGGACAACAGCGGTGTCATTGTCATCGCTGCAACCAACAAAATCGAGCTTATGGACCCAGCACTTTTGCGCTCAGGACGCTTTGACAGGCGGATTTTCCTTTCTTTGCCAGATTTTAAAGACAGGCTCAAAATCCTTGAAATTTATATGAAAGACAAAAACAACAATGTAAATTTAGCCCACATAGCCAAAGCAAGTGTCGGTTTTAGCGGGGCTGCGCTTGAAACGCTTGTCAATGAAGCGGCGATAAACGCTTTAAGGCGCGGCGGCACGCAAGTGGAGGAAAATGACTTTTTTGAGGTGCTTAACAAGGTGCTTGTCGGCAAGAAAAAAATCCTATCTTTCAGCGAGGACGAAAAGAAAATTCAAGCCACTTACCAAGCGGCAAAGGCTTTGAGTGCCTACTACTTCGACATAGGCTTTGAAAAAATCACGCTGATTGAGGACAGGTTTAACGAATACGAACACCACATAAAGTCCAAATCCGAGCTTTTAAACAAGATAAAAGTCTATCTAGCAGGCTCTTGCGCGATGAAACTCATCTACAACGAAAGCTACACCAACTCCCAAAGCGATTTGCTTAAAGTCAAAGAGCTAGTGGGCTATATGATGAGCTTTGATATGGGCGATGAAAAGCTGCTTGATGAGCAAAAAAAGGAAATTCAAAACTATCTCAGCGCGATGAAAGACAAGATAAAAGCCCTAGCCGACACACTTTTAGAGCAAGAAAAGCTAGAAAGTGCCGATGTAGCAAGGCTTGTCAATGAGTGAGCGAGAGCAGGGCGCAAGATTTATCAAGGCGCAAGGCTGAATTTTGGGCGAGCTTTTTGCAAACTCCAAAGCCAAGCCGTAAAAAAGGACAAACAAATGCAAAAGGTAAAAATCGGCATTCTCACTTTAAGCGACAGAGCAAGTGCGGGCGTTTATAAGGACGAGGCGACAGCGCAGGTGCAAGCGGTGCTTGAAAGCTATATAAAAAACGAGCTTGAATTCGTGTGCGAGCTAATCCCTGATGAATTTGAGCTGATAAAATCAAGGCTCATTGCGCTTTGTGATGAAGCAAAGTGCGATTTCATCGTAACCACAGGCGGCACAGGACCCGCAAAACGCGATGTAACGCCAGAAGCGACTGAGGCTGTGTGCGAAAAAATGCTCCCGGGCTTTGGCGAGCTTATGCGACAAACGAGCTTAAAGTATGTCCCCACAGCGATTTTGTCTCGTCAAACGGCTGGAATTCGTGCAAATTCGCTTATAGTGAATTTGCCCGGTCAGCCAAAGGCGATAAAAGAGTGTTTAGAGCCGATTTTCCCCGCTGTGCCTTACTGCCTAGACTTAATCGGCGCGGCTTTTATCGAGCCAAATGACGAAAACATAAAGGTTTTTCGCCCTAAAAAGAAAGTGATTTAAACCGCAAAAAATTCGCAATTTTTTTAAAATTCACTAGAATTTGCATTTTGGACTACTCATTTTTCTTATCTATCTCGAAATGACAAGGGTTTTGTTATACTAACTTTCCTTGTCATACTGCTTGTTTTTTTGTCATACTGAGCGTAGCGAAGTATCCATAAATTTAAAGTGCGCCTTGAATTTATTTGGATTTTTCGCCTTTTTACAAAGGCTCAAAATGACAGCAGTAGTATAGATTTTTTGTGCTGAATTTTCAAAAAACCCAAAACGACAAAAAAATTTTAACTAAATTTACCCAAATTCGCCTAAATTTAGCGCATTTGTGGGCAAATTCAGCCTATTTTGCGAGTGTTAAAAAGTGTAAAGGTATCTAAACCCGACTTGCCAAGGTTGTGAAGACTTGACGGTGTAGCCAGCTGCGGTAACTTCTTGGTCAAACATACCAAAACGGCTGTAAAGCTCTAATCCGTGGTGATTGTAAGACTGCGCCCTTACGCCGAGATTGATGGCTAAATCCAAGCCACTAGGCTTACTCTTGCCAGGATTAGCATAAACAATGTGGTTAGCATAACCTAAGGCTAAACCGATGAAAGCACCATACTCCATAGCGTTATCCTGCCCGAAATTCAGCAACGCATCGCCGTTTGCGTAAATGTTAAAGGTGCTAATGTCGGGGCTGTCGTTGCCCTTGCTGTATCTCGTGCCAAAATCTATCGTGCCATAGTAGCGCATACCGATATTTGAGCTTAAAATTTCCTTGTAACCGCCGATAAGTCCATATCGAAAGCCGCCATAAGAGCCACCGGGTATGCCTACACCAGACGGGCGAGCCACGCCGTAGCCTAAATTTACGCCGCCGAAAAAGCCACTTTCCTCCGCCACAAGTGAGCTTGTCGCTAGAAGTGAAGCCAGCACCACGCTTGTCGTTATTTTTTTCATCTTTGTCCTTTAAATAAAATTTCGCCACATTTTACCCTAAAAAAGATAAGTTAAGGTAAATGTTTGAAATGATTATCGACAAATTTTCTTAATAAAATAGGGCAGGGCTGAGTGAAATTTGCATTATCAAAAAATATAAATTTTGATAATTTTTAAAAAATAAATTTTTGCTGATTTTAAATTTTCTCTCCAAAAGCTCAAAAATTTACGCTGAAAAAGACAAAAAAAATTCATCAAAAATTCACGCTAAATTTCGTGGATAAATTCAAATCACTCAAAAGGTAAAATGCCTTAAAACTCTATATAATAAGATTTTATGATGATGAAAAGCGGGGGATTGTGTGAAAAGTATAAAAGTTTGAAAATTATAGTTTTCAATACAAAATAATAAAATTCAGCTCATTTTACCTTAACGCACATTTTTATATGTCAAAATTCAGTTTAGTTTTAGATTTATTTTTAGACTAATTGATTAAAATATATGTCATATTGAGCCGTAGGCGAAATATCCATAGAATTTAAAATACAACTTTAACTTTATGGATACTTCGCTTGCGCTCAGTATGACAAAGCAAAAATTAACCTAGTATGACAAGGTTGATTTTGTCATAAGGCAAAAAAATCCACAATTTTCATTTTCACAACCCATTTTCAGTTATCCTTTCTCCGTGTTTTAAAATTTACACAACAATGCTAAAATTCCACAAACAAAAAGCTATAAAAAGTGGCGACAAAAGACGATATAAGCCCAAAGATAAGGAAACACGATGAAATACCCACTTGACTGTGAGCCAAATTTTAGCGACTCCCTACTCTTTTGGCTGTGCCGTTATGTGAAATTCAAGCTCAACTCGCTTTCAAACAAGGAGCTAAAAAGCCCACAAGAGCTAGCACAGGTGAATTTCGCCCTTTCAAAAGGTGCAAAACACATTGACGAGCTAGATTCCCTTGTAAAAAAAGCCCGCAATGCTGGACTTATCGGTGTCAATACCTACTTCAACCCACTGAAAAAACTTTATGAATACCTTATTTTATACAAGCTACACTCGATGACGCAGATAGATGAGGAGTTGCTCATTGAGATTTTAGCGAGCATTACGGCATCTTTGTCGGATGCGAGCAAGAAAAACTACCGCATAGCCGTGATAAACTTTTTTGACTTTTTAGACAAACAAAACGAAGAGAACGGCAAAGCCCATTTGTTCGACATACAGCTTAAAAGCTGGGCGGGTGTTGTGGGCGCAAAAGGCACGAAATTGCCTGAATTTATGAGCGAAGAGGAGCTGAAAAAATTCCTTGACGGCGTGGAAAATGCGGACTTTAAGACAAACACCACGCGCAACAAGCTCATCATCAAAATCATCATCTTTACAGGTATCCGTGTGAGCGAGGCTATCGGCATAAAGCTTGGCGATATTAGCGAGGAAAACGACTTGTATATTATCCGCATACGCGCAAAAGGCAACAAATACCGCATTGTGATGATAAAAAAAGAGCTTATAAAAGATTTGCTGAATAATATCCCCATCAACTACGCCAACAAAGACAGCTACCTTTTCATCAACAAAAAAGGAACGCCGCTCACACAGGCTTATGTGAGCCGCATAGTCGAGCAAATACTCTTTAAATCGGGCATTCGCAAGCAAAAAAACGGCGCACATATGCTCCGCCATACCTTTGCCACCCTACTCTACAAGAAACAAAAGGATTTAGTGCTGGTCCAAGAGGCACTAGGACACGCGAGCCTTAACACTTCGCGCATTTACACGCACTTTGACAGCGACAAACTCAAACTTGCCGCACAAGTGGCACAGGATTTGAGCGAAAACAAGTGAATTTTAGGGCATTTTTTGCTTGTCATTGCAAGAATTTTTTATGAGTGCAAACTCGCAACTATCCGCAAATTTAAACGCAAATTCAAAGGCATTATAAATTTTTATCTCAAAATAAAAAGATTGCAAACCCCCATCAGCATAAAAATGGGGGTAAATTCATTCCAAAAAGGAATTCGTAAAGGAGATTCTTAGTCAAGGGCAAGGAGAAAACCCTTGCTTGAAATGCTTTTTCTGCACTTCAAGTAAAGGTTTTTACGCATTTTTTGACGATAAAGACAGCGTTGTTTGCATAAAAACCGAGCCGTTTAAGGCTCGGTTTTGTGGATTTTTTGCTACGGCTTGCGCCTTGCAACCCGCTCGGTCGCCTTTTTACAAAAGGCTCAAAATGACAAAATCCGCCGTCATTGCGAGCAAATTTTGCAAAAATTTGCGTGGCAATCCATAAATTCAAAGTGTATCTTAAATTTCTTTGGATTTTTCGCTACGCTCAAA
>OARB01000031.1_pt1 | contig 34779 bp, 23 predicted proteins | sample 1475561 | NCBI WGS metagenome assembly OARB01 (sample SAMEA3360673, study PRJEB22359) | human gut metagenome | biome: ENVO:urban biome; feature: ENVO:human-associated habitat; material: ENVO:feces | place: Bangladesh | collected 2011
AATCAAGCCCATTAACGGCTCACAACAATCAAGCGAAAATCAACGCTTTTTGAGAAAAAAGTTTGAAAATTTTGTGTGAAATTTTGTCGTTTTTATTTTTAAAAAATTTAGCGATTTAATGCTTGTTTTTTTGCTTGATGAGTGCTTTTGCCTTGACTTGTTTGGTTGTTTGTGGTAGGATTTTATCCAAATGCGAGGGTCTATCTAATCCTGCATTCGGAAGTGCTCCGAGCGAGCAAGAGCGCCCATTAGGCGTTAGTATCCTCGCATTTTATCCTTACAAAACAAAGCGTTTTGTTTCGCAAAATCACTCACAAGCGCGAAATTTATCACAAAAGTTAAAAAGCTACTGCGCACTTTGGCAGCATAAAAGCGACAGCTTATCCTTGCTAAATCTTGCTTGAAAGTAATAACAAAAAATTTATTTTGCGGGCTAGTTTTGTGAATTTTAGCATTTTCGTGGCTAAATTTAAGATAAAATTTTAAATTCAGCTTTTAACAAACCCTTAAAGCCATCAAGTGAGCGCAAAATTTGCTCTTTTGGTAAATTTCGCGTGATGAAAACAAGTTTTGAGCCGTTTTCTTGGTCTTTTTTGATATGCGTTGGCGGATGGATAATGTGCATAGCCCCGTTAATGCTTACTAAAAAGTCCTCGCCTATGTCCAAAATCCCTTTTACTCGCAAAATCCGCGTGCCGTGCTTTTGCAAAAGCAGGCTCAGCCATATCCCAAAGGCACTCCACTCGACAGCTCCATCAAAGCCCAAAGCCAGAGTTTCAAAGCCTTGCTCGTGTGAGTTGCTCGTCTCAAACGCCCTAAAATTCGCCTTATTTGCCTGAGAAAAAAGCTCATCATAGCGCACTTTCGCCTTGTCAAACACGGCAAGGCTTGGATTGAGCGCTAAAATTTCAGCCTTTAAAGCCTGAGTATCATTTTGCAAGTCCGTTTTGGTAAGCAACACGCTATCAGCAAAGATGATTTGCTGCCTTGCTTCGTTGTTTTCAAGGTGCAAAAAGCCGTTCAACGCATCGACACAAGCGATGACGCCTTGCGTGGCAAAGTGAGCGGACAAAAACACATCGCTTAAAAGTGTCCATAAAATCGGTGCTGGGTTTGCTAGCCCTGTGGTTTCGATGATGACTCGCCCAAGTTTTTGGTTTTGCTTGTCGTAGCTATCAAGCAGGCTTTTGAGCGAATTTACCAAGTCCAAACGCTTGTTACAGCACACACAGCCTGAATTCAAATAAAGCATTTGCTCATCAGCATAGCTCACGCTTGATTTTAAGACGCGCTGGTCTAGGGCTATTTGTCCTAGCTCGTTGATGATTAAAGCGGTGCTTTTGTCGCCTTTTGCGCTTAAATACTCGCTCAAAAAGCTGGTTTTACCGCTTCCTAAAAAGCCCGTGATGAGCAAAACGGGTATTTTAGGCATTATCCACACTCTTTTGGCGTAAAAATTCAAGCAAATTTTCGTTTAAAGCGTCCAAATCCTTACCGCTTAAAGCCGCCGCCTTGTCCCACAAATCGCCCAAATCACTGACTATCACGCTTTTTCCTTTTTTGTCGCTCAGCACAAATTTACTGCTTTGCCAATCAGCAATTTGCAGCCCATAAAAGCACAAAATTTCGTTAAGAATTCGCGTCCTTTTGAGCCTTGCCCTTTTGCGCTCTTTTGCGTTTTCGCCCACGCTGATGAGCTTTTTTTGCTCCTTAAAATCCACATCACTCCAATGAAACGAGCTTACAAGCTCACCGCACAAGATACACATTGTCGCTCCTTGCAAGGCATTATATCTTTTTGGCTTAAATTTGACAAATTTTTCGCAAATTTATGCTACACTTTTCTTTTCAAAGGGGGACACAATGCCATTTGTCAATATAAGAGTAACCAAAGAAGCAAAGCCTGTAAGCACCGAGCAGAAAAAAGAGCTTATCAACGGCGTGAGCGATTTGCTCGTGCGCGTGCTTGGCAAAAACAAAGCCAGCATAGTCGTCATCATCGATGAGATAGAACCAGACAATTACGGACTTGGCGGCAAAACCATAAGCGAAGTGCGAAAGGGCTTATGAGTAAAAGGGCGAATTTGTTTTTTAAGTGGCTAAATTTAGGCTTTTGCTTGATTTTAGCTTGCTTGTAGCTTTTTTTTGCTTTTGCAAAAAGTGTAAATTCGCCCAAATTCACACAAAATTTGCGTGAAAGTTAAATTTCACGCAAATTCGTGCAGATTTTGCAAGCTATTTTTTGCGCGGACAGCGTTTTAAGAAATCGTCAGCAATTTCGTTAAAGGTTACCCAGCGCACGCCTTTGTGCTTGTTGATATGCTTGATGATACGCTCGTGCATTAGCAGCACCTGCGGGCGTCCGCTTACATCAGGGTGTATCGTCATACCAAACACCGCATAGTCCATCTCACGATAAACCCAGTCAAACTGGTCTATCCACATTTTGCCTATGTCGCGCGGGCTTACGAAACCAAAGCTATTTGGGGATTTTTTGATAAACATCATCGGCGGCAAATCGTCCAAATACCAATTCGCAGGTATTTCTACTAAATTCGTCTCCTTGCCGCGCACCAAAGGTTTCATCCAATCCTTCGCCTCGCCGCTGTAATCAATCTTACTCCATTTGTCCCCAACGCGCACATAATAAGGCGTGAAATCGTTGTGCATCAGCGAGTGGTCGTATTTGATACCGTGCTTCAACAAAAGCTCGTTGGTGATATTTGAAAACTCCCACCAAGGCGCGACATAGCCCGTAGGTGCTTTGCCCGTGAGCTTTTTGATAAGCTCAATGCTTTTGAGCAAGACATCTTCTTCTTGCTTTGCGCTCATTGCGATGGGATTTTCGTGCGAATACCCGTGCGCGCCTATCTCGTGTCCTGCCTCAACAATCATTTTCATTTGTTTTGGAAAGGTTTCTATGGAGTGTCCGGGCGCAAACCAAGTCGCAGGAAGCTTGTATTTTTCAAAAAGCTTCAAAAGGCGTGGAACGCCAACCTCGCCCGCAAAAAGTCCGCGCGAAATGTCATCAGGACTATCCTCGCCACCATAACTTCCAAGCCAACCAGCCACAGCGTCAATATCTACGCCATAAGCAACTAAAATTTCTTTTGCCATTTTTGCTCCTTTATTTGAGATTTGCAAACGCTTTTTTAATCAACTTCAAATCAAAATCTTTAAGATAAGGCAAAGCCTTTCTTTGCGGGACAATCTCGTCCAAATCAAGCTCGCAAAGCACGCTCTCATCAAGCTCGCTTGCCTTTTGTAGCACCTTGCCCTTTGGCGAAACCACGCGTGAATCGCCCGTAAATTCTAAATTTTCCTTTGAATTTTTATCAAAAGCACTGCCGCTTAAACCGCAAGCCAGCACGAAACAGCCATTTTCCAAAGCCCGCGCCTTGCTGAGTAAATCCCAATTATACGCACGCGCCTTGCCAAAAGCACTTGGATAAACAAGCATTTGCGCGCCTTTTAAGGCTAAAATCCGCGCGCCCTCGCCAAAGCCGAGTTCATAGCAAATTTGCAAGCCCACTTTCACCTTAAATTCGCCAAAATTTAGGCTAAAAACTTCATAATCCTTGCCCCTGCTGAAACGCTTTTTTTCGCCATTCCACAAATAAATTTTGCGGTGTTTGCCGACAAGTTTGCCTTTCGGGCTGATGATAAAAGCCGTGTCATAAAGGCTTTTGCGTGCTTTTTCTATGCTGCAAGCGATGATATAAACGGCATTTTTCCTTGCAAATTCGCTCAAAGCCTTGAAAGAATGGTGCAAAATAGGGCTTTTAAAATCAATGCCAAATTCAAAGTCCTTATCCCTCACGCAATATCCGCTGTCAAAAAGCTCGGGCAGCACGATGAGCCTAGCACCTTGCTCGCACGCCTTTTGCGCCATTTGCAAGGCTAAATGCAAATTCTCTTTGAGCTTGTAAGGCGTGGCGTTCATTTGAATGAGAGCGACTTTTAATTTTTGCATTTTGTTGCCTTTTTATTTAATTTTAGCCGCTTAAACTTAAATTTTTCTTAAAAAACGCTTAATCAAGCAAAAAATAATCAAAATTGTGTAAAATTGTATTTTATTTGTAAAAATTACGACATTATGCTTTAAGCACACAAAATTTGCTAACACTCTTTTTTGCTCGCGATGACGACATACCCTTGTCATTTTGAGCGTTAGCGAAGTGTCCAAAAATGGTAAGTGTGTAGATTTTTCGCCTTTTTGCAAAGGCTCAAAATGACAAAAAGGACGCAAAAGCGCATAAACAAAGCGTTTAAAAATTTTAGTGTGCCAAAAGCGCAAGCAACGAGAGAGAGAGAGAGAGGTCCCCCGCCCAAACACTGCCCCATTTTCACTTTGCCCACTTCACCCGCAAACACCGCCCATTTCGCCACGCTTGCCAAGCCGAATTTGCCGTGCCACCACATTTTCGCCCCACGCGCAAGGCGCAAGCACCGCCGCGCTCAAAGGCGTTGCGTTAAGATGACACAAAGCGTTTGCATAATTTGCTTGCAAAATTTACCTTTTTTGAATTTAAAAAATCGATTTTTGAATTCTAGCCTTATTTAGCTTAAAATCATCTTAAAATTCAGCAATGAAAATTTAATTTTCATCATATTTTAAAATTCAAATTTTTTCTCACAAAGGGCAAAAAAATTGAATTTTAAAACTGATTTGTAGGTTACAGCCTTTTTGAACTTAAATTTGGATAAATTTGACAAGGCACTTTAAAAAATTTAGGCTTTTTGCGAAAAAGTGCTGTTTGCGCGCCATCACAAGCAAATTTTTGAAAATTTATCCACTCACCACAAAAGTTTTGAAAATTTGCCCACAAAAGTGCGCCGCCACGCATTTCATCGCAAATGCCGCTTGCAAACTCACCCCAAATTCGCTTTTGCCTGCTCCAAAATCTTTTCATCGCTCGCAAAGTCAAAGAATTTAAACTCATTGCCGTGCTGGGCAAAGCCATCGAGCAAATCCCCGCTGAGCCTGTTTTTAAGGTCAAGTTCAGCTATGGCAAAGCCGTCTAAGGTTTGGCTAAATTCAAGCAAACGCGTTGGCATAGTGTTTAGCTTGGTGTAAAGATAACAAAAGCTAGGCAGTCCCACGCGTCCCACGCGCCCACGCAGTTGATGAAGCGTGGCAAGCCCTAGTTTTTCAGCTCCCACGATGATGATGGTGCTAAGTCTTGGCAGTGAAATGCCCACTTCCATCACGGTCGTAGCCAGCAAAATGCACCCTTTTTCGCGAAATTCTACCAGCACCTTGTCCTTGTCCTTGTCCTTGCCGTGCGTGGTATAAACGCCACCATATCGCTTTTGCCAATACTCCTTTGCCTTTTCTAGCGGCAAATACACGCCCTTTTCGCTCTCATTTACCAGCGGATAGATGATAGCGACTTGATTTTTCTTTGCAAGCTCGGCATTTATGCGCTCTATGATGAGCGAAAAATCCTTGCCCTGCACGCAAAAGGTTTGAATGTCCTTGCGAAATGGCATTTGGCGTATAAACGAAAAGCTCACAAGCTCTGATTGTATCATACTCAGCGTTCTGGGTATGGGCGTGGCTGAAAACTGTATAAAATGCGCCCTTGTGTCATCGTTTTTAGCTAAATCGTTGATTTTTTGGCGTTGATTTGACCCAAAGCGGTGCTGTTCATCGACCATTACAAGCACGGCGTTTAGGGAGTTTAAGTGGATTAGTGCGTGTGTGCCTATAATTAAATGGGCATTTTGCAAGTTTTGCTCGACATTTTTGTCCTTTTTACCGCCATTTAAAAGCGAAATTTGCATAAAATTTGGTAAAAGCCTTTTTGCCTCGTCAAAAAGTTGGTTCGCTAAAATGCTCGTAGGCGCCATAAGCACGGCTTGTTTAGGATAAACAAGCAAGGCAGCAGCAAGCAACACAAGCGTTTTGCCACAACCCACATCGCCCATTATAATGCGCCTTTTAGCATTTTGTGAGCGCAAATCGCCCTTTATGTCCTCTATCGCACGCATTTGGTCGCTTGTAGGCTTAAACGGCAAACTTTCAAGCCACTTGCTTATGTCGTAAAGCTCTATTTCATAGCTTTTTGAAACCTGTTTTTTGTTTCTCAAACGGCGCAAAAAATTGTAAATTTCAATGTATTTTAGCTCTTTTAAAAGCTCTTCGCCTTGTTTTGCAAGGCTTTTGGTTGAATTTGGTTGAATTTGATTTAAATTTGGCGCATTTTCTTGCGAAAAATTAAAATTTTCGCTTGAATTTAAGGCATTTTCATCTTTTTTGCTTAAAGCCATTTTAAGCGCGTTAAAAAGCCCAAAACTTCGCTCATCATAAGCGTGCAACCCCACAAGCAAGCCAGCACGCTGCTCATCAAGCCCGCTCACGCTTAAATTTTCCTTACTCACATACTCGTGTATGAGCCTAGCTATGCTTTCATCTTTAATGCCCGCCACTTGATACTTTGGCACGAAAAATCCAGCCTTAGTGATGATTTTTGGGTTTGAAAACTGCCACATTCCGTTAAATAAATTCATCTTTGCGTTAAAAATGCACTCTTTGCCAGCCTTAAACGCCCCAAAATGCCATCTACTCGGGTGAAAGAAAATAAAACTCGCCTCAATCTCCCAACCCTTGCACCAAACAACGCCCATCAGTTTGCCAGAGTGTGAATTTGTGCGTAAAATTTGCACCTCTTGCGTGCAAACGCTTTCACTTGGGGCTTGGCTTAAAGTCAAATTTTCAAGTTTTTTTGGCAAAAGCAAGGCTAAATCAAGCAGATTTTTAAGGTGCAATCTCTTAAAAAGCACCGCATCAGCAGGGTTTAGAGTCATTTTTTTACACTTGCAAAGCTGATTTTAAGGAGTTCAGCGTGTGCTTTTATGTAGGCGTTTAGCTCATCAAGCGTGGCGTGGCGGAGTTTTTCAAGCTCTTTTTTAAACGCTCCAAAATCCAAGCCTTGATAAAATTCATTATAAGCCACGCTAAGCCTCTTTTCAAGGCTTTCATAGCGCAGTGGGGTTGAGCCTATAAGAAAATTTTGCGCCTGTGTAAGCTCATTTTGGCTCACTCCGTTTTTCACAAAGTCCGCAAACACGCTTTTTACCAGCTCTTTTGCCTCGCTCGCGCTTTCGTTTTTGGTTTGCAAATACCCAAAAACACGCTTGTAGCACACGCTCAAATCAAGCATAGCATAAGCACTATACGCTAGCCCCCTTTTCACGCGCACTTCCTCCATAAGCCGCGAGCCAAAGCCCCCAGCACCAAGTATAAAAATGGCAAGTTTAGCTAAATGCGTGTTTTTGTCGCTAAATTCAAGCTCAAAAGGCGTGCAAAAGTAGATATAAGCCTGCTCGCTGTCCTTGCGTGTGCAAATTTCATCTTTTGCTTTCGCGCAGAGTGTGAATTTTTTAGTGGCGCACCTTGTGCCAACGCTTAAAATTTCAAGCACAGGAGCGAGCAAGGCTTGCATTTGCGTGCTTGTGGCGTTGCCACCTGCTATGATGATGAGATTTGCTAAGTTTATATGGTGCTTGTGAAAGGCTTTTAAATTTTCAAGGCTGATTTTTTGGATACTTTTTTCATCGCCGTCATTTGAAAGGGTGAATTCATCGCACTCAAAGACGCTTTTGTTTAAAAGCCTTTTAGCTAAATAATCAAAGTCGCTGTTTCGTGCGGCAAGCTCGCCCAAAGCCGTAGTTTTAAGCTTACGCAAAAGCTTTTCATCAAAACGCGGCTTTTCAAGCAAGAGTGCGAGTTTTTTAAGCGCAAAATCAAAATGCTCTTTAAGGCAAGAAATGCTTAGCTCAAAGCTTTCAAAACCGCTACTTGCCTCGAAATTTATGGCGTAAAAGTCAAGTTCTTTGAAAAAATCCTCACTCGCGCCCTCGTTTAAAAGCCGTGCAAACATTCGCGCCGTGCCTGCTGGGGTGTCATCTTCATACGCTTTGCCTGAATTTGCAAACACAAAGCGCAGAAAAATCACGGGCAAATCGTTGTTTTCTTCGTAGATGAATGGAATTTTCGTGCCTTTGGCGTTGATATGAGCGAGCATTTGAGCCTTTCTAATGAATTTTTGGCATTATACAAAAAATTAACCACAAATCGTAAATTTCATTCATTTTATCGTGGCAAAGCGTGTCATCATTTTAAGCCATTTTGCACCTTACAAACGCTTGCTTTTGCGGACAAAACGCATTTTGAGCTTGCTTGTGATGATGATTTGCCTAAAATTCCACGCCCGCGTTAAATTTTACTTTGCTTTACAAATTTACTTTCCACGCAAGTGGCGAAAAATTTTTTAAATTTAAGCTAATTTTAAGCTTCTTTTAAGGTTAATTTAAGGGGGGGGGGCATTATAATATCAGAATCTAAACTTTTTTAGACTTTTTGCTTGTTTAAATTTAAATTTTTGTCAGTTTTTGGCAAAAATTTTGAATTTAACGCGAAAGGCAAGGGGTTTGAAGGGTTTAGAAATTCATCTTAAAGGACTCTTATGAGTATAAACAAATTTGCTGTGAGCGTTGCTCTGGCTGGGATTTTAGGTGCTAGCAGTGCGCTAGCTGAGACAAGCGGTGCTTTTGTGGGCGTGCAAGCTGGGTATGGCGGGCATAAATTCACATTAGAGCATAGTGGGGGAAGCATTGACATTAACGGCTTGGGAAGCTTTCGTTACGGCATTTTAGCTGGTTACAAGCAGTTTTTCACGCCTGAATTTGGCTTGCGATACTATGGACTTTTGGACTATGGCACAAGCAACAAAAAGGGAAAGGACTCAAATTTGGGTGCTGATGTGCAAGTGAGCGCACTCAATGTCAATGCAAATATCGATGCGCTTTACAACTTCATATCAAATGAAAGTTTGGACTTTGGAGCGTTTGCGGGGTTGAGCTTGGGTTATGCTAGTGCTAGTGTCAAAACGCCAGATGCTGACAATCTCGAAAAAGACACGCCCGCTGGCTTTGATTTTGGCATAAATTTTGGCTTGCGTGCAAATATCGCTCAAAATCACGGTGTGGAGCTTTACAGCCGTTTTGGTTTGCTTGAAACAAAAAAAGACATAACAAGAACGATTGTTGATGAAGGCGCAACTAAAACGCTTAATCAGACCTACAAAACTAGCCAGCCTTATGCTGTGGGACTTCGCTACTCGTTTAGCTTTTAAGCTGAGTGAAACTAAACGGGTTTTTGCTTTGGGCGAAACTTGCGCTGGCTTTAAATCGCTAGTGTGAGTTTGAATTCAAGGCTTTTGTGGGCTTTGAGTTAAAACTTGCGAGTTTTTGGCTTTGGCTGAAAGGCTGTTTAAATTTGCGCGAAAAACTTGCGCTGGCTTTTGCCGTCATCTTTGTCGCCACAGCCGTGTTTTGTATGAGTTAGTTTGCGAGTGGCTTTGCGAGCTGCTTTTGCTGGCAGGTTTGCGGGCGCTCTTGCAAAAGCTTGTAGCTGGCTTTATAGCTACTCTTGCGAAAGGCTTGCGCGCTTTGCGCGTGGGCTTTTTGCTCGCTTGACGGGCGTTTTGCCCGACTGAACTTACTTTGGTAGGTTAAATCTCCTTTTTATGTTGCCAAAGTGTCCTTGCGACACTTTGGGGTTTGTGAGACGCTTGAATTTGTGCTTGTTTTGTCATTTTGTGATGATGATTTAAAAAAATATAGTTTATAAAGCAAAAATTTTTTAGCGCAAAAAAGCGTTTTATTTTGGGTTAAACTTGTGTTAAGAGTTAAAGCAATTTTGCACTAAATTTTTTGCAAGAGTTCTTTTAAAATCACTCCATCAACGCCAATTTTGTAGGCTTTTTCAAGCTTTTCAAGTGAGTTTGTGATGAGTAAAATTTTGCTATCAAAAAGATAAAATTCAGCCATTTTGCTGGCTTTTTTAGCTAAATTTTCATTTTCAAGCAAAATAAATTCAGCTTTTAAAGCATTTGCAAATAAAATTTCATCTTCATTTTTAGCTAAAATAGCAAATTTCACACCCTCTTTTAAGGCTTTTTTGATTAAAAATTCATTATATTCAAAGCAATTTATACCCTCTTTAAAGCTTGCGTTTTCACTGTTTATCAAATGAAATTTTGGCTTTTCGATGAGTTTGTGTCCAAAAATCAGCATTTTTATCCTTTCTTAAACTTGCCTTGTCGTGTTCTACAAGGGCAAATCATTTTTTCAGCACCCAGCCAAAGTAGGCGCAAAGCACGCTCAAAGCAAGCACAGCGAAATTTGACACGCTGTAAATGCCTACAAGAGCGATATTTGTAAGGCTTAGCATAAAACCCACCACGCTGCTATACACACAAATGCTACTCATCAAGCCATTTTCCACAGCTTTGCGACAAGGGCAGTGTTTGTAAAGTCCCTTAAATGCGCTTTTTTTGCTGAATTTTTGAGCTGAGTTTTCGTTAAATTCAGCGTTGAGTTCTTTATGTTTTTTCGCAAAAAACATTCCCACAAGGGCGATGAGAAGCAAAATCCCCAAATAAAGTGCTAAAAAATCAAAAAGCGAGTCAAATGACATTGATAAAATACCTTAAATTTGCTTGTTCGGCTTGCAATGAAGTTTCATCGCCGTGTCCCGGCAAAAGGCGCAAATCTTGCTTAAATTTCGCCACTCTTTCAAGACTTTGGCGCATTAAATTCGCATCAGAGTAAGGAAAATCATAGCGTCCAACCGTGCCTTTAAACAAAAAATCCCCACTAAAAGCCACATTTTCGCCCACAAGCTCTATCATACAGCAGCCCGGGGTGTGTCCTGCAAAATGCAAAAAGCGAAATTTCACGCCTGAAATGTCAAGCTCATTTTCATCAGCCACTAAAAAATCCGCCTTTGCGTGCAAATGTCCCATTTCAAAGGGGTCTGCAAGCATAAATTCATCATCTTTGTGTATGTAAATGGGGATTTGAAACTCTTTTTTTACCGCCGCGCAGTCCCAAATGTGGTCAAAATGTCCGTGCGTGCATAAAATAGCTCGTGGATTTGTCGCATTTTGGCGCACAAATTCAGCACCACCTTGCCCAGCATCGATGATGAAATCGCCCTTTGCGTGCTTGATGATATAACAATTTGTCGCATAAACCCCGCAAGGCTTGGCTATGATTTGCATTTTTATCCTTTTAAAATGATGGTGTCATTATAGCAAAAATTCGGCTCAAATTTTGATTTATTTTTCAGTTTATTTGGAATGATTTTTGCTTGTTTGCCATAAAATATTTTATTGAAAGGACAAAACGATGTTAAAAAATGTTGTGGTTGCCACACTCGTGGCGGGGATTTTAGGTGCTGGCAGTATGGCTACAAGAGATTTATCTGGTCAATTTCAAAATGGTAATTTTATTTTTATAGAGAAAAATTCAGCAGAAACTCAATATCCTAAACAAATAGTTGAATCATTGCTCATTAAATAGGAAAAAGCTATGACAATTGACAATAAATTCTACTCAATTACCCAAACAAATACGAATCTAAATTTGCAAAACAGCCTTTTATCGCAAGAATTTTCGCAAATTCTTACCCAAACAATACAAAACAAAGAAACGCAAAGTCAAGCTAAATTTACGGGTAATATCTATGAGGATGGGCAAAATGGCTTGTTAAGTGATGAGGAAAAACGCGTGTTGCCCGTTATCATAGGTGCAGCTCAAGTTGTTGTGGGTAATGATTTGGCTTGGAAAATGGGTAAAAATCCATTTGAGATGGATTATGATTTTGTTACCGATAAACATAGCGGACTCACAAAACAAAGAGAGACTCTTACTAATGGCGATAAAGCCGAACGCGAACAACTACTTCGTGCCTATAAACAAGCATTAGAAAGCAACCGCGTTATCCCACAAGATGGCAGACAAAGGCTTAATGTGGCGATAGAGTATATCAATAAAGCTTTGGGAGATTTATAAATTTATCCACATTTGACTTAAATTTTGCTACAATGATGAAAAAATTTTAAGGCATTTAAATGGATTTTGAAAAATTAGAGCGCAAAATTTGCGATTTTATCAACTCTTGTGTGGAAAATGCAAGGGCAAAAGGCGTTGTCATCGGGCTTAGTGGCGGACTTGACTCTGCACTTGTGGCTACGCTTTGTCAAAGGGCGTTTGCAAGCGCACAAGGCTTGGCTAGTGGGTTACAAAGCAAGGAAAATGCTGAACAAAACACCTTACAAACGGATAAAGAACAAGCGGACAAAAAGGCAAGCGCGCAAGACAAAAGCCCTAAAAACGCCGAGCAAAAGGGCATTTTAGCCCTCATAATGCCAACTCAAAGCTCAAACAAAGCAAATTTAAAAGACGCTCTAATGCTTTGCGAAAGCCTAAATTTAGAGCATAAAACCATAGAAATTCAGCCCATTTTAGACACTTTTTTAAGCGCGTGCGAAAGCGTGTGTAAAACGCGAATGGGTAATTTGAGCGCAAGAATTCGTATGAGTTTGCTTTATGATTACTCAGCTTTAAAGGGCTATTTGGTGGTAGGCACGAGCAACAAAAGCGAGAGAATGCTAGGATATGGCACGATTTATGGGGATTTAGCCTGCGCGTTTAATCCCATAGGCGAGCTTTACAAGAGCGATATTTTCGAGTTTGCGCGCTATTTGGGCGTGCCACAATGCTTTATAGACAAAGCTCCAAGTGCTGATTTATACGAAGGGCAAAGCGATGAAAAGGAACTTGGCTTTAAATATGCTGAAATTGACGAGCTTTTAAAGGCTTTAAAGCGAGTAGATACCCAAAAAATAGCACGCGCGGACAAAAATTTGCTTGAAATGGTAGAAAAAAGGATAAAAACAAATGCCTTTAAAAACTCTATGCCGTTGATTTTTAAGGATATTTAGTGAAGTTAGATTTGCAAAAAAGAATAAAATTCACAAAACAAAGTGTGAATTTGTGGCGAAGTTTTTTTTTAACGCCTTGTGAATTTACCCTTTCATCTCAAAACGCAAAGAAAGCCCAAAATGTCGTGGCTTGATAGATATTTTTTTGAGCCAAATTTAGCCCAAAAAATCCTTGCCTTTGCGCTTTTGCCTTTTAGCTTGCTTTATGCGCTTGTGGCGGTTTTAAACACCAAAGTTCGCCGCAAACTTAAATTTAACGCACCCATCATCAGCGTGGGAAATCTCACTTTGGGGGGCAACGGCAAAACGCCCGTTTGCAAGGCTATCGCTCATCTTTTTGCGCCTACAAAATGCGTTTTTATCGTGCTTCGTGGCTATAAAAGAAAGAGCAAGGGGCTAGTTGTCGTTAAAAATGGCAAAGAGCCTTTGTGCGATGTCGATATAAGCGGCGATGAAGCTATGGAGTATGCGCTTGATGAACGGATTTTTGGGGTTATAGTGAGCGAAAACAGAGTGCAAGGCATAAAAAAAGCCCTAAATTTAGGTGCAACGCTCATCTTGCTTGATGATGGCTTTTCTAAAAGATTTATTGAAAAATTTGACATTTTGCTTGAAAGCGTGCAAAAACCGCATTTTGACTTTACCTTACCAAGCGGAGCTTACCGCCTGCCAAAGTGCTTTGCGAAAAAGGCTGATTTTGTGGCGTGTGAGGGCAAGGACTTTGTAAGGCACTCGCGCGCAAATGAGAACAAAAACGCCATTTTAGTTACCGCCATAGCAAAGCCCTTTCGGCTTTATGAGCATTTTGGCAAGGCTCGGGCTTGTTATTTTTTTGCCGACCATTATAAATTTCAAAAAAACGAGCTTGAAGCCTTGCTAAAAAAGCATCATTGTGATACACTTATGCTTACATTTAAGGACTTTGTCAAGGTGCGGCAAATGGGGCTAAAAACCCAGCTCATCGAGCTTGACATAGAGCTTAAAGATGAATTTAGAAAGGCGATTTTAGCTTTTGTGGAGAAATTTTGATGAATTTAACAAGCACGAGAAACGAAGATGAAAGCGTGGATTTTAAACGCGCCATTTTAGCCCCAAGTGCAAGTTTTGGTGGGCTTTACGCGCCCTTGCATCTGCCAGAATTTAACGGCTATAAATTTAAGAATTTAAGCTATCAAAAATTTGCGCTTAAACTCATCGAAAGCTTTAAATTTAGCCTTGATGAGCTGTTTGAAAAGGCTCTTAAATGCTACGAGAAATTTGATGATGAAAAATGCCCCGTAAAACTCACGCGCATAAATGACAAACTTTTTATCAACGAGCTTTATCACGGACCAACAAGAGCCTTTAAAGATATGGCTTTACAGCCTTTTGGCGTGCTTTTAAGCGAGCTAGCAGAAAATAAAAATTTTTTGATAATGTGCGCTACAAGTGGTGATACAGGACCTGCCACGCTTAAAAGTTTTGAAAATGTAGCAAATGTAAAAGTGGCTTGCCTTTATCCAGCCACAGGCACAAGCCGTTTTCAAGCCTTACAAATGACGAGTTTAAAAGCGTCAAATTTAAAAAGTTTTGCGATAAATGGTGATTTTGACGCGGCTCAAAAAGCGCTTAAAAATTTGCTCGCAGATGATGAATTTAAGGGCGCATTAAGGGCAAATGACACAGAATTAAGCGCGGCAAATTCGGTAAATTTTGGGCGCATTTTATTTCAAATCATTTATCATTACTATGCTTTGGTACAACTTGATGAAAAAGCCGATATTATAGTGCCTAGCGGCAATTTTGGAGACGCTTTGGGCGCTTATTATGCTAAAAAAATGGGCGCGAAAATAAGGCGCATAAAAATCGCTTCAAATGCAAATAACATTCTTACGGATTTTTTCACAAAGGGCGAGTATGACTTGCGCGCAAGGATGCTTAAAAAGACGATTTCACCAGCTATGGATATACTTGTAAGCTCAAATGTAGAAAGGTTGATTTTTGATAAATTTGGCGCAAAACGCACAAAAGAACTCTACGAACAGCTTAAAAACGAGCATTTTTTTGCGCTCACAAAAAGCGAGTTAGATGAGCTAAAAGCGGACTTTGATGCGGATTTTTGTGATGATGATGAGTGCAAAACTTACATAAAAAATTTCGCCAAAAACTCTCTCATCGACCCACACACCGCCACTTGCTTTAAACTTTTAGACAAAAATCAAACAAGCATTATCACCTCCACAGCAGAATGGACGAAATTTACGCCAAGTATGGCGCAAGCGTTGTTTGATGAGCCTTGTGCGGACGAAAAAGCCACTATGCTTAAAATCGCACAAAAATTTAACTACGGCTTAAAAGATGACATTGTAGCACTTTTTGACAAGGCAGGTGAAAAGGGGCGAGTTTATGAGCTAGATGAGCTGAAAAATTCTATTTTAGAGTGGATAAAACGATGATAATCATACCCGCAAGGCTCAAATCCACAAGGTTTGCCGAGAAAATTTTATGCGACATAAAGGGTTTGCCTATGTTTGTGGCTACTGCAAAGCGTGTGAGCGAGGTTGATACGGTGTGCGTGGCGGTTGATGATGAAAAAGTGCTTGATATAGCGCAAAAATACGGCTTAAAAGCCGTGATGACGAGCAGCACGCACGAAAGCGGCACGGACAGGATAAATGAAGCTTGTAAAATTTTAGCCCTTAAAGACAGCCAAATCATCATCAATGTCCAAGCGGACGAGCCTTTCATCGAGCCGCAAAATTTGCACGCCTTTAAGGAATTTGCAAGTTCTTGCCTTGACAAAGACGCTTTTATGGCAAGTTGCTTTAAAAAAAGCGACACCAAAGCCTGCGATGATGCGAATTTGGTTAAGGTAGTAACGGACACTCAGGGCTTTGCGCTCTATTTTTCGCGCTCTAAAATCCCTTATGAACGCGCCGAGTATCAGCATTTTAAGGCGCATTTAGGCATTTATGCTTACACCGTGCGGGCTTTGCGCGAATTTTGCGCCTTTAAAAGCAGTGCCTTAGAGCAAGCAGAAAAGTTAGAGCAACTTCGCGCCCTAGAAAATGGGCGCAAAATCAAAATGCTTGAAATCAAAACTCAAAGCATAGGCATTGACAGCAAAGAAGACTATGAAAGAGCGATGAAAATTTTTGGCTAAATCAAGCGTTTGATTTTGTCAAATTTGACTGAATTTTTTAAATTTTGCGTGAATTTTTGGCGCATTTTTTAAGAAATTTAGCGATTTAACGCTTGTTTTTGCTTGTTTGCTTTTTTTGGGTAGGATTTGTTTTAGAGTTGTTGGCAATAAAATACCCGCCTGGCTCATAACTAGGAAAATAGGGAGTGTGAGCCGATGACTCCACATTTTCACGCTTCTTTGGCTTGATTTATTTGTTTTTTATGCTAGGATTTTTGCTAATACCTATCCGCTGGCTAAATTCATCTATAATGTCAGCACCTTTGATTTGTATTTTGCCGATTTATTAAAATACCCATCTTTAAGCAAAAGCCACGCTTGCTTGCAAGCAAGCGCAAGCAAGATGGCAAATTTGGCTTTTCACAGCGTGCGTAAAAACGCCTCCAAAGCCTCTATCTCATCAGCACTAAGATTTAAAGGCTGTATCAAAGGCGATTTGGCTGGCTTCATCAGCTTGCCGTCCTTATCTTTGACGATTTCTTTTTGCTTTACACTGCTCTTACCTGCGACATTTGCGCTGTTTAAGCCCTTTTTTAAGCTCTCATCATCTAGCACTTGGACATTTACGCCCTCGTTAAAAAGCTGTATCACGCCTGCTAGATTTGGCGTGATACCATTGTGAAAATAGGGCGCGGTTTTGCTGACATTTACAAGGCTTGGAGTTTTAAAAGCCCCTATGTCAGCGGGATTTTGCGTAACTTCATATCGCCCCAAATCCTGCCCCACGCGCCCATAAAGCTCTAAGCCCACATTGTGAAATTTCTTATCGCTCAGCAAAAAGCCATAGTGGCAGTTCATACAACGCCCCTTGTTGCGAAAAATGTCAAGCCCCCACAACTCTTTGTCATCAAGTGCTGTGTAATCACCCTTTAAAAAGCGTTCAAAGCGTGTATTTTTCGCGCCCATTAGCCCAGGTCAGCGCTCAAAAGTCGCTATGGCTTTGGCTATGTTTTCTATGGTGATGAGTTTTTGAGCCTGCGTGATAAGATTTTGTGGGATTTTTGGCTGGTTTGAATTTGTGCTTTGTGGATTTGGCTTATCGCTTAAAGGTTTCCTATAAGCAAAGCTACCAAACAAAGCCCTTTCTTGCTCTTTTAAATCATTTAAAAGCCTTGCACTTAAATCTTCTAGCTTGTTAATGCCGAGCAAATCCGCTTTTTGAGCCATTTTGCTAGCATTTATATCTGCTAAATTTGCTTTTTTATCGGTGTTTGAATTTACCCCAGCACCCGTATTAGAATTTGCGCTTAAATTTGCCTTTTCGCCCAAATTCGCGCTAGCCTTTGTAGTGTTGCTCTCATCACTTTTGTGCGTGTGTATGGCTTTTTTCGCCGCCTTTTCTTCTTGCTCGTTTTTTGGCATTATCCACGGATAATACTTCGCCCACGCGTTTTTAAGCGTTTCATCGCCAAAAGCTGCGACAAAAAGCGGATAGTATTCAGGCGCATTTTTTATCGCATTTTCGGCGTTTTCAAGCGTATTTGCCATTTCTAATGGGTCAGTTATAGGTGCAAGTGCTTGTTCTTCAAGGCTTTTTGCTCTGCCGTCCCAAAAAAGTTCATCAAAAAACGCCGCCATTTGCGTGCTGGGCGAATTTCTACGCCCTATTTGCAAATTATGTCCTATCGCGCGAGGCAAGCCATCACTTGAAGCCATTTCCTTGTGATGACAGCTTTCACAGGCGATTTGTCCGCTTTTTGAAAGGCGCGGTTCGTTGAAAAGGTTGCGCCCCAAATGCGCTTTGGTATGCACGAATTCGTTGTCCTTTGGAGCTTGTGCGCGTGGGATAGGCGCAAACTCTTGCCACTCGTCCTTTACGCTCTCATCGATATTTGGCTTTGCCCACTGGCTTATGGGTTTGGCATAGGCTTGGCGGTATTTACTCAAATCCTGCGAATTTGTCGCTAAATTCGCGCTACTTGCACCGCTTGTTTTGTCCTTTGCACCGCTATAACACGCACACAGGCACGCTAAAATGACACTTGCGCCAAATATAGCTTGGCATATTTTTGAATTTCCCATTGTTTTTTCCTTTTTTATAATATTACATTGTAACATAAAATTTAATTTTATGTCATACTCAGCGCAAGCGAAGTGTCCAAAACTCAGTCAAAACAACACTTCGCTTTCGCTCAATATGATAACACAATGACAATGTGCCATCATTGCGAGCGAGTGAAACGAGCGTGGCAATCCACGAATTTAACGCAAATTTAATCCTATGGATTGCCACGAGTTTGCATTAACGCAAACTCTCGCAATGACAAACGCTAGCTTGCAAACCCTGCACGCAATGACAAACTCTCGCAACGCTAGCTTATTTGCCGTAATTATACTCAAAGCCAGCAAAGACTCGCCGTCCGGGCAAACCGCCAGCACTCGCACCTGTCGTGCTTGCGGTGTAATTATAATTTCTATCCAGCATATTATAAGCACCCAAAGACAGCTTTAAATTGTCCTTCAAGTAGTAATTTGCCACCACATCAAAATACACCACCGTAGGAATTCGCACATAATCATAAATAGGCGCAGCACTTGTCCCTAAATTTACTCTTGCATAACGCGAAGTTTGCACACTACCATTTAAGGCTATGTCATACTCTTTGCGCGGGGCGATGAGGGCTGATAAATTTATGTTTTGGCGCGGGTGAGTGGTAAATTCAGTGGTATAGGTGCGATTTCCGTAATTATCTCGGTTATAAGTTTTTCTTTGTATATAACTCCAATTCGCCCCAAGTGTAAATTTATCGCCAAAAAAGCCTTGTTTTGCAAAGACTTCGCCCCCATAAGAATAACCACTATCGACATTTTGGTATTGAAGACAGTATTGATTTGGCGCTGTTCCACTAGGTGCGGCGCACAAGCTACTATCAACCCTATAACTTCCTATGGCGTTATTTATGTCGTTAAAAAAGGCTGTCGCTCCAAGCGAAGTCGTGCCAAAGTCTTTAAATTCGTGGTTAAATTCGCCCCCAACTTCATAATTCATCAAACTTTCTGAGCTAAGATTATCATTTTTAACATAGTTCTCATCTAAACCACCATAAAGCCCACGAATTTTTGGCAAGTTTGTTTTATGCCCTATATTTGCGTGAAAAAGCAAAGATTTGACAGGCTGAAAGTATAAAATCCCTTGCAAGGTCCAGCCCCAAGCGTGTTTGTTGCTTTGCTTGTTTTTTGCATTAGTAGCACTATCTACTATTATCACTCTTAAACCATCGTGCCTGTCATAACTACCACTTACAACAAAACGAAACATATCATTTACCCTTAAAGCGTATTCGGTAAAAACTGATGAGTTAAGCACGCTCCAATCTCTATCTAGCCTGTTGCTTGTAACTTTTCTTCCCTCGTGGTTTTCATTTTTACTCATAATGCCAAGCTTTAAATTTTGATTTTCATTAAAATCAAATTTAAGTGTTTCGGTTAAACCTATGCTGTAATCATCGTAAATTCCAGCAAAATTTGCTCTTGAGTGGTTCATTTTGTTCATATTCATATGATACCACACCTTTGAATCAAGGCTTACAAAGCCAAATTTAGAATTCCCTAAAAGATAAAAAGCGGTTTTGTCGTAGTTTGGATATGACCAATCTTGCGAAGTATCACCTCTAATGGCGTGTTGATGATAAAAATTCACGCTGTAATGGTGATTGTCCCCGATGAGCCAGCCGTATTTACCAGAAAGCATATAGCTGCGGTAATTTGCCTCATAGTTTGCAGGACCACCAGCATAATCATAAGAGTAGTTAAGTGATTTTCGCTCAAAATGCGAAAAGGTAAGCTGAAAATAATCCGTGCCAAAATTTCGCCCCACTTGTAAATTTGTGCGGTGTTCGTTGTTGGCGATAAACTGATAGTTGGCGTTAAATTCCAAATCTTTGGTAGGGATAGATGAAACCATATTTATCGCTCCGCCCATTTTAGACGAACTAAAAGTTGGCGAAGTGTAGCCCTTTGAAATTTGAATTTCACTCAAACCAAAGGTAAAAAATGGTGTCAAATCAGTCTCTCCGCTCGCATTTCCTGCGTAAATATCGCCAATGGGGATACCATCATAATAAAAACCCGTCTCACCCTCGACAAAACCTCGTATATAAATCTCGCTTGGATAAGTGCTTGATGGCATATAAAACACGCCGGGCGTAAAGCGCAAAGCGTGTGCCATATTTGTAGAAGCGGTGTTTTGAATGTCTTTTTTGCTGACTATGATTGCGGTGGGGTTAGCGTCTGGTTCTTGCGGAGCGGTGATTTCTACCGCGCCAAGCTCGTAGGTTTTTATAGTGCTTGTATCAAAGGCTGATGAATCACTTAAAAGCCCCCCCCCCCAGCTGAGAATTTAGCTCGCTTGTGGCGTTAGTTTCGCCAAAAGCACAGCTTGCGAGCAAGCCTAAACAAAGCGTTTGTGAGAGCAAATGCCCCTTAAAATGTCCTGTCATTGTGTATCCTTTTGTGTGAATTTTTTGAAAATGTGAATTTAAAGCTCAAAATTTGCGTTGAGTTTTAAATTTATTTCAAAACAGCATATTATAACATAAAACTTTTTAAAGTTATGCAAAAAATTCATAAAATTTGCAACTTGTTGAAAAACTTTCAATTTATAAGGTTTTGAGCGGCATTTTGCTTACTTTTTAACAAGTGCGACAAAATATCAAAATACATTCAGTTTTTTTGCTTATATAAAAAATGTGCCATTTGTCCTAGTGCGATGCAGCTGTCATTTGGCGGAAATTTAAGCGAAACTTTGTAGGCAAAATTCTTTTTGTTAAGGATTTTAAGCAGGGTTGAGTTTTGAAAAACTCCGCCACACAAAATCACGGGCAAATTTTTGCTTGCTAAAATTCCATTTTTTTGCAAATTTTGCGCCCTTTTTTTCTCAAAAAGCGCAGTAAAATCAACTATACAAGCAGCTAGTGCATTTAAAAAGCCCGTGCAAGCGTGGCGTGTGTCATCTTTTAAGGCTTGTTTGAAAGCGCTTTTAACGCAAATTTCATTTTCATTTATGTCAAATTTGTAGCTGTAAGCTAAATTTTCATCAAAATGCTTTTCTATCAAAAGCCCTATTTGAGCTTCATAATCAAGCCTTTCTTTGCCAAAAATCACCGCCCCAAAAGCATCGATTATGCGCCCTAGTGAGCTGGTAAAAAGCTGACTTTGAGCGTGAATTTTAGCTAAATTTTTTAGCTTTGTGGGCGAAAAACGGGCTAAAAAATCCTTGCTTTCATCTTGCAAATTCCATTCAAAAATAAGGCTTAAAGCTAAATTTGCGATATTTTTTATATCAGCGTTGATGAGTTTAAATTCGCTAAAATGCCCCACTCTTTCATACTTTGCTAAATCTGCCCTAAAAATCTCTCCGCCCCAAATTTTGCCATCATCGCCATAACCCGTGCCATCAAAGGCAAAGGCAAGCACTTCATCAAAAATGCGATGCTCAAAAAGCGTGGCGCAAAGGTGTGCGTAGTGGTGCTGGACTTTGAAATTTGGCTTTAAATCCCCATAATCAAAGTGCGGATGCTTGTCGCCAATGAGCGTGTCAAAGTATAAATCGTAGTTTCGCACAAAAAATTCAAGCGAATTTGCAAATCGCTCGCGTGTATCCACGCTTTTCAAATCACCTATATAAGGGGATACGATGAGCTTTTTGTCGTAGCTTATCACAAATTCGTTTTTCAGCTCAGCCCCTAATGCAAGGGCATTTTTATGATAAAAATGCTCATCAAGCTCTATATACGCAGGGCTAATGCCCCTTGAAGTGCGTAAAAACATTATATCATCATCTATAACTTGGGCTATGCTATCATCGCTTGGGTTTTCAATCTCTCTTTCAAAGCCCAAAAATGCGTCAAAGACACTATTTAGCTTAAAAAACAAATCCTCTTCCTTGTAAATAATGCTCTCTCCACTTAAATTTGCACTTGTGGCGATGATAGGGCTTTTAAAATACTCAAAAAGCAAGAGTTGAAAGGGGGTGTAGGCTAGCATAATGCCGATTTTATCGGTGTCAAAGGCGATTTGTCCTAGCTTGATACGCGCCTTTAAAAGCACTATGGGCTTGACATTTGAGCTTAAAAGGCTTGCTTCCTTGTCATTTATGTGCGCGAGTGTATGAGCTTGCGCTAAATCCTTGCAAAGCACAGCCAAAGGCTTTGCGGGGCGGTTTTTGCGCTCTCTTAATTTTTGTATGGCTTTTTCATTAAGCGCATCGCAGATGAGATGAAAGCCGCCCACGCCTTTCATCGCAAGGATTTCGCCCTTTTTTAAAAGCATAGCAGCTTGCTTAAAGGCGTTTTCATCTGTGGCAAGTTTTGATTTGTCAGCACTTTGCAAGCTCACTTTGATGGCGCATTTGGGGCAGGATATGGGTTGAGCGTGAAAGCGGCGGTTTTTTGGGTTTTCATACTCGCTTTGACAATGCTTGCACATTTTAAATTCGCTCATAGTGGTGTTTTTTCTGTCATAAGGGAGTTTTTTGATAAGCGAAAAGCGCACACCGCAGTGCGTGCAAGTGATGAAAGGATAGTGAAAACGCGCATTTGTAGGCTCGTAAAACTCTTTTTCACACTCATCACAAAAAGAAAAGTCGCTTAAAATCGCGCTTGTCTTTACGCTCGTTTGAGAAAGGCTTATGCGAAAATCGCTATACACAGGGCTTTTGCACTCGCTCATTTTGATTTGCTCGATTTTCGCTAAGGGGGGTAAGTTTGCCTTTAAATCACTCAAAAAACTTTCGCACTCGCTTTTAGCGCATTGCAAGATGATGACAACGCCCTTTGTGTCGTTATACACCTCGCCAAAAAGCCCTTTTTTTGTGGCGAGATTAAAGACAAGCGGACGAAAGCCCACGCCTTGCACCAGCCCTGAAATTTCAAGCTTAAACGAAGAGCGGCACATCGCTCACCTTACAGTTTTTTAGGTGTTTGAGCGTGTTTTTAGTAAGGCTTTTGCACTCAAAGAGTGAGCCGCTGATAATGGCAAATTCGGCAAGCCCTTTTTCTCGCAGTTCATCGTAAAAATCACGCAAAAAATACACCAAGCTCTCCACCGCTCCATAAGCGATATTGCCAGCCTCCACGCCCGCAAGCATAAAGCTCATCGTTGAACGCAAAGTCCTTGTGTAGTCAAATTCCTTGCCATTTTCCTTGAAACGAAAGTCAATTTTCACGCCGCGGGGCAGTTTTGAGCTATCGCTTAGCTCTAAAAGCTTGTGTGCGGCTTTTTGCGTCTCATCATCAAGCCCAAGCATTTGTCCCACAAGCCCTAAAAGCGAAAAAAAGTTATTTTTCACCTTAAATTCGCCACTTAAAAGTTTAAAATTTTGCTTAAAATTTTCAAAAAGCCTTGCGCCCACTTCATCAGCGCAAATGTCAGCATAAAGCTGCTTTGCGTTGCGCGGCAAATCAAGCCTTAAAAGATTTGTCCCCTTATCCACAAGCAAAATGTCATCATCATTTTGACTAAGCTCCAAAAGCAAAGCGCGCTCATCAAAGCGGCTCAAAATATAAGAAATTCGAGCCATATTTTTGTCATCTTTGCTTAAAATAAGCTCCCTTGCCTTTTGGTTGATGAAACTAAGCCCGTTAAGCACGATGAGCCTTTTATCAAGCTCATAAATTTCAAAGTCAGCACCTAAATTTTCGCGCTTTGTAAAGGCTAAAAAATTCACATTTTTTTCAAAAAGTTTCTCGCCAAGCGCGAAAAAGAAAAGATTGTGCGGGAGTTTGAGCCTAAATTCGTTAAATTCAAGCTGATATTTGCCGCGAAAAATCGCCGAAAAACGAAGTTTTATCAGCGGTTTTTCAAGGCTTGCGAGCAGTTTGAGATTTTCGTTAGAGCAAACAAATGCCGATTTTATCGCATTTATGTCAGTTGCCATTAAAAAGTCTTTTTGCCACTCGCCCTTAAAAAGCTCTATTTCATAAACTCCAAGTTCGTTTTTGACAAAAAAACTCTGCCCCGCACAAAGGCGCGACACGCTTTCATCAAGCAAGGCGTTAAAATTTGCCCTTGAAATAGGCTCAAAACTCGCCCCGTCAAAGCAAAGCTCATCATTTACAAACTCGCCCCATTCGTTGTCAATCAACTCGCCTTTTTCTTGGTAAGCCCTTGAATTTAAGCTTGTTAAAAAGTCCTTTTTAGCGAAGTTTTTTCGAATTTGGCTTTGTTCTATGCTCTCATTTTCAAGGGCTTGCACCTTAAAATCTCGCACAAAAACCGAATTTGGCATATTTTCAAGGCTAGCGCAAAACTCATTTATAGCCTTTTCGTTTCCTTGCACCTTTAAAGTGATGATTTCTTGGGACTTTTCAAGGCTAAAATTCAAATTTTTAGCATAAAGGCACAACAAATACTCGAAAAAATCATTCTCGCTCGTGTAAGTAAAATCAAATCTCAAAAGCACGACATTCCTATCCACGCCGCCATTTTACGCAAGGCAAGCGTTTTTAAAGCAAGTTATTTTGAGATTTTAGCAAAAATTTACCAAAATTTCACGCCTTTTTGAGTAAAATTTGCGTTTAGCCCTTTGCTTTTTCCATTCTTTTGCGTTGCGTTGGGTCAAGGTAGCGTTTGCGCACGCGCACGCTTTGTGGGGTTACCTCGACTAGCTCGTCCTCTTCTATCCACTCCAAAGCCCGCTCTAAACTCAGTTTGCGCGGTGGCACGAGTTTTATGGCTTCATCGCTTCCGCTAGCACGGACATTTGTGAGATTTTTGCCTTTTATGGGATTGACATCAAGGTCGTTTGGACGACTATGCTCACCGATAATCATTCCCACATAGACTTTTGTCTGCGGTTCGATGAAAAGCACGCCCCTATCTTGCAGGTTAAAAAGCGAGTAGCCAAGCGCAACGCCGTTTTCCATACTGATTAAAGCCCCATTTCCACGCTTTTCAACTCCACCGCTAAAAGGGCGAAACTCCAAAAAGCTGTGATTCATCACGCCTTCGCCTTTGGTGTCGGTTAAAAACTGCGAGCGAAAGCCGATAAGTCCGCGTGCTGGGATTTCAAATTCAAGCCTTGTTTGCCCGTCCCCTGTGGGCGACATATTTTTCATTTCAGCCTTGCGTTTGCCGAGCTTTTCGATAACCGCACCGCTGAATTCATCTGGCACATCGATGACTAAATGCTCAAAAGGCTCTGTTTTTACGCCGTTTTCGTTCTTTACGATGACCTCAGGGCGTCCCATACAAAACTCAAAGCCCTCGCGGCGCATATTTTCGGCTAAAATGGTGATTTGCAGCTCCCCGCGCCCGCTCACCTTAAATTTGCCCTCGCCATTTGGCTCAAATTTCATCGCAATGTTCGTTTTCATCTCGCTTTCAAGGCGTTCGGCGATTTTGTTGCTCGTTACGCTCTTGCCCTCAGTGCCAGCAAGGGGTCCGTCATTGACAGAAAAAACTATGCTTAAAGTCGGCTCTTCGATATGTAGCGGGTCAAGCGGCATAGGATTTGCGCTATCTACGATACTATCGCCCACATCAAGTGCTTCAAATCCCGCAATAGCAACTATATCGCCCACAAAGGCTTCATCAATGTCCGTTTTTTCAAGTCCCATAAAGCCGATGAGCTTTGAAACGCGCCCATTTACCTTTGTGCCATCAGCCTTAGCAAGCGTTACGCTTTCATTTTTCTTTACCTTGCCGTTAAAAATTCGCGCGATGCCGATTTTACCGACAAAATTATCATAGCCTAGCGTAAAAACTTGCAACTGCAAGGGGTTTTCCACGCTGCCACTTGGAGCTGGCACGCGTTCTAAAATCGTCTCAAAAAGCGGCTGCATATCCTTGCTTTCATCGTTTAAATCAAGCTTTGCGTAGCCGTTTTTTGCCGCTGCATACACTATGGCAAAGTCTAGCTGCTCGTCATTTGCACCCAAAGCCACAAACAAATCAAAGATTTCATTCACCACGCGGTCTGGCTCGGCGGCGGGTTTGTCGATTTTGTTGATGATGACAATGGGGTGAAGTCCTAGTGTAAGGGCTTTTTTCACCACAAATTTGGTTTGGGGCATTACGCCTTCTTGCGCATCGACAAGCAAAAGCACGCCATCGACCATTTTTAGCACTCGTTCAACCTCTCCGCCAAAATCAGCGTGTCCGGGCGTGTCGATGATATTGATTTTTGTGCCTTTATAATTTATCGCGGTGTTCTTTGAAAGTATGGTGATACCGCGTTCTTTTTCTATGTCGTTGCTGTCCATTACGCGCTCAGAAATTTGCTCGCGCTCGCTAAAAGTGCCTGATTGCTTTAAAAGCTCATCAACCATAGTGGTTTTGCCGTGATCCACGTGGGCGATAACGGCGATATTTCGTATGTTTTGCAAGGTTTTCTCCATAAATTTTTGTCATAAAAAAGGCGTATTATAGCAAAAAATTTGAAATTTGCTAGGGTTTTTGTGCTTTTTGCGGTGTAAATTTGCGTGAAATTTAGCAAAATTTAAGCGGATTTAAGCAAAATGCTTGGTTTTTTAAAAAAATTCAATTTAACTCTTTTCTCAAAAAGTGTTGCTTGGTGAGTATGAATTTTACTAAAATCGTCATTGCAAGGCGATAAAATCGGCGTGGCAATCCACGAGCAAAACAATGCTTAATTTTATGGATTGCCACGAGTTTGCACGCTTGTGCTTTATAAACTCTCACAATGACAGTGTAAGCGAATTTACACGCTGTTTTTTAAAACGGCTCAAAACTTGTTTTCATCACGGGCAATTTTAACAACGAAACAAAAAACATTTTGCGCGAAATAATCGGCGAGGCTGACAACGCCCAAAAGGCACTCAACGAGCTTGACAAAGCAGAAATGGAATTTGCTAGAAAAAGCGATGATGAGTTAGCGCAAATCGAGCAAAGAGCGACAAACGGCAAAGATTTGCGCGAAAAAATTATAATTTAGTAGAGCAAATAAAATCAAAAAGACAAGCATTAAAACAAACAAACGATGAAAACGCACAAGAGCAAATCAAACAAGAAATAAACGCACTTAAAAAAGAATTTTTTATCAACGAACAAAAATTAAAATTAGAAAATGCAATCGGCAAAGAAAATTTAAACGCTGAAATTATATTAAAAACTGAAAAAAACAACGACCACTTAATTGTCGATAAGCTAGACAGCAATGAAGCGCAAAAACTCGGCTTTGATGAGCCTGATTTTGTCGCTCAAAGTGTCGATGCAAACGAAATAAGGCATATTTTACAAAAACACGGCAAAAACTCAAACAACGCTACTCACAGCAAAAAGCCAGCAGTAGATGAAAACGACATAGCAGACTATGAAAAATACACGCAAAAGCCCGATTTAAGAGTAGTGCAAGACAATAACCGCATACTTTACGCCAAGCAAGTGAATGGATATTATGTTGTTATTGAGGAAGTTTTAAGCGGACAAAACAAGTTACAATTCTTTGATATGTGGAAAGGTAAAGGCAAAATAAATAAAGAAGTGCTACTATCCCACAGCCAACGCCCTAAAAACGCCTCTGAACCAAATTTCAGCCACCGTATGCCTAGTAGCGATGAAATTATACCAAATTCAAACTCACAAAGTCAAGCTCCGCAAAAGAGCCTTTTAGAGCAAGCGCGTGAAAACACCGAGCGTTTAAGAGCAGAACAAGAAGCAGCACAAATAGCCCAAAAGGAAGCAGAGCTAGCAAGGCTTAAAGAAATACAGGCTAAAAACGCTGAGATTATCGCCCAAAAAGAAGCAGCCGCAAACAAAGCCATAAACGAGGTGCAAAATTTGCAAATCGGCACACCGATAAAGGCACAAAAAATCAGCGACACAAAAATCATCATCAACGACAACACAGCACCCTTTAAGGCTGAATTTATCATCGCCAAAAAAGACGACATAAAGCCAAATTTCGAGCGCACAGGCACGCAAGGACGAAGCGAGCGGCAAGATAAAGTCATAGAAAGCATACAAAGCGACTTTAAGCCACACTTGATTTTCGAGCAAATGGGCGGTTTTGAGGGTTTGCCCATTGTTTTAAAAGACGGACAAGTCATCGCGGGCAATCACCGCGCCCAAGCGATAAAGGGCTTAACAGGCGAGAATTTAGCCCGCTACAAACAAGCCGCCAAAGAAAAATTCGGCATTGATTTAAAGGACGATGAAGTCATCGTGCGTTTAGTTAAAGACGGCGATGAAAAAGAGTTAATTAACCTTGCTTTTATGTCAAATGTCGGCAGAGAAAGCAACATAGGCGAAAAGGCACTAGCAAGCCTTGCCAAATATGAAAGCAATATGCAAAACTTGCCAAACCACATTAACGCTGATAGCGTGTTTGAGCTAGAAAGTCAAGTCGCCAAAGCCCTTGACACGCAAGGAAACGGGCTGAATGTCTTTGATACAAATTTAGCCCTTTTTAGCCGCCTTGCCAAAAACAGCTCAAACACTGACATTTTAGAGAGCTTAAACACTCTTAAATCTTTAAGCCAAGACGAAAAAGAAAAGGTTTTAAGAATGTTTGTCTCAAATGCTGGCGAGTTTCACAACCTAGCCAAAGACACCGAGCTTAAAAGCCTAAATTTAAATGATTATTTAGCTGATGCGCTCATCATAGCTGCTAAAAATGTCGATGAAAAAACAAGAAAGGCAAATTTTCAAAGCCTTTTTAGCGACATTCAAACAATGCTTGCAAGCGCGAAAGAGCAGCTTAAAATCGACCCGTTTTTGTTTGAAAACTTTAAAAGCAAGGCATTAGGATACGCATTAGCGCGTTTTGCAAGGCTTGAAAACCCCGCTGGCAAGCTCTTTGAGTTTTTAAAAGCAAGCAAGGCGGAATTAGAAAATCTCTACACGGGCGGATTGTTTGACACAAACAAAGCCATAAGCGACATAGACATTTACGACTTTTTAAAACACGCGATAAATTCAGGCGAGGACTTAATCGACAAACAAGGGCGCAACATAAAAGGCGAGATAACTTCGCGGCTTGATGACTTGCGAAAGGTTGAAAATGCACTCATTGACAGCGGCGAGATACAATTTGCCAAAAGCAAGGCAAAGCCGCAAGGGCGAGAAGCAAAGGAAACAAGCATAAACAGCCTTTTTGCAGACGATGAGCTACAAATGCAAGCCACAAAGCCACAAAAGAGCTGAATTTAAGCGATGAAAAGGACTTTAACGAGCTGGGCGAGTTTTTTAAGCTGAATTTAAAGGACAAAGAATTTAACGAGATTTTTGCCAAAGCCACAAAGGCAGCGCAAAGGCTGGGCGTGAAAGTGAGATTTGATGAGAGCGCGGGGCGTAGTCATTTCGTGCTGAATGACAACACCATCACCATAGCCGCAGCAAACAAAGAGCATTTTCAAGCACAGGACTTGCTCCACGAGCTTATCCACGCTACCACGCGCAAGGCTTTGAAAGATTTTAGCCAAAGCCCCGAACAAGCCGCTAAAATTTACACAAAAAGGCAAATCGAAGCGATAAAAGAGATAAACAGCCTTTATCACAAAAGCAAAGGCATAGCCAAAAGGCAAGGCAAGGACGCTTATGCTTTGCAAAATGTCGATGAGTTTGTCGCAGAGCTTTCAAGCAGTGAATTTAGGGCGTTTTTAAAGGCGCAGGACATTTTCGAGCGATTTATCAAAGCTTTAATCCGCTTTTTCACAGGCGACAGCGAAAGGCTGGCTAAAAATGTGAATTCTTACAAGGCTTTGAAAGAGAGTTATTACAAAATTTTAGATGATTATGAACCGCCACTTGTGGAAAAAAGTGTGCTAGACAAAAACAGCGAGCCACAACTCGCCCCGAATTTGTCTAGCGATGAGATTTTAGCAAATTCAAAGGCGAAAAGTCAAGGTATTTTTAAAGACAAAACCGAGCAAGATTATACAAACGCCTATTTTCAAAAACTAAAAAAGGAAAATCCAAATTTAAGCGATGATAAATTATTAGAGGAAGCAAACGACCAAGCAGAATTCGTAAGAAGCTCAAAAAATAATATAAAATTAACCACGCGAATTGCAAAAGGCTATCCAAAAAGAGACATTAGAACCGAGCAAGAATTAAAAGACATTTATGATGAAGGCTCTTATTTCTCACTCCAACAACGCCGCGAAGAAATAGAGGATTTTTATAATATCACGCCTTTAAAAGAATTTGGCACGAATTACGCTGAATTTTATAGGGACGGGCAAGGTGCAGTGAAAAAACTACTTGCAGAAAAGCAAGGACAAGTAGCGGGGGCGTTTTATCGGCAAGATTTGGGCGACATTACACTTGCTTGGGGCAAGTCCTACAAGGACGAAAACGGCGAGTGGCGAGGTTTTGGGTTAGCTCACATTTTAGACAAACACGGCAAAGAGTTTAAGGATTTAGCAAGAGAATTAAGCGAAGTTGTAGAAAAAGGCGTTTTGGTAAAGGAAAGTGATGATAAAATTATATTAAAATCGCCACAGCATACTATCATTTTGGGTAAAAAAGAAAACGATAAATTTGTCGTTACAGGATACAGGCAAAATAACGCTAAAAAGTTGGAAACCACGCAGACAGGTGGCGCAGGTAGTTTTGCCGATGAAACGCACCCGAGAAACTCTCTATCATCGAACCAACAAGAAATTTTACCACAAAATGAGCTTAAAAGTCAAGGCGAAAAAGAATTTTTAAGTCCAAATGGTGAGGATATTTTTGCTAAAACAACGCCCGAGCAAAGAAATCAAATTGTCAAAGACATACAAGGCGAAATTGATGAGCTTGTTAAAGCAAGTTATGAAATAGACGGCAAAATAAAACAAATCGCAAAAGTAGCAAATGAACGAGCAGAAATAACAGGCAGATACTCACGCACGAGCGGTGAGATAAAAGCTATCGATGCACTTAACAAAGAAAGCGAAAAGCTAGAAAAGGAAGTTTATAAATTACAAACGCTACAAAATTTTTTCAAAGGCGATTTAAGTAATGATTTTTGGGAATTTTTACACAATTTTAACAACGAAAAGGCGTTAAAATGGTATGAAAAAGAAATAAACAAAAGAGTTAAAAGCGTAAGCGGAGATGAAATTCAAAAAGTTTCTCATAAAGTTTCACACATTAACCAAAACAATGTTATAATGTCTGAAATTTCTCACAAAGGGGGACAAGATGGCACAAGCAACGCGAGCAACGGACTTAACGCTGCTGAAAAAGGAATGCCAACAAGCGAGCCAGAAAGAATTTCTGATGGATTATTTAGTCAAAAACAACTACTTGACGAGCCAAGAGGCGCAGGAGCTGACCTTTCAAACAGCCCAACGCATAGACAGCAACCACAAACGCTATTTTCGCAAGGCGCGAGCGAGCCTAATGCAAGTGGAGGACAGCAGCGGGGAAGTAACGAACGATTACGAACCGCTAGTGGCGATTTACGCGGCGAAGTTAGCGGCGATGGACAAAATTTGCAAGCTCAACAAGGACTTAATGTTTCAGAGCGATTTGGACAGGATAGAAGTGAGCAACATAGCCGAGCCAAACACACGATACGAGCTAACAGCAGCAGTGGAGCTAGCCACAGCAATGCTACCGCGCAAGAGCTAGTAAGTGATACAAACGCAGCAGGGATTTTAAGCCCTGCTGAAAAAGCGACAATCGAAAATCAAACATTCACGCAAACAATCGACCCCGCGAAATTTAACGCCAACGAGATTTTAAGCGCGAACATAAACGCCTTAAAAGTGCTTGATGAGCTTTTAATCACGGGCAACCTTGCCACAAAAGAACAAAAAGAGCTTTTAAGTGCATTTAGCGGCGCGGGCGGACGATTTAGCGATGAGCTAAACAAGATAAGAAAGGCAAATCCAAACGATGAACGACTTGCCTACATAAACGGACTTTTAAAGCAAATCAACGAAAAGCTACCAAAGGCAAGCGGGGAAATCGTAGATAAGGGACTATCTATTACTGACTTTTACGCAAGAAGTGGCGATGCTTACTTTACGCCAACGCACATTATAAAATCAATGAGCGATTTAGCTAAAAAAATGGGCTTAAAAGATGAAAGCTACATTTTAGAACCAAGTGCTGGCGTGGGTAGGTTTTTGGGCTTTTTTGATGACAAACACCCTTACATTCACGCTGTGGAACTTGACAAACTCAGCGCAAACATAGCCCGCAAGCTTTATCCAACCGCGCAAATAGAAAACGCGCCTTTTCAAAACTCACTCGCGGCGCGAAATATCGGCTCTTATGACTTAATCATCGGCAATCCACCTTACGCAAATGTGAAAATACAAGATAAGATGATACACGATTATTTTATGCTTAAAAGCATAGAAAATCTCAAAGAAAACGGCATAAGCATACAAATCGTAACGCACAATTTTATGGATAAAATGTCAAGTGCTAAAATGCAAATCGCAAAAAATGCTGAATTTTTGGGCGGTGTTAGGTTGCCAAATGATACCTTTAAAGATGCCAAAGTAACCACTGACATTTTAGTGTTTCGCAAGTTAAGAGCCGATGAAGTAGGCACGGCGGATACAAGCTGGACGAAGTTAAGCGACTTTGAAAACGGGCTAAAAGTAAGCTCATATTTTAAAGAGCAAAAACCTGATAATGTTTTGGGTGAGCTTATCACGCAAAAAGGGCAATTCGGCGACAGCGTGGGCGTGAAAAGCACGGGTTTTGATTTAGAGAATTTAGACTTATCAAAATTCATCAAAGAAAGCAAAGAAGCCTTTCACACTGAAAAAATGCACCTAGCTTCTACTCAGCTTGCCGAGCCACAAAAGACGGGCAATTTTTACAAAGAAAACGGCGAGATTTTTCAAAACGGGCAAAAGGTGGATTTAAAAGAACGCTTGCAAGAGTATGGTATAGACTGGGCGGACAGCACTTTTGAAAAACGCATAGGGGATTTTAAGGCGCAATTTGACAACATACAAGAGCTAAAAAACACGCTTTTGGATTTACAAAGGCTTGAACTTGTCGAGGACTTTGAAACGCCAAAGATGAAAGCCTTACGCGCAAAGTTAAATGCTGAATTTAACAAGCTCGTGGGAAAAGACGGCTCACTTTATGATAAAAGAGGCAACGCAAAGGCTGAATTTAGCGTGTTTGAGATACTCGATGATACAAGTTTTGAGATTTTTGCCTTGCAAGATGCCAAAGGCGCAAAAAAGGCTGACATTTTCACAAAAAGGATAAATTATCCTTACAAACGCCCGATGAGTGCGGATAATCTTAACGAAGCTATGCAGATTTCGCGCAATGAATACGGCAAATACGACTTAGGACGAATGAGCGACTTGCTGAATAAAAGCAAAGATGAAGTGCAAAACGAGCTTTTAGCAAACAAATTTATCTACATAGACAGCAGCGGCAAAAATGTGCCAAAAGATGAGTTTTTAAGCGGCGATGTTAAGACAAAGTTAGAAAGATTTTACGATGAAAACGGCTTTTTGAAATTTAGCGATGATGAAAATGTCGCTAAATGGCAAAGACAAGCCTTTGATGATTTAAAGGCGGTTATACCCAAAGATGTGGAATTACCTTTAATCAACATACCTTTGGGCGCGACTTTTTTAGATAAGCGCATTTTGAACGAATTTTTAAAAGATGAGTTGGGTTTGCGCGTGGATAAACTCGACTACAACAAAGAATTCGGTTGGGAATTTAAATTTTATGGAAACGAAAAGCCTATTGATGAGTTTGTCATCGCAACAAGTGATGATTTTGCCACAAATACAGGCATAAGGCAAATAAACGCCATTTCTTACTTAAATGATATGCTTAACAACAGGACTTTACAAGTAAAAAGAAGTGTAAAACAACAAGACGGCAGCACAAAGATTTATAGAGACCCCATAGCCTCGCAGCAGCTTGAAAGAATGAGCCGCGCTATCGAGCAAAGATTTATGGACTTTATCCAAAATCACGCTGAATTTGCGCCTTTGGCTTTAAGGCAGTATAATGATACCTTTAATCGCTGGGTAGCTCGCAAGTATGACGGCAGCCACCTTGAATTTATCGGCAAAAACCGCGAAAAACTCGCAAAAGCGCAAGTGATGAGTAAAAATGGCATAGACGAGGGCGAGATTTGGGACAAAACGGGCTGGTATTTAGACAAGGACGGCAAATGGAAATTTGAGATAAATCCACAAGGCGGCGAAATAAAACTTAAAACAATGCCAAAAGACTACTCATCTTTTGCACTTGATGAAGTAATAAAAGATAATGCACTTTTCAAGGCTTATCCACACTTAAAGGACATAGCTGTCGATTTTGGGCGAAATTATGGTTTTGATGCCAACTTTTACGAAAACACCATTACTATAAATATGGATAATTTTGCAAAAATAAAAGACATAAAACGCTCACTTTACCACGAAATTCAGCACGCCGTGCAAGAAAAAGAAAGTTTTGCAAGAGGGACAAATGAGCAAACGGCTGGAAATTTTAACGCTTACCAAAAAACACACGGAGAGGTTGAAGCGCGAAATGTCGAAAATAGAATGCGAGGGGGTTATGAATTTAATCCGCACGAACAAAAAATGAGACTTTTAGACGGCGAATTTAACGACAAACTCATCGAAATGGAACAAATCAGTTTATCAAAAGACCCAAACAAAGATAAAGAAATGAAAAAGGCAAGGGCTGAATTTAACGAGATACGCAGACAATACCAAGAACTTAAAGACAAAAAAGACTTTAAAATAATCGACCGCAAGGCACACCCGCACAAAACGCAAGATACAAACATAAATGACACGATTTTGTATTTTGGCGATGAAAAAGCGATGAGCGTGGATAAAGATAAATTAAAGAATTTTGGTAAAATGTCGCAAAAACAACAAGGCAAAAGTATGGATTTAAGCGAAT
>OARB01000033.1_pt1 | contig 32190 bp, 21 predicted proteins | sample 1475561 | NCBI WGS metagenome assembly OARB01 (sample SAMEA3360673, study PRJEB22359) | human gut metagenome | biome: ENVO:urban biome; feature: ENVO:human-associated habitat; material: ENVO:feces | place: Bangladesh | collected 2011
TGCACTCTCATCGCTTGGCTTTTCTTTTGTGATTTTACCAGCACTATCCGTCCAAGAGCCTGTGTTTTTTATTTCTTTGATTTGATTTGAGTTAAAAACACTCACTTGAAAATCATTAAAAATTATGCTGTCATAACCTTGTTTTTGCAAAATGTCCTTTAAATTTCCAACGAATTCAGCGTGGATTTTATCGTATTCTGCTATGCCTTTATTATCTACGCTTAATAATGCTAAATCAAATTCATTTCGCGCGAAATTATTAAAACCAAACCAAATATCGCCGTCATTTAAAGGCTTTATATCTTTAAACAAATTTGAAATTGCAGGATATGTTCTATCATTATAAAGTTTGACATTATAAGCTTGATTTTTGTTGATAAAAGTGGCATTTGAGTAGTCCATTTCGCTTAATTTAAATCCATTTTCTTGGGCTTTTTGCTTGATTTCATTAAAAAATCTTTTGTTTTCTAAAAAGATTTTATAGTCATCTTTTGTAATGTCCTTAATGCCTAAATTTTGCAAGGTGTTTTTGTATTCATCAAAAGAATTTATTGTGATTTTGTCCATTCTAAAAGGTTTTTTCATTTGTAAAAACACCTTGTAAAAGCCACCGCCTTTGTCGTGTGAGTAGGCTTTTGCCTCGTCTTTTACGCTAGAAAAAAAGTAACCATATCCGCTTTCATCGTTGTTAAAAATTTTTATATTTTGCCCGCCTCCGTGAAAAAATTCCTTTGGCACGCCGTTTTTATCTTTGGTAAAACTATCACTTTCTTTCATAAATTCAAGTAAATCATTAACTTTTTTGTTGTTAAATTTTGGGTATTTTTTAAGTGTTTCGTAAAAAGCTGGACGGCTTTTATCAACCATTTTTTCAGTTTCTAAAAAAACATTCAAAGCGTGGCTGATTTGCTCTGGCGTGCTTTTTTCGTTCATATAAATGTAATTATCATCTATCCTAAAATCGCCTTTGTTTTTAAGGTTTTTATCTTTAAATAAAAAGGCGTTATAGAGTTTGTCTTTTTGCTCTCGTGTTAAGCTATTGTAAAATTCGCCACTGCCGATTTCATCATTTATTCTCGTTGCATAGTTTTGAACCTTTTTAATTCTTTTTGTAAAATCAACTTGACTTTTGCCTAAATTCTCGTTTAAATTCAGCTCATCAAGTCTTTGTTTGTAGGCTTTTTGCATTTGTAGTTTTGGAGTTAATAATTTTTCATTAAATTTAATCATTTCGCCGTTATAATCTTGCTCGGGGTTCTTTTTGTAAAAATCAATGCCTTTTTCAAGGTAATCAATATCTTTTTCAATGCTTTTTAAGTGTGTTTCTATCGTCTCCTTTGGTGCATTTTCAAGGATATTTCTATCATAAGCACTTAAAACTTGGCTCTCATCGGCTTTTTTAGCGATAAATTCAGCTAGCATTGCGTTTTTTCGTTTTTGATTTTGTTATAAATTTTGTCGATTTTTTGATACTCTTTAACGAGTTTATCGCTTGTTTTGTATTTTAAAATATCATCAAACCCAAATTTTTCAAAATCGTGTGGGTATTTTTCGATTAAACTATTAAAAATTTTGTCAAGTTGTTTGTGTAAGATAACAATGCTTTGTTGTTTTTGTAAGTATTCTTTGTTGTGTAGCAAAAGGCTTTCGTGGGCGTTTTTATGGTCGTTTCGTGCCTTTTCCATATGGCTGTGATAAGCTGTATCAGCTTCAAAGTCCTTTTCATCTGCAAGGCGTAGCGTTTTGTGGTTATCAACGCTAAAAATTATTTCTTTGCCGTCTTGTGTTTGCATTGTAAATTTTGAGCCTGCTAGGTAGCGTTTGTCTTTGTTAAGCTCTTTGATATACTCATCAAGTGCCTTTTCATCGCCGTTAAAGAGTGAAAGGGCGTTTTGTTTGTTTTCATCGGCTTGACTTTTGCTTAAATTCTCGCTAGAATTTACATTGTCAAGCCCTGTTTTAGCAGAGGTGAGCTGATTGCTATGACTTAAAGTCTCATTTTGCGCGAAGCCCGCTGAATGAGAGGGGCTTGCGTTGTATTTGTTATAAGCTGTTATTATCCATTTTCTATCTTTTCCAAAATAATCAAGTGCGATTATTCCCATTTTGTCGCCTGTGTCGATTACGGCGCGGTTGTCTTGTATCGTTGCTTTGCCGTTTTGAAAAATCTCGTTTAAGTCATTTTCTACAAATTCTAACGCCTTTTGTGTCGCTTGTTCTTTTGTTAATCCTTGTTTTTCAAAGTCCGCCGCCCTGCGCTCTAAAATGTGCTGCAAGCCCTTTGTGCTGTCGCCCCAAACTAAATCAATCTCGCCTGTGCCTGTGGCTTTTGCTAAATCATCTCTATAAAACGCGCCTGCGACTTGTCCTTGCTTTTCGGCAAGTAGCTTTTTCACTGCACCTTGCCCGTCCCTGTAAAATTCAGCGTAATTTGTGCCAAACTCTTTTAAAGGCGTGATATCAAAGGCTTTTTCGATTTTATCTCGCATTTTGCTGATTGAATTTAATAAATTTTCTTTTGCTCTTTCGGTTGTTGTGCTTTTTCTTATGGCTTCGGGCAAATCTTTGTAAGCCTTTTCAAACAATATCTCATCATCAACCACGCCAAATTTGCATAATGATTTTTAAAGGTTTTTATATCTTGTAGTGCGTGTTCTTTTTCAGTATATTTTGTTAGTTCATCTAGTATTTTTTTACTTGATTTTCTAACTCGTCCTTATATCTTTCGAGTTCCAAAAGTCTTTCATAATCAACACTTAAATCATTTTCTAATTTATCCAAATAAAATCTTACACTAGACAATTTAAAATCAATATCTTTTTGTTTCTCAAAGATTGCTTTAAATTTAGCTTCATCTTTAAAGTTAAATTTTTTCAAAATCTCATCGCTAAAAATGTTACTATCGCTGTTTTTTATAGCTTCTGCGATAGAGTAAAAATTTGTTGTATTATAAAATTTGCTTGTGTGATGATAACCCACTTCGCCACTATCTTTTATTACTTCTTTTAAAGTCCATTTTTTCCCTGTAAGCTCACTCAATGCTTCGGCATCCTCTTTTGTAAAATTTGAAAGCGGTTTTTGTCCGTTCTCATAAGCCGCAACCGCGTTATTACTCATAGAGTAACCACTATATCCTCGTCCCTCAAAACCTGTGCTGAAATTTTCAAAAGATCCTTCGTCCTCTAAACTTTGCAATTTGTTATGTAAAAATTCATCATAAGCATCAACTATCTCAATGTTATAAAAAATTATGTTTCTTTGTAAAAATCTATAAAAAATTTGCTATAATGTAGCAAAATTTTAGCCAAATGAGAGTTTATGAAAACATTTGCAAAGTGTGTTTTAGCGTTGTTTTTAGCGTTTGTAGGCGTGGCGTGTAGCGATGAAAAGGCATTTGATATAGGGCAAATCGACACCACACAGCCCTTTGCGCTCACATTTTTTGAGGGCGGAAAAACGCAAATTCAAGTGAGCGAAAACGCCATTTACTCGGATTTAAAAAAGCCCGTCATCTACACATTTTTCACTTCTTGGTGCGAAGCGTGTAAGGTAGAAGCCCAGCTTTTAAGTGTTTTAAACGATGAATTCAAAGGAAAAGTCGCTATCATCGGCGTTTTGATGGAGGATTTAGCCGAAAAAGACATTAAAGCCTACAAAAAAGATTTTGGGGTTAATTATAAAATCAGCATCGGCACGCCAAATATCATTTTAGACACCGCACTAGGCGGCATTGTCGGCACGCCATACACCATCATCGCCGATAAAAACGGGGCTGTCGTGCTGGCACGAGATGGGCTTATCAGCCTTGAATTTTTGCAAAATTTGCTTAAAAAAATGCTAGAAAACCAAATTTAAAGGGGTTATGATGAAGTTTTTTTTCAACTTTTACATTACATTTATCTTGCTTGTCATCTACGCAAGCACCTGTGCGCTCGGCACTTTCGTGGAAAATGACTTTGGGGTTTGGGACGCTAAGATTCTCATCTACAACACAGCCTTTTTCAACGTCTTGCACGCGCTCATCTTTGTGAATTTAGCAGGACTTATCGTGCGCTTTCGTATGTGGAAAAAGCCAGCCAGCTTTGCCTTTCACAGCGCGATTTTACTCATCATCGCAGGCGCTGCTATCACGCGCTTTTGGGGGTTTGAAGCGTCTTTGCATATCCAAAACGAGCAGCTTTCATCAGTAGCCATTAGTCAAGACCAGCATATCATCATCATCAGCGATAAAAACGGCTCAGTGGAGCAAAGCCACTTTCCCATTTTTATCAGCCCACTCAAAAACTACGCCGAGCTGTTTGAAAACTACTTGCCAGTCTTTATCGCTAAGCCGCTAGGCTTTGTCTTTGGAGACATCACGCAGGGCTTTGCGCCGCAAAATCTCACGCTAAACGGCGATGAAATCAGCATAAAATTCGATGAATTTAAGCCCGCAATGCCCCCTGTTACGCACTTTCCGATGATAAAACTTTCAGTGAGCGAGGGTAATGAAACCATCAGCAAGCCCTTAGCGCAAAATTTCTTTGATGAAAGCCTGACTGAATTTAACTTTGGCGACAACGCTATCTTGCTGAGCTGGGGCGCGCGTTTCATCAAGCTACCTTTTGCTGTGTTTTTAGAGTCCTTAAAGGTGCAAAACTACCCTGGCTCCACAAACCCGTCAAGCCACACGGCAAGCATTTTGCTGCTTGAAAACAACACAAGCCAAGAAGCCACGCTGTCGATGAGCAAAATCACCGATTTTAACGGCTATCGGCTCTTTTTAAGCTCACTTGATGAGGACAAAAACGGCGCGTTTTTCACGGTAAATAAGGACCCTGGCAAACTCATCACTTATGTGGGCTATTTTGTGCTTTTTGCGGGGCTTATCCTGTCTCTTTTTGCGCGAAATGGGCGTTTTGTAATGCTTTGCAAGAGATTGAGCTTTGTTTTTGCCCTTGCACTCGTCTTTTACGCCTTGCCTTTGCAAGCGGAGTTAGAGGCAAATTCTACAACTTTAAGCCCAAGCGAAAACAACGCAAATTCAGCAAATTTAAACGATAAAAACGCCTTAAATTTAAGCGAAAACGCTACAAATTTAAATGAAAATGCGTTGAATTTAAGCACAAACGCCACTTCAAACGAAAGCAACTTAAATTTAAACGCAAACGCTTTAAATTCAAGCATTAGCGATGAAATTTTAGCTCAACTTCGCACTTCTGCCTTTAAAAACCACGCAAAAAATTTCGCTAAAATCCCCGTTTTGAGCTACGAGGGGCGTGTCAAGCCCTTTGGCGCGCTCACTTTGGACTTAATCAACAAAATCAGCCACAAAAGCTCATTATATGGGCTTTCGCACAAAGAACTCGTGCTGGGAGCTATGCTTTATTATGATGAATTTATGCAAATTCCGCTCATTCGCGTGCGTGATGAACGCTTAAAAGCCCTTATCGGCACGGATAAAGACTACATTTGCGTTGAAGATGTCTATAAAAACGGCGTTTATAAGCTCAAAGATGAAGTGGCAAACGCGCAAAACCACGCTGGGCAAAAAAGCCCTTACCAAAAAGATGTGCTCAGTGTCGATGAGGCTGTGAATTTGCTCATCGCTACTTCGCGCGGGGAAGTGCTGAGAATCTTTGCTGACAAAACGCGTAGTGAGTGGCTTTCGCCAAGTGAAGCCATACAAAACCTTGATATAAGCGGGGCTGGCGAGGTGCAAGGCTTGCTGGAAAGCTATTTTAACGTATTAGCAAACGCCATTCAAAGCGGGGATTTTAGCAAGGCAAATGCGGCTTTGAGCGAGCTGAAAGACTATCAGCTTGATAAGGGAGCATTTTTAATGCCAAATGCCTTTACGCTTTGGGCTGAAAATTTGCTGCTTGATTTGGACGCTTTTGCGAATTTGGGTAAATTTTACGCCGCCTTTGGGGTGCTGCTCTTGCTTTGCGTGCTTGTTTTAACAGCTCGTGGACGTGAGCTGGGCGCGAAATTTAAGCTTGGTGTGCGAGGCGTTTTTTACGCGAGCTTTGCGCTCTTTGTGCTTGCCTTTGGTTTGCGCTGGTTTATCGGCACGCACGCTGTTTGGAGCAATGCTTATGAGTCAATGTTGCTTATCGGCGTAGTTTTAGCACTTTTAACCCTTGTTTTAAGCCGAAATTTACTCTTTTTAGCACTTGGTGCTTTTGGCGTGGGCGTGATTTTGTGCGTGGCGAATTTGGGCTTTATGGACCCGCAAATCACGCCGCTAATGCCCGTGCTGCAAAGCTACTGGCTCAATATCCATGTAAGCACGATTACAGCAAGCTATGCCTTTTTTGTGATGGCGTATTTATCGAGCCTTGCGGGGCTTGTCGGGCTTGTTTGCCGTGCTAAAAGCGTGCTAAATTTAGCGGTTTTAACGGAAATCGTGCTGACTTTGGGCTTGGTGCTGCTTGTGATAGGCACATTTTTGGGCGGCATTTGGGCAAATGAGAGTTGGGGGCGTTACTGGGGCTGGGACCCAAAGGAAACTTGGAGCTTGATTTTAGCTGTGGTGTATATGCTCGTGTTGCACGCGCGTTTCTTGCCGCGCCTAAACTCGCCCTTTGCGCTTTTTTGCGGAGCTTGCGTGGGCTTTTTTGTAATGCTGATGACTTATTTTGGCGTGAATTATTTTTTAAGCGGCAAGCACTCTTACGCCACAGGCGAGAGCAACGGCGTGCCTTTGAGCGTCTTTGTGCTGATGGTTTTAAATTTAGCCCTAATGCTCACAGCGTGGCTAAGAAGCAAGACTAAATGAGCTTTTGGTTGAATTTAGGGCTTTTTATAGCCCGCTTTGTCCCACGCGAAGCCGTCATAAATGTGGCATAGTTAATACATAGGAATTTGTTTCAAAGCTTTGCTTTGCGATAAATAAAAATTTTAATTTTAAAAAGTGCCTAAATTTCAAGGCTTTACGCCTTGAAATTTTCAAAAGGTTCGTGAGAAAGCTTGTCATAAAACCAAAGCGCAAAAGCGAAAAGATTTGCGAAAGCAAATCAAATTTCGCTCGTGGATAATCTTATCAAAGAGCTTTAAAGCTTTGTTTTTACACTTTAAGGTGATTTACCTATGGATTTACGCCCTTTCAAAAATTCAACCCAGCTTTTAAACTTGCTCCAAAGCCTTTATGCTCATCATCATTTAAGCTAAATTCACTCTCAAAGCCCAAGGAAAGGAAGTATCGCGTGCGATAAGTCGTTTGCGTGCTGTATGTGATATGGCGCATTTTGCCTACTCTGCGCGTTTTTGGCACTCTTGCCACGCGCCTTTGCTTTTGCTCGTAATTTAAATTCAGCCCAAAGCGCGCAAAATCCACACCCAAAGCCCTTTTTTGTGTAAATTTGCCCGAAAAATCCTTAAATTCGGCTTCATTTTGAAATTCTTTGCCTAAAATTCGCCGCTCATAAAAGCCATAAGCACTTGCGTTTAAAGCCTTGTTTAAATTTTGCCTTAAATTCACGCCCACATTTGCCGATACAAAATGCGAATTTGTCGGCGCAATCTGCCTTGCGAAAAGCACTTTGCTTTCATCGATTTTGCCTTGATGAAAGAGATGATAGCTCACAAAAGCCGTAGGCACAAGCTTTGCGCTATAAAGCGCAAACTTCGTATCAGCACCCGCCCAAGCGTTGGCAAAAAGGGCGTTGTATCTTAGGTTTGACTCCGTTTTCACGCTGTTTAAAGCCCCGCCTACGCTTGCTCCGCCAAAAAGCCCAAAGCCCTGCATAGCTTGTTTTGCGCCCACGCCCAAGCTCAAACTTTGCGAATTTACCTTTTGACTCGCCTTGTTTGAAAGCGTGTCATAGTGCAAAAAGGCTGAAAAAGTCGAAAGCGGGTTGATTTTGTTTGCATAAATGCTTGTGCCTATGCGGTTTGCGTTCGTGTCTTTTGATTTTATCACGCTAAAATGGGGCTTTAAAAGCCACTGCGTGCTTGCATTTTGCAATTCAAGCACATTTTCAAGCGTATTTTTGCTTTGTGAGAGCAGAATTTGCTCGTTTTGCTCTAAATGCGCCTTGTCATCAAGGCTTTGCAAGGTTGTTTTGTAGTCGTCAAAATTCATCGCGTTTAAATCCCTAAAAAAGCCTTGATAAGTGTCATTTATGTTTGCCCCGCTCATCGCCCTTAAAACGCTTGCTAGGCTTTCATTTGCGCCGTCAAAATCCGCATAAGCGTTTGGCTTGCCGCTGATGCGTAGGGTTTTGTTGTCGCCCAAAAGCTCGTATTTTAAGGCATATCCGCTGTTATCAAGCGTGATTGTTGTGAATTTTGCAAGCTCATTTTCAAGCCCTTGCAAATTCAGCACAAGAGTGCGCTCTACTATGCTCGCGCTCAGCGGCTTGTAAATGAGCGTGCCGCCTTTTATGTCGTAAGTCGTAGCTTTTAGGGCTGAATTTGCGCCTGTGTCGGCGAAAAAGCTGAGTTTGAGCGTGGCGTTTTGCTTTTGGCTGTATGTGCCGCCTACGCTTAAAAGGCTTGGCGCGTTTAAGCCGACATTTACAACGCCTTCATTGTCTAAATTTTTGGCTATACTTACATTTTCGCTCGTGCTTAAAATGCCTTGTGTTCGCACTAGCACGCTGCCTGCCACGCTTAAAGCGTTTGAATTTTGGCGTGAAATTTGGGGTAAATTTGGTGCTGATGAAACGAAGCTAGCTGGGGGGGGGGGATTTACATTTTGCGCTAAATTTTGACTTGAAATTTGCGCTGAATTTTCGCTCATCGCTTGCATTTTCGCGCCCTTGCCAAGCAGCCTTAACTCGCCATTTTCCACGATGGTATCGCCCAAATAATTTAAATTTCCGCTTATACTTAAAGTGCCAGCACCTGTTTTTATCAAGCCAGCGTTTAAATTTTTCATCTTTGCGCCAAGTTGTGCTTGAACGCTTGAATTTTGGTATTTTGCATCCCAAGTTCTTTGCGAAATGTCGTTTTCAAAAAGCGCGTTGTGTCCTTTGGTGTCAAGCGTGTAAAAGGCTGCTTGCGTGCCGTTAAAAGTCTTTATGTCGTTTTCGCCCAAGCGGTTTATGTCTATCATAGCAAGCCCACGCAAAGCAGCAGCCGCATCGACAATTCCTTGCCCGAAAACTTCATCTTTGCTCATTTTGATGACATTTGCGTTTTTGTAATTATCTTCGGTAAAAATTACATAAGCGGCTCGCAAATCCTTTAAAATTTGCGCCTTATCGTTTGTGCCGCCGATTTTTGGAATTTCGCTGTCAATGTAAATAATGTCATATAAACCTGTGTTTGTGTTATATTTATAGATTACTTTGGGTGCGGTAAAGTCTTTGTTTGCGGTGGTTAAGATAAAATCAGCAAGCTGTTTGCCGTTTAAAAAGGGAAATTTTTCAGCCAAAAGTGCGGCTACTCCACTTACGGCTGGTGCGGCTTGTGAAGTGCCTGTGCCTTTATAAAGCGAGCCGTTTGCATAGCCAGCTGAGAGTATGTCCGTGCCAGCTGCCATTACGCAGTAAGCCCTTGCGCCTTGACATAGGTTTGTAGAAGCGGATTTGCCGCCAACTGCCCTTGCAAGAACTTCAAGCGAGCCGTCATCTTTGCGTTTGACAGAGTTTGAATCGATATTGCCAACCGTAAGCCAAGCGCCAAGATTGTAGTAAGTGTCGGGAAAACTCGCATCACTGCCGCCGCTTTTTGCGCTGCCCGTGCCGTGTTTAGCAGCGAGCGTGGGTGTGAGTGCGCCGTCATTGCCACTTGCATAGACGATTAAAATGCTGTTGTTTTGACGGGCAAATTCGACAAACTGCGGATAAAAGGCGGTGTGCGAGTTGTTGATGACTCTGACATTGTGGGTAAGCATTGCGCCAAAGCCTGTGTAGTAGTTGCTCATTCCTAAATTTCCATAAGCTACGATTTTGGAGTTATAAGCCACGCCGTAATTTGCGCCGTCCGTCCTTACCGCAGCGGCTATGCCAGCGATATGGTTGCCGTGATTGTTTGTGGGTTCTTTGTAGGTGTTGTTTATCGGCGGTTCAAGGAATTTGCCAAAAAGTAGCTCGTGGTTTGGGTTGAAAATGCTATCTACAATGCCTATATTCACGCCCTTGCCCGTGTAGCCTTGCGTGTGCGCTTTGTCAATGTTGTGTAATTCAAAGCTCGTTAAAGCCTTTAAATTTGACATAAAAAGGGCTAAAAACACCAAGATGAAATGATAAGGTTTTAACGCTTCGAGCCTTTGTTTTGTCTTTTGAATTTCAAGCGTTTTTAGCCTTTGAAATTTAAGTGTCATTTGTTTTTTCACTCGCTTTTGAATTTTAAGTGCTGATTTTTGGCTTTTCAAAGCTCTTGCATTGTAAATTCTCAAATTCAATCCTTAAATTTTCATCACTTGTGCGAAAAATTTAAATCACATAAAATCTCAAATTATTCTATCAAGTCAAGCCCTACTCATCTTTTACAAGTCTAAAAATCACAGCTTTGTCCCTTGCGAAATTCACGCGAAAGCGCAGTGGTAGCAGGGTGATAAAGGTTTGGCTTTGTGCTTGAAATTTATGGCTTTTGACAAAGTCTCGCACCTTAATGTCAGCACGCGAAAAGCACAAGGCAAGCTCGTCCTTGTGGGCGTTTAAGAAGTTGAGTTTGATTTGGCGTGGCATTTCATCGTCTATGCCGCCTAGTGCAGTTTTACCAAGCGTTTGCAAGTCCTCATCTGTATAAACAAGGTCGCATACATACTGCTCTGCTACCCTTTGGCTTGTCGTCATCGCGGGCGAGATATAGTCGTTTTGGTAGGTTAAGATGAAGTCCTTGCTGTTAAACTCCGCCCAAAAGATGAATTCTTGGGCGAAGACACTTATCACCATAAGGGCTAGTAAGCAAACAATTCTCTCCACTTGTCCCCGTCTATTTTAAGCTCTACATTCACGCGGTAAAGCCCTTGTGAAAAGCTTTCCTCCACAACGCTAGCATTTTTAATCAGCCCATTTACCTGTGCGGTGATAGTTGAGCTTGTCAGCATAGCGTCCTTGACGGTATCCTTGCCATTTACCTTGACGCCAAAAAGCTTGCCTGCAAGCTGTCTGTAAGCATCGGCAAGGGCTGCGCGCTTAGCTAAGGCTAGGGCTTGGGCTGCTGAAACGGTGTTAAGCGGAGCTATGCCCTCGCCAACTGCGCCAAATATCATCTCGTTGTCCGAGTTGTCATAAGCCAGCATTTTTTCTTGCTGGATAATGTCTCTGACATCGTCTTTATCGACTTTTTGCACCACTAAATCTTGGTTTGCAAAGTCATCGACTGGCGCACCTGTGAGTGAGTCCCCACCCGTGCCAGCGCCACCACCACCTGCACCACCTAAGCCACCGCACGCTGTAACCATCAGTGCCGCGAGTAATGTTAAAAGCAAATTTTTCATTGTTCAACCTTAAAATGTAGTTTTAAATTCAAGTCATTCGAGTTCATTTTCACCTTCTTCATCGTTTAAATCCTCTTGTTTAGGGCATTTTGCAATGCTCACTACCTCGTCATTTTCGACATTGACGACAATCACGCCACTCGTGGCACGCCCAGCCTTGCGTATGCTTTGCATATCCACGCGTATCATCTTGCCGCTACTTGTAAGTGCCATCAAATCCATAGCCTCATCGACTATCACAACGCTGATTAAATCCTGCGTTTTGTCGGTGAGCTTCATACAAATGACACCCTTGCCGCCGCGCCTTGTCAAGCGATACTCGCCAGCATTTGTGCGTTTGCCTATGCCTTTGGCGCTGATACTCAGTATCTCTTGCTCGTTGTTTTCAATGAAAACCGCACCTACTACTTCGTCATTTTTCTCTTTAAACTTAATAGCTGTTACGCCTCTACTTACGCGTCCAATCTCTCTAACGCTGGCTAAATGGAACTTTATGCACATTCCTTTTTTTGTAACAACAAAGAGCATTTTACCATATTTTTCGTTATTTAGCTCATTATTTGGCGAATTTTCGTCATTTTCCGCTAAATTTTCGCTTTCATCGGCTGAATTTTCACTCATTTGCTCGTTTTGAGCTAAAATTTGAGCTTCGTTTTCATCTCTTTCTACAACTATGGCTGTTACAAGCTCGTCATTTTCGTCCAAATTTATAGCCTTAACGCCGACGGTTCTTATGTTTTGATACTCGCTTAAATTTGTGCGCTTGATGAGTCCGTTTTTGGTGAAAAAGCACAACGATTTACTCTTGTCAAAGTCGCTTGTTGGAATAATCGCCATTATCTTTTCATCAGCTTGTAGGTTGATTAAATTCACCACAGCCTTGCCCTTAGCGGTGCGGCTGCCCTCTGGGATTTTATAAACTTTGAGCCAATAAAGCTGCCCGCGGTCAGTTACAAACATAAGCGTGTCGTGGGTGTTTGCTGTGAAAAAGCTCTCTATAAAGTCATCTTCGTATGTCGTTATGGCTACCTTGCCCTTGCCGCCGCGCTTTTGCTTTTCATAAGTCTTGCTCGGCACGCGTTTTATATAGCCTCTGTGCGTTATGGTTACAACCATATTTTCATTTGGGATTAAGTCCTCTATGTCAATGTCTTCATAATCATCTTCGATTTGAGTAATGCGTGGAACATTGAATTTGCTTTTAATCTCTTTCAGCTCTTCGCGAATTAAATTTTCAAGCAATTCCTCGCTTTTAAGCAAGGCTTCAAGCCTTTGAATTTCAGCTAAAAGCTCTTTTAGCTCGTTTTCGATTTTTTCGCGTTCTAAACCTGTAAGCCGTCCTAATCTCATCTCTAAAATCGCATTTGCCTGAGCCTCGCTGAGCTTAAATTCACGCATTAAGCCCTCTTTTGCGATGACATTGTCAGCACTTGCCTTGATGAGCGCGATAACCGCGTCTATGTTATCTAAGGCGATTTTAAGCCCCTCCAAAATGTGCGCCCTTGCCCTAGCCTTTTGTAGCTCAAAGAGAGTGCGGCGAATGATGACGGTTTTGCGGTGATTTAAAAAGAGTGTTAAAAGCTCGATGAGAGAGAAAATTTTAGGCTCTTTGTTGTTAATGGCAAGCATTATCACGCCAAAGGTGCTTTCCATAGTGGTGGATTTAAAAAGGTTGTTAAGCACTATGTCGCTCATCGCGTCTCGTTTTAGCTCGATGACGACACGAATGCCCTCCATATCGCTTTCATCGCGCACTTCGCTAATGCCATCAATCTGCTTTTCTTTGACAAGCTCAGCGATTTGCTCGACAAGCCTTGCTTTGTTGGTTTGATAAGGTAGTTCATCGATGACGATAATGTCTTTGTTAGCTTTTTTTTCTATGTGGGTTTTTGCGCGAATTTTAATCCGCCCTCGCCCCGTGCGATAAGCTTCTATAATGCCCTTTTTGCCGTAAATGATACCGCCTGTTGGAAAGTCTGGTCCCTTGATAAAGCCCATAAGCTCGTCTAAACTTGCTTCTTTATTGTCAAGCAGATACAAAAGCCCATCAACAAGCTCGTTTAGGCTGTGTGGCGGTATGTTTGTCGCCATACCTACGGCGATACCGCTGCTTCCGTTTAAAAGCAAATTCGGCACGCGACTTGGCAGCACATCAGGCTCGCGCTCGCTGCCGTCATAGTTTGGGATAAAATCCACCGTTTCTTTTTCTATGTCGCGCAAAAGCTCGTGAGAAAGGCTACTCATCTTTGCTTCGGTGTAACGCATAGCCGCCGCGCCGTCTCCGTCTATGCTGCCAAAGTTGCCTTGCCCTGTAATGCTCGGCACGCGCATAGAAAAGTCTTGCGCCATACGCACAAGCGCGTCATACACGGCTATATCGCCGTGCGGGTGATAGCGCCCGATAACAGCGCCCACAATGCGGGCGGATTTTACGAAATTTGTGCGCGATTTAGACTCGTCATTTTGCATAGCGTATAAAATTCGTCTATGCACGGGCTTTAAGCCATCTCGCGCATCAGGCAAGGCACGCCCGATGATAACGCTCATCGAGTAATCTAAATAGCTTGTTTTAATGGAATTTTCTATATCCACGACTTCTATATCTTTGTCAAACATACTTTCCATAGAGTTCCTTATCAAATTCAAAATGTAATTTTACCATTTTAATCCTTTGCATCAGCTAAAACGAGTGCAAAAAGCACAGAAATTTTATTTTTTTCTAAAACGCCCCTTGCTTCGAGCAAAGACGAACCTGTTGTGATGATGTCATCAACCAAAATCACGGGAAATTCGGGCTTTTTCAAAAGCTTGTAATTTCTCTTGTGCCTTTGGCGAAAGGACACGCTTTTGCCCGAGTATTTCACGCTCGAACTTGCTTGCAAGGCATTATACAAAGGTTTTACAAACGCTGTTTTAAGATGACGGGCTAAAATCGCTGAATGCGAGTAAAGCGCATTTTGCACCCTATCATCAAGCGGAATGGCGTTTAAGACTGTTTGCGGGGCGAAAAAGTCCTTAAATTTAGCAAATGAAAGCCTTGCTAAGGCGTTAAAGACGAAATACCCATAAAATTTATGCTTCGCAAAGAGCAAATGCTTTATCTCGCTATATTTGTAAAAAGAATACACCTTAAAATCCCTATCTAACTGCCTTGCGCCCAAAGAAAACTCCCCAAGCTCCATTTCACAAAGCTCACAAAAGGTAAGCAGTGAAAAAGAGCCACAATTACAGCATCTCAAAGCGCTGAAATGATATTTGCCGTCTTATTTGCCAGCTGCCTTAAAAGCAAATAAGTGTAAAATGAAATCTCATTTGTGTTGCTAAATCCCATTATATCTTGCTTTGTGCGCACAACTATATCTTTGTCGTGGTTAATGTCCTTTAAAGTAAGCCTGCCTGAAACATTTGAGTGAAGCCCTGTGGCATCAAGGTTTGCCGAAAAAGTCAAAAAGTCTAAATCAAGCCGCAGCACATAAGGCGAGTTGTTTATGCCCTTTACCACTTGCATTCCGCGTGCTTGCAGTTCTTGCTTTAAAAAGTTAAAAAACACAGCGTTGAATTTTTCATTGATGATATAGCTTTTTCCCTTAGCATAAAAAATCTTTTGTTCCTCCGCTAAATCGCTAATGGCGTGTATATAAATCTTTTTCACGCCCACACTCTTGTCCAAAGTCCTTTTATCAGCACAGCAACGAATGCCCACATCGCTTATGTAAAGCAGCCCACGAATTTTAGCTTCAAAAGCCTTTGGGTCATCGCAAGGATAGCAAGCTTGTTTGTTTGCCGTGTCATTTACCTGCTTGATAGTGGTGTCGCTTTTGCTTCCGCACGCTACCAAAAAAAGCGCAAAAGCAATGAGAAAAATTTTGCGTATCATCGTTTGTCCTTGAATTTTTTGTCTAATTATAACCATAAATTTATAAGAGAAAGTTAAAAATACAATTTTTTCTCACACTTTTTTTTGTGATAAATTTTTTGTGTATTTTGGTAACAAATTCAGCCCAAAAAGAGTATAAATTCAAAGCAAAATTTAAATTTTCTCACTCTTGTTGCTATAATTTTACAAGTTCTTACAAAGGACAATTTCTTTCAAGGAGTTTCAATGTCAAATTCTACCAAAACTGCCATTGTGCTGGTGGATATTGTGCTGTTTATCGCCTTGCTTTATGTGCTACCTTTTGAAACAAAGGTAAATCAAGGCTTGGCTATACTTGTCTTTATCGCTGTTTTGTGGCTCACAGAAGCCTTGCATACGACCGTTACGGCGATTTTAATCCCCGTTTTAGCCGTAGCCACAGGGCTGATGAGCACCAAAACCGCTCTGCACGGCTTTTCAGACCCGACTATCTTTTTGTTTTTCGGTGGTTTCGCACTTGCTGCTGCTATGCACCATCAAGAGCTTGATAAAATCATCGCTCAACGCATTTTGCTTTTCGCAAAGGGCAATTTTAAGCTAGCGGTGCTTTATATCTTTTCCATAACCGCCTTTTTGTCGATGTGGATGAGCAACACTTCCACAGCGGCGATGATGCTGCCCCTTGCTATCGGTATGCTTTCACAAATCAGCTTTAAAGAAAGCCCTACTACTTACGCTTTCGTGCTACTTGGCATAGCATTTAGCGCGAGTATAGGGGGCATAGGCACACTTGTAGGCACTCCGCCTAACGCCATACTCGCCGCAAATTTACACATTACCTTCGCCGAGTGGCTTAAATACGGCATTCCTATCGTTATCATCTTTATGCCGCTGATGATAGCGGTGCTTTTCTTTGTCTTAAAGCCGAATTTAAGCTATAAAGTAAGCATTAACATAGACGATAAAATCGCAATGACCCGTCAAAAGTGGCTTACTTTGGGAATTTTCGCTTTCATCGCCTTGTGCTGGATATTTAGCGCGAAACTCAACCCGATTTTTTCTGAATTTTTAGGACTTGAAAAGAAAATGGCGTCCTTTGATAGCGTCATAGCCATATTTGCAGCCGTTTTGGTTTGTGTTTTTGGCGTGGTGAGCTGGAAAAAACTCCAAGACAATACCGACTGGGGAGTTTTAATGCTCTTTGGTGGTGGTATCACTTTAAGCGTGCTTTTAAAGGACTCAGGGGCGAGCAAGGTGATGGCTGATACTGTTATATCGCTGATTCAAGGCGGACATTTATTCTTAATCGGGCTTGTGGTAGCGTTTTTCATCGTTTTCTTAACTGAATTTACTTCCAACACCGCATCAGCCGCACTTTTAGTGCCACTTTTCATCTCCATAGCTGATTCTTTGGGTGCTCCGCCGCTTGGACTTGCGCTCATCATCGCCATAGGTGCGAGCTGCGCCTTTATGCTTCCTGTGGCAACCCCGCCAAACGCCATAGTTTTCGGCACAGGCTACATTAAGCAAAGCCAGATGATAAAGGTCGGCATTTGGCTCAACATTTTCTGCGCCATTATCATCGCCACTTTGGCGTATTTCTTTTGGCTTTAAAGCCTAAGCAAAGAGTGCGTTTTAGCACTCTTGCTTTAAATTTACGCCTTGCAAAAAGGCTTTTTGCTTCAATTTGCGCCCAAAATTTAAATTTAGCGATAAAAGCTAAATTTCGCCCAAAAAAGCCTAAATTTAAACACTTTTGCTATAATCTCGCAAAGGTTTGTGATGAAAAAAGAGTTTTTTAGCCAGCTTGAAAAGATTTTATATGAGACAGATGAAAGGCGCAAATTTGCTGAATTTAAGCACTTTTACGAGGATTTTAAGGCTTTTAAATTTGACTTTGATTTTGGGCAAAAAGCCCTACTTAAAAGCACTTTGCGCCCAAATTTACGCATTAAAGAAGCACTTAAAATACGAAGAGTGCGCACGCTTAGCTCAAACGAAGCCCTTGCTAAAATGCTGCATTCCATCGCTCACATAGAATTTTGCGCCATCAACCTTGCCTTAGACAGCACTTACCGCTTTCGTGGGCTTGAAAAGTGCTATTATGAGGACTGGCTTGAAGTAGCAGATGAGGAAATCAAGCATTTTAGCCTACTCAAACAAGCCTTAAACGAGCTAGGCTTTGAATATGGCGACTTTGAAGTGCATATCAACCTTGAAAACGCCTTGCAAGCGACAGCGCATTCTTTGAAATTAAGAATGGGCGTGGTTCATAGGGGTTTAGAGGCAAGAGGACTTGACGCAAACCCCTTTGTAGTAGCTAAATTAGACAGCACAAAGCACGCCATAAAGCCTTTTTTACGCGAAATTCTAGCTATTATTTTGAATGATGAAATCACCCATGTGCAAAAAGGCGATAAATGGTGGCGTTTTGCCAAAGACGAAAAGGACGATTTCATCGCACTTTGCAAGGATTACGAGCAGTTTAGCCTCGCAGGAAAGATTCTTAACAAAATCGCTCGCTTGCAAGCTGGCTTTGAGGAAAACGAACTTGCAAGCCTTGAAGCCTTTTATCAACGACAAAAGCCTTGAATTTTCGCTATCAAAAGCTCTTAATGCCTTATAAAGCGAAAAATTCTTGCTTTCTTGTCAAAAATCAAAAGACATTTTGCAAAAAGTTCAGCAAATTTGTCGCCAAAAAGGCAAACGCCTTGCAAAGTCAAAGTTCAAGCCTCACATACACCCTTTGTGGCGCAGGATAGCCCTCGCAAGTAAGCCTCTCATCGTCCTTGTCTAAAAAATCACTCAAAGAAAAGCCCTCACTCCACGCCGTTTTTCTTTGCTCAAAGCTATCAGTTGCCCTTGTAGCAAGCACTTTAAAGCCCTTAAAGCCCGCCCGTTCGCACCAATTTCGTAGCGCAGGAATGCTTGGCACAAAGTGAATGTTTGCGATTTTGGAGTAGGTTTGGCGTGGCACAAGGGCTATTTCTCGCTCATCAGCGATATAAAGCGTGTCTAAAAACACCACTCCGCCTTTGTTTAAACTTGCTTTTAGCTCTTTAAGCATTTTCAGTGGGTCGCTGCGGTGATAAATCACGCCCAAACAAAAAATAATGTCAAATTTATGCTCATAGCTTGGCAGGCTCTCAACGCCCAAAAGTTCATACTTTACACTTGTTTTAGCAAGGGCGTTGATAAGGCGAAACTGCAAAAAAGTCCGCACGCTTGGGTCAAAGCCAACAAGCTTTTTCGGGGCAAATTCAAGCATTTTAAACAGATAATACCCGTTATTACAGCCCACATCAGCTACAACTTTGCCGCAAAGCTCGTTTAAATGGGGCTTTAAAAGGTTAAATTTCACAAAACTTTGCCACTCGCTATCGATAAAAAGCTCATTTATGCGAAAGGGTCCCTTGCGCCAAGGCTTTAAATTTAGGGCGATTTGATAAATTTCATCATCAAATTCACGCTCACAAGCTATCTCAACGCTATCATTTAGGCTCAAATAGCCCTTTTTTACACGATTTTGGAGGCTTTCAATGCGCCCAAGCACGCTTTTTTCGCTCTCATTCATCATTTTTGCTTTCATTTTACTCATTTTGCTTTGTAAATTTATGTAAAAATTCTACTTTTTTAAAGCAAATTTTGGGTTAAAGGCTTAACTTTTTAGCAAAAAGGACGATTTTAGTGTAATTTAGGCGTTTTGTAAGATTTGTGAATTTACTCAAAGGCAAGCAAAATGCCACAAAACAAGGATAGCAATGGACAAACTCTCATCAGGCGTAAGTTTAGCTGGGCTTTACAGCACTTTATTAGACTCAAAGCGAGCAAATATCGCTGCCAAAGACAAAGTCGCCTTGCTTGAAGAGAGTCAAAAACCCATTCAAAGTGCCATAAAAACGACTCCAAACGACAATTACTCCGCTTCATATATAGGCGATTTCGTCAAAGTTGCCTTTGAAGATGAGCGCAGCAAACAGCTTGTGAGCGTGAATTTAAGCAGCCGCAATTTACTCAGGCTCATCTCACATTTTGGTGGCGAAAACAACTTTTTCGTGCGAAATGACGGCGTGGTAAGGCTTAACGGCGATGCGCAAAACTTTGTCTCAGGCTGGTTCGACAAGGTAGCTTATGAGATGAATTTGCTCGGTGCAGATACTGATAAAAACGGGCTTATCTCTGGCGATGAGCTGGCAAACACCTTTTTTTACGAAAACCCTTATGTGTATGGCAATACCAAAAAAGATGTCAGCATTTACACGCTTACGGGTGGTGCTAAAATCGCTTATGATGAAAGCGATTTGCGTGGCGTGCAAATCGAGCGGGTGATTGATGGTTCGTTAAATGCTCTGCTTGATGAGGACAAAAATATGGACGGCAAAATCACCTTTGTAGAGCATTTTGGCAGCAAGATGATGGCGCTTGGTAGCGTAGAAATGGAACTTAACGGCAGTTGCTCAGATGCAGGCGGCTGTAATCCCTTTGAACTTATGCTTGAAGAGCTTAAAAAATTGTTTGAAGAGTTGCAGCAAAAGTTGCAAAAGGACTTAAAAAGTGCGGACAAACTCAAAGAAAAAGCCGCTACACAGGGCTTGCAAGCCTTAAATAGTATGGAGTTAGAGCTTTTAAAGAGTCAAAATCCGCTGGATTATGAAAGGCTTAAAAACGGGCAAAATGCGGCTTTATCGGGGCAAAATGGCGCAAAAAATTTTGATGAAAAAATAAACAAAATGAGCGGCGAAAGTGCTAAATTTCAAAGTGAAAATGCTGAATTTAAAGGCGAGAACGCTACAAACCAAAGCACTCAATTTACGAGCCGAAACGAGCCTTTGACAAAGGATTTACGCCAAATCAACGAGCTTTTAAGCGTGCTAAATGAAACGACAAACAAAAGCCTTTTGTCAAGCCAAAGCCAAAACAAGCTCAAAGCCCTTGAAAGTTTGCATTTACTAGCTAGCTCATTAAGCGAGGATTTACGCGCGCAAATTCAAGCAAAAAGCGTTAAAATCGTGGATTTTAGGGCTTGAAATTTGCTAAATTTTTGATACAATGGCATTTTGACATAGAAAGAGCGAGTTTGCAAGGTTTAAACTCACGCTTTGAATTTAACGCTTTACGCAAGAGTTGGTTCAATCAGCCCTTTAAATTCAGTGCCATTTGTTGCAAATTCCTCACAAAATTCTTACAAAAAATTTAAAAAATTCAAAGAATTTTTAAGAAATTCGTTGAATTTTCCGCAATTTTCCACAAAATTTTCAAACACTTTTTACAAATTCTCGTAAAATGCTCAAACACTTTTTACAAAAACTCGCAAAGTTCTCAAACAACTCTCGCAAAATGAGAGCAAATTTCCCGCAAAAGTTCGCTCACCAAAAAAAGCTCACTCAAAAAACTTGCTCTGCTTGCTCACCCAAAAAGCTCACTCAATCAAAAAAAGTTCGCCTAAAAGCTCACTCAAAAGCCTACTGCAAAAGCTGCATTACATACTGCTGGCTGGTGTTTGCCTGCGCCATCGCGTAAGAGCCACTTTGGGCTAAAATGTTGTATTTTGAGAAATTCGCGCTTTCCTCAGCAAAATCCACATCTCTTATGATACTTTCGGCGGATTTGACATTGACTTGGGTTACGGTTATGTTGTTGAGCGTGCTTTGGATTTGCTGCTGGGCTGAGCCTATGTCTGCCCTTGTTTGGTCTAAATTTAAAATCGCCGTTTCGCTCACATCCATTACCGCCATCGCGCCTTTGAGTGTGGTTACGCCTGAGGTTCTGTCGATGATGAAAAGTGCGGTTGAGCCTGTTTTCATCGGGGCAAATTGTGATTTACCAGAGCCAGCACTAAACCCAGAGCCAGCTTGGACATCATAAGCTTTTGACCACCCGTTTCGGCTAATAAACACAAATTTATCCGCTAAATGCACGGAGTATCCGTGTGTTGTGCCTATGCTGTATCCACTACCAGGTGAAAAGCCACTTCCATTACTATCCATCCAAGTGCTTAGACTTGAAAAACCTGTGATAATATATTTACTTCCACCGGGGTAGGCAAAAAAGCCCAAAGCATCGGCGTTGTTGCCCTCTATCCTGCCTTTGGTATCTCTTAATGATAAGGATTGTTGAGAAACAAAGGCTGGGCTTATAAAGCCAAAATTGCCTGTGCCTGAAATGGGGACATCTTGTCCGTTGTTTCGCACTAAATGCAAGCGTCCAAAATTTGTTCTTTGTTTAGCCACTATGCCAGAGCCTACACCTGGGTCGCCCCCGATAACTATGCCGCGCCCATCGGCTGAATTTAAGATGAGTTTGCCATTAGCATCCCTTGCAGCCTCCACGCCTGTGGTGTCTTTGACGGCGTTTATGGCTTGGACTAATTGTCCGTTTTTGTCCGCATCTTGATACTCAATCTGCCCGATAATCACGCCATTTATCGAAAAATCTCTGCTTGTCGTGCCTCGTTTTATCTCATACACTCCATAAGTTTGCACGGTGTGAGTGGCGCGCACGCCTGTGCGGTCGCTTACGCGGTTGATTTCTTCTGTCAAAGCGCCCAAGCCTGTGCCTACGCTGTAAGATATGGTAACTTCGGCAAATTTAAAATCCTCCACGCCGTTGTAGTTTTTGATGACCATATTTACAAGACCAGAGGCGGTAACATTTGCGCCCGTTTCAAAGCGCGTAACGCCGATTTTAGAACTCATCGTAGGTCCTATGCTCGTTTTTACCGTGGTGTTGGAGCGGTCGCCGATTTGATACTCTTGGTTGATATAGCCGCCACTTAAAAGCTGCTTGCCGTTAAAGCTCGTGGAGTTGGCTATGTTGTCAAGCTCTTCCATAAGGCGGTTTATGTCTGCTTGGAGCATATTTCGCGTTTTGGTGCTTTGCCCATCTTGTGCCGCGCTGATAGCCTTTTGCTTGATACTATCAAGGATATTGACTTGCTCTTCGATAGCCTTGTCCGCGACAGTTAAAACGCTCATCGCTTCGTTGCCGTTGTCTATGGCTTGTTTGAGTGAAGAAGCTTGTGTCCTTAGCTGGTCGGCTATGGCAAGCCCTGAGGCGTTGTCTTTTGCCCAATTTATCCGCAAGCCCGATGAGAGCCTTTCTAGCGAGGTGTCAAGTGCTGCGGAGTTGTTGTAGAGGTTGTTGTGCGCACGCAATGCGCCGATATTTGTATTTATCCTTAAACCCATAGTGGTTCCTTTTCAAAAGTATTGCTTAAAAGCCTTTAAGCAAAATGCGTTCCAAAAATTTTTTTATATGCTAAATTTTAGTGTTTTTTAGATATAATGGCGTGTAAATTTAAGGTGTGGAGCGTGTAATGGCGGCTGAGGACCAAGAAAAAACCGAAGAACCCACGAGTAAAAAGATAGAAGATGCCCGCAAGGACGGCAATGTCCCCAAATCCCAAGACGCTGCGGCTGTGGTAACGCTCATCGTTGCCTTTATCGTGGTGCTTTTTGCCATAGGCTTTGTGAGTGAGCGCATAAGCAATCTTTATCGCTACTATCAAAACTTCATCGGCGTGGAGCTTGACTTAAAAATGCTGCACGCCATAGCCATAAAAACGATGATTGAGCTAGTTATAATGCTTTTGCCCATCGTTGTAAGCATTATGATAGCGGGCGTTTTGGGAAATTTAATGCAGTTTGGCTTTATCTTTACCACTAAGCCCATCACGCCAGACATAAACAAAATCAACCCCATCAAAGGGCTAGCGAACCTTTTTTCGCTCAAAAAACTTGTCGAAGCCTTTAAAATAATCCTTAAAGTAAGCATAGTCTTTGGCATAGCGCTTTTTTTCTTGCTCGGCTTTATGAAAGAGTTGCCAAGAGTTGAGCTTTTCGGCATAGGCGACCAGCTTGCGTGGTTTAAAGAAAAGGCTATTATTTTAGCGGCTGTGGTTATCATCGCCTTTATTTTCATCGGTATCATCGACATTTTCATCGTGCGTTTTCAATACTTTAAATCCTTGCGAATGAGCAAACAAGAAGTGCGCGATGAGTGGAAACAAATGGAAGGCGACCCGCAGGTAAAGGCTCGCATTCGCCGCTTGCAGCAAGAAGCCGCACGCCGCAGAATGGTCCAAGATGTCGCCGCCGCTGATGTCGTCATCACCAACCCCACGCATTATGCTGTGGCTTTGCGTTATGACAACACCAAAGAAGCCGCTCCAAAGGTGCTGGCAAAGGGCGTGGATTTTTTAGCCTTGCGTATCAAGGAAGTGGCACTTGAACACCAAGTAGCCATTGTCGAAAACCCAAGCCTTGCACGCGAACTTTACGCTAAATGCGATGTGGGGCAGCTTATCCCAAGAGAGCTTTTTATGGCTGTGGCTGAGGTGCTAAGCTTCGTTTATACCTCAAACCGCAAAAAATTCGCAAGCCGCTTGAAAGAGTAGCCGTAACGCTATTTGGAAAGAGTTTTTATCACGCTGCTTGAAAGAGCTGTCGTTACGCTGTTTGGAAAAGTAGTTGTCGTGCTGCTTGAAAAAGTAGTCATTACGCCATTTCAAAGAGTTGTCATCGTGCCGTTTTTGTGAAAAATAGCTCGCAATGACGGCAGAATTTGTCATTTTGAGTGAGTGAAACGAGCGAAAAATCCACAAAATTTAAGATACGCTTTTTAGATTTATGGATACTTCGCTTTCTTGCGAAAGCTCAGTATGACAAGAAATGTTCGCCATTGCGAGCAAGATAAAGTCAAAGTGTGGCAACATAAGGTAAAATTTTGTTTGATTACGCCTTATTCGCCTTGCGTGTTGCCAAATTCTTGCTCTATGCTTTCAAGGACTGATTGCTGTGCCTTTTCATCGGCAAGTTCTACCTTGTAGTAAATCTCAGCCCTGTTGTTTTTAAGCGAGCTGGCGTCATTGTTTTCAAGCGGAGAATTCAGCCCAAAGCTCTTTATGCTGACATTTTTCACGCCCACGCCGCCGTTTAAGAAGTATTCGGCGACATTTTTAGCGCGTTCATAGCCCAAATTAAAGCTATTTACGGCTGTGTCGCTGTTATCTGTGTAGCCTCTGATTTCTATTTGCACGCTTTGTGGTAGCGTCAAGGAAAATTCTACCATATATTTTAAGAAATCCTGCATATCCTTTGAGATGATTTGTGCGCTGCCTCGTTCAAATTCCACGCGGGCGGGCAGTTTGAGGGCGATTTGGTTTTCGCTTTGATCAAGTGCTTGACGGAGTTGTTGTATCAGCTCTTCTTGTGAGGCTGTGAGGGCTTTGAGCGCGCCTATTTCATCTTGGCGTCTTTGCGATGCGCCTCTGTGCTGTCTTTGGTTAGGGTTTTCTTGCTCGACAGTTTGGCTTGGAGTGAAGTCAAAAATTTTGATGAATTCGGTTTTTAGAGCCTCCGCCTTTGCTGGGTTGCTCTCACTTATCGCCCAAAGTGCGATAAAAAGGGCAAGCAAAAGCGACAAAAAGTCCGCATAAGGCACAGCCCATCTTTCGCCAGCTGGACATTCAGGACACTTGTGTTTTGCCAAATTCTATCCTTTCAAATCATTTTTCAAATTGTGAAATTCTAAGCTCGTTCGCGCCTAAGAAATTAAAGAGTTTTTGCTCCAAATCGCGTGGGTTCATACCCTCAGCTATGCTTTTAACGCCTTCCATTATCACGCGTTGTTCTTTGATGAAGTCCATTGCGTTAGCTTTGAGCTTTGCTCCAAAGGGTCCAAAAAGTGCATAAGAACCAAAAATCCCCGTAACCGTCGCGGTAAATGCGCCTGAAATACCCATCGCCATCGCTCTTGGGTCATCAAGCAGTTGCAACGCAAGCATAAGTCCCATAACCGCGCCCACAAGCCCAAAGGTAGGGCAAGTCTCCCCAAAGCGTATCCAATACTCAGCCGCTTCTTTATAATACTCTTCGCGTTCTTCGATTTGAATTTCCATAGTATCTCTTATCTCGTCCCAGTTTTTGCCATCGACAAGCATCATCACTGAGTTACGCAAAAACTCGTTTTCTATCTCAACCGTCTTTCCTTCAAGTGCTAAAAGCCCGTCTCGCCTAGCGATGACGGAAAATTCAATGATTTGAGCAATGCGCTCTGGCAAATTTGTCTTTGCGCCCGTAAAGGCGATTTTAAGTTCTTTATAAGCAGCTTTGACGGCTTTTTTGTGGCAGGCTGTCATCGCGCTGAATGCAGCTGTGGGGATAACGATAAGCACGGAACTTATATGGATAACATGCAAGGGGTTTCCGCCCTCCAAAATGTCGCCGATAGAAATACTCGCCGTTGCTAAGATGATACCAAGTATCGTGGTTAAGTCCATTTTTTTCCTTTATTTTAACTCGCCCCAATTTTTCGCTACTGCTGAGCTAGTTTTTAAATTTACCTTTAATTTTACTACATTTTGCATAATGTCCTGCGTAATTGTAGCAAATTTTTCAAGTTTTTCATCTTTTATTTCAAAAATTAACTCATCGTGGATTTGCAAGATGAGTTTTTGCCCCTCATCTAAATGTGGGTAAATTTCAAGCATAGCAAGCTTTATAATGTCAGCTGCTGAGCCTTGCAAAATGCTATTTACGCTTTCTCTTTCATAGCTTGCCTTTATCATCGGGCTTGCGGTGTTAAAGTCAAAGTATCGCTTTCGCCCCAAAAGCGTGCTGATAAAGCCATTTTGCCTTGCTTCTTCTTTAACACGCTCAAAATAATCCTTAATGCTCGTAAAATTCGCAAAATACCGCTCTATGTAGCTTTTGGCTAAATTTGCTTCTATTTTTAAATTTTGGCTTAAAGTTTTATAGCCCATTCCATAAATAAGCCCGAAATTTATGCTTTTGGCTATGCTGCGCGTTTCATAGTTGCTTTCTCCAAATATCATCACAGCCGTGCGCGCGTGAATGTCCTCATCATCAGCAAAGGCTTGCAGCAGCTTTTTATCTTCGCTAAAATGAGCAAGCATTCTCAGCTCAATCTGCGAGTAATCAAGGCTTAAAAAGCTATGTCCTTGGCGGGCTGTAAAGCAGGATTTGTAGGCTTTGGCGTATTGTCCGTGAGCTGGGATATTTTGCAAATTTGGGTCTTTGCTGGCTAATCTGCCCGTTGCCGTGCCTGTTTGCATAAAATTTGAGTAAATGCGTGAATTTTCATCATTTTGGGCAAGCCTTAAAAGCGGTTCGCAGTAGGTAGAATAAAGCTTTGCAAGCTCTCTATAATCAAGCAGCTTTTGCGCCACAGGGTGCTTATCTACAAGTTCTTTTAACACCTTTTCATCGGTAGAAAACACGCCGCTTTTGCCCTTTTTGCCACTTGGCAAACCAAGTTTTACAAACAGCACATCGCCTACTTGTTTGGGTGAATTTAGGTTGAATTTCTCAGCTGTAAGGGCGTAAATTTCATCACTCAAAGCCTTTATATCCTTTGAAAACTCTTGCATAAGTGCGCTTAAACGCTGAGTATCTAAACAAATGCCCCCATTTTCCATACTCATAATCACCTTTATAAAAGGAAATTCAAGCGTTTTGGCAAGTTTAAGCAAATTCGGCTCTAAATTTTTAAGAAAATACAAATAAAATCTCAAAGTTATATAAGCGTCCTCAGCGGCGTATTTAGCAGCACTTTCAAGGGCTAGTGCGGCGAAATTTGCCCCCTTTGGCACGACTTGCTCGAATTTTATGGTTTCATACTCAAAAAGCCTTTTGGCTAAATCGTCCATATTTACGCGCTTGCTCGGCTCATAAAGCCACGCTAAAATCATCGTGTCAGCGTAGTTTGCGGGCGCTTTTAAGTCAAAGTTGTTTTCGATGATTTTAAAATCAAATTTAAGATTATGCCCCACAACAAAACCATCATAAATCATCTTTATAGCGCGTTTTGCGCTCTCTTTTGAAAGCTGCTGTGGCGCGCCAAGATAGCTGTGCGCCAAAGGCACATAGTAGGCTTCTTGCTCGTTTAATGCAAAGCTAAATCCTACTATCTTGGCATCTTTTTCAAGTCCTGTCGTTTCTGTGTCAAAGGCGATGATTTTGCTCTCATCAAGTCCTTTTAAAATCTCAAAAAGCTCGTTTTCATCGGTGATAAGCGTGGCTTTAAAGCCTAAATTTTTATCCATATTTTGCGGGGCGGATTTGAGTTTTTTAAGCAACAAATTCAGCTCATACTCTTGCAAAATGTCAAGCACTTCAAGTAAAGGCTCGGCTTTATCGTAGTTTGCTTGCGTGAAAAGAAAGGAAATGTCTAATTCATCGTAAAGTGAAGTGAGTTTTTTACTCAAAAAGGCGTTATCTTTGCCCTCGATGAGTAAATTTTTCGTGCGTTCGTTGCGAACAAGGGGCAAATTCTCATAAATGCCCTCCAAAGAGCCGAATTCATCAAGCAGAGTTTTAGCTCCCTTTGCGCCTATGCCCTTTACACCGGGTATATTGTCAGCCGTGTCTCCGCAAAGTGCTAGAAAATCTTTGATTTGAGTGGGCTTAACGCCGTATTTTTCCAAGCAACCAGCCTCGTTGTAGTCGTTTTTTGAAATAGGGCTGTAAATACTTACCTTGCCGTCTTTTATGAGCTGATACAAGTCCTTATCCTGCGTGATGATACGCACGAAAATGTCCTTGTCCTCGCAAAATTTCACCACAGAAGCGATGATATCATCGGCTTCATAGCCCTCTTGTGAGTAGGCGCAAAAGCCCATTTTTTTAATCATCTCAATGCAAACAGGAATTTGCTCCAAAAGCTCATCAGGCGCGGCTTGGCGGTTGGCTTTATAGCTCGTATCTATCTCACTGCGAAAGGTTTTGCCCTTGCTATCAAGCGCAAAGATGAGATAATCACTGCTAAACTCGTTTTTTAGGCTGTAAATAAAGTTCGCAAAGCCAGCAACCATACCGCTAGGCTTGCCAGTACTTGTCGTAAAGCCCTTTAAAGCGTAAAAAAGCCTAAAAAAAAAGCCAAAAGTATCGATGATAGTTAGGGTTTTCATAGTGTCCTTTGCTAAAAATTCAAAGCATTATAACAAATCTGCGTAAAGATTGAAATTTTTTGGAATGTTTTTTGCTTTTTTAAGATAAAATTTAAAAAAAGGGGCTGCGATGATAAACACAAGGCTTGATTTAAGCGCAAATGCAGGACAAAAAACTAATCTTTACGACACGCCCTTGCGACAACTTTTTGAAGAGGCGCAAGAAATCGCGCAAAAACGGCACAAAAGACACAAAGTCGAGCTTCAAGGGCGCAAAGAGCAAGATGATGGGCTTGTGGTGCGGCAAGAAAAGACGCTTGATTTGCTACAAGAAAAAGTCAAAGAAAGCCTAAGGCAAAAAATCATTCAAAGCACGCAGGCGCAAATTCTAGCCCAAAACACAAAGACACAAAGCTCTGTTTTAGACGAAAGCGCCCAAAGCCCAAAGGCTCAAATTTTAAACACACAAAATGAAGCCCAAAATTCAGCTCAAAGCGCACAGGCTCAAAACCACGCTCAAAGCGCACAAAAAGCCACAAGCGATGATTTGCTAAAAAATTTACTCGCTAGTCTTTGAAAGGGCTTAAAATCTTATAAATTTAAGTTTAAAATAAATTTTTTTCGTTACAATAAACAAAATTCCTAAATTTCACGCAAAAAGGACGCGAAATGAAACTCAAACTCGACTATACCAGCTTTATAAACAAGGCAAAAAGCCTTTGCAAGGGGCGCGTTTATACAAGCTATCTTATGCGTTACGCACTTGGCACAGATGCGAGTTGTTACAGCTACACGCCACGAGTTGCCATTCGCGCAAATGATGAAAGCGAAGTCATAGCCTTGCTAAAACTTGCTAAAACTTGCCAAACGCCCGTTACTTTTCGCGCCGCAGGGACGAGTTTGAGTGGGCAAAGCAGCAGCGATAGCGTTTTAATCATCGCAAATGATGGCTTTAAGGGCATTAAGCTAGAGCAATTTGGCGAAGTGATAGAGTGTGAATGCGGCGTGATAGGCTGTGAGGCAAATGCAGCCTTAGCGAAATTTGGCAAAAAGATAGGACCAGACCCAGCGACTATAAATTCAGCTCTCATCGGGGGAATTTTCAACAACAATTCTAGCGGAATGTGCTGCGGCGTGGAGCAAAACAGCTACAACACCATTCACTCCGTGCGGGCGGTGCTGCTTGATGGCACTATCATCGACACAGCCGACAACGAAAGCGTAAAAGCCTTTGAAAACTCTCACCCACAAATGTGTAAAGAGCTTAAAGCCCTGCACGCGCAAATTCAAAACGACAGCGAGTTAAAGGCTTTAATCGCTAAAAAATACAAAATCAAAAACACCACAGGCTACTCCATAAACGCACTAGCGGACTTTGGCGAGATAAAAGACATTTTAAATCACCTTTTCATAGGCAGTGAAGGCACTTTGGCTTTTGTGAGCAAGGTGCGTTACAAGGCGGTTAAAGACGCCAAATTTAAGGCTTGTGGCTTGCTCTTTTTTGAGGATTTAAACGAGGCGAGCAAAGCCATAGTCGCCCTTTCAAAGCTAGGACGGCAAAAGGTTGTGAGTGCTGAGATGATGGACTATGCTTGTTTGATGGCGGTAAAGGACATTGAGGGCGTGCCAAGCGTGGTGAGCGCGTGCAAAGAGGGGTATTCTTGCATTTTGTTTCAAAGTGAAAGCGATGATGAGGACGAGTTAAATTCGAATTTAGCGCAAATCAAGGCGAGTTTAAAGCCGCTTAAAATGGCGTTTGAGCCACTTTATTCGAGCAAGGCAAGCGAGTATGATGCGTGGTGGAAAATCCGCAAAGGCTTGCTGCCCTTTACTGCGGGCAACCGCCCAAAAGGCACAACTGTTATCACAGAAGATGTGTGCTTTGAGATAGACAAATTCACAGATGGCGTTAGCTTTTTGCAAGAGCTTTTTAAAAAATACGGCTTTGAGGGGGTGATTTTTGGACACGCACTTGCGGGAAATTTGCACTTTATCATCACGCCAGATTTGCAAGATAAAACGCAGTTTGCAAATTTCGCCGCTTTGGTCGAGGAAATGAGCCAAAAAGTAGCTCTAATGGGCGGCAGCGCAAAGGCAGAACACGGCACAGGGCGAATGGTCGCGCCCTTTGTCGAGCTTGAATGGGGCAAAAAGGCATATCAAATCAACCTTAAAATCAAAGAAATTTTCGACCCGCAAGGCTTGTTAAACCCTGATGTCATCATCACTAAGGACAAGGACATTTACAAGAAAAATCTCAAAAGCGCGCCTAAAAATTTGCTCAGTTTGCCCGAAAATGACGAGATGATAAACACCTGTATGGAGTGTGGATTTTGCGAGAAATTTTGCCCTTCAAAAGACTTAACGCTCACGCCAAGACAAAGAATAGCCGTTTTGCGAGAAGTAACAAGACTGCTTGAAAACGGCGAAACAAGCAAGGCAAATGAGCTTTTAAAAGAGTATGAGTATGCAGGAGATGAAACCTGTGCTGGGTGTTCGGGCTGTTTTAGGCTCTGTCCTTTGGGCATAGACACGGCAAAGGTAGCGAGCGAGCTTCGCCAAAAAATAAGCGCAAATTCACAAAAAATGGCGCAAAAAATTTATGATAATTTTGAAAAAACTTTAAGCCTTGCCAAAAGCTCACTTAAATTTTACGCCTTTTCAAGCGCGCTTTTGGGCGAAAAAAATGTCAGCAAAATCACTTCGTTTTTGCACGGCTTAAATTCAAATTTGCCTTTCACACCGCCCTTTATGCCAAGCGCAAATGGCTATAAGCTCACAAACAAGGGCGAGGATTTGGAGGAAAAAGTGGTGTATTTTACCGCTTGTATGAACCGCGTTTTTGCTCCGTCAAAAAAGCAAGATGACAAAAGAGCCGTGCAAGAAGCGTTTGAAAGCATTTGCGCTAAGGCTAGTGTGGGCGTGATTTACCCAGAAAAAATCTCTAAAATGTGCTGTGGCAAAATGTTTGAGGATTATGAGAGCATAAGGGCGCAAAATTTAGCCTTTTTGGAAAATGAGCTAAATTCTGCGACAAAGGGCGGTAAATACGCCGTTGTGATAGAGCATTCAAGCTGTTTTTACTCGCTTTTAAAGGACTTTAAAGATAAATTTAAAATCCTTGACATTAGCGAATTTTTGCTTTCAATCGCCGATAAACTCGCGTGGCAAAAGAGCGAAAAAACCCTGCTTGTGCATAAACTTTGCTTGCTGAAAAAGATAGGCAAAGACGGCGCACTTTATGAGCTTGCAAGGCTTTGTAGCGATGAAGTAAGGCTGATACAAAGCTTTGAGTGCTGTGGCTTTGCTGGTAAAAAGGGCTTTTTCACGCCCGAGCTTAATCAAAGCAGCACGAAAAATCTCAACGCTGAAACAAATGAAAACTTCATCGGCGTAAGCACGAGCAGCACTTGCGAAATAGGGCTTAACGCTTATGGTAACACCAAATTTCAAAACATAATTTACCTTGTGGATAGCCTTACAAGCAAAAAATAAATTTGCGAAAATAAGGCGTAAAATTTGGTTAAAATGTGCTATAATAACGCGAAATTTGGAAGATGAGTGCTCTGGTGAGTGCCACTGACTTCAAATCAGATGAAAGCATAGCTGGCTATGCTTTGGGGAGTTCGATTCTCTCATCTTCTCGCCACACTTTGCTTAAATTTGTGGATTAGCCCCTTTGCAAGAATTTACGATTTTAAGCTGAATTTATGGGCTTTGTTTTATGCTTTGGCTTTATCAAGCACTAAAATAAGTCCGCCAAAAATGATACCCAAAATGCCCGCAAACACCATAGCACTAGGAAAAGCGTCCCCTAAAAACAGCCCCAAAATCAGCGAAAAGATGACATCAAGGTAGCTTACCCCTGCCACAACGCCTGCTTTTTTAGCTATGCCGTAGCTTTTTGTAAGATGGATTTGATACACCGCGCCCAAAATGCCCATCACAGCGATGATAGCCCAAGCCTTTAAATCTGGCATCTTAAACTCACAAAGCAAGAAATCAAGCCCCTTTGGAGCGTAAAATTCGCCCACTATCATCGAGCAAAGCGGC
>OARB01000035.1_pt1 | contig 31389 bp, 26 predicted proteins | sample 1475561 | NCBI WGS metagenome assembly OARB01 (sample SAMEA3360673, study PRJEB22359) | human gut metagenome | biome: ENVO:urban biome; feature: ENVO:human-associated habitat; material: ENVO:feces | place: Bangladesh | collected 2011
TTAAAAATTCACAAGATGAGTGCTTGGATAAAGCAAAAAACACGCTTTTGCTTTACGAAGTGCGCGCAAGCCTTTATGATTTGGGGCTTGACTTGGAGTATGACAAGCAAGTGGGCGCAAATGTCATCATCGCAAGCGCACAAGATAGGGGCGCATTGTGTAAATTTTTGGGGCAAAATGGCTTTAAGGCTTTGCAGGTAAGCGAAGTTTTGGGCGTGTATGGAGCTGTTGGAGAACTCGGCGTTATCACTCAAGAAAAGGGCGCAGAGCTTGATATAGCGTGCGATTTTTTCTTTTATGATGAGTTTAAAACAAGTTTTGACAAGCAAAGTGGGTGTTATGACTTGCGAAAATTCAGCGATGAGCGGGCTTTGCTTGAATTTTTACAAGTTAAAAGCCCCATTTATCGCTATAAAAATTATATAAACTACGACAGCAGCATTTGTCAGTATGATAAAAGGCGCGAAGAGTGTTGCGGCAAGTGTGCTGAGCTTTGTCCTAGCGTGGCTATACTTAAAGATGATGAAAAAAGACAGCTGGTCTTTTCGCAGGTTGATTGTGTGGGCTGTGGGGACTGCGTGAGCGTGTGTCCTAGTGGAAGTTTAGAATTTACGCCCTTGCCGAGTGCGAGTTTTTGGGCTTTGCTGGACTTTTACAAGGGCAAAAAAATCCTGCTTGTCGATGAAAAATTCGCTCTTGAAAGCCTTGAAATCAGCCTTGATAAAAATGTTTTGCCCTTAGTGCTTAACAGCGCTCAACTTAACGAAACCACGCTTTTAGCACTGCTGCAAGCAAGCGGGGCAAATATAACTCTCTGTGCGACAAGGCTTTCAAAGGGAAATGATGACGCCATAGCCCTTTTAAACGCTATTTTTGAAAAAAAATTCAGCAAAAAGGCGATTTTCGTGGCAAATGAAGCAAAAAATTTGCAAACTGCGCTTGAAAAATGTGAATTTATCGATGATTTGCGCTTTGATTTGCCCCAAAGTCCTATGCTTAAAAGGGAGCATTTTGCTAAAAGGCTCGCTCATATCGTGGGTGATGATGATTTGGGCGTGGTGAAAAGTGGCGAATGGGTGCGTTACGGGCAAATCAAAGTCGATGAGTCCCGCTGCACGCTGTGTTTAGCTTGCGTGGGTGCTTGTAATGTAGGTGCGCTCGTGGCTGATAGCAAGGATAATTCTTTAAAATTCAATGCCAGCCTTTGCACGACTTGCGCTTACTGCGTGAAAAGCTGCGCTGAGCCTGATACTATCGCGCTTGAACGAAGTGGGATTGAGCTAAATGCCGCTTACTTTGGCTTTCGCACGCTTGCTAGTGATGAGCTGTTTGCCTGCGTGGAGTGCGGCAAGGAATTTGCCACAAAAAAGGCGGTTGAAAGGGTGGCAAGCCTGATGAAAGGCAAATTTGCGGGCGATGAAAAAAGGCTCAAAACGCTTTACTGCTGCGCTGAATGCAAGGCAAAGTTGATGATATTTGGCTAAATTTAGGCGTGTGCAGCGTGGGCGTTTGACGCTTTAAATTTTGGTTTAAAAAAATGCTGTATGATAGCGAAAATTCACACAAAGGACAAAAATGAAAAGTTTTAAAAAACTCGCGCAAACTGCGCTTTTAGCGGGGATTTTAGCAAGTGCTGCTTTGGGGCTTGACAAGTTTCAAAGCCTTGATAAGCCCTTTGAAAACGAGCAAAACACCATCATCGAAACCTTTTCGTTTTGGTGCGGGGGCTGTTATCATCACCACGAGCTAGGCACTTTGGCGAAAATCAAAGAAAAATTGCCGAATTTCACTTACAAAATTTATCCGCTCATAGAAGTGCCTTTTGGCGAGGAATTTGGCAGGCTTTATGCGTATGCGCAAAGCAAGGACGAGGCGGCTGGGCTTGATGCTACTCAAAAAAACTCCGCGATGCACAAGCTTGCAGATGCTTATTTCGTGGCGATTTTCAAGCGCAAAATCAACTACACCGACTCGCGCACTTTCACAAAACTAGGGCTTAAAACGCTTGGTATCAGTCAAAAAGAGCTTGATGAGTTTGTCAAAAGCCCCAAAGGACAGCGAATTTACAAGGATTATAACAAGGCAAGTGCGGTTACACAGGCTTATGGAGCTACGCCGTCCTTTACGATAAACGGCAAATACTTTCTTTTGCTCCAAGACATACGCGGGCTTGACGAAATGGTCGAGGTTATCAAGGACGCAAGCAAAAAATAACGCCTAAATTCAAGCCTTGCGTGAGCTTAAAAGCAAAAACACGCACAGGCTTGAATTTTTGTGGCTTTTGTTTTTCTCGTTTTTAATAGCTTTTTGTTGAAAGGGTTGGTTTTCGTCCATTCTTGCGAGCTTTGTGAGTGTAGAGCGCAAAAGCCGTATCGTCATCATTTAAGCAAACAAATTTTCATCAAAAAGCTCAATTCAAAACCTTACGATTTTTGCGCCAAAGCCGCCTTGATGAGCTGGGGCGTCTGCGAAACTTTTCACGCTTTTGTGCGCTTGCAAAAACTCTTTTACCACTAATGCTAACTTACCCGTGCCGATGCCGTGATAGATGATAACCTCATCAAAGCCAGCCAGCAAGGCGTTTGAGATAAAGCTGTCAAGCTCGCTCAAAGCCTCATCAGCACGAAGTCCGTGCAAATCAAGGCTCACGCTCGCTTCTTGCGCCATTGCTAAATTCACAACACTTGCCTTGTTTGCGCCGTTTAAAGCACCTGCCACGCTTTTTTTGAGTAAATTTAAAGCCACGCGCAGTTTTAGCCCCTCGCACTCCAAAGTAGCCTCGTTTTTGTTTATGCTTACAATCTGCCCTTTCAGGCTGTTATAGCGCACAAAATCGCCCACTTTCAAGCTCTCATCGGCTGAAAATTCAGGTATTTGTATGCTTTTTTTCAGCTCATTTGCCTTGTTTATGCCCCTTTGCTTGTCCTTTGTGTCCTCGAATTTTAAGCTATTTTTTGCCTGCTCTATGGCTTGGTAATACTCATTTTCAAGCCTTATGATGAGCTTTTTAAGCTCTTCATCATTTTGCTCTTTTTGCGCTTTAAGGGACTCTAAAATGCTTTGGGCTTTTTGCTCTTTTTGCGCCGTAGTTTTGAGCTTTTGGCGCAGTTCTAGCTCTAAATTTATGTTTTTGCCGACAAGCTCTTCCAAATTTTCTTTATTTTCTCCATAAATTTGCCTTGCCTTTGCCACTAAATTCGCGCTTATGCCATAACGCAAAGCCGTTTCAAAGGCGTAGGATTTGCCCAAAGTGCCTTTTAAAAACTCATATCTTGGGCGCGCCGCACTCTCATCATAAAGAGCGGCTAAAAGCTCCACTTGCTCGTTTTTAGCAAGCAGCATTGCAAGGCGTTTGTGGTGCGTGGTGATGATGATTTTAAGCCCTTTTGAAATGAGCGTTTCTATCAAAACGCTATAAAGGCTTGCTGCTTCTTCAAAGTCCGTGCCAAGCTCGATTTCATCGACACCCAAAAGCATATCTTTTGCGCTCATCAGCCTTGAAAAAGCAAGCATTCGCCCTGCGAAAGTGGAAATGTCGTTTTTGACATTTTGCGGGTCTTCAATGATAGCGTTTATGTCCTTAAATGAGCCGATTTTGCTTGAATTTGCATCAATTTTCATCGGCAGCAAATGCTTTGCTAAAAAAGCAGCGCTCAAAATGCCCTTTAAAAGCATAGATTTACCGCCCGCATTTACGCCTGTTACGAGCAAAACTTGCTTTGTAAAATCAACGCTCACGCTTTTAGCGTTTTTTAGGGCAGGATGCGCAAAGTCCTTTAAAATAATGTCCTTTCTATTATCACAAAGCACAAATTCATAGTCCTTTTGGCGCGAAAAAAGCACGCGCGCGCTGTAACTGTCAAAGGTGTCAAAAGCCTTGTCGATGAATTTTAAAAAGGCAAGTTCTTTGTGAAAAATTTGCGAAATTTTTTTGGCGTATTCATAATAAATTTTTTCCTTTTCGTTTGCTATTTTATCGCATTCACTTTGCAAATGCTCCACACTTTGCGGCACGACATAAAAGCCCCCGCCAGCACTTCTAGCGATGATTTTGCTCTTTAAGCTGTGTCCGCCGCGCACCAGCAAGCACTCTAATCCGTTTATAAAATGAATTTGCGTGTCGATGAGAAAGGCTTGCAAACCCTTGCTCGTGGTGAGTTTTTTAAACTCAGCCCTTATTTGTTCGCCTTTAATCTTTCGCGCTTCATTAAGCCGCATAAGCCGCTCATCAAGGCTGTCTTTAAGCTCGCCCTTGCTCGTAAAATACGCACAAAGCTCAAAAAGAGCTTGTGGGATAGTGATTTTGTCAAGCCACGCTTGGAGCGAAGTGCCAAATTTCAGCCCTTTAAGATAGCTAAAATAACGCAAAATTTTGATAAATTCAAAGCTTTCATTCAGGTGTAAAACGCCTTGTTTGCTAAGGTGCATAAGGCTTTGACTCAAATTTTCACAACTTGGCGGAGGCACAAAATCAAACTCTTGTAGCTCACAAATGCGCGCAAAATGCAGCTTGCTGTCCCCTTCTAAAAAAAGGGGCTTTTGCCTTGCTAAATGAGCGCAAAACTCATCAACATAGCCCGTTAAATCAAGCTTTGCAAGGATTTCATTCATCATCAAATTCGCATTCTTTTATGCTCAAAATCAGCACTCTCACGCTTTTGTCTTTGCTGATAAAGCTCTTTGTGCCGTAGTCGTAGTTGAATTTATCTTTGCTAACGCTGGTGTTTTGGCATTTTAAGGGCTTTGAATTTGAAAAGGCAAGCAAAAGCTGCTCGTGTTTTTTGTCCTTTTTCACCCCGCTTATCTCATAAACGCCGATGAGCGCAAAGCCCGCAAAACAAAGGGCGATAAAAAACGGCACAGCCCTTTTGCCAAGCCTTTCTTTAAGCGCGTAAGAAAGTAATGCAAACAGCACGATGATGAGTGCGTAAATTAAAATTTTAGCCATTAGCCTTCCTTAAATCATCAAGTTTGTGTGCAACCGATAGGTTTTTTGCCGTGATTTTTGATGAAATCTTTTATAATGATATTTTCAGCCTTTTTGCTAGGCGGATAGCTATCCTCAAAAATTTGCCCAAAAATTTCATAGCGTGGCTTTGGCGGAAAAAAGGCATACACAAAGACTTCTTTGTTGATTTTGAGCAAACTTTGCAAGACATAATAATTTGTTGTTGAATTTGTGCCGTTTATGCGGTATTCAGTTTTTCCGCAGTTATAGCTTTGCACTCGTTCTTTTATGTTGCTTATGGACTGACCGATTTTAAAGATTTTGCCCTCAATCACAAAAACATACACAAAGCCTTTTTCTTGGCATTTTGTTTCATCTAAAATTTGTATTTCTAACTTTTCTTTGTCTAAATTTGGCAAGAGTTTGCAAATCAAACTAAAATGTTCTTTATACTCAAAGCTCTCATAATCGCACTCATTTGCAAGCTCGGCTATGTTTTTTAATGGGATTATGTTTTTATTTTTTTGCTTTGCCATAATACGCCTTGTTGAATTTTTCTATCATTTTTTCTTCATCTTTTGTAAGCGAAAATGTGCCAAATTTGGGTAAATTTTGCAAAACTCGCACATTGTTAAAATTGCCATATCGTGTTATGTTGTTGAGAAATTTATAAATGGGTTGTTCTAACTCGCTTTGAATTTGCTTTGCTTCTTGTAAATCCTTACACCTTATAAACGCTATGGACTGCGTCATACCACATTCATCGATGAAGGTGCTGTATTGATTTGTAAGAGAGATGAAAACCTTATAGCCCTTTTGATAAATATGTGGCTTTATGCTATAAACAACCTGACTTGGCGTGTGAATGAGCTTGTAAATGTGCGTTTTGTCCTTTTCGTTGCTGATGAGCTTGCTTTTGGTGTAGCGGTGCAAATTTGAGCTAGTTTGCACGGGATATTTTGGCAAGGTTGAATTTAGCGTTTTATCAACAATGCTTTGTGTGATTTGAGAATGATAAAGCGGGATAAAGCGTTGATTTGGGCTGATTTTCACAAACTGTGTATCGTTTAAAACATAGTGATTTCGCACTTCAAAGGGCTTTTCGTTTGGCACTTTTTCAAGCAAAAACCAAGTAAAAGACGAACCAACTTGTGGAAAATACTTTTTTGCTCCGCCTATGTCTAAAATTTTAAACTGATATTTGCTTAAAAGTGCGGGCAAATCGTTTCTGTCCGCAAAACTCATCCAATTATTTGGCACGATAAAAAGCAAATATCCGCCATTTTTTAGAATTTTCAAGGATTTTTCGATAAAAGCACGGGAAAGGTTGTGATTTTTGGACACTCTTTTGCCGTCATTAAATTTAGCATAGGGCGGATTTGAGACGATTAAATCATACTTTGGGGTTTCGTCAAATTCTAAAAAATCCATTATCGTTAGGTTGATATTTTCGCCAAAATACGCCTTTAAATTTGCTATTCTTTTTTCGTTGATTTCATTAAAATAGAGATTTTTGAGCGGAGTTTTAAGTGCGGCGTAGGCGTGAAAATTGCCATTGCCACAACAAGAATCAAGCACTTTGAGATTTTTTCTTTGCCAAAACTCAGCTGGCAGGCTGTCAAGCATTTCTTTGACACAATCCATAGGCGTGCAAATATCGTTAGAATTTACAAAGTGTTCGTGGTTTAAATTTAAAGTATCAAAGCGTTTTTTGATAGAATTAAACTCTTGCAACAAAACAAACTCCTTTATTGCGTAAATTATAACCAAAAAAGTTTAATGCGCTTCTGATTTGTGCGCTCATTTTTCGCCCCTTAACTTCACGCTTATGTCCCCTGCGCCAAAGCCTATGATAAGCCCATCTTCATAAACCCTACCCTCATCATCAACCAAAACTTCGCCTATGCGTTTAATGTCCTTAACAAAAGTAGCCTTTGGAAAATGCGCTTTTAAATCCACACTCACGGGCTTTTCACCAGCCGCATAAACGGGCAAAATCACAAGCTCGCTTACCCCCGCAAAAGCGTCCTTAAACTGCTCTAAATTCGCCACTAAACGCGTGTAGCGGTGTGGCTCGAAAATGGCTGTGATTTTTGAGTATCCTGCAAGCCTTGCATACTCGCTTGCTGCCTTTAAAGTAGCGCTTATCTCGGTCGGATGATGCCCGTAATCATCGATGATAGCGTGCTTTTCATCAGCCACTAAAATGTCAAAACGCTTTTTAATGCCCTTGTAATTTTCAAGTCGCACGCGCACCTCATCAACGCTTTTAAATTCCAAAGCCGCCAAAATCGCCAAAGCCGCATCAACAGCCAAATGATAGCCCATTCCAAGCACGCAAAATTCGCCATAATCTTTAAGCGTAAAGCTCGTTCGTGGCTTGTAGTCCTTAACACTCACGGCGTAATTTTTTATGTCCTTGCTTGGATAAAGCTTTATAGCGCTTAAATTTAAAGTCTTTAAAAACTCGTCCTCGCCGTTTATTACGCGGATTTTTGCTGAGTTTAAAAACTGCTCATAAGCCTTATGCAGCTTTTTTAAATCGTTTTTATAATGCTCTAAATGCTCAGCTTCTGCGTTTGTAACTATGGCGACATAGGGATTTGCGTTTAAAAAAGAGCTGTCTGACTCATCGGCTTCAAAGATGAGTTTGTCGCTTTCTTTGTAAATCATATTTGAGCCAAATTCCTTTAAAATCGCCCCGATGATGACGCTTGCATCGTTCATAAGGCTTGCTAAAATGCTTGAAGTGGTGCTTTTGCCGTGTGCGCCAGCGACTGCAAAGACTTGTTTGTCGCGCAAGATGAGCGGCAAGGCTTCTTTGCGCGAAAGCGTTTTGATGCCAAGTGCTTTTGCCTTTTTAAATTCAGCATTTTGCGCCTTTATCGCGGCTGAGTAAATCACTAAATCCTTGCCGATGACATTTTTTTCGCCGTGTGGAATGCTAATGGCAACGCCCTCTTTTTCAAGCTCAGCAGTGATTTTACTCGCCTTTAAATCACTCCCGCTTATCTCATAGCCCTTTTCTTTTAAGAAACGCGCAAGGGCTGAAATGCCTATGCCGCCGATTCCTATGAAATGAATTTTTTTCAAGTTTTATCCTTTTTTTAAAATTAAATTTCAAATTTATGGCGAAAAATTTGCCAAATTTACGCTTGATTTAAGGCGCAGGATTTTCGGTAAAAAGTGCTTTTTTGCGAAAAGCTGGCTCAATTTCAAGCCCACAAAATGAGCAAAAAATTTAAACGCTAAATTTCATAATTTTTTATTATCTTGTCAAATCCCCATAACTTCTTTGCCTCACTCGCCTTTGGCGTGTCGATGATGAGCATTTCTTCCTTGTCGCTCAAACACTCTTTGATTTGCCCGAAAGCATCGACATACAGGCTATCGCCGTAAAATTCCCACACTTCGCTGCCGCTTTTTGCCTGCCCTATGCGATTTACGCGCAAAATCGCTGTGGAGCTTAAAAAAGCCCGCATTTTCAGTAGCTCGCGCCATCGTTGCTTGCTCTCAAAGGTGTTCGCGCAAGGCATTATGACTAAATCCAATTTTTTTTGCAAAATGAGCTGCCAAAAGGCGTCAAAATGCGCCTCAAAGCCAAAAAGTAAGGCGCATTTAAGATTTTGATACGAAAAGGTAAAAAGCCGCAATTTCTCGCTGTGGTTGCAAAAAAATTTATCCTCATTCCAGTGCGCATAAGGCATTAAAATTTGCTGTTCGTAGCTTTTTATCTCGCTTGGCGAAACCTTTAAACAAAGTTTTTTAAAGCCCTTGTTTTCCACGCTCACATAAGGGGCGATGATGGTGAGTTCGTATTTTTTAGCAAATTCAGCTAAACTTGCCTTTTTGCTCTCGCTTTGTTCTTTGATGAGCTGTTTTGACATAGCGCAAAGCTCGGTAAAAAAGCTATTTAGCACATACTCGCCAAGCACGACAAGGTTCGCACCGCTATCCTTACAGGCTTTAAGATAATAATCAAGCCTCGCATCGCTTAATGGCAGGGTTGAAAGCTGCAACGCCGCTATCTTACTCATCGATTTTTTCCACCTCAAATTTAGCTTTTTCAAGGGCGTTACGGGCATTTTCTATAAATTTAAGCCCCGTTTTATAAAGTTTCACACTCTCATCAAGGCTTAAATCCTTGCTGTTTAGCCTTTCTAACGCCTCGTTTGCCTTTTTTAAATTTTCTTCAAAATTTGACGAATTTTCGGCTAAATCCTGCGAATTTGTATCACAATTTTCGCCCTTTTGCTTGTCGCTTTTTTGGCTTGAATTTTCGTCTAAATTTAAGCCTAAATTCAAGCTTTGGCTGTCGTTTTTCATTGATGAACCTTATAATTTGGCGCTTCTTGGGTAATGGTTACATCGTGGACATGGCTTTCTTTAAGTCCTGCGCTTGTGATTTCGACAAATTCGGCTTTGGCTTGAAATTTATCTATGCTAGCAGCGCCCACATAGCCCATAGACGAACGCAAGCCCCCCAAAAGCTGATGAATCACGCCTTTTAAGCTACCCACATAAGGCACACGCCCTTCTATGCCCTCAGGCACAAGCTTTTCGCTCGCTGTGCCTTCTTGGAAATACCTATCAGAACTGCCTCTTTGCATAGCCGCAAGCGAACCCATACCGCGATAACTCTTATACTGCCGTCCTTGCACGCTAAAAAGCTGCCCTGGACTTTCGTCCGTGCCAGCAAGAAGCGAACCTATCATCACGCTGTGCGCCCCTGCTGCTATGGCTTTGGCTATGTCGCCTGAGTATTTTATACCTCCATCAGCGATGACAGGAACGCCGAATTTCCTTGCCTCCAAAGCACACTCATCAATGGCTGAAATCTGCGGCACGCCCATACCAGAGACGATTCTAGTGGTGCAAATGCTGCCCGGTCCCATACCAACTTTCACCGCATCAGCCCCAGCCTCGCAAAGTGCCTTTGTAGCTTCTTTTGTGGCGATATTGCCCGCGATAAGCTCGATTTGTGGGTAATCTTTTTTGATTTGCCTTATACTTTCAATCACATTTTTAGAATGCCCGTGCGCACTGTCAAGCACCAGCACATCAACATCAGCTTCAATTAAGGCTTTGACTCTGTCAAACTGCCCCACGCCAACAGCCGCACCCACGCGCAACCTGCCGTAGCTGTCTTTGTTTGCATTTGGAAATTCCTTGCGTTTTTTCAAGTCTTTTATAGTGATAAGTCCCTCCAAATAGCCGTTTTCACTCACTATGGGCAGCTTTTCGATTTTGTGTTTAGAAAAAATCTTTTCCGCCTCGTCCAAAGTGCAACCCTTGTGCGCCGTGATTAAAGGGGGTTTTGTCATCACGCTTTCTACTAAATTTTCGCCGTTGCTCTCAAAACGCAAGTCTCTGTTTGTGAGAATTCCTATCAGTTTTCGCTCATTATCAACCACAGGCACGCCAGATATGTGATACTCAGCCATTATGTCAAGGGCTTCTTGCACTTTGGCTTTTGCGCCCACAAAGATAGGGTCGATGATGACGCCACTTTCGCTTTTTTTTACGCGTTTTACCTCTTTGGCTTGTGAATTTATGTCCATATTTTTGTGGATAATGCCTATACCGCCAAGCCTTGCCATCATTATGGCGGTTCTATGCTCTGTAACTGTGTCCATAGCCGCTGAGATGAGCGGGACATTAAGAGTAATGTTTTTGCTAAGCTTCGTGCTTATATCCACTTGCTTTGGCAAAATGTCCGAGTAGGCTGGCAAAAGCAACACATCTTCAAAGGTCAATGCTCGTTTGACTATTTTCATTTTTCCCCCTTATTGATTTTTGATGATTTTTTCTAAACTCAAAGCCCCGTCAAGTAGGCTTTGCTCGTTATAAGCAACAAGTTGGGCTGAGATATTTAAGCCTGCTTTGTCCTTGCAAAGTGGCACTGAAATGCCCCCAAGCCCCGCTAAATTCACAGAAATCGTAAAAATGTCCTCCAAATACATTTGCATAGGGCTTTTACAAGCCTCAAATTCAAAGGCACTTGTCGGCGTAACGGGCATAAAAATCAAATCGCACTCATTTAAAATTTCATTATATTTTTGCTTGATTAAAGCCCTAGCCTTTGTCGCTTTTATATAGTAAGCATCATAATACCCGCTACTTAACACAAAGCACCCCAGCATTATGCGCCGTTTCACCTCATCTCCAAAGCCCTCACTGCGAGAATTTACATACATATCCTTTAAATGCTGTGAATTTTCGCTTCGTCTGCCATAACGCACCCCGTCATAACGGCTTAAATTCGCGCTCGCTTCGGCTGTGGCGATGATATAATAAGTCGCAATGTCGTATTTGCTGTCCTGCAAGCTCTTATAAACTATCTTATGTCCGCTGTTTTCAAGCATAGCAACGCTTTTTAAAAGGGCGTTTTTCACTTCATCGCTGCATTGTTCTATGTAGTTTTTGATAACGGCTATTGTTAATTTGCGGTTTGCATTTAAATTTGGCGCGGTTTTTTCATACTCTGCCTTTGCGCTCGTGCTGTCTTTTTCATCATATCCACTGATAGCATCGTATAAAATCGCCGCATCTTCTACATTTTGCGTTAAAACGCCGATTTGGTCTAAGCTCGATGAATAAGCACCTAGCCCATAGCGACTTACGCGCCCATAGCTTGGCTTAAAGCCCACGCACCCGCAAAATGCTGCTGGCTGGCGAACAGAACCACCCGTATCTGAGCCTAAACTCGCAAGTGCAAGCTGTGCTACTACCGCTGCTGCGCTGCCGCCACTTGAACCGCCTGGAACCTTTGTGTTGTCCAAAGGATTTAAGGTTTTGCCATAAAATGAACTCGCTGTGGTGCTTCCCATCGCAAATTCGTCCATATTGCACCGCCCAAAAGGCGTAAAACCAGCGTTTTTAAGATTTACAATCGCTGTGGCATCGTAAGGCGCAACATAGCCTTGTAAAATCTTTGAGCCACAAGTAAGCTCCCAGCCTTTCACGCTGATATTGTCCTTTATCGCCACAGGCACGGCTGAATTTTCGCCACTGAAATCGCACTCGCTCAAAGGCTTGTCCAAAAACTGCTCGACATAAACGCCCAAATGCTTCTGCGCCTTTGCCCTTTCGTTTAACTCTTTTTTAAGCTCCACAAGCTCATTTTGGCTTAAATTTAAGGCTTCTTTTAAAGTCATTGTTTATCCTTTTTTTTAATGAAAAAAAGCAGCACCACAACAAGGGCTGCAACGCTTGCAAGTGTCGTAAAAATCACGCTTTGGGGCAAAGGCTCGCTAAACATTTTTCATCACCTTTAAACAGCGCGGACAAAGGCTATCCTCGTCCTTTGCCTTAAATTTCCAGCACCTTGGGCATTTGTGGTGAGTGGCTTTTAGGATTTTAAATTCGTGCGTTCCCACGCTAAAACTCGCTAAACCCTCATCTTTGTCAAGGCTTTTAATCTCACTCACCATAAAAAAGTCCTCAATGTCTTCTAAATTTTCGCTCAAAAGCTCGTTTGCGCTCGTTTGCAAGCAAAGCTCCAAAGTGGATTTGATGACTTTGTCCTTTTTAAGCGTGTCAATTTGCTCTAAAAAACTCTCGCGCGATGAGAGCAACAACTCATCGTTAATGCCCTTAAATTCAAAGTCAAAGTCATCTTCAAACACCAAATCAAAGACATCTTTTGCCTTGCCCTTGATGATAGGGTTTGAATGCTCCAAAGCTTCATCAACTGAATAAGTCAGTGTCGGCGCAAGTAGCTGTAAAAGTTGCTTTGCGATGAGTGCCATCGCACTTTGTGCGCTCACTCGGCGTTTTGAGCCTTTTTCATCACAATAAAGCCTATCCTTGCAAATGTCAAGGTAAATTCCGCTCAAATCCACGATGAGAAAATTCATCAAGCCGTTGTAACCCTTGGCAAATTCATACTCGTCAAAGGCTGATTTAGCGGCTTTAAAAACGCTACTTGCGCGGTTTAAAATCCACTTGTCAATGAGCGTGAAATTCTTTGTCTCCAAAAACTCCAAGTCATTAGTGTTGGCAAGCAAAAAGCGAATGGTGTTGCGGATTTTTCGGTATTGCTCGGCAACTTGCTTTAAAATGTTTTCTGAAATTTTTAAATCAGATGAAAAATCACTCAGCAAAATCCAAAGCCGCAAAACCTCCACGCCGTAGGTTTTGGCAACCTTTTGCGGGTCGATGACATTGCCCTTGCTTTTGCTCATTTTTTGTCCCTTTTCATCTATGGTAAAGCCGTGCGTTAGGATAGTTTTGTAAGGGGCTTTTTCGTTGATGATTGATGAGAGCAAAAGTGAGCTTTGAAACCAACCCCTATGCTGGTCTGAGCCTTCTAAATACATACTTGCAGGAAATTCAGCCCCCTCAAAAGCCTTTGATTTAAGCACCCCGTTCCAAGTGCTGCCGCTGTCAAACCACACATCTAAAATGTCAAGGGTTTTTTCTAAATCCTGCGCTTTGTAAGGCGAATTTGCAGGCAACAAGTCCTTTATGTCAAGCTCCCACCAAGCATCAGCGCCTTGTTTTTCAAAGATTTGCGCTATATTTTCAAGCACAGCCTCATCTAAAATCACCTCTTTTGTCTTTTTGTCCCTAAAAAAAGCTATGGGCGTTCCCCAATCCCTTTGGCGCGAGATACACCAATCAGGGCGGTTTTCTATCATCGAGCCTATGCGGTTAATGCCACTTTGCGGATAGAATTTCACTTTTTGAATTTGCTCATTTGCTACTTGACGCAAACTTTTGCCATTTAGTTTTGGCTCGTCCATCGCGATAAACCATTGCTTTGTGGCGCGGTAAATCACAGGCTTGTGCGTGCGCCAGCAAAAAGGATAAGAGTGCGTAAAACGCGAGCTTTGCAGTAAATTTTTACCCAAAAGCTCCAAAATTCGCTCATTTGCCTTAAAGATATGAAGCCCCACAAACTCATCAAGCACACTCTCAGGCATTAGCTTTTTGGTGCGCAAGCTCTCATCAAAGCAACCTCCATCATCAACAGGCATAAGCACTTCAATGCCGTATTTCAAACAAGCATAATAATCATCTTCTCCGTGTCCAGGAGCCGTATGCACCAAGCCACTGCCCCCGTCCATAAGCACATGCTCGCCTAAAATAAAGCACGAAAGCCTTGAATTTAAAGGATTTATCGCGTGCAGGTTTTCAAGCTCACTTGCTTTGAATTCTTTTTGCACCTTGCCCTTTGACAAGCCCTTTTCTACCATACTTTTAAACAAGGGCTTTGCGAAAATCAGCCCCTCGCCGCTTAAAACATAAATTTCGTTTGGATTTAAGGCTATGGCTTGATTTGCGGGCAAGGTCCAAGGCGTAGTTGTCCATATCACCGCGCTTGCCTTTTTCACGCCTAGCTTTTTTAGGGCATTTTCAGCCAAATCAAAAGCCACAAAAAGCGAGTAATCCTCTTTGTCCTCATACTCTACCTCAGCCTCAGCAAGGGCTGACTTTGCCGCCCAGCTCCAAAACACGGGCTTGCTTCGCTCTATCAAAAGCCCTTTTTTTGCCACCTCACACAAGGTGCGGTAAATGCTTGCTTCAAAGCTAAAATCCATAGTTACATAAGGCTTGTCCCAGTCTCCCAAAATGCCAAGCTCCTTAAATTCAGCCTTTTGAATGTCTATAAACTCTTGCGCGTGAGCGCGGCAAAGGGCGCGGATTTGCTTTTTGCTCGTGCTTTTTTTCTTTTCGCCAAGTTTAATTTCTACTTGTTGTTCTATCGGCAAGCCGTGGCAGTCCCAGCCCGGCGTGTAAGCCACGCGCTCGCCGTTAAAATAATGCGTTTTGATAATCGTTTCTTTAAGGATTTTGTTGAGCGCGTGTCCTAGATGAATGTGTCCGTTCGCATAAGGCGGTCCATCGTGCAAGATGAAACTTGCTTTTGCGTTCAAACGCTTGCTTATCATCTTTTTGTAAGCATAGTTGTCTTTAAACCAGCGTTCAAAGCGGGTTTTTTCTTTGTTTGCCAAATCAGCCCTCATCTCAAAGCTTGTATTTGGTAGCAGTAGAGTGTCTTTGTAGTCCATTTTTCGCCCCGAATTTAATTTGAATATGTAATTTTACACAAATTCCCCTTACAATTTGCTTTAAAATTTAAGAATTCTCAATGTTTTTGAAAAAGAGTTTTTTTGGTTTGATTTAAGATTAGCGAATTTTTTCAAATTTTTCACATTGAATTCACCTTGTGAATATCTCTGCAAAGTATGGTAAAATCGAACTTTAAGTTTTGGAATTTAAGAAAGGAATTTAATAAATTTTTAAGCTTTTTTGTGTATGGCTGTGAAAAGTTTAAACTCATCAGCGCAAAAACGCCCAAACGCCTATAAACTAGGCGTTGTTTTTGTAAAGGGCTTTGAGATTGTCGTAGGCGATTTGGATTTTTTCAAACTGCTCTCTGTTGTAAGCCATCTCGCTGTGGCTCTTGCCGTGATGAGAGTCAGGGTGATAGAGCTTGACTAAAATCAAGTATTTTTGGCGAATTTGGTTAAGGTTGCAATCAGGCGTGCATTGCAAGGTCTGAAAATACGAGCTAAAAAGTTTAGCAAGGGCGTTAAACTTCCATTTTTCGCTTTGTTTGCGCTTCATCTTGTGCTTAAACGCCTTATACTCGTCCTCATCGATACTAAAATCCACGCAGTATTTTAAATGCTCGTTTGCGCTGGCAAAACTCTCAAAAAGCGTGGTAGTGCTGGCGTTTTTATAAGGCACGATGAGAATTTGGCTTGCTGGGTTGTATTCGCAGCCGTGTTCTTTGAAATACTGCTTGACATAATGCACGAAAAGCTTGTCATTAGCGTTCAAACGCAGTAAAATTCCCGCTTCGTCAAACTCCACTTCGACTAAAATCACGGGTTTTAGGGTGTTTTCTTGCTTGAAATTCAGCTTAAATGTTTTATTATAGGATTGTGCGAGTGAGCAAACGCCGCTTTTTTCGTCCGCACAACGCTTTTGCAAGAGTTTCAAAAAGTATTTGCGCTGTGGAATCTCGCTTTCTTCAAAAAAAGAAAAGATTTTATACTTTTTCCCCAGCACCTTGCTGAAATTCTTTTGAATCAAATCTTTAAAATAATGAAATACGCTAATGTCATCGGTATTGACACTGATGGACGCCAAATTTTGCACTACTTGTATCATATCTCTCCCATAAGAACGCGCTCTCGCCGAGCGATGAGGTGCGTTTTAATATCTCGTTGGGGGTATAATCGGCTTTATAGCTCAAAGATTTACACTCACGCACGAAATATCCAAGATAAACATAACGCAAGCCCCTTGAATTCGCTATTTGTATCTCACTTAAAAGCGAAAACTTCCCAAGGCTCAAATCCGCATACTCAGGGTCGTAAAAACAATAAATACTCGAAATCCCGTCCGCTAAAATGTCTATCAAATCCACGCAGATGAGCTTTTCGCCGTCATAAAAGTCAAGCTCATACCCATAATCAAAGGCACTATCCACATAAAGGTTGTAGTATTGCCTAAAATTCAGGCTGTTGATTTTCCAACCGCGCTTGTCTTTCATAAATTCGTGGTATTTTTCATACAAAAACAAATGCTCGTTGCTTAAATTCGGCTTTCTCAGCACGATTTGCGTGCGTAAATTTTTGCGGATAACGCGCCTTTGGCTTTTGGAGAATTTAAATTCATCTGTTTTTATGCGAAGTCCCAAACACTGCGCACAATCCTTGCAAATAGGGCGCGAAAAATACGCCCCAAAACGCCGCCAGCCCCGCGAAACTAGCTCTTGATTAAGGCTTTTAGGGCAATCTTGTATGAATTTATACTCCATAAAACACGCATTATCCTTGATATATGGGCATTCGTCTTTGAGCGTGCAAAAGCTAATCTCCCTTGCTTGCCTTTGAAATGGTGCTTTTAATGTCATTTTTACCTTTTTTGAGGATTTGTGTCTTTTGTAAATATGAAATATAGGGCTTTTGACACGCACCTTAAATTTTACTTGCAAAATTATAGCTTGTAAAACTTAACCATAAATTAAGTTTTCACAGGACTTTTTTGCATTTTAAATTTATATAAAATCTAAAAAAATTTCAACCAAACAAGACAAATTTTTGTCCATTTTGCGTGCTAAAATTTACTTTAAAAAATGCTTTAAATGCTTAAATTTAAGCGCGATAAAAAATAAAATTTCACGCTAAAAAAGTGAAATTTAAACTTAAAAAAAGGGGCAAAAATGTCAAATATAAAAAAGCTCACAAGCAAAGTCCAAAGCAGCAGGCGTTATCCATATTTTTACGCCTTGCAAACTTGCCTTAAACACGCTCTTTTAAACTCTCCCGCACTGCTTCAAAAACGGCTAGCTTATCAAAGTCAAAGCAAGTGCGCTGCGGCGGTGAAAAAGCTGTGTGCGTGCGATGAGCCTTATGAGTGGCTTGATGATGGACATTATGACTTTACGCACACGAGTTTGAGCCTACTTGAAAAATGTGCGGACATCGTGGGCGAAGGGCTTTTTGGCAAAATAAAGGCGGCACAAGATGAGGCGGCTTTGCGCGCAGAAATAGAGCGTGCAAGGCTTGAAGCACAGCGGTTAGCGGATTTGCGTAAATGTGTGGTGCAAGCCGTTACGGACTTTCGCTTTATCAAGGGTTATCATTCTCCCTGTCAGCTTGCTTGGAGTGGAGATGCGGGGCGTTTTGAGCTTACTATAAAAGAAGAGTGGCTACAAAATGGCGTAGAGTGTGCTTTGAGTGAGCTACCACAGATAATTTGCCAACACTTTGAATCTTGTGATGGCAAGGTGCGAAATGTTTATGGTGCGTATAATATCATAGGCTACAAGGTGTTTTACAAAGGTGGCAACGAGCGGCAAACGCTTTATTTTGACACGCAAGGGGCTAGAATTTCTGAGGCAAAATTTGAAAACTTACGCACAAAAAAGCAAATTTAAGAGCCTTTTTTGCCTTTTAAAAAATGCGTAACTTTGTGCTTTAAAAGGGGATAAAATGACTTTAAAAGACTTTTTAAGGGCGTGGAAAGAGTGCGAAAAATATGATGAGCAAAACAAGTTCAACGATGAGTTGCGCGAAAAATATGGCGTAGATATATTTGAATTTGATGAGATAGAAAGCGAATTGAGAGATTTAAAGTTGCAAGAATTTTTGCTTTCAATGTTTTATGATTATTTTTTAGACGAACTTTATAATGGTAATGTTAATGCGAACATACTTGAAGAACGGTTTGAATTTGGCGGTGTGAGTGTAAAGGAAGTGATGGAAAGAGATAATGTAGGCGAAATAATGGTTGAGTTGGAGAAATTTTTTGAGGAGAATATAAGGACTTGACTTTCAGTTAAATTTTGCGTAGAATTTTGTGCTAAATTTAAGATAAAATCATCAAAACGATTTTGAAAGAATTTTGTATGGGTAAATAAAGTCGTTGAAAAATACTTAATTTATGCAAATTTGCAAAAATTTGGTTTTATTTGCAAATTGTAAAACAAATTTAAGTAAAATGGGATACAAAAATTTAAAAAGGAGCTAAAATGGCGGGATTTCAAACACCCATAACAATCAATGAGGCAATGCAGCGCATAAAAAATAATGAATATTTGCTGCCAGCATTTCAGCGAGGATATGCTTGGGGCGAAGAAAACGCCAAAAAAGGAGCAGAAAAAATTGAGTTGCTTTTTGACTCTTTAATGAAAGATTATCCAATAAATTCAATGCTTTTTTGGAAAGTTAAAGATGAGAGTAAAACGGCTTGGAAATTTTATAATTTTTTAGATTATTTTAGAGAAAGATACCACAGGCGAAACAATCTATTTAACACAAAAGGTCATAAGGATTTTTATGCGATTTTAGATGGGCAGCAACGACTTACTTCGTTACATTTAGCCTTGCATAGTCGGTATGAAATTCACAAACAAAACAACCGCTGGGAAGATAATGATAAATACTTTAAAATTTGTCATTTTTATTTCAACCTTACTCAAAGTCAGTCTTTACCCGAAGATTCAGATATAGAATATCAATTCAAATGGCTTGATAAAAATGATACAGAAGAAGTAACTATTTATATAGATGGATACGAGCAAAGATGGTTTAAGGTTGGAGATTTTTATAAATATGAGACAAGCAGAGTGAGAAATATATCCAAACAATATAATTTAGATGATAGAGAGGAAGAAAGACTCGATTTACTCCACCAAAAGATATTTGATAAGCAATTTATCAATTTTTATTTAGAGGAGGAGCAAAATCCAGATAAAGCCGTCCATATTTTTATACGCACGAATTCCACTGGAGCTAAATTAAGCTTTGCGGATATTTTATTTAGCATTGCTATTGCAAATTGGAAAGACCTTGATGCAAGAACTGAAATTAACGAGTTAATAGACTTTATTGGCAGAGATTTTTCTTTCAAAATCGATAAAGACTTGATACTTAAAGGATTTTTATATCTCTTTCATAATAGTGTGAATTTTCAAATCAATAGCTTTGATAAAAATTTCATAGAAACCATTGAAACCAAATGGGAAGGGATTAAAAATTGCTTTATTGAGACTTTTAGGTTGCTTAAAAGTTTTGGACTTAATGCCAGCACACTATCATCAAACAATGCTGTGTTGCCTATTTTATATTTTATTTACCACAAAAATTTAACAGAACAAATTGTAAATTCTAAATCACAAAAAGAAAATAGGCAAATTATTAAAAAATGGCTTTTAAGGGCTTTGATTTTGAAGCCTTTTGGTGGTAGTGGAGACACGGTTTTAACAAATATGAGAAAGGCTTTTATAAAGGATTTTAAACAAAATGGTGGAAATTATTTTGATGAAAACATAGATAAATTTCCACTAGAAAAAATTGAAAAAGAAGCAAGATATACACAAAACATTGACGATGAATTTTTAGAAGAAAAAGAAATAATATATTATCGCAAAAATGATGCGGAAACCTTTGCGATTTTATCATTGCTATATCCAAATTTGGATTACGAAAACAACGACTTTCACAAAGACCATTTGCACGCCGCAAATTTATATAAAGAGTATGAAAAAATCGGCGAAATAAAACATAAAAAAGATTCAAATTATAATTATTGGGCTTTTGAGATGTATGATTCTTTGCCAAATTTACAAATGCTTGATGCAAATGAAAATAAAGCTAAACAAGATAAGCCACTAGAACAATGGGTGCAAGAAAATTGTGGCAACGATAGAAAAGGCTTTTTAAAAAAGCATTTAATCCCTGATATAGATTTATCGCTTGAAAATTTTGATGATTTTTACGAGGCTAGAAAGGCGTTGTTGATTGAAAAGTTGAAGGAAATTCTAAATTAAATAAGGCTCAAAAAATGTCTCAAACCAAAACTACCCGCCTAAACGCCCTTTACGAGCGACTTAAAAGCGCAAACGGCGTTAGCATAGGCGAGTTAGCCAAAGAATTTGAAGTAAGTGCTAAAACGATACAGCGGGATTTTAAGGCTTTGCAAAGGCTTGGGGCGTATAAAAGTGGGCGGTTGCTTTATTTGGACGAAAGCCTTGCCAAAGATGAGCTAGCAAACGATGAACGCGTGGTGCTTGGCATTTTAAGCAAGCTCGCAAAAGCTAGCGGAAAGGGCTTTTATCTCAAAGCCAAACCCTTACTCACCCGCCTTTCACAGCAAATCGAACAACCCATTTACATAAACACCCAAAGCGAAAGCCTAGATGATAGCGATTTGCTGAATTTTGACTTCATCGAAAAGGCGATTACAAAACGAGTGGAGCTTGCTTTTGAGTATGAAGGTAAGGCGTATCAAATCAAACCCTTTAAACTTGCTTATTTTGGGGGCTTTTGGTATGTTTTGGGCTTTGACAAAAAAGATGAGCTTTTTAAGAAGTTTTATTTCAAGCAAATGAAACATTTGCAGGCTTTACAAAGCAAATTTACACTTGATGAAAGGGTAGAAAAACGCCTTAAAAACGCTCATAGCGTGTGGTTTAACCTTGATGAGCCTTTTTTAGTGCGGCTTCTCATTGACAAAAAAGTCGCCAAATACTTTAAACGCAAGGCTTACGCTGGTGCTACGATTTACGAGCAAGATGATGGCGGGTTGGTTTTAGAGTGCGAAATTTCGCATATAATGCAAATCAAACCCCTAATCTACGAGTATATCCCGCACATTCGCGTCATAGAACCAGCGTGGCTTAACGAAGCACTCAAAAAAGAACTCAGCGACTTTGCGAAAAGCCTATGAAAAAGCATTTTGCGTGAATTTTCAAGGGTTGGCACACTTTGGCGTGTGTAAATTTTGCAAATTTTAGGCAAAAAACCCAGCTTTTGCATTTTCGCCCTTTAAATCCTTGACTTTCACTTCCTCGCAAAGCCTTTCATAAAAATCCTTTGCGCCTTGCAAGGGCTTAAATTTGATTTGTCTTTTTACCGCCGCAAAGTCCCCAGCCACGAGATAATCAAGCCTTGCAACCTGTGTTTGAATGCTTTTTTGGCAAGCAATGCTCAAAAGCTTGCATTCTTTTTCAAAAAGCTTCACTCTTTGGCTTTCACTTAGAGCCTTAAATTCAAGTTTTAAATCAAAACGGCGCAAACAAGCCTTATAAAGCCCATCCATTAAATTTGTAGTGGCGATGAAAACGCCTTCAAATTTTTCCATTTGCACGAGCATTTCATTGACTTCGCTTATCTCCCAGCTTCTTGTGGCGTTGTTTCTATCTTGCAAAAAGCTATCAACCTCATCAAAAATAAGCACCGCGCCTTTGTTTTTCGCCTCTTTAAAGGCTTTGGCTATGTTCTTTTCGCTTTCGCCAAGCCAGCAGGATTTTAAATCACTTGCGGATTTTACGAGACAAGGGCGGTTTAGCTTTTTGGCTATGTAGCGAGCGTAAGCGCTTTTGCCCGTGCCGCTTAAACCATAAAGGCAAATTCTTGCATTTGTGTTTGCTTTTATGCCCTCAGCAATGCTTTCTACATCGGCGTTTGTGTTGATAAATTCAGCCGAGTAGCTTTGAGGAAGTTCGGTTTTATCGGCTTTTGGCTTTTTCTTTTTGCCAAATTTATGCTTGCTTCCTTGCGCTTTTAAGGTGTTTTTAATGAGCGTGATAAAATTTGCCGAAAAATCCCCATTTACCATACAGCTTATATCATAAGCCTTTTTGATGATGGCTGGGGCTAAATTTTTAGCATTTTTTGCAAAGTCAAAGGCTTTTTTATCAAGCTTGTCGCCGCAAATTTTAGCTAAAATTTGCTCTCTTGTTTCTTTTTTAGGCACTTTGGCTTCAAGGACAAAGTCAAAACGGCGAATTATAGCGTTGTCTATGCTATAAATGTCATTTGTTATCCAAATAGTCGCCACCTTGTTGTTTTCTAAATTCTCGTTCAAAAAGGCTTTGTTGTGAAGTCTTTTTTCGTGCCTTGATGAGCTTAAAATATCCTCCACTTCATCATAAAGCAAAATGTTTTGGCTTGGTTCAAGGAAGTGTTGGGCAAGCAAATATGAATTTAGCCTCTCCTCTCCGTCCGTAGCCTCGCCATCATCATCGTTGCTTTTTACTTTGTGAAGTTTTGCGCCCACACTTTGGGCGATGAGCTTGGCAAATTCGGTTTTGCCTGTGCCAGGTTCGCCGTAAAGTAGGATATTTACACCGATTTTCTTTTGTGCTAGTGCTTTTTTAAGGTAGTTTTGCACCAAATCAAACTCTTTTATATAGGCATAATCGCTCTTTGAAAGCTCACTTTGTCCGCAAGGCGTGGCGAAATTTCGAGTAAGCGCTTCTTTGCTGCCATACTCACTAAACAAAATGTCGATAAAATCGATATTTGCAAAGCTAAGCATAGCGTATAAATCAATATAAAGCTTTGTTTCGATGATACACATTTTTTTGAGAATGCTGTCTTTATGGAGTGCGGTGGCTATTTCTTTGTAAGGGCAGTCAAGCATTTGGCTGATGATGAGGATATTTTTCCTGCGTCCAGCCTTGTCAAAAATGCTTAAAAATTCCCTTAAAGCAGGCACTTCCTCGACAATGGCGATGAGTTCAAGCAAGGCAAATTCGATATGATTTAAGCCCAAAGTCTCTTTGAGTAAGCATAAATTGCTGTGCAAAACCTTGTGAGAGCCAAATTTACCTTGCTTTTGTAGCTTTTGTAGGGCGCAAAATTTGTCCGCACAAAGGCTTAAAATCTTGCTTTTATAAGCTCTTTTGTCATCATAGTAGCTTTCTAGGCTGTCGCAAATGTCATAAAAGCCTAAAAATTCAGCTATGCTGTCATAATCAGAGCTTGTTTTTCTGATGAAAAGATTAAAATAATCAAGCTCTACAAGGCATTTAAGCATAATAAATCTTGCCTTATTTTGCAAATAATTTTGCTCTGCGCTGATGACTTTCTTTTGAAAAGCTGCGCTAGAATTTGCACCTTGCTTTGCGTTTAAAGTTGGTGCGCCTTTGGGCTTTGCCTTGTTTGCTTGTGCTGTGTTTGTGTTGTTTGCGTTCATTTTTGCTCCTTGTGTAGAATAATCAAGCGAAAGTTCGTCAAACTCTAACGAAATTATAAAACAAAAAGCGGACAAAAATTTGTCCTTATTTTGGGCGTTTTTTAAGGCAAATTCGTGGAGTGAGTGAAAATTTTGTAGTTTTGTGGGCAAAATCACTCTTTTAAAAGCTTTGAGCTTGCCATTTTAAGGGTGCTTAAAAGCTATGCAAAAAGGCTTTTGTGTTTTCATTTTTTAGCTAAATTTAGTTTTTATCCTTGATAAACTCGGCAATTTCAGCTTGCAAACGCTTTTCTTTGGCTTGCAAACTTTCAAATTCAGCATTTTGAGTTAAATTCGCGCCCTTGTTTGTAGCGGCATTTGCATTTTGAGCTGAATTTTTGCTTGAATTTGCCACTGAATTCGCGCCTTTGGCTAAATTTGGGTTTGAATTTTTGCCCGAATTTTCGCTTAAATTCGCCCCTTGTTCTTTCAAAAGCTCTTTTTTTATGTCCTTTAAGCTATCCACAAAATCCGTCATTTTCGTGCATCTCTTATCTTTTTGAGTGTCGCAGCTATGGCGGCGATGACTTCTTCTTTGTTTTCTTGGTGTCTGTCCTCGGTGTTTTCAAGGATTTCTTGCATATGCGTTTCGATGAAAGAAGTGTCAAAATAACCGCGCCTAAATTCCTTTATCTTGGTAATGGCGATTAAAAAAGGTATGGTTGTGCGCACATCATCGATGATGAATTCCTTTAAGGCGCGCCCGAGTTTGTTGATGACTTGGTCGTAGCTTGCGCCTTTGACGATGAGTTTGGCAAGCAAACTATCGTAAAATGGCGGTATGGTGTAGTCCTTGTAAATATGGCTATCCACGCGCACGCCCGGACCCAAAGCAGGAAAATACTCGCCGATTTTGCCCGCACTTGGAATAAAGTTTTTCCACACATTTTCAGCCGTGATACGCGCCTCCACAGCGTAACCGCGCGGCTTTATGTCGCTTTGTTCTAAATCCAAAATTTCCCCCGCCGCGATACGAATTTGGCGCACGACTAAGTCAATGCCCACGACTTCTTCTGTGATGGGATGCTCAACTTGAATTCTTGTGTTCATCTCCATAAAATAAAAGCGGTTGTAATCATCGAGCAAAAACTCCACCGTGCCAGCGTTTGAGTAGCCCACAGCCTTTGCCGCTGAAATAGCCGTAACGCCTATGGTTTTGCGTAAATCCTCGCTTATGCTCGGACAAGGGGCGATTTCGATGATTTTTTGATGACGGCGTTGTATGGAGCAATCGCGCTCGCAAAGGTGTATGATATGCCCGTAATTATCGCCTAAAATTTGAATTTCAATGTGGCGCGGATTTACCACATACTTTTCCATAAAGACTTCATCGTTGTTGAAAAAGGCTAGTGCTTCGCGCTTGCAGGCTTCAAAAGAGCTTTCAAGATCGTCTTCTTTATACACCACGCGAATTCCGCGCCCGCCACCGCCACCGCTGGCTTTTAAGATGACAGGATAGCCTATGCGCTCGGCAAAATGCTTTATCTCATCAAGGGTGCAGTTGTTGAGTTTTTCGGTGCCTGGCACCACAGGAATGCCGTTTTTACTCATCAAATACCGCGCTATGTTTTTGTTGCCCATTTTTCGTATGACATCAGCTTTTGGACCTATAAAAATAATGCCAGCGTCCTCGCACTCTTTGGCAAATTCATAGTTTTCGCTCAAAAAGCCATATCCTGGGTGAATCGCATCTGCCCCGCAAGCCTTAGCCACTTCGATAATGCGCGGCACATCTAAATACCCGCGCACCGCGTCAGTGCCTATGCGGTAGGCTTCATCGGCGATTTTTACATGCAAGCATTCTCTATCAGGTTCAGTGAAAATCGCCACGCTTTTTATGTGTAAATCCCTGCACGCACGAATCACCCGAACGGCGATTTCAGCGCGGTTGGCAATGAGAATTTTGTGTATCATTGTGTGTCCTTGAAAAAAACTGCTGTTATTATAATGAAAAAAGATTAAAATGTGATAAAAAGTATTGATTTCTTGCTTTCTTTGATAAAAATTTAAATTTTTACTCAAATTTTTCAAAAATTCAACAAAAACTAAGCCACAAAGTATTATAATTTGCTTTTATTATTTTTTTAAGGTGCAAAATGAGCTATTTCTCACTAGAATTTAGCATTATGATGATAGTGTTTTTCTCGGTGTATTGGGCGTTTAGAGAAAGGTATCTTACGCAAAATGTCCTTGTGCTGTGCTTTTCGTATCTCATCTACATACTCATCAACCCTTATTTCGCGCTTGTGCTTTTTGTTTATACCTTTTTTATCCATTATTTTGCGCTTCTCATCTTCGTGCGTCAAAAAAAGAACATTTTTATGGCTTGTCTTGCCTTTGCGATTTTGAATTTATGCTTTTTCAAGTATTTTCCAAGTATCAAAGACAGCTTTGATGCCTTTTTAGCCTTTTTTGGTTTTGGTTATTTAAATGCTGATATTATCTTTCCTATCGGCATTAGCTTTTATACCTTTGCTTCTATCACCTATCTAGTAAGCGTTTATAAAAACAAAAAGATAGAAACATTCCTAAATTTAGCCACTTACCTGTCATTTTTCCCTACGCTTTTGATGGGTCCTATTATGCGAAGTGAGTTTTTTTTCGAGCAAATTCATCAAAAAAGAGAGTTTAAAAACGCAAATTTAATCATCGTTTTACTGCTTTTTGGCATAGTCAAAAAGGTGCTCATCGCTAATTATTTGGGCATTTACTCAAAAGAAATCCTTTCAAACCCTGCCGCTTTTAACTTTTTAGAGCTTTTGTGTGCTATTTATGCGTTTAGCGTGCAAATTTATTGTGATTTTAGCGGTTATGTGGATTTAGTTTGTGCCTTTGCGCTAATGCTTGGCTTTAATCTTCCCCCAAATTTCAATATGCCTTATTTGTCTAAAAATTTGCGCGAATTTTGGACGAGATGGCACATTAGCCTTTCCACTTTCATAAGAGATTATATCTACATACCACTTGGTGGTAGCAAAAAGGGCAGAATGCGAACTTATGCGAATTTACTCATCGCCTTTGTGCTTTCTGGCATTTGGCACGGCAACACGCTAAATTTCTTTATTTGGGGGCTTTTGCACGGGCTTGGCGTGGTGTTTTTGCACTTATCCTTTGTCGCAAAGCGCATAAATTTAAGCAAAATACCATATCTTAGCACTTTCATCACCTTTCATTTCATCACTTTTGCGTGGATATTTTTTTATTATCCCAGCTTTGCTGGTGCGGCTGAATACCTAAAAGCCTGCGTTGATAACTTTTTTATGCCTGTGGAGTATAAGGACATTTACGCCTTTGCGGGCTTTGGCGCACTTTTTATCGTTTATCCTTTGTTTGTGAATTTTAAGGCACATTGTGTAAAAATTTTAAGCATAACGCCACTGCTTTTAAAGCCCTTTATACTCGCTTTTATCTTGCTTTTGATTTTTGCCTTTATGCCAAATGGCATTCCACAATTCATTTACGAGAGTTTTTAAGATGAGCAGGTCGAAATTTTTCTTTGTGATAATGATGGCGTTTTTGCTGGTGTGCTTTGTGATGAACAAAAGCATAGGCGCGTATTTACAGCAACGCTATCATATTGAATTTACTTTAAACAGCGAGATTTTAGACGAAGCAAACGGCTTTAAGGTGAAGTTAGAGCAAATCCGCACGGTGCTGATGAATGATGAATTTGAAGTCAATTACGAGCTTTTAAAGAATTTAGAAAACAACAAATCCTTACCGCAAAGCACCCCGCCGCCAAAACCGCAGTTTTATGATGATGAATACAGCATTTATCGCCCTGTGCCGCCACCGCCAAGCCCACAAAAACTTGATTTAAAAGAAGATGAGGAATTTTTACTCATCGGAGATTCTATGATGCAAGGCGTGGCACTCGCTTTAAGCAAGGATTTAAAAAAACGCGGCATAAAAAGCACGAATTTAAGCAAACAAAACACGGGGCTTGCGTATAAGAGCTATTTTGACTGGGCAAAAGCCGTGCAGCTGAGCTTTGCTGGCAACGAAAAGCTCAAATACCTTGTCGTGCTTTTGGGCGCAAACGACCCGTGGGACATACCTGTAAAGGGCAAATTCTACGCCTTTAACACAGAAGAATGGAAAGAAATTTACGCTCAAAGGGTTGATGAGATTTTGCAAATCGCCAAAGAATACGGCGCAAAGGTGCTTTGGTATGAGATACCGCCTGTAAAAAGGCAAACGCTCAATGCTAAAATTCAAGTCATCAACGACATTTTCAAAGAAGAAAGCGACAAAAATAGCGAAATTTTTATCCAAACGGCGCAGGCTTTAAGCGGCGGGACGGAGTATTCAAGCTATATAAGAGATGAAAACAACAAAAGCATTAAGGTGCGCGCTGATGATGGGGTGCATTTTAACATAAAGGGCGCGAAAATAATGTCCGAGCTACTTTTGCAGCACTTTGAAGGCGGGGCGTTGTGAAATTCAAACTCATCAAATTTGCCCTTTTAGTAGGCGTGGGAGCGTTTTTCATCAACGCTTGTTTGAGCACCAAGCCAGCGCCCATAAAGCGAGAAAGCACCACGCCAAGCCTACAAAGTGTCGCCACGCAACAAATGCCCGTGCTTGTGGATTTTAGCGATGAGCTTAAATTTAAGCAGCTTCAAAGCAACTTCGCTAAGCCAAATTTGCACCTGCGGATTTTTGGCGACTCGCATATGGCGGCTGACTTTTTCTCATCGCGCCTGCGAACGCACATAGCCACAAATGCGGTGGGTTTTGTTTATCCTTTGCAGCCTAAATATCACCACGCCGTGCCTGTGAGCTACAAGAGCAAGCATTTTGAGATTTTAAACTCCAAAAGCAAGGACTTGCAAGCGAATTTCGCTATGGGCGGTATCATCGCAAAAGCCCTTAAAAAGGACGCTTTTATCAATCTTAACAACAGTATAAACCCCAAAGCCACGCTCATAGCCGTCTTTAAAAGCCCGCACACAAAGGACGCTTTTTTGCTAAAAGACGGCAAAAACAAGCATTTTGTCCTAAAAAGCGCAGTGCGTGGCAAATGGATATTTGCGCGCATAAAGAACGCGAATTTTCCCGTGCAAATTGTCGCACTTGACAAAAATGTGCTTTTGGGCGGCTTTTTTATCCTAAATGAAGGCTCAAATGCCGTCATAGACACGCTTGGTATAAATGGAGCAAAGTCTGATTTGTGGCAAAAATGGAACGAAAGCGTGTTTTTGGACGAGCTGAATTTGTTTAAAAGCGACATTGTCGTGCTTGCTTATGGCTCAAATGACGCCTTAATAGGCGAGTTTGACGAAACGCATTTTAAAGAAAGCTACAAAAAACTCATCGCCTTGCTTTACGCTTCAAACCCCAACACAAACATTATCTTAATATCCCCGCCTACTATCACACACAAGGTAAATGAGGCTTTTGAACTGCACCCTGACTTTTACCGCGTGCAAAAGGCGATTTACGAGCTAGCAAAAGAAGAAAAACTTGTGCTTTTTGATATGCACAAACTCATCGAAAACTACGGCGGCAAGGGGCTTTGGATAGAGCAAAATTTATCGCGCAATGATGTGCATTTAACGCCTGATGGCTACAAACTAATGGCTGATGAATTTTACCTAAATCTAACCCAAATGCTGAAAAATCAGTGATTTTAGCAAACTGACATCGGTGATTTCAAAAAAACTGACAACCCATACAATCGATGATTTTATAAAACTAACAATTCACACAATCAACGATTTTAGCGGCCTAACAACCCACAAATCTCTGCCTTAAAATGTCTTATGACACAAATTAAAAAAATCCCATAAATTTCGTGTAATACTAAAATTTCTTGCTATGCTAATAAATTCATCACGCTAAATCCTTATGGAAGTATCCATACAAAATACGGAAAATAAACTACTTGAAACGGAGTATTGAAACGGAATTTTATAAACCCCCGTTCAAAATCAAAGTGATTTCTCGTTTAAAATCAAAGTGAGAGAAAATTTACCCTTAAAAACCCGTTTTGACTTTGATTTTAAACGCTAAATTTAAGCTTTTTTAAAGTTTAATGCCTGTTGCAAAATATCGCGCGTAGTTTTTATCTGTGTTAAAAAAATATCCGCGACTTATACTTTAAAACTCAATCACTTTAAGTTTGCAAAGTGCTGTTTTAGCTTGTTTTGCGAGTTTTTGTGCGCGCAGAGCAAGGCAAGCAAAAAGCCTAATCAAGCCTTATGGGTAGTGAGTAAAAGCTCAAATCAAGCCTTACAAACAACGCGGTTATTTCCAAAATAGAAATAACCACCGATAAAGCCTTGTGCGTAGAGTTTTAAGGGCGTTTCTTTTTAACAAGCGGCTAAAATGCCCCCTATCTTTGCAATCAAACACGCACAAAATGCCTTTTTATAGAGTTTAAAAGCATTTTAAACCCTTGCAAAAAGCAAGACAAAGCCCTTTTTTGTGAGTGTTTGCCCTTGCTAGCTAAAACGCGGCTTTTGCGAATTGTTTGGAAAAACCGAACAATTCAAAAGGCTTGTCATTTAGCCTTTTTAAGTCGCTCTATCTTTTTAAGCAGCACTAAAATCGCCACAAAGCTCACAGCGTTGCTTATAAGCAGTATGTTGATGATAAGCCCTTGCATTTTTACCTCCTTTGTGGTATAATCGCAAAAGGACGAAACAAAAGACATTAGAGGGGGTTTGCACCCCCTAGCTCGCTCATTTAAGTGCTTTTATCAGCACTAAAATGGCGGCTATCAAGTTGATGATGGCGCTCATCAAGTCTAACACTTCCATTTCGTCCTCCTTTCTCTTTTGATACCATTATTATAGCAAATTTTAGGGCTTTTGTCAAGGATTTTATACATTTTTTTAGCTTTTTTTTGATTAAAATTAACAAAAATAATGTATAATTACCCTAAAATTACAAAAGGGGGACAAAATGGACATACAAGACTTTGAAAACACGCTCAAAAGGCTTGATTTAAGTAAGGCAGACTTTGCGAAAATGGTGGGGGCTGTGTATAATGGCGTGATAAATTGGAATGTGCGAGGACAAACGCCAAAGTGGGTTCAATCGTGGCTTGAAAACTACGAAAAAGCGCGCAAATTTGACAAAATCAAAGAGTTGTTAAAGAGCGTTTAAAAGCATTTTAAAAGGGTTTCAAGCTTATTTTTTAGCTCACTTTTTTGCTGGGCGTTTAACTCGCCTTTGTTAGTGGCGGTGTTTTGGTAGATTTGCTTAAAAATCCTTTCCCCATCTTTCCCGCAAAACACAAACGCAGCGGCTTTTAGTGCTTGCATTTGGCGTTTTTTAGGCATTTGTAGCTTTTTCATTTTTTGCCCTTTTGTAAAATTCGCCTTTAAGCCCGTTTTTCACATACCATTTGCCCGTGCGATAAATGGGCATCGTAGCCTCATCAAGCACGACAATCTGTATGCGCGTTTTTGCGAGCTTATCAGCAGCCTTTACCGCCTCATCAAGCGTATCAAATTCAAAGCGGCGCAAGCATCCCTTGTAGTTTTTATCGCGCCCAAAAGTGTTGAAATGATACTTCATACTTTGTCCTTTTTGCTGAAATTTTATTGAATTTTTGTCAAATTTCCCACAAAGTCCGCACATTTTGCCATAAAGAATTTATTTAGGCTCAATGTGCACCGCGTTTTTACGCTCGCTAAATTCTTGCCGCCACAGCTTGCAAATTTAGCTCTTGGTTTTCTTGGCTCACCCTCAAACTTTGTTTAAGTGTGCTTAAAATCGACACTAAGAGCTTTTCACTCGTGTCGGCGTTATCCGTGCTGATTTCATCAACTTGTTGAGCTTTATGCCAACCCTTCCCCCAAACGCTAGGCTTTTGGTGCAAGCAAGCGCGCAGTTTAAAGAGGGGCAAATCGTGCTGTGTAGGCTTGATGATGAGCTTTTTGTCAAACGCTTACAAAAGCAACCCGAACTCAAACTTTTAAGCGACAACAAAGCCTACGAGCCTATCG
>OARB01000037.1_pt1 | contig 30603 bp, 26 predicted proteins | sample 1475561 | NCBI WGS metagenome assembly OARB01 (sample SAMEA3360673, study PRJEB22359) | human gut metagenome | biome: ENVO:urban biome; feature: ENVO:human-associated habitat; material: ENVO:feces | place: Bangladesh | collected 2011
GTTTTGGGGTGGTTTATGGATTGCCACGCTTGCTTTGCTCGCTCGCAATGACGGCAAGGGTTTTGAAGGTGGAATTTTGGGGAATTTGTCATTTTAAGCGGCGTTAGCGCAAAGCAAATAAGCTGTTTGCGGGGCTTTTTGTTAATGGGTTGTTTGCAATGCTTTTTGTTTTTGATGGGCAAAAGCAAGAAAATTTAGGCAGAATTTCAAATTTTTTATCAAATTTGTATGAATTTTCAGCATTTTGGAATGAAATTTGCTTGCAAAGGCGTAGCAGTGTTGATTTTTGAAGCTTAGAGAAAAGATTTAGATGACGATAAATGCGAATTACGCAAACGCAAACACTTACACAACAGCGACAAGCTGGGGTTTTGGCAACGCAAATGCGAGTCAAAAAGACACCCAAGCGACAAGCAACACTTACTTGACCCCTGAAAATTCCACTACCACGAGCTTTATGAGTGAATTTGGCTTTCGCATAAACGAGCGGGGCATTTTTGACAAGGAATTCAACAAGGCTGCAAATCTACCAGAGTCCTATGAAATCAACATTAAAAGCGTGCAAAGCATAGCAAAAGTGCTAGCAAATGGTGAAAGTAGCGCAAGCAAACTTGATATGCCCGAGCTTATCAGCAGGTATTTCAGCACTTTGCGCTCAGTGGAGGGCGAGTTTGCTAGTGCTGACAACGCTTCTTTGTCGCGCGGGGAGATTGCGAGCCTAAATCAAGGCTTTTCCACGCAAAGCGGCGAGTTTGACGGCATTATCAACCGCATTTACGCCGACACCGCACAGCTCAAACAAGCGCGCATTGACAACAAAAACCTAAACCCGCTTGGACTTGACAACAAAATCATCGATTTTAGCTTTAACTCCGCTATCAAAAACACCGCAAACAACGAATTCATCAAGCCTTATATCAACAAAAGCGGCGAAGTGTCAAAGTCTGGGCTTTTGATGAATTTCATCTACGAAAACGCCAAAAAGCCGAGTATGCTCTTTGTCGATGCGCTGAATTTAAACCTTGCTGACCATCAAAAATTCTACCAAATGCTTGATGATGAGAATTCGCTCAAAAATTTCATCAGCGAGCAAAACAAAGGCGGTATGAGCTTTGATTTTTATCTTTACACGCAGGGTATTAACAAAGAGGCGATTTCCGATGAAAGGCTGCTTGCGGCTTATCAGCAGTATCTCACCTCCGTTAAAAAGGCAAATATAGACAATTTCGCAAGTCAAAGCTCGATTTATCAGCTTTATACTCAAATTTTAATGGGAAAATTCAACACTATGCAAAGTGATTATGACACGCAAAGCAAGAGTGAAGTGCTTGCCCTTGCAAATGAAATGCGCACCAAGTCCGCTGAGGGCTTCGCGCAAGCTCGTCAAAGGCAAGCCAGCCGCGAAACTATCATCAAATCCTACAAAAGCATTATGGCAAGTTGATAAAACGCAATGCTCGTTTAAGGCTCAAACGCTTTTTGCCAAGCTAAATTTAAATTTACCTTAACTGCTCCAAGCGTTCTTTTTTCGTGCCGATTTCGGTGATTTGCACGCCAAAGTTGCCATCTACGATGACGACTTCCCCATAAGCTACGCGTTTGTCGCCGATGAGTATCTCCAAAGGGTCGTTTGCGAGTTGGTTTAGCTCCACGACAGAGCCTATGTCCATAGTCAGCACATCTTTTAAGAGCATTTTTTTGTTGCCTATGCGCACCCTTATAGGCAAGCGCACATCCATAATCAAATTTATGTTTTTAAGCTCGCCTTCGATTTTGATGATTTTGCTTTCGCTAGCACTTTCGCTTTCTGTGTTTCCTTGTGTGAGCGTGCTGTAAAGCCTTTCGTCCATCACAAGGGCGAATTTTTCGTTTAAATCAGCGATTTGCACATCGTAAAAAAAGAGTTTGTGAAAGGTATCCAAATCCAAGCTATCAGGCACAAAGTCGCATTTTTCGAGCATTAGGGAGATTTTGGGGATTTCTTTTTGCGCTCCAAGCGTGGTAAAAACGGCTGAGATTATGTTAGAAACAACTTCTTTTGCCCCGTCCATCGCATCGCTATCAAGCTCGCTTTTTTTAGAAATCTCAATCTCGCCCATCATCCACTCACCGATAGCTCCCATCAAAACGGCACTTACTAAAATGCCAAATTTGCCTCCATCGTTAGTGTGAAACACCGCGCGCACCAAAGGCGGCTTTATGCTGTCTTGTGCGCCAACATCAAATTCTTGATACTCGCTGAATTTCGCGCTCTTTCCTGTAAGTCCTTCTATGGTGCTTGTGGCTTCATCGACAAACACCTTTAAAAAGTCATTTATCATAAAATTTCTTCCTCCTCTTCATCTTCGTTTTCTTTTGCATCATAAACGCTTGCTTTGGCAAGGCGTTCTTCTTCGTATTTTTCCAAAATTTCTTTAATCTCATCTTTGTCGGTGCGGATAAGTTCGATGATTTTAACGCTTTTTCTAAATCTATGCAAGCCGATTTGTGCTAAAAAGACATCTTTTTTGTCTATGCTCACCACAGCCTTATCATCAGCTTCTCTGTCAAGGCGCAAAATGTCGCCTTCTTGTAAATTTAAAAACTCATCGACATTGATAAATGTTTTTCCTAAAAGCACTTCATACACGACCTCAGCGCGTCCGATTAGGGTTTTAAGCTCTTTGTTGCGGCTTTTTTTGGCTGAGGTTTCGCCCATCATTATGTCGCGGTTTGCAAGGCGGCTTAAAACGCTTTCTAAATGCACGACAGGGTAGCAGATATTGACCATACCGCTTGAATTTCCTATGATGATTTCCATTACCACCATAATGACAATTTCATTTTGCGCGACAATCTGCACGACATTTGGGCTACTTTCTTTTGCTTCAACGCTTGGGTAAATTTCAGTTACGGTTGCCCAGCTTTCTTTTAAACGCTGCATAATAATCCGCAAAATGCTATCAAGTAAATTTAGCTCTATGTCGGTAAGCTCGCGCATAGTCTCAAAGCTCTCGCCTTGTCCGCCTAAAAGCCTATCTATCATAGGAAAGGTAATGCTTGGGTTGATTTCTAAAACGCAGTTGCCATCAAGGGGTTTCATCGAAAAGACATTAAAACTTGTCGGGCTTGGCAAGGACATTAAAAACTCGCCATAAGTCATTTGGTCGACTGAGTGCAATTTTATCTCCACTATACTTCTCATCATCGATGAAATTTGAGAAGCTAAATTTCGCGCGAGTTTATCGTGTATGCCTTTGATGGAGCGCAGCTGTTCTTTGCTGACGCGGTTTGGGCGTTTAAAATCATAAACGACTATATTTCGCTCATCGCGTTCAGCCTTAGTGCGCGAAAAGCCGCTGGCTTCATCATCGACTACTTCAAGTAGGGCGTCAATTTCTTCTTGGGATAAAATCTCAGGCACTCATCACCCTTTCTCTTAATTTTCGCAGCAGTTTTTTGTGGATTTGTGAAATTCTGCTTTCGCTGATACCGAGCATTTCGCTGATTTCTTTTAGGTTAAGCTCTTCATAATAATAAAGCTGTATGATAAGCTGTTCTCTTTCTTTTAAGGTTTCTAGCACTTCGCTCACCTTGTCAAGTAGGGCTTGCTTTTCGATTTTTTCAAGGGTGTTGTCTTCTGTGTAGCAATTTACTTGCTCATCCAAAGGTAAGACATAGCTCACGGCGTGGGCTTGACGGACTTCTTTGACTTTTTCTACTTCTAAATTTAGCCTTTGTGCTAGGTATTTATCATCAGGTTCTTCTTCATACTTTTGATAATACTCATCGATAAGCGTGTCTATGTCCTTGATGATTTTGCGGTTGTTGCGACTCATTATATCAAGGCTTCTTAAATAATCAAGCATAGCCCCATAAACACGCTTTTTCACAAAGCCCCAAAAGCTGTTGTTTTGCTCTTTTTCATAACGGCTTGCGAGCTTTATCATCTCTTCAACGCCTATGCTGATTAAATCATTCACATCTATGCTTGACGGCAAGCGTTCTTTAAGGCGAAACGCCAAAGCACGCAGGGCGGGCAAGTAAGCCACCACAAGCTCATCTTGCTCTCTTTTAAGAGCCTGTGCGTAGGGATTAAGCGACATTTTTTTTACCATTTTTGCGCCTTTTTTCTTTTGCTTCACTCTTTTTTATTTCTTCTCTTTCTTGTGCTAATGCTTCCATAAGATGGTCTGCTTTATTGACTCTTTTTTCTAAATCAGTTATCAGCACTTCGTTAATCATCTCGTATTCGTCTTTGTTAAAAATGCGTGCAAGGGGCTTTTCCTTGTCGATAAAAGTCATTATAGAAATGTGTATCAGCATATAAAACAAAAAAGTGATAAGCACCGTAAAGACAATCATCTCAAAAGCCCCGTCAATGCTGATAACGCTAAAAGTAAGCCCGACAAAAAAGCCACACACCGTGAAAAAGGCGACAAAGTTTTCGGGCATTATCTTTACTTTCATCTAAAATCTCTCCACTACTTTTTTGAAAAAGCCCACTACGCTTTTGCTTGGCATATCATCAAGCTCCCTTTGCTCCAAACGATACAAAAGTTTTGACGCTATCACCTTAAATTCATCGCTCGCGCTTGAATTTTCATCGCTAAAAAGCGTTCTTTTTTTTATACTCGTGCTTATGTCTTTGCTCGTGCTTAAAAAGCCTAAAAATTCTAAATTTAAAGGGTTTTTTATGTTGCTGTCGGCTACTTTTTTTAAATTTTCAAAAACCTTTAAGGCTTCGTTTTCGTTTTTTACTGAATTTAAGAGTAAAAGTAAATTTTCCTTGCTCTTTGAAGTCATTTTTATAGTCGCATACGCATCGGTAATCGCCGCTGGGTCAGGCACAGTAACGATGATTATCTCATCAGCCATTTCCAAAAAATGCGCCGTGTTGCCCCCTATGCCTGCGCCCGTGTCGATGATGAGAAAGTCTAAATTATCCAAAACGCTTGCTTGGTTTAAAAAACGCTCGTAAATGTTTTTGTCATTATACTTTAAAATTTCATCGCCACTTTCCCCTGGTATAAGCCATAAATTCGGCTTTACTTCGATTAAAATATCTTCAAGCGAGCATTCGCCTTTTAGCACTTGGAGCAAGTTTTTTTCAAGGCGCACATTTAAAATCACATCTAAATTCGCTAGTCCTATGTCAGCATCAAAAAGCCCTACTTTGTAGCCATTGTGCGCTAGGACATTGCCTAAATTCGCGCTTATCGTGCTTTTGCCAACGCCGCCCTTGCCGCTTGTAATAGCGACAAAATGCGTTTGTTTGCTCGCTCTAATGCTGTTTTGATTCATCAAATTTTTGAGTTTATCGGCTTGGTTACTCATCGTTTTTCCTTACAAAGCCCTCTAACACGCACTTTACTAAAAAATCACTGCTTGCAAGCTCTATATCATCAGGCACTTCTTGCCCCACGCTAAAAAAGCTCATCGGCACATTTGTATCATAAATGAGCGAAAAAATGTTGCCAAAAACTTTGGTTTCATCAAATTTAGTGATGATTAGGGTGTCAATGTCTAAATACTCTTTGAAATTCTTATACACTTCCATTAAATCTTCTAACTTCGTGTTTGCCGAAACAACTAAATTCACATCTATGTCGGCGTTTGAGTGCGACAAAAATTCCTTTGTTTTTGCAAGTTTGCTTTGGTCATATTGTGAATTTCCTATGGTATCGACAAGTATCACCTCGCAATAGCTCAGCGTTTGTATGGCTTCGTCTAAATCCTTTGGCTCTATGCTATCGATAATAGGCAGTTTCATCATCTTTGCATACTGAAAAAGCTGCTCCACAGCACCTATGCGGTAAGTGTCAAGCGTGATAATGCCCGTTTTGTAGCGTTTGTCCCCATAAGCATAACGAAAAGCAAGTTTTGCAAGCGTTGTCGTCTTGCCAACGCCCGTTGGTCCCACAAACATCATTATTTTTTGCTTTCTTATTTGCGTTTCTGGGCGGCAGGGCAGCATATTGCGAAGTAGTGAGTAAAAGTAACGCGACACGGCATCGGGGTTTGTTTTCATCGATGCGGGCATATTTTCAATAGTCGCTTTCATAATCGCCTGCAAATGTTCCTCTTTCATCTTGCTTGCCTTTGCGAGCTTGTAAATGCTGGCAAATTCAGGCGGTATGGTAATGTCGCCCAAATTCGCCTTGTCGTTCCACATCGTGTCGATGAGTATGCTTACCTTTTCGCTGAGCTTTGTGATTTTTTTGTCAAGCATTTCCATTTTTTTGTCATACACGGGCTTTTCAGCCTCATCGCCGCTCATCATTTGTGAGATTTCCTCAGCGGCTTCTGAGAGTTTTTTACCAAAATCTTTCAAGCTATTATTTTGCGGCTCTTTTGGCTGTGCGGCTTGCTCATAAGCTCTATCGCGAGATGCTTTGGCTCTTTGTGAAAAGTCTAAAACCACATCGTCATCTTTTCGCGAAGAATTTAAATTTGCGCTTGAATTTTGGGCTTTGGCTGAATTTGCGCTTGGCGTGGCTTTGCCGATTTTAGCAAGATGAGCTTGATAGTCCTTTTCTTCAATCGCAATGATAACCTCATACAAGGGCTTTTGCGTGAGTGTTTTAGCCCGAATTTGCTTTTGAGTAACGAGCATAGCCTCATCGCCGTAATCTTGCTTTATTTTAGGAATGATTTCATCGGTGTTTTCCACCGTGAAAGTGTGAAGAAGCTGTCCCACTAAACTTTCCTTTCTAAAATTTCGCCCAAGGGCAAGATAACGCTTATGCGCTCGCTCACGCCTGTGTGTGGCAGGGTGCAAAAGCCGTCATTATGGCACTTTGCACTAAAATACAACAAATCAATATCAAGCGTTCGCGGCGCGTTTTTAAAACTGCGTTGGCGTTTAAATTTAAGCTCATAATGCAAAAGCACTTTCAGCAAAGCCCTTGCGTGCAACGCACTTTGCACGAAAAGCACGGCGTTGGTAAAATCCCTTTGCGCCACAAAACCAAAAGCCTTGTTTATCAGCAAGGACGAGCTTGCAAGCACCTTTATCCTTTTATCATCTATCAGCAAGCGAAAGAGCTTTTTAAGCGTAAATTTTTCGTCATTCATATTGCTTCCAAGTCCTAAAATAGCAAGATATTTGGCTGAATTTCGCTCTTTTGTGGCAAAGGGATAAAAGCGCATTCTCACAACTTTCCTTGCCCCAGCCACCACCAAAGGCTCGCCAAAGTCCGCAAAATAAGGCTTTTGCTTTGACAAAACCCTTGCATTTTTTGGTGCAAGCGCACTTTGCGTGGCTTTGTGTGTCTTTAAAGCCGAATTCATCGCCTTTTTTGACAAGGTTTGTCTCACTTAGCTTTTTTTGCATTTGTCGCCTTGATTTGCTCGATTTGCGTGCAGATTTGCACCACGCCCATTAAGGCTAGATGATACCCAAAGGGACCAAACCCAGACACAGAGCCGCTACAAACGGGGGCGATGAGACTTTTGTGCCTAAATTCCTCGCGTGCAGCTATGTTTGTGATATGCACTTCTATCGTTGGCAAGCCCACAGCCGCAATCGCATCGCGCAAAGCCACAGAAGTGTGCGTGTAGCCTGCGGCGTTGATGATGATACCATCTTTCGTGCCAAGGCATTCTTGCACCTTATCGACAAGCTCGCCTTCAAAGTTGCTTTGAAAAAATTCAAGCTCAACGCCTTGTTGCTGACTTGCCGCAAGCTTCATTTGCTCGTGAATGTCCTGCATTTTCATAAGCCCGTAAAGCCCTGTCTCACGGACTCCAAGCATATTTATGTTAGGACCTTGGATAACCATTATTTTCATAAAAAACCTTTGTTTTGAAAAAATTTCATAACATTATAGCATTTTAAGCTAAATTTATTATAATTTACGCAGAATTTACTTAAATTTTAAGGAAAGATTATGTTTATCATAAGGGTGCGCTATATTTTTCTGTGTGATGAGCGCTTTACTATACTTGAAAATAAGGCTTTTGTCTTTGATGAGCGCATTTTAGAGTGCGGAGAATTCGAGCTTTTGCGGGACAAATACCCGCAGGCAAAGCTCGTCCAAACCCCGCCCAACTCGCTCATCTTGCCCGCTTTCATCAACACGCACACGCATTTGGAATTTAGCGCAAACGCTTACACCTTGCACTATGGCGACTTTTTAGTGTGGCTTAAATCCGTAATGAGCGCGCGCAGTGCTTTGAGCGAGCAGGCAAAAGATGAGCTTATCTTGCGAACCATTCGCACTATGCAGCAAAGCGGCACAGGCACGGTGGGCGAGATTTCAAGCTTTGGCGGCGATTTAAAGGCTTGTGCGAAAAGCTCAGCTCGCATAGTTTTTTTTAACGAGCTTTTGGGCGTAAATTCAGCCCAAAATGCCACAAAACAGGCTGAATTTCTCACTCGCTTTCGCAAAAGCAAGGATTTAGCGCACGAGCGTTTTATCCCCGCTGTGAGCTTACACAGCACTTACTCTACAAATAGGGCTTTGGCGGAGTTTTTGCTGAATTTAGCGCAAAAAGAAGGCTTGCTTGTCAGCACGCATTTTTTAGAATCCCAGCACGAAAGCGCGTGGCTAAGGCAAGGCAGGGGTAAATTCAAGCAGTGGTTGCGCTTTGCAGATGAAAATCCACGCCCAAACTACTCTGTAAAGGACTTTGTGAAACTTTTTAAAGGGCAAAGGACGCTTTTTACGCATTGTGTTTATGCAAAGGACGATGAATTCGCGCTTTTTGACAAAAATTTGCACTTTATCACGCATTGTGCGTTTTCAAACCGCCTTTTAAGCCGAAAAACATTCGATTTAAAGGCAGCTTTGCGCCACAAAATGAGCGTAAATTTAGGCACAGACGGGCTTAGCTCAAATATAAGCCTTTCAATGCTTGATGAAATGCGGGCAAACTTGCTGATACACAGCGATTTTAAGGATTTAAGCGAACTTGCTAGAATTTTGCTTTTAATGGCGACACGAAACGCAGCAAAGGCGCTAAATTTAGAGCTTGGAGAGATAAAAGCGGGGAAAATAGCTGATTTTAGCGTCTTTGAAGTGGGCGATTTGCTTGCAAATGCTGAAAATTCAGCCCACAAAACTCCGCCCAAAAAGGACACAAATTCAAAGGCACACAAAACCCAAAGCCCAGCAAATCAAACTTTAAGCCAACTGCCCTTGCAGTTTGTCCTAAACGCTCAATTTGCAAACAAACTTTTCATAGCGGGCAAGCAAATAAACCTTGCAATATAAATCTAACCTTGAATTTAAGGCAAATTCAGCGCGAAATTTTGCTTTTGAGCTAAAATTTAAGCAAAATTGTAAAGGGTTATTTTGTTTTAACCGTCTATTGAACAAGCCACAAGCCAAAGCAAGCGGCAAAAAGCGTGGCAAAGGTGAATAAAAGGCTGAATTTAAGGTAGCTTTTAAGGCTAAAATTCACGCCTTTTTTAGCTAAAAGCCCAAGCCACAAAAGCGTGCAAAGAGAGCCTATGGGAGTGAGCTTTGAGCCTATGTTGCAGCCTAGTAAGTGTGCGTAGATGAGGCTTTCTTTGAAATTTGGCTCGTTTATCACGCTGAAACCGCTTGAATTTTGAGCTAAATTTGCGAAAAAATCGCCCAGCAACAAATCCCCAAAAAGCACCATAGGCAGGTTGTTAAAGACGCTTGAAAAAAGGGCTGAAAGGCTTGCAAGGGCAAAAATGCCCGTGAATTTACCTTGCGAAAGTGTGCTTAAAAGGGCGTTTACGGCTTCATTTATGTCAAGTTTGCTCAGCGCAAAAACCACGACAAAAAGCCCAAAAACAAAGATGATAATGCTAAAAGGGGCGTTTTTAAGGGAAGTTGCGGCTTTTTTGGGGGCTTTGCGCCACAAAATGACGAGCAAAAAAAGCGCAAAAACAAGGCAGTTTAGGCTCAAAGGCAGCTTAAATTCACGCGAGATGAAAAAGCTCGCCACGAAAAACGCCAGCAAGACAAGATAAAAGGCAAAGAATTTGCCCGAAAGTTTCGGTGTAGTGGGCGCGCGAAAGGTTAAATTCGTCCGCAAAGCCTTGCGAAAGACGAGCAAAAAGAGCAAAAGGGCGGTGAGGAAGCCGAGCAAATTTGGCAAAAACATAGTTTTAGCAAAGTCCGCAAAGCCCAAAGCAAAGTAGTTTGCGGTGATAATGTTGGTAAGATTTGAGATAATCAGGGCGTTTGAGCTGGCATCGCATACGAAAGAAATGGCAAACAAAAAGGCTAAAACCGCGTTTGTATCCACGCTTTTGGCACGCAAAAACAGCCCTAAAACGAGCGGGGTTAGGATTAAAATCGCTCCGTCATTTGCTAAAACTACGCTACAAAGGGCGCACAAAACGAAAAGTGCTATGAAAAGGGCTTTTGCGCTGATGATGAGCGTGTTTGGGGCGTTGCGTGGCGCAAAAAGCGGTGCTTGGCTGGGCTTTTGGGCTGAGAAATTAGCGTTTGCGGTGCTGTGAAATTTAAGCCTTTGAAGCTCTTTTTGGCTTAAATTTAATGTTAAATTCGAATTTGGCAAATTTTGCGCGTTTGAATTTGGTGTGGTGTTGCTTTGTGTGGCGGTGAAATTTTGGCTAAAATCGCTTGCTTTTTGCGAAGTAAAAAGAGTGTTAAAAGCCTTGTTGTCCTGCGGATTTGCGGGCGAAACGAGTGAGTTTTGGCTTGAATTTAAGGCTAAATTTGAATTTCGCGCTTGAATTTTTGCGGCTTTGTCCCTAAATTTAAGCCTTTGGCAAAGTTTTAGCACCGCAAAAATCAGCCACTCAAAAAAGCCCAAAGCCTGCAAACAAAGGCTTATGATGATGAGCGCGATGAGGGTTAAGCAGCTGTCCCAAATGAGCGAAAATATGAGCTTTAAATCCTGCAAACTCACGAGTTTAAGGGCGATACAAGCTATCGCACCCACGCTTGAAAACACCCAAATTTTAAGCTTAAATGGACGAGTTAAAATCCCCAAAAGCGTGAGCAAAAAGATGATGAGAGCGAGCATTTATTTGCTTGTGGGTATGTCAAGTCGCTTTAAAATTTGCGAAAAATTCAAAAGCGAATTTGGATTGTTTTTAAGTTCTAAAAACTCTATATTTAAGGCTTTGAGTTGGTTTTTGTTTTGAGTGCTTAAAGTATCAGCGATGAAAATGTTCGTATCCCTTGCTATAACCGCATCTGCGGACTCAGGGTTGCCCTTGCCCATCAGCTTTACCTCCACTCTATAAATCTTATTTTTATCCTTGTTTAAAAGCTTAAAATCCACTTCTCTATCAAAATCCAGCTCGCCGTTTTTCTTAAAAATTTCAGCATTGATAAACTCTTTTGGCACGCCACATTTTTGGCATAATGCAAGCATTAAGGGCTTTTCTACCCTTTTGCCTATACTGCTCCACGCCCCGCCACGCAAGGCGATTTTCTTGGTAGCAAGAGCATTTATCACAAGCAAACTTTCGCTTAAATTCAGCTCCACGCTGATATTTTTGTATGCAATTTTAATGCTAATGCCTATATTTTCGCTTTCGCTTTCAAGTGAATTTAAAATGCTCTCCAAATAATCCACATTGCTGTTTGCCACATTTATCATAAGTTCTTTTGTAGCACAGCCGTAAATGTTGCTTATGGTTTTTTTGTTCATACCCGCAAAAATAGCCGCATCATCGGGTTTTATTTCATTGTTGTTGATGAAATTCTTTTTATACCACGCTAAATTTATGTTTTTATCGTTCATTTTAGCGTTTAAAATTTGCTTAAAAAATTCAAGCGCAAAGTCTAAAAATTCAACATTTATAGCGTTGATTATCTCTTGTCTATAATCCTTGCCAGCGAGCAGTTTTTCAACCGTATTTTTGATGGCGATTTGATTAAAATTCATTAAAACCGCTTTCTTTGAGTCGTTTAGCGTAGTTAGCGTTTTGCTCGCAAAGAAGTGGAATTCTTTTCATCTGCAAAGCTACCTTGCCAAAGGTCCCGCTACCTGCAAAAGGGTCGCACACAATGTCGTTTTCAAAAGAATAGTATTTTAAAACCTTCTCGCAAAGTTCGCTTGGAAAAACGGCAGGGTGATTTTTATCAGCTTTTGGAGCGATATACCAGCAGTTTGTGCTGTCCATTTGCTCGTCATTTTTAAGGCTTTTGTCATAGGCTTTTATGTTTTTATCAAGCAAAAAGGGCGAATTTTTACGATAAACCATAATGCTTTCTGTGATACAATTTGGCTTGTAGCTTAAAGGTTTTTTAGTTTGTAAATATCCAGCTATGCGGTTTGGCACGGCGTATTCGGGCTTTATCCAAATAATCTCATCGACAAAATAAAACCCCGCATCTTGCAAAATCTTGTGAAAATCAAAATGTATAGGATAGCGAATGCTCTCAAATTCCCTGCCCGCCCTTTTTGTAATCACAGGCGAAACATTGATAAGCACAAATCTACCATCTTCTAAAATCCTATGACATTGCTTTAAGGTTTCAAACATAGCCTTTAAATAATCCTTATAGCTCTTATAATCGCTATAAATTCTTGCATTATAGTATGGCGGAGAAGTAAAAATAAGCTGAATTTGCCCGCTTTCTATCTTGTCAAGTGTTTGTCGGTTATCGCCCACTAAAAGCGATGGTTTGGTGATTTGCTTAATCTTTGGCTTTGTTAAGCGGCTTTTTTGGCGAAATTCATAATAATCAAACATTTTTTGCAGAACTTCATTTTGGTAAAATTCAAGCATTTTATCGCGCAAAATTTTAAACCTTTCATCATCTTTTGCCTTGTAAAGTGTCGTGCGAAACATTTGATAAACAAGCTCCATAAAGTGAGAATTCAAGGCTTCTTTTTGCAAAAATTCATAAATCTTATCGTTGTTTTTTTGCCTGCCGATAGATGAGACAATCTCCCTTTTTAACTCGATTTGCAAATCCTTATAAAAAAGCTTGATTAAATACTCTAAATTCGAGTCTGAACGCTCCGCACCAAGTTTTTTGATAAATTCTATGGTAATGTTAATGGGCGTATTTTGCACGCTTTGTGGCGTAAAATTCGTGGTGTTTATGGGCGATGGCGCAAAATCATCATAGTCAAAAAGGCTTTCAAGCATTTACTTCCCTTAAAATTTCGCTCATTATATCACACTTTGCTTAACCAGCACAAACTTGCTCCCAAGCACCCAAAGCACAAGCCCTAGCATCGCCACAGCCCCTAAAAACAAATACGCGCTAAAATATCCATAAAATTCAGCAAAATACCCGCCCACAGCACCGCTTAAAGCCCCACCAAGCCCGCCGCAAGTCAGCACAAAAGCCAAAGCCGCGTTGATATGCCCGCTGCCACGCAAGCTCATCGCCACTACGATAGGAACGACAACGCCACTCACGCCAGCCCCTACGCCGTCTAAAAGCTGAGTAAGCACCATACCGCCGATACCAGCGAAATTTGCCGCTATAAAAGCCCGAACGATAAGGGCGAAAAAGCAGGCAAAAAAGAGCCAAAAGTAGATTTTGTCAGCGTTTAATGCGCCTTTGTCGCTTGAATTTCGCGGGCTTTTTTTGCTCACCAAACGCCCGCAAACAAAAGCCACGAGTATCATCGTGCTTTGAGCGATGATGATGGTAGCTGCTGCGTAAGCTCCACTTGAATCAACCCCCATAGCGTGCGCTCTTTGACTGAGAAGCGGCAGCATTGCTGCGTTGCTTAAATGAAAGCAAAACATTGTAAGGCAAAGCACCAGCACCCTTTTGTCCGCAAACAACGCCCACACACTCACGCTTTGCGCCTTTGTGCTGCGAATTTCTCCGCGCGCTACGGTGTCATCAATGGCGTCTTTTTTGATGAAAGAAAGCACTATCAAAGACACGCCACCAAGTGCTGCGGTGATGAAAAAAATGCTCGCAATCCCAAAATAAAAGGCAAAGACAAAGCCAAGTGTCGCGCCAAAGACGGTGCCAGCGTGTTTGTAGGCTTCATTTCGCGCACATTGTAGCGCATAGCCTTGCACGCCCATAATCCCAAGCGTAAGCGCGGCAAAGGCTGGGGCGAGAAAAACCCCGCTTAAAGCCGCGAAAATTTGTGCTAAAAGCGTGAAAATGAAAGATGGAAAAAAGTAGTTAAACGCGCAAGCAAGCACGATGAGAGCGATAAAAAAGGCGATGAGTTCTTTTTTGCGCGTGGTTTTATCGACTAAAATTCCGCAAGGCACGCCAAAAACAAGCGCGGCGATATGCGAAAGCGTGCCGATGAGTCCTATTTGCGCTTCGCCAAAGCCATTTTGCAGCAAAAACACGCCCAAAAAAGGTCCCAAGCCATCGCGCACATCAGCGACAAAGAAATTCAGCCAAGCCAAAAGATTTGCAGCGCTCATCAGCACGCCTTTGTGAATTTAAAGGCATTTTTAAGGATTGTTAAATTTTTAAGCCTTTTTGCTTGCCTTTGCTTTGACGGATTTGCTTTGTGGCTAAATTTAAGCAAAAAACGCCCTTTTTTCATCAAACTTGCCTTGTTTGTCATTATAACTCACGCAAGGTTCATTTGCCTTGCAACTCTTTGTAGAGTTTTTCAGCCCTTTTTAGCTCTTGTGTGCTGCGAAATTCTCGCTCGGCGATTTTGTTTTTGTTTAGGGCTTGCTCGTTTTGATAAATTTGTGCGAGCAAGTCTTTTGCTTGCTTTTCATCGTTTTGAGCTTTGGCGTGGTAGAATTTCACTTGTGTAATTCTTTTTTGAAGCTCTAATTCCTCGCGCTCGTCTTTGAATTTTTGTAAATCCTTGCGTAAATCTTTGTGTAACGCCATTTCAACTTGCAAGGCTTTTATTTGTGCGTTTTGGCTCGCACTTGCAAAGATTTCAGGCGCGATGCCTTTGATATGGGGCAACTCGCCGTGAGCAAAACCCTGCTTAGCCTTTAAGTGCGGCTTTTCGTGTGGCGCAAAATCTAACTCGTGCGGCGGCTTTGCCAAAGCATTTTGAGCTAAAAGCACGCTAAAAAGTGCCACCGAGCTAAAAAAGCCTTTGATATTTTGTGTTTTCATTTTTGTCCTTTTTGTGAGAATTTGAGTGAATTTTAGCACAAATTCAACAAATAATTTGCAAAATTTATTAAATTTTCAACAAAAAACAAACACTTTGAAACGAAAGATTGACTAAATTTGACTAAAATTCACACGCAGAATTGTAAATTTTACACAAAGGATACACGATGAAAGAGGTTTTACACGCCTTTGGTAGCCTGAAAATCAGCGTTGTGCTGTTTTTAATCTTCGCGTTTTTCTGCGCTATCGCAACCTTTATAGAGAGTGCTTATAGCACCAGCACGGCTTGGGCTATGGTTTATGGGACGGCTTATTTTGGCTTTGTCCAGCTTATTTTGGGGCTGAATTTAGCCTGTGCGATTTACAGATACAAGATGATAAACCGCTCAAAGCTGCCGCTGCTTACCTTTCACCTGTCGTTTTTGCTTATCCTTGTGGGTGCGGCGATGACGCGCTACTTGGGCTATGATGGCAACTTACACATAAGAGAGCAAAGCGCTAATGCTAGCGTAGTAAGCTCAAAGTCCTATGTGAAATTCGCCGCTTTAAGTGGAGAGAAAACCTACACGCAAAGTTTGGGCGAAGATGTGGCTTTGCTGCCCTTTGCAAATAGCTTTGATATGAAACTCAAAATAGACGATGAGATAGCGCATTTAAAATACAAAAATTTGCTTCTTGATGTGGAAGAAAGCTATGTCAATGACACGCAAAGCCCGCCGCTTTTAGTGCTGATGATAAACACTCCGCAAGATGGTGCAAACGAGCTTGTGCTGGGCGAGGGCGACACTATCAACATAAACGGCATTAACTTTGCCTTTTTAAACGACAACGCTCCAAAGCCTTTCATCAAAATCGACAAGAATTTGCAAGTGATTTCAAGCGAGAATTTAAATTTTATGTCTATGGCTAGCGGAGAAAACGCTACTTTAAAGGCTCACACAAGCGCAGATGCTGCTGAAAAGAGACTTTACACAGCGGCAAATATGAATTTTGTCGTTAAATTCGCGTCCTTAAACGGCAAGATAGAATACAAAGGCAAAAACCGCCCCCAAGATGAAAACTTTTTCAAATGGCTCATCAGCCTAATAATGGGCGATGAAAAGCTAAAATTAAGCCAAAATGCCGTCAATGGCTTGCAAGTGAGTTTGGAATTTAAGGGGCAAAGCAAGGACATAACGCTTTTTGAATACGCTAACCCCACGCCTGTTGATGTGGGCGGGCAGCTCTTTTTCGTCTCTTATAGCCCTGTGAGCCTTGATTTGCCTTTTGAGCTTTATTTGAAGGACTTTGTGATGGACAGATACCCCGGCTCAAACTCGCCAAGCTCTTATGCAAGTGAAGTTGAAGTAAGAGATGGCGATACAAGGTTTGATTATCGCATTTTTATGAACAATGTGCTTGATTATCGTGGTTATCGCTTTTATCAAAGCTCTTATGATAGAGACGAAAAAGGCACGATTTTATCGGTAAATAAAGACCCAGGTAAGATTCCGACCTACATAGGCTACTTTTTGCTGATAGTGGGAATGTTTTTAAGCCTTTTAAATCCAAAATCCCGCTTTCGTGTCCTTTCAAAGCTCATCAACCAAGATGCGCTTAAAGCCGCTACGGCTGTGCTTTTTGCGCTCGGCTTTTTTGTGGCAACGCCAAATTTATGGGCAAATGAAACAAATGCAAGCACAAATTCAGCTTTAAATTCAAAAGAAAGCGTAAATTCTAACGCGAATTTGGCTCAAAATTCAGCCACAGCTGAGAATTTAAACGCAAATTCAAATCCGCACTTAGGCACAAGTCGCGCTAAAATGCCAGCTTTCAGCAAAGAACACAGCCAAAAGCTCGCTAGCCTTGTGGTGCAAAAGCAAGGCGGCAGAATGACTCCGCTTGATACCTTAGCGGGCGAGATTTTGGAAAAACTTTACAAAAGCAGGACTTATCAAGGGCAAGATGCCAGCGGCGTGGTGATTTCTATATTTATGTTTAAGCAGTGGTGGGCTTTTGAGCCTTTAATCATAATGCCAAAAAACAGCGGTGTGAATGCTGAATTTGCTAAAATTTTAGGGCTAAATGCCCCGCAAAAATACATTCGCTATGCGGATTTTTTCGATGAAAATGACAATTATAAATTGCAAAAATATGTTGAAAACGCAAACCGCAAAAACCCTAACGCGCGCGGAGTTTTTGACAAAGAGCTTATCAAACTTGATGAGCGGGCAAATATCTTAAATTTAGTGCTTGGCGGGGATTTGCTAAAAATCTTTCCTTTGCAAAGCAAGCAAGATAATCTTTGGCTAGCCCCAAATCAGCTTGATGAGGCGAGCAAAATGGGCTTGATAAATCAAGCAGAGGGCGAAGAAGTGGCGTTTTTGTTTGGCAACTACATAAACGCTAGCGTTTTGGGCTTGATAGAGGGCAATTACAGCAAGGCAGATGAGATTTTGCAAAGGATTAAGGACTATCAACGCAAGTATGGCGAGGACATTATGCCTAGTCAAAGTAAGATAAATGCCGAAATTTTCTCAAATTCAGCGCAAATTTTTGTCAAACTTATGCCTATTTACTTGCTTGCGGGCATTTTGCTTTTGTGTTTGGTGCTTTACAAAATGCTACGCCCAAGCGCAAATATCCACATAGCCTTTAAATTCGTCTATGTGCTGACGATTTTTGCCTTTGTTGCCCTTACTGCTGGGCTTTGCTTGCGTGGCTATTTGGCTGAGCGTGCGCCTTGGAGCAACGCTTATGAGAGTATGATTTATATCGCTTGGGCTTTGGGGCTTTGCGGGATTTTATTTTCACGCAAAAGCCCGCTGGCACTTTCTCTTACTTCCATACTCGCTGGGCTTGTGCTGTGGGTAGCACATTTGGGCGAAATGGACCCACAAATCACAAATTTAGTGCCTGTTTTGGATAGCTATTGGCTCAGCATTCATGTGTCTGTGATAACGGCTAGTTATGGATTTTTGGGGCTTTGCACCTTGCTTGGCGTTTTCGTGCTGGTGCTTTTGTGCTTTATGAAAAAAGACGGCAAATACAACGCAAATTTAGCCCGCAACATAACAGAAGCCACGCGTATCAACGAAATGGCGATGATTTTGGGGCTTATGCTGCTTACCATCGGTAACTTTTTGGGCGCGATTTGGGCAAATGAGAGCTGGGGGCGGTATTGGAGCTGGGATTCAAAAGAAAGCTGGTCGCTTATAAGCATACTCATCTACGCAGCCGTGCTGCACATAAGGCTTATACCGAGTTTGTCAAATCAATACACCTTCGCGGTGGCGTCAATGTTTTCGTATTGGAGCATTGTGATGACTTATTTTGGCGTGAATTATTTTCTCGTGGGTATGCACTCGTATGCAGCAGGGGACGCGGCAAAAATTCCAAATTTTGTGTTGTATATCTTTATTGTAATGCTAATTTTGGCTATAATAAGCTTTTTTAAGCGTCAATTTGCGAAAAAATTGTAAGGATAAAAGATGAATACAAGCATTGTTATCGTGCTTTTTGCGGTGCTTTTTGTGGCTTTGATAGGCGTTGTTCTTATGCTGAGTTTGAGCAAAAAGGGCGCGAGCGAAAAAAAAGAGACAAAGCCACGAACCTTGCAGGATTTTATCGCTGAGGGCAGGGTGTTTAGCGGGACAAATTTGCAAACGCTCATCGAGGAATTTTTGCAAAGTCAAAAACTGCCCTTTCGTCAAGATGACACGCTCAGCAGCGAGGCTAAACAAAAGCTTGAATTTGTGCGTGCTGTGGCGAGCAACAAAAACGCTAACGCTAAGCATATCTCTTTTTTAAACAGAGAATTAGTCAAAAAGTATGGCACTTACAAGGCTGACATTGAGTCTTATGAAAAAATAGGGCTTGAAGAGCGCAAAAACAAATAACAAAGGCAAAGCGTGAATTTAGTAGTGGTTGAAGATGACATAAATATGCGAAAGTCCCTTGAAATCGCTTTGAGCGAGTATGAGGAATTTCACATTACTTCTTACAAATCCGCCACAGAGGCACTTAAAAAGCTTGATGATGAAGTGGATTTAATCATCACGGACATCAATATGCCGGGCATTGACGGGATTGAATTTGTCAAGCAATGCGGCAACAAGTATGATTTCATCATCATCACGGGCAACGCTACGCTTAACCGCGCTATCGAAGCGGTGCGGCTTGGTGTAAAAGACTTTCTCACTAAGCCCTTTGACATAAGCACGCTTGTTACCGCCATAAAACGCGTGAAAATCATACGCGAAAAAACCGCACACAAGGGCAAAAACGACAAAAAAGACAAGGCAAACAGCGAGTTTTTCGCAAGCTCGCCCGCCTTGCAAAAAACGCTTGATTTGAGCCTAAAAGCCGCAAAAACCGATGCGAGCGTTATGCTTTTTGGCGAAAGTGGCGTGGGTAAAGAATTAGTAGCGAATTTCATACACCGCAACTCAAAACGCGCCCAAAAGCCCTTTGTCGCCATAAATATGGCAGCAATCCCCGCAAATCTCATCGAAAGCGAGCTTTTTGGCTTTGAAAAGGGTGCATTTACGGACGCAAACGCCACTAAAATCGGGCTTTTCGAGCTGGCAAATGACGGCACGCTTTTTTTGGACGAAATCGGCGAAATGCCCTTTGAAATTCAAGCAAAACTCTTGCGAGCCTTGCAAGAGCGCGAAATTTCAAGGCTTGGCGGCACAAAGCCCATCAAAATCAATGTTCGCATAGTGTGTGCCACAAACGCTAACATAGAGAAAAAAATCGAAAACAACGAGTTTAGAAACGACTTATACTACCGCTTAAACACTATCCCCATAAAAATCCCACCGCTTAAACAGCGCAAAGAAGAGATTTTAGGCATAGCCGAGCAGGTTTTAAAGGACACTTGCAAAGAATACGAGCTAGAAAGCAAAACGCTCAGCAAGGACGCCCAAAATGCGCTTTTGGATTATGATTATCCGGGCAACATTAGAGAGCTTATTTCAATCGTTCAGCGCGCTTGCATTTTGAGCGAAAACGCACAAATTTCAAGCGATGATTTGTTTTTAGATAGCAGGGTAAAGCGTGAAATTCCCATACTTGAAAAAGAGTTGATTATAGAAGTTTTAAGCGAGTGTAAAAACGATTTGAAAAAATCCGCCGCAATGCTTGGAATGAACGAAACAACGCTCAAAGAAAAAATGCAAAGGTATGATTTGGTGTATTAGCCTAAATGCTTGTGAATTTATGTGATTATAAGTAAATTTAAGGCGCAAAAAGGCAGTAAAAAGCGGCTTTAAAGCCGTGAAAATAAGTGAAATTTAAATGATAAAACTTAAAGCGCGCAAAAAGCAAGCAAAATTTAAAGCAACAAAGGCTCAAAACGCCACAACAAAGGCAAAAAATGACTGAAATTTTAAAACTTTCTTTAAATGATTTTTTCACTAAAAAATTCCTCAATTTCGCGCTTTTGCCGCTTGCTTTTAGCCTTGTGCTTTTTGGGGTTTTGGCTTATTTTGGCTTTGGGCCGCTTTTGGGCTTTTTTGATGAGCTTTTTGGCGGAGACCCTGCTGCATCGTGGTTTGCCTTTGTTTATAGCCTAGCTTTTGTGCAAATTCTCATCGCTGTTTTGAGCTTTTTGTCCGCTTCTTTTGTGGTTGTCTTTGCTTCTGTTTTTTTGGCGATTTTTGTGGTGAGCTTTCTCACACCCTTTATTTGCAAGGCTATTGATGAGAAGTATTATCACCACGCCCCAAAAGATAGCGTCTCAACCCTTGTCATTTTAGGCAAAACCTTATGGATACTTTGTAAATTCGCCCTTTTCTTTGCTTTGGCTACCCTGCTTTTGCTCGTGCCTTTTGTGAATTTTTTTGTGTATTATGCGGTGGTGTATTATCTTTTTCACAAACTTTTACTTTTAGATGTGGCAAGCAGCGTTCTTTCAAAGGACGAATTTACGAGCTTTTACGCTAAAAGCTCGCCTTTGGAGTTTAAATTCGCCACACTTTGCTTTTATCTGCTTGCCTTTGTGCCTTTGGCTGGGCTTTTCTTGCAAGTGTTTTTCGTCATCTTTTTAACTCATCTTTTTTATCAAAATGCGCTGAATTTACGCCCAAAAATTTAGAGCTTTTGACGATATGTTTGTCATTGCGAGACAAGCAGTTAAATTTCGCTCGGCGCGGCAATCCATAAATTTAAAGCAAACTTTACCACAAAATTCAAGCAAATCCCTAAATTTTGTCATACTGACTTGTCTTTGTCATACTTTACTATTTTCTTGTCATACTGAGCGAAGCGAAGTATCCACAAATTTAAAGTGCGATTTTAGTGCTTTAAGGTATATCTTAAATTCTTGGATTTTTCGCTCGCAAAGCTCACTCAAAATGACAATGGAGATTTTTCGCTTTCTAGCGAAAACTCAAAATGACAAAATCTTTGCCATTTTGATTTGTCTTACTGAACACTCTTTTTGTCATAAATTTTGTCATACTGGGCAAAGCGAAGTATCCATAAATTTAAAGCGTTTTTAAAAGACTTTTAAAGTTTTTCGGCTAAATCACCGATTTAAGCTAAATTCTCACAAAAACAAAGTTTCAAAGCTCTTACAACACCACGCACGAAACTTGAAATAAAAATTTTCGTTCGCTTAGCTCAAAGCGCAACTTTTGCTTTTACGCCTTGCTTTTGCGGCAAGGTTTAAATCCTCTCATTTGAAATTTCAAAGCGTAAAGCCTTGAAATTTAGGCGCTTTTTGCAAAAAAGCGTAGGTTGGGTTTTGTTTTGTCGCAAAGTAAGACTTTGAAATGGATTAGGTTGCGTTTTGTCATACAGCAAGGGTTTGAAAAGGCTTTGTTTTTGAATTCGTGGATTGCCACGCAAGGCTTATGCCTTGCTCGCAATGACGATTAGAAGTGTTTTTATGCTTTGCTTGGTAATGATGGGTAAAAGCGTGCTTTAAATTTGCAAAGCGTGCAATGACGGCGGATTTGTCATTTTGAGCGAAGTGCGTTAGCACAAAGCGAAAAATCCACGCCTTAAATACGCAAATTCACACTTTAAATTTATGGATACTTCGCTGCGCTCAGTATGACAGCTAATAAGTCAGTATAACAAAAATTATCAGTATGACGGCAAAAAAGTCGGTATGACAAGGATTTTGTCATTTTGAGCCTTTTGTAAAAAGGCGAAAAATCCACACTAAAATAAGAAAAACAAGCGAAAATTCAATGTTTAATAAGTGATTGAAAGCAAAGTGCAATTACACTAAATTTATGCCAAAAAAATGTGTTGTAGGATTACAATGAAAGAATTTATCGCCAAAAAGCACCAAAAAATCGGGCAAAATGTCGCTAAAATTCGCAAAGAAAGGGGTTTAAGCCAACTTGAACTTTCTTTAAAGCTAGGACACAAGAGCGTTTCCATAGTCGCAAGTGCGGAGCGTTTCTACCGTGGGGCACATTTTAGCGTGAGTCATTTGCTTGAAATCGCCGAAATTTTAGAAGTCGATGTGAGAGAATTTTTCAAAGAGCTGTGAAAAGCTGAGTTAAGCCAAAAACCCAAGCCACAAGTTCTTTCTCAGCTATGTTGTGCTTGTATAAATAAGGGCGCAAAAGTTTTGCTATCCTTGCCTTTGGCTTTTTTTGCAAGTGTTTTTCATCATCTTTTTAACTCATCTTTTTTATCAAAATGCGCTGAATTTAAAGCCAAAATTTAAAATTTAGCTTAAATTCAGCACGGATTATGCCTTTTTGATGATGATTTGATTTTTATCAGCGTCTATAAGTATGCTCTCATCGCTTTTTAGCTCATCATTTAGTATCATATCGCTGAGCTTGTCCTCTATCATATCATAAATAGCGCGTTTTAAAGGGCGCGCCCCAAAGTCCTCATCAAAGCCCTCTTTGGCGATGAGCAGTGCGGCGTTTTCGCCAAGCTCTGCCTTTATGCCCTTGTTTGCAAGGCTAGCTTGCAAGTCTTTGAAAAGCAACTTCACTATCTCAAAGGCTTCGTCCTGCCCGAGCGGGTTAAAAGTGATGATATCATCAAGGCGGTTTAAAAATTCAGGCTTGAAAAAGCTTTTAAGCTCCTTTTTTACCGCCTCTTCTTGTTCTTTGCCCTTTAAATTTACAATGGCATTTGATGCTATGTTTGAGGTTAAGATGATAATCGTGTTTTTAAAATCCACCGTAACGCCCTTGCTGTCAGTCGCCCTGCCATCATCTAAAATCCCCAAAAGCACATTAAAGACATCTTGATGAGCCTTTTCTACCTCATCAAAAAGCACCACGCTGTAGGGCTTGCGGCGCACTTTTTCGGTAAGCTCGCCGCCCTCTTCGTGTCCCACATAGCCCGGAGGCGCACCCAAAAGCCTTGAAACACTGTGTTTTTCCATAAATTCACTCATATCAAAGCGAATCATCGCGCCCTCATCATCAAACAAAAACTTCGCCAAAGCCTTAGCGGACTGCGTTTTGCCAACACCTGTTGGACCTAAAAACAAAAAGCTTCCTATGGGCTTGTTGCTGTCATTTAGCCCTGCTTTGTTGCGTTTTATCGCGCGTGCTAGGGCTTTCATCGCCTTGTCTTGCCCGATGACACTTTGCTTTAAATGCTCCTCAACCTGCAAAAACTTTTGCTTTTCGCTAGTAAGCATTTTTTGCACGCTAATTCCCGTCCATTTGCTTAAAATTCCAGCGACTAAATCCTCATCGACTTGATTTTTAAGCAGCACACCAGCTTCGCTCATTTTGCGCCATTTTTCATCGTTTTCCACAAGGGCTTTTTCAAGACTTGGGATTTTGCCATACTCAATCTCAGCCGCCCTTTGAAACTCGCCCTTGCTTTTGGCTAAATTCGCCTCATTTTTCAGGCTGTCAATCTCTTTTTTCTTTTCATTTATGGCGTTAAATACGGCTTTTTCGTTTTCAAAGCGTGAATTCAGCTCGCTTTGCTTTTCTTTTAAATTCGCTAATTCCTTTTCTATTTCAGCAAGCCGTTTTTCGTTATTTTCATTTTGCTCCATTTTCAAGGCTTCATTTTCCACTTGCAAGGTTTCAATGTCCTTTTTTACCTTACGAAGTGAGCTTGGCTCGCTTTCTATTTGCATTTTAAGCTCGGCTGCGGCTTCATCGATTAAGTCTATGGCTTTATCGGGCAAAAATCTATCGCTTATGTAGCGTTTGCTGAGCTTTGCCGCCGCCACAAGTGCGCTGTCGTTTATGCGGACATTGTGATGAATTTCAAGCTTTTCTTTTATGCCCCTAAGCATTGACAGAGCTTCATTTACGCTTGGCTCACTTACATTTACGGGCTGAAAACGGCGTTGTAAAGCCGCGTCTTTTTCAAAGTATTTGCGGTATTCTTTAAGCGTTGTCGCGCCTATGGTGTGTAGCTCGCCGCGCGCTAGGGCTGGCTTTAAGATATTTGCTGCATCCATTGAGCCTTCACTTGCGCCCGCACCAACGATAGTGTGAATTTCATCGATAAACAAGATGATATTTTCATTTTTTATCACTTCATTCACCACAGCTTTAAGCCTGTCCTCAAATTCGCCCCTATACTTTGCGCCTGCGATTAAGGCACTCATATCAAGGGCGATGACTCTTTTATTTTGCAGTGAAGTTGGCACATCTTTTTTGACTATGCGCCCAGCTAATGCCTCGACAATAGCCGTTTTGCCAACGCCCGGTTCGCCAAGCAAAATGGGGTTGTTTTTGGTTTTGCGTATGAGAATTTGCATTAGCCTTTCTATTTCTTCTTCTCTGCCGATGACGGGGTCAAGTTTGCCCTCGCTTGCCTTTGCGCTTAAATCAATGCCAAATTTCTTTAAGCTGTCAAGGGTTTCATCGCCCGTTTTACTCTCTATCTTGCGCCCTGCTCGCAAGGACTCAATCTCTTTTTTAAACTCATTTAAATCCAAAAATTTAGCCAAAATGTCCTTTATAGGCGCTTGCGTGCTGGCTGATAAAAGCCAAGTATCAACAGCCAAAAAGCTATCTCCGTTTGCGCTCATCAGTCCTTTTGCGCTTTCAAGTGAGTTGATGAATTCGCTGCCAAAACGCACGCTTTCGCGGCTCACATTTGAGCTTGTTGGAAGTTTTGCTATCTTGCTTTTGATTTCAAGCTCCACAGCCTCTTTTGAAATGTTCATTTTGTTGAAAATTTGATTTAAAAGGCTTGCGCTATCCACACTTAAAGCCCAAAAAAGGTGCAGCGGGGTTATTTCGCTGTTTTTAGAATGTATGGCTAAACTTGCCGCGCTTTCGACATTTGAAAGCATAGAGTCGGTTAAAAAATCTTGTAAATTTGCCATTTTTCGTCCTTTGTGTTGAATTTTGCTTAAAATTCACTCGTGAGCGAATTTTAGCCTATATCGGTTAATCATTTTAAACCTTTATACAAATGACATTATATAATTTTAGTGAGTTAATGTCAAGTTTTTTAAACAAAAATTTTAAACTTTACGCAAAATGCTTAAATTTAGGGCATTGTCGTTGAATTTAAAAAAGAGTTTTTGAAAGAAAAAGATAGAATTTAAAAAACAAAGCCCAAACAAAGCCCAAATTATAGGGCTTTGTTTGGAAGATACACAGGCGAAGTTGTGCTAAAATTTGCCTTTCAAAGCGGGCAAATCTCACACATACCCAAGTGCAGCGGCGAAAATGTATCCAAAGATACAAGAAGTGATGACACCGACAAGCCCCGGGATAATAAAGCTGTGGTTGATGACGAATTTACCGATACGCGTTGTGCCTGAGCGGTCAAATTGTATGGTCGCAAGGTCGCTTGGATAAGTCGGCAAGATATAATAACCATAGCAAGCAGCCGCAAAAGCCACGATGATGCCCGGGCTTACACCCACGCCCAAAGCCACAGGCACGAAAGCTATGAGTGCTGCGGCTTGCGAATTGACAAATTTAGAAATCAAAAGCAACATTACAGCATAAGTCCAAGGATGCTCTTGCACCACGCCACCAAGGGCAAGTTTAAGCATAGGAATATGCACAGCAAACATAGAATCAGCCATCCACGAGATACCAAACACCGCTACCATCGCTATCATACCTGATTTGAAAATCGCATTTGAGCCTATTTCGCTCACTTTCACTTTGGTAAAGATAACCAAAACAGCACCCGCCATCAGCATAAACATTTGTATCACAGCCACCATAGACATAGGCTTCATCTCGCCTTTGCCATTGTCAAAGGCAGGGCGCAACTCGGGAAAAGCCCCTAAAATCGCCACCAAAGCAATCGAACCCAAAAATATCCACATAGCAGCCCACTCGATAGCTGGCAACTTCACGCCCAAAAGCGTTTTGTTTTCGCCATAAACATACTCTTTGAATTTTGGGTCTTTGAGCTTTTCTTGGAATTCAGGGTCCTTGTCTAAGTCCTTGCCCCGAAACCACGAGTAAATGCCCACAGCCAAAACGCCCAAAGCACCGCTTGGAATGGTAATTTGCAACAAATTTATGTAGCCATCAAAGCCATTCATATGCGGCACGCCTTCTTTTAAAAGCATAGCCGTGAGAGTTACCACAGCCACGCTCACAGGCGAGCAAATAATTCCCATTTGCGATGAGATAGATGAAGCTGCCATAGGGCGTTCGGGGCGAATGCCGTTTTTGATAGCTATGTCGTAGATGATAGGCATCATCGTATAAACCACATGCCCCGTGCCGCAAAGTATGGTGAGAAACCAAGTAACAAAGGGCGCGAGTATAGTCAAAAACTTTGGATTTCGCCTTAAAATACGCTCCGCAATTTGCAGCATCACATCAAGCCCGCCGCTAGCAAGCAGCGTAGCACTAGCCGTTACCACGCAAAGTATGGTGAAAATGACATCGGTGCTAGGCTTGCCCGGTTTGACATTGAAACCAAACACAAGCACAAACATACCGATACCGCCAAGTAGCCCAAGCGCGATACCGCCTTTTCTTGCCCCGTAAAAGAGACAAATCAGCACGATGATAAGCTGTATGGTGAATTGCTTGCCATCGCTTAATGAAGTCAAAAACTCCATAAACTCTCCTTTAATGTAAAATAGTGCGTTTATTTTAACTCAAATTTTGTTAAATTTTTCTAAAAATAAAGCAAAAGTTAATAAAATTTGCGTTTTTTTTGAATTTTTTGCGCCAAAGTGGGCGGAATTTAGGGCATTTCTAAAATAATGCTTAAAGTGTAAATGAAATAAAACATATTTGAAAAAAGTTGCGTGAGGTTGTGAATTTATAGTGCTTTGAAAAAGATGAATTCGCGTTAAATTCAACGCTTTTTTGCAAAATTTCACAAAAAAGCGTTGAATTTTAGCACTTTAACTCGCCCAAATTCAAAAAATTTGGGCGCAAAGGCTATTTGATAACGCCACAAGCCATTCTTGCACCGCCACCGCCAAGTGCGGCTGGATGGTCGCTGTGATTGTCTCCACCGAAGTGAATCATCAAAGAGTGTTTTTTAAGCTCACTCAAAGCCTTGATTTTAGGGGCTAGCACGGGGCTGTTCGCGTTGCCGTCCTTATCCACATACAAGGCTGGCAAATCGCCCTTGTGTCCGTTGTCGTCCCAAGGCAAAGAGTGGTTTGTAGTCTTTTCTGGGTCCCAGTGTCCGCCCGCTTTCATTCCCAAACCCTTGTCAGTCTTGCCACAATCGGCATTTTCGTGGATATGAAAGCCGTGAAGTCCAGCCTCCAAGCCTTTAAGATTTGGGAAAAACGCCACGCCATAAGGGGTTTGCACCGCGACAATCTCGCCCGCATCCTTGTTTTTCTTTTGGTCTAAAATTTGCATTTTGATGACCAAATGTTCGGCTGATTTGGGGTTAAAAACCTCGTTGTTAGCCCCAAAAAGCAACGCTGTCAAAGCCATAGAGCCTAAAAGTATCTTTTTCATACTTTGTCCTTTTTTGTGAATTTGCAAAATGATTTGCGAAATTTAGTGTAATAAAAATGAGTAAATGTGTGATAACAAAATGTTTTTTTGCCCGTGATGATGAATTTTTTGTGAAATGAGTGCAAATTTAAATTTGACAAAGACAAACAAGGCGTAAAATCAGCATTTTCGCTTTACCTTGCTAGCAAGTCTTTAAGGCTTTTTCGCACATCTTTGCCCTCTAAAATCGCTGCTACTTCGCGCACTATGGGCGTGTAAATGTCCTCTCTCCCAGCGATTTGGCGCACCGCAAAGGCTGTGGGTATGCCCTCTACGACTTCTTTTAACTCGCTTATAATCTCATCTTTGCCCTTGCCCTTTGCTAGCAAAAGCCCTGCACGAAAGTTGCGCGAAAGCGTGCTTGACGCGGTTAAAAACAAATCCCCCGCCCCGCTTAAACCCAAAAAAGTCTCTTCTTTTGCTCCAAATTTCGCCCCAAAGCGGTGCATTTCAATCAGCCCGCGCGCGATTAAACTCGCCCTTGCGTTGTTGCCAAGCCCTAGCCCCTCGCAAATGCCGCTTGCGATGGCAAGGACATTTTTATACGCCCCGCAAATCTCCGCCCCACGCACATCGTCCCCCGCATAAGCCTTGATGAAATCTGGAAAAAAGCCCACAAACTCTTCACAAAGTGCGCGCTCAAAACCACTCACGCACAAGGCACAAGGCAAACCCTGCATCACCTCAGCCGCAAAGCTCGGACCGCTTAAAACGCAAAAATTGCGCTTATCCACAAAGTCCAAAAAAATCTCATCTAAAAAGCGACAAGTCGCCGTGTCAATGCCCTTTGAGGCAAGTAGGATTTTTTGCCCTTTGTTTTTAAAATGCTCTTTTAGCCACGCGCTAATTCCTTGTGCTGAGAGCGCAAAAACCAAATACTCGCATTCTAACGCCTCGTCAATGCTTACAAAATTTGGCAAATCTTTTTTGTGCGGCGAAGTGATGAGACAAGTTTGCTTTTGCGAAAAGGCAAAGTGCAAACCCTGCCCCCATTTCCCCGCTCCGATAACTGCTATGCTCATTTTTAGTCCTAAATTTATTGCTGAATTTTTGTGAATTTCTTAAAAAATTCACACTCATTAAGCTGAATTTTTGTGTTTTTCAAATTCACATTGTAAAACACTCAAATTAAATTCGCTTTACCCCAACTTTGCTTTCAAAATTTCATTAACCTTTGCGGGGTTAAATGCGCCCTTGCCCTCTTTCATCACCTGCCCCACAAAAAAGCCAAAGAGTTTGTCCTTGCCCGCCTTAAATTCAGCCACCTTGTCCGCATTTGCCGCCAAAACCGCCTCGGCGATTTTTTCTATCGCCCCATCATCGCTTACTTGTTTAAGCCCTAGCTTTTCAACCGCCTCATCAACGCTTGCGGTGGTGTTTTCAAAGATAAAGGCAAGCACTTCTTTTGCGGCTTTACCCGAAATAGTGCCATCTTCGATACGAGCGATTAAATCGCCAAGTTTTTGAGCATCAACAGGCGAATTTTCTATGCTTAAATCCCCTTTTAAAAGCCCCATAAGCTCAGTGGTGAGCCACGAAACGCAAAGTTTTGGGCTTAACTTCCTTGCGATAAGGCTTTCAAAAAATCGGCTCATCTCTAAACTCGAAATAAGCACCTCCGCATCGCTTTCTTTGACGCTTAAATCCTTAATGTAACGAGCTTTTTTCTCATCGGGTAGCTCTGGGATAGCTATTTCAAGCATATCAGGCGTTAGCACCACAGGCAAAAGGTCAGGTTCTGGGAAATAGCGATACTCAGCACTATCTTCTTTGTCCCGCATTGAGCGCGTGGTTAGGTTCGTGGTGTTGAAAAGGCGCGTTTCTTGCACCACTTCACGCTCATAAGTGCCGTCCTCCCACGCCTCGCGTTGCCTTTGCACCTCATAATCAATCGCCTTTTGGATAAAGCGAAAGGAGTTGAGATTTTTTATCTCCACGCGCGTGTAAAGCTTGCTGTCGCCCTTTGGACGAATGCTGACATTTGCATCGCAGCGAAAACTGCCCTCTTGCATATTTGCGTCCGAAATGTCTAAAAATCGTATGATAGAATGGAGTTTTTTAAGATAAGCTACCGCTTCATCGGAGCTGCGAAGCTCTGGTTCGCTTACGATTTCAAGCAGCGGTGTGCCTGAGCGATTTAAATCCACTTTGGAGACTGAATTTTCGTGGATATTCTTGCCCGCATCCTCTTCTAAATGCGCCCTAGTAATGCCTATGCGTTTGTTTTGTCCGTTAATGTTGATGAAAAGTTCGCCGCCCTCGACTATGGGGACATCAAATTGCGAAATTTGATAAGCCTTTGGCAAATCGGGGTAAAAATAATTTTTGCGGTTGAAAATACTGGTTTTGTTGATGCGAGCGTTGATTGCCTTGCCAAAGGCTACGGCTTTACGCACGACTTGTTCATTTAGCACGGGCAAGGCACCGGGCAAGGCTAGGCAAGTGGGGCAGACATTGACATTTGGCTTTTCGCCAAAGCTCGTAGCACAAGAACAAAAAATCTTACTTTTGGTGTTAAGCTGGGTATGCACCTCTAAACCGATAACGACTTCAAACATTGTTTTTCCTTTTTTTAGGGCTTGGTTTTGGGTAAATTCGCGTGAATTTAGCACTTTAACCCTGCCTTGAAAAATTTTAGAATTTGCATTTTATCAAATTTTCTCTTTTGCGCGTTTATTTTAGCAAAATTTGTTAAATTTTTTGCTTAAAAGCCTTTGTCCGTGCGAGACTCGCACACGAGCTTTTATCAGCATTTTGCG
>OARB01000040.1_pt1 | contig 27813 bp, 24 predicted proteins | sample 1475561 | NCBI WGS metagenome assembly OARB01 (sample SAMEA3360673, study PRJEB22359) | human gut metagenome | biome: ENVO:urban biome; feature: ENVO:human-associated habitat; material: ENVO:feces | place: Bangladesh | collected 2011
ATTTTATCCTAAAAAGGCTAACAAAACAAAAATAAAATGTTTTTTCGCTTGCAAATTTTTTTGCCATTGCGAGCAAGCTGCAAGGCTAGCGTGGCAAACCATAAATTTAAGCAAACTTTACCACAAAATTCAAGCAAAAGCCTAAATTTTGTCATACTGAGCGTAGCGAAGTATCCATAAAATCAAAGCGTGTCTTAAAATTCTTTGGATATTTCGCTAACGCTCAATATGACAATATGGATTTTTCGCTTTGTGCTAACGCGCTCCACTCAAAATGACAAAGCCCTTATCATACCAAGTGCAAGCGAAGTATCCACGCAAAGCAAAAAACGCACAGCGGGTTGCTAAAAACAAAGCGTTGAGACAATTTAAGGCTTTTTAAAGCCTTAAATTTTCTTGCAAATTCGTAGCAAGATATCTATGCGCCTTGCTTTTTTGCAGTAAGATATTTGTCGTTTTGCTTTTTCGCGACAAGATATCTGTGCGCTTTGCTTTGCGATGAGCCGCTTTTTATCCCCAAAAAATTTATCCCAGCCATTCACCCCGCCCGCTTTTTGATAAGGGCGTTAAAAAAGGGCTTAAAGCCCTTTGATTAGAAATTATAAATGTAGCTTAGCATCACGCTGAAAGGGCGGTAGTGGTAAGTTTTGGTGTCTTTTACAATAGCTGGCGTTTGTGGCGGTATGAGCGGTGAAGTGCCGTTGCTTGCTTTGAAAAGCTTTGATTTAGGGAAGTAAGTGCGTGCGCCAAGGTCGATTTCGTGGTTTTCTTTGACGCTCACTCGCAAGCCTAAATTCGCATTTGCGGCGAAATTCGTGTAGCTTCGCTTGCCGTTTGATACCTCATACTCTTTGCCATTTGCCGCCCAAGTAACGCCGCCAACGCCCACGCCAGCATAAACGCCCCAAGTTATGTCATCGTTTTTTGAAGTGAAATTGTAAAGCAAGTCAGCCCCGATGAAATAATCAATAAAAGTCGTGTAGTAAGTCTTGCCCGTGCCTGTGAAAATGGAGCTAGCAGCTTGATTTGCCGCTGCTTGCGCCATAGTTCCTAAATGTTGATTCATTTGCACAAGCAAACCTTTAAGCGAGTCGCTATACTCGACATTTACAAGCCTGCCGTATCCTACGCCCACTTGTCCGTAAGCTCGCACGCCGAAATTACGCTGTGCGCCGAAAAACCACTTATAACCGCCCTTTACAGCAAGGCTTGGCATAAGATTGTCCGCCTTAATGTCGCCTGATATAGGTATCATACCATTCATCACATAATCAAGCGTTTGCTTGAATTTAACCTTGTTTGCTCCAAGCTCCACACCCACAAAGACTCCGTCTTTTTCCGCTCCAAAGGCACTTTGTGCCAAAACAACACTCGCTAAAACGCCAGCGAGCAAGGCTTTTTTTGATGAAACCATTGTTTCTCCCTCTTTGAAAATAAAAGTGGCATTATAGCACTAAAAAAGTAAAGTTGGGTAATAAATTTGCAAAATTCAGCAAGTTTTTGTGAAAAGACTTGTGGCTTAAATTTAGGCACTTTGCGAAACAAAAGCGTGAGTTGGGATTTGTTTTCTTTCAAAACAAAAATTCTAATGGCTTTTCTCGTTGTGCCGACAAATAAATTCCAAGCGTGGCAAAGGCGAAAATTCGCCTTTTACTGCTTAAATTTAAGCACGGTGTGGATAATGTATGTTACACAAAATGCCACGATAGCCCACAGCACCCAGCCTAAGCCATAGTCATAAAAGGGCATAGCCTGCTTTACAAACTCCACAAAGCTAGCGGGCAGAATCTTTTCGCCGTTTATGGTGGCGACAGAGCCTAGCGAGTAAATCAGCCCCGTAACGAGCGTGATATAAATGCAGGCGCGGTAGATGAGCTTTGAGCTGTCGATGAGGTTGTCGATGAGCGCAAGCACCACTAGCACGATAACCACAGGGTAAAACGCCACGAGTATAGGCACGCCGAATTTCAAAATGCCCGAAAGCCCTATGTTTGCCATCAGTGCGCTCACCACGCTAAATATCAAGCACCACGATTTGTAGCTGATTTTGGGCGCAAGCGAGTTAAAATAATCACTCCCTGAGGTCGTAAGCCCCACGGTTGTGGTGATACAAGCTAAAAAAAGCGCGATGCCAAGTATGATTTGTCCTGCGTTGCCAAAGAGAAATTCGGCTGATTTTGCCAAGATTTCAGCCCCGTTTGCCGTCTCTGTGATAGCCCCTGCTGTGGCTGCGCCAAGGTAGGCTAAGGCTATGTAGATGATAGAGAGCAACGCACCTGCGAAAATGCCCGTTTTTATCGTGGTTTGCACGAGGGTTTTGTCATCTTGCACCCCAAAACTTCGCAAAACGCCCACAACGACTATGCCAAAAACTATGGAAGCCATAGCGTCCATCGTGTCATAGCCTGCAAGAAACGCCGTGCTTGTAGGGGCTGTGGCGTATTTGCCACTTGGAGCGGCAAGGGGCGGCGTGTCAGCGACAAAAGCCCCGATAACGAGCAAGGCTATCATCAGCAAAAGCACGGGCGTGAGCCACTTGCCAAGCACTTCGACAAGCTTGCTTTTGTTGATGGAGACAAGATAATTTACCACAAAAAAGAACACACTCCAAACGATGAGCCACAAGCCTTTTTCTTCGCCTACAATAGGCGCAACGCCCACTTCAAAGGGCAAATTCGCCGCACGAGGTATAGCAAGAAACGGACCTATCGAAAGATAAATCAGCACGATGAAAATAGGACCAAAAAATCTATCCACACGCCCCGTAAGTGCTTGCACGCTGCCGCACCTTGCCACAGCTGCTACGCCCAAAACGGGCAAAAGCACCGCCGTAACGCAAAAATAAAGTATGGTTTGGTAAAAAATTTCGCCTGATTCTTTGCCGAGCATAGGCGGAAAGATGAAGTTTCCCGCGCCAAAAAACATAGAAAAAAGCATCAATGAAATGACGATGAATTCGCTTCTTGTGAGTTTCATAAGTGTCCTTTTGTGTAAAAATATGAGTTTGATTATAGCAAAAATTTTAAGGCATTGTGTCAAAAAGCTGAATTTTTACGGCATTTTTGTTTAAAGTGTAACAAAATTTACCTCAATTTGTGCCTTTTTAAATGCCTATACTTGCCAAAAAGTCCGCTGTGCCTTGTCGTCATAAAGCTTTGCTCAAAGAAAAGCAGTAAGGTTACTGAAACGCCCACAGCCAAAGCCAAAGTGATAGAAAGCGTGGTGAAAAAATAGTCAAAAAATTCAACCAAATACCGCGTTTTAGCCGTCTCTTCGCTTGCGTTGATAAAACTAAACAAATAAAGTATCGTGCGGTAGGCAAAAACGCCCGGTATCATCGGCAGTAAGGCTGGAAAGGCGATGATTTCGGCTGGGGTTTTAGCGATTTTTGCTAAAAGCATACTCACGCAGCCTACCAAAAAAGCGGCTAAAAAAGTGGCGATGGCAAGGTTTGAAAAGCCAAAAAAGTCCGTCAAAACCAAGCGAAAACTATGCCCCATCGCCGCCACAAGGGCGGATAAAAACAAAATGCTCGTGGGCGGGTTTGACGCGTAAGCAAAGCCAAAGCTCACAAGCGCCGCAAAGAGCATATCCCACAAAATCGACTCTATCATTTTATCAACCTAAAATCGCCAAGGCTCAAAGTGATATAAACGCCTATGCCAACGCAGCTAACAAGCACTACCACGCTGATGATGCGGCTAATGCCCATTTGAATGTAGTTTTTGAGTATGTCGATGACTGAATTTATGAAAAAAACGCCCGGCGTGAGATACAAAATGCTTGCAGCAAGTGCTACTTCGCCCGTTTGCGTGAGCTTTAAATTCACGCCGATGAGCGCGATATACGATGAAACAAAGGCGCAGAGTATGTAGATAAGACGAATGTCAAGTTTAAAATACCTTGTCAGCAGGGTTTTCACGCTAGTGCCGATGAGTCCAGCTACCAGCACTACAAGCACCGTGCCAAAATCCCCGCCAAAAAGCTTGGAAAAACTTGCGTTTGCGATACTTTGCAAGATGATATACATATAAAAAGGGTGCTTTTCTTTCGCCACGAGCTTGGTAAAGCACCTTTTTGCCACGCGCAAATCGTGTATGTGGTCGTAAATCGCCCAGCTCAAACCGCTTAAATTTGAGATGAGCCGAAAATCCACGAGTGAGTATTTGTTTGTAACCAAATAAGTGCGTGAAATGGCGTAGTTGTCGGGGTTGACTATGTTTATCAGCGTGTGATTGAACGAAAAATTCAGGCTTATCTTGTAACCAAAGCTTTGCGATATGCGTTTAGCGCACCTATCCACGCGTGAGCTGTATGTGCCGATGCCTACCATTGTGGAGATATAATCAACGATAAAATTGCTAAACTCTTGTATATCGGGCTTTTGCATAAGGCTTTTGGGCTTTCCTTTGTGAATTTTCGCAGATTTTAGCGAATTTTTTTGAGTATTGTAACACTTTTTTGTGGCTTTTGGGCTGAATTTTTGAAAAATTTAGCTCTTTTTTGAAAAAAATTCAAAAAACCACACTTTTATCGGCATTGCTCGTATATAAATAAGTGCGAGAGCGCAAATTTCGCTCAAAAATTATGGCTTTGTTGCGTAAAAAGTCTTGCACATCGGCATTTTTAGCACACAAAATATCAACATTTTACCTTAAAAACAATCTAAATTTGTATGCTTTAAGCGTTCTTTAAAAGAATCAAGCGTATATTCTTTATCTACGATTGAAACTCCATTTTTATCATCAGTCATAATCATCAAAATTAAAAGCTCCCCATTTGACATCTTTACAAAATGATAGGTGCTTGTGGTTACGTTTGCGCTACCCTTTTTCAAATTTAAACATTCTTTACCTTTTAAGCTAAATTCGCTATAATCTCACAAAAAATTCGCATAAATTTAGGATAGCAATGCAAAGTATCATACTCGTAGGCAAGCCAAATGTCGGCAAATCAAGCCTTTTTAACAAAATCGCACGCGCAAGAGTAGCCATAACAAGCGACATAGCAGGCACGACACGCGACACAAACAAGCTTGAAGTAAATATAAATGGCAAAAAAGCCCTACTCATCGACAGCGGCGGGCTTGATGAAAGCGATGAGCTTTTTCGCGCCGTCAAGCAAAACACCCTAGCGCGTGCAAAGTCCGCTGACATAGTGCTTTATATGGTTGATGGCAAAAAATACCCTGATGATGAGGACAAAAAACTACTCTTTGAAATCCTAAAATTCAAAAAACCAACCGCCTTGGTGATAAACAAAATCGACAGCCAAAAGGACGAGCAAAGGGCTTTTGAGTTTGCTTCTTTTGGGCTTAAAGAGCTTTTTTTTATCTCAACAAGCCACGCCACAGGGCTTGATGAGCTTTATGGCTGGCTTGAAAAGCATTTAGATGAACCTTTTATCCTTGCTGATGAGAGCGAGAATTTAGAGGATTTTTTGCAAAACTATGATGAAAACGGCGAAAATGAGTTTAAATTTAAAAGCATTGACGAAAATGTCATCAAAGTAGGCATTGTAGGGCGCGTAAATGTCGGCAAATCAAGCCTTTTAAACGCCCTTGTGAAAGAAAAGCGAAGCGTGGTAAGTGATATAGCTGGCACTACCATAGACCCTGTCAATGAAAGCGTGTTTTACAAGGATAAAACCATAGAATTCATCGACACAGCTGGTATTAGAAAAAGAGGCAAAATAGCAGGACTTGAAAAATTCGCCCTTAACCGCACACAAAAGCTTTTAGAGCAAGCTCAAATCGCACTTTTGATTTTAGACGCAAGTGAGGGCTTTAATGAGCTTGATGAAAGAATCGCTGGGCTTATAGACAAGCATTATTTGGGCGTTATCATCGTGCTTAACAAGTGGGATATTAGTGATTTGGGCTTTGACAAGGTTTGCAAAGAGCTGAAATTTGAACGCTTTAAGTTTTTAGCCCACGCGCCCATCATCAGCATAAGCGCAAAAAGCGGCAAGCGCGTGAGCGTGTTGCTTGATAAAATTTTGGAAGTTTTTGCGAATTTCATTCAAAAAATCCCTACCGCAAGACTTAACGAGCTTATAAACACCGCGACAAAGGTGCATCCCTTGCCAAGTGATTTTGGCAAAGCCGTGAAAATCTACTACGCCGTGCAGTATGAATGCGCTCCGCCTAAAATCGCCCTTGTGATGAACCGCCCAAAAGCACTGCATTTTAGCTATAAACGCTATCTTGCTAACCAAATTCGCAAGGAATTCGCCTTTGATGGCGTGCCGCTTGTCATCGCAGCTCGAAAAAAAGGGCAAAAAGATGAGTAAAAATGTGATTTTCATCGGTTTTATGGGCTGTGGCAAAAGCACAGTTGCTCAGGCTTTGGCAAAGCAAATGAATGCTCATTTCATCGACACCGATGAGCTGATAAAACAAAGGCTAGGCAAGGAAATCAGCGAAATTTTTGCTGAATTTGGCGAGGATTTTTTTAGAAATGAGGAAAAAAAAATTGCGGGCGAAATTTCAAAGCTTAATGGCTATGTCATCGCAACAGGCGGGGGTTTTTACAAGGCTTTACAAAGGGATAAAAATTCTGTGATAATATATCTTAAAGCAAGTTTTGAATTTTTGCGACAAAGGCTTGATGAAAAGGCACTTAAAAAACGCCCACTCTTTGCAAACACCGAAAAAGCAAAGGCTTTGTTTGATGAAAGATTGAGCGAGTATGAAAAAAAGGCTGATATAATCATAAATATCGAGCAAAAAAGCGTAGAAAAGCTTGTTGATGAGCTGATAAAGGACTTAAAATGAGGGTTTTAACGGGACTGCAACCAAGCGGGGATTTACACATAGGCAACTATTTTGGCGCTATTGCCACGATGATAGAGGCGCAAAACAAGCAGGATATGTTTATCTTTATCGCAAACTACCACGCGATGACTTCAAGCCCGCCAAATTTAAACGAAAATACCTTAAAAGCGGCTGCTGCCTTTTTAAGTCTTGGCATAAACCCCGAAAAATGCACCTTTTGGCTACAAAGCGATGTCAAAGAAGTGCTAGAACTCTACTGGTTTTTATCACAACTCACGCCTATGGGGCTTTTAGAGCGCGCTCACAGCTACAAGGACAAGCTCTCAAAGGGCTTAAACGCCACGCACGGACTTTTCAGCTACCCTGTTTTAATGGCTGCTGACATTTTGCTTTTTAGTAGTGAGCTTGTGCCTGTGGGAAAGGACCAGGTGCAGCACCTTGAAATCGCGCGGGATTTAGCGGTGAAATTCAACGAAAAATTTGGCGAAACTTTCATCTTACCCAAGGCACAAGTGAGCGAGGAAGTGGCTGTTGTGGTAGGCACGGACGGCGCAAAGATGAGCAAATCCTACAAAAACACCATTGACATTTTTAGCAAGGCAAAGGACTTAAAGAAACAAATTTCTGCTATAATAACTTCAAGTGAGCCTTTGCAAGCCCCAAAAGAGTGGCGAGAATGCAATGTCTATAAAATAGCGCGGCTTTTTTTGGACGAGGCTGGGCAAAAAGCCTTGCAAGCTCGTTATGAAAAGGGCGGAGAAGGACACGGGCATTTTAAGGCGTATTTAAACGAACTTGTGGAGGATTTTTTTGCCCCAGCGCGTGAAAAATACGAAAATTTACTTAAAAATCCAAAGCAGATTGAGGAAATTTTGGAATTTGGCGCAAAAAAGGCGAAAAAAATCGCAGGGGAAAAAATGCAAGAAATTTATGCGAAAATAGGACTTTAAAGGGTTAAAAATGCTTGATTTAAAGCTTTTGGAAAAAGACTTTGACAGCGTTGCAGCGAAGTTAAAGGCAAAAAAGGTTGATGAAAATTTGCTTAAAAATTTGCAAATTTGCTTTGTAAATTTAAAAAAAGAACGCGCTAAACTTGAAGAAGCGCAAGCCTTTCAAAACAAGTTTTCAAAAGAGTTAGCAAGTGCGAGCGATAAAGAAAATTTAAAGGCAAAGCTTAATGAAAACAAGGCAAAAATCAACGAGCTGAATTCAAGGGTAAATGAAATTCAAAACGAGCTTTTAGAGCTTGCTCACAGCGTGCCAAATATCCCCGATGAGTGCGTGCCTGTTGGAGATGATGAAAATGACAATGTTGAGCTTAAAAAAGTAGGAGAGTTGCCAAAATTTGACTTTAAACCAAAAGAGCATTTTGAGCTGGGCGAAAAGCTTGGCTGGCTTGACTTTGTGCGTGGTGTGAAAATCGCTGGAAGTCGCTTTTGCGTGCTTAAAAATGAGGGCGCGAGATTAAGCCGCGCTCTTGTAAATTATATGATAGATTTTAACGCTAGTCGGGGCTTTGAGCTGGTAAATGTGCCTTTTATCGTAAATTCTACCACTATGTTTGGCACGGGACAATTACCAAAATTTAAAGATGATGCCTATAAAATCGAGGGTGAGGACAGCTATCTCATCTCTACTTCTGAAATTCCTGTAACCAACCTTTACGCTGATGAAATTTTAGCAAGTGAGAATTTGCCTATCAAAATGACTTGTTATAGTGCTTGCTTTCGCAAAGAGGCTGGCTCTGCTGGGCGCGATACAAGGGGCATTATAAGGCAGCATCAGTTTGAAAAAGTCGAGCTTGTAAGCATTACAAAGCCTGAGCAAAGTGAGAGTATTTTTGATGAAATGCTAGCTTGTGCGAGCGATTTGCTGACAAGTTTGGGGCTAGCGCACCGACAAATGCTTTTATGCACTGGAGATTTGGGCTTTTCAGCGGCTAAGACTATTGATTTAGAAGTGTGGCTAGCTGGGCAAAACAAATTTAGAGAGATAAGCTCCGTATCAAACTGCCGTGATTTTCAAGCAAGACGGGCTAAAATTCGCTTTAAAAATGAGCGGGGCAAAAATGAGCTTGTGCATACGCTTAATGGCTCGTCCCTAGCCGTAGGGCGCACGCTTGTAGCGATAATGGAAAATTACCAAGAAAAAGACGGCAGCATTCGCGTGCCTGACGCGCTTAGAAAGTATCTGTAAGGACAAAGATGGCAGAAGAGGTTGTTTTAGAAAAAACAAGCGAGCAAGACTCAGCAAGTGAAACTGCGCCCAAAAAGGACTGGAAAAAGGACGGCAGGCTTATCTTTGGCGCGGCGCTTTTAGCGGGCGTGGTGTTTTTGCTGATTACAACCTTGCTTTTTGAGAGTTTAACGGGCATAACGCCTAAAAATGTCATCATACCCACAGCCATACAAGCTGCCGAAGCGATGAGAGATGAAGAGAATTTCAAATTTGAGATGACAAAGATTGACGGAATGATACAAAAGGCAAACGCGCTTTATCTGCGTGGCGAAATGGAACAAGCCTTGAAAATTTACGAGCAAATCGCCGTTTATAGTGAGTCGCTGTCAAATTATAATTTAGGTGTTGCCAAAATGAATCAGCACGATTACAAGGACGCCTTAGAAAGTTTTAAAAAGGCTATTGAAAGCGGCGAAAACCAAACGGTCGCTGCCATAAATGCCGCCGTTTGCTCGCTTTATCTTAACGACAAGGCGAAATTTGATTATTATGTGGATTTAGCTTATGTGTATTTGCCAAACGAAAGCCGTTCGCAGCTTTTTAATTATTATTTGAGTTTGATTTATTATTACAAGGGCTTTTACCCCGAAGCCTTGCAAATGCTGCAAAAAATCGACAACGAAATTTACGCTGATAATGCTAAGTATTTAAGCGCAAAAATTTACGCTAAAATGGGGCTGAATGAGCGGGCTTTGCAGAATTTACAAAGGCAAGGCAGCTATGAAAGTAGCCTTTCTATGGGGCTTTTGTATGCAAGAATGGGCGATTATCAAAAGGCTATAAAGGCACTTGAACGCTCAATGAAAATCGACAAAGAAAGAAACGCAAGCATTGCTGCTTTGAATTTAATCGACTTAAAAGTAGGCAACTACCAAAGTATGCTTTACCGCACGAATTCATACTTTGGCGGGGAGGAAAATTTGATTTTGGACAGACACAAAATCAAAGTGCTCCTTAAAAAAGAGCTTTTAAACATACAGCTTGCGCAAAAAAACTTTGCTAAGGACTTTATGGCGAGCAAAAAAGAACAAGCGAATTTGCTTTTTTATTTCGCGCCTTATCAGGTTTTTGACACCAAACAAGCGGCAAACTACATAAACAAGGCAAATGTCAGCAACTACATACAAAAACAGCAAAACAACATAGCCCTTTTAAACGCTAGTTCCACACTCTCATCAGTAAATGTCAAGCTTTCAAAAATCATTTCAGGGGCTTTAAATCACAAGCTCAAAGAAGCCAACAAGGACTTTGAAAAGCTCTTAAAATCCTACACCGAACACAGCATTTTGCACTTTGATTTGGCTTTAAGCTACGCCCAACTGCAAAAATTTGACTTAGCCTACAAGCACTTTTCAACTTCTTATCATTTAGACTCTAAAAACTACGCTGCGGGCGCTTTTGCCGTGCTTGCGGGGAATTTAAGCGGTGCGGATACTCGGCGTTTGGTAAGTGAAATCAACGAAAATATCAGTTTAGAGACGAATTTTAATGGGCTGATTTATCAAAGCATTATTTCCTTTGCAAATGGCGATTATTTGGCGATGATGCCGTTTTTAGACAGCGAAGTGGCTGATGATTCTTTTAATCTCATCGTTAAAATCATCGCCGCTAAAAACAACAATTTACACAACCAAAGCGACAACTTAATAGCAAGGCTCAAAGACTTGTTAAATGATGATTTGCTGGCAAACATTTTGTATTTTAACGCCCGCAACTCAAATTTAAACATAAAAGAATACTCACAAAATGCGCAAATTTACTTTAAAGATATGAAAATCAACTACACAAATTTAGCAAACGGCGCAAATGTCGTGATGGACGATTATGTGGCTTTGATGCGAATTTGTGGCATTTTAAACCAAGAAAGGGATAAAATCAAACAAGTGCTAGCCGTGAGCCAAACAAGCGAAATAGGACTCATCACAATGCTTGCTTATATGAACCTTTACGCAGGACTTTTTGAAGAAGCTTACGGGCTTTATGACATTTTGATAAATGATTATAAGATAAAAGACTCACGCATTTACTTTCTCGCTGCCGTTTCAGCAGTGGGCGCAAACAACCCAAACACCGCCATAGCCTTGCTCGAACTTGCTAAGGTTGAAGACCCGTTTAACCAAGAAGCCACGCTTGCGCTTGCGCTTTTATACCACGAAGTGCAAAACTACGAACCAGCACTTTTTCAATACGGACGCGTGAGAAATTTCTTTCAAAGCGAGTTTTTTACCTTTGACTTGCAGGGCTGAAAATTCAAAGAAATTTAAGTTTTTTTACTCAGGCTTAAAAAAATTTGCAAAAATTCAGCCTTAGGTTAGCTAAATAATAATTTTTATTGATTATAATGCAAAAAGCGAAATTTAAATGTGAATTTTACACAAGAGAAAGGAAAGAAATGTTAGATTTAGCTATCATCGGCGGCGGTCCAGCTGGGCTTGCCGCAGGACTTTACGCCACGCGCGGAGGACTTAAAAATGTCGTTATGTTTGAACGGGGAATGCCCGGCGGGCAAATCACATCAAGTTCTGAAATCGAAAACTACCCAGGAGTAGCGCAGGTGCTTGATGGAATGTCCTTTATGGCGCCGTGGAACGAGCAGTGTATGCGCTTTGGCTTAAAGCACGAAATGACAGGTGTTGAAAGGGTTAGCAAAAATGCTGATGGCTCTTTTAGCATCTTTGTCGAGGGCGGCAAAGAGCAAAAAGCTAAATCCGTCATCGTTTGCACAGGCTCAGCCCCGCGCAAGGCTGGATTTAAAGGCGAAGATGAATTTTTTGGCAAAGGTGTCAGCACCTGCGCCACTTGCGATGGATTTTTCTACAAAAACAAAGAAGTAGCCGTGCTTGGAGGCGGCGACACAGCCATAGAAGAGGCGCTTTACCTTGCAAATATCTGCACCAAAGTGCATATAATCCACCGCAGAGACGAGTTTCGCGCCGCACCAACCACGCTTGAAAAGGCGCGCAAAAACGCTAAAATCGAATTCATCACAAGCGCGTTGATAGACGAGGCTTATGGCGATAGCAGCGGGCTTTTGGGCGTAAAAGTTGGGCTAAAAGACGGCTCAAAGCGGGATTTAAAGGTGCCGGGGATTTTCGTCTTTGTGGGGCTTGATGTGCGAAATGAGGTTTTAAAGCAAGCAAATGGCGAATTTTTGTGCGCTATGGAGCAAAACGGGCAAGTGAGCGTAAATCTTAAAATGCAAACAAATGTCGCTGGGCTTTTCGCGGCTGGGGATTTGCGCCAAGATGCGCCAAAACAAGTAGTGTGCGCCGCTGCGGACGGAGCTGTCGCCGCACTTTCAGCGATAAGCTACATAGAGAGTTTGCACTAAAATGAGCGTTTAAGGCGCATTTTAAAGTGAAATTTAGCTTTTAAAGTGTGATTTGTAAGCGTGGTTATCATCATCGCAAGCGTAGCACAGCCACGAACTTGTCAGCTCTTGCGATGACAAAATGTTTTTTGCATTTTGCTAGATATTTATGAGTGATTTGTAAGTATGATTGAACTGGCTATTGAGTCTAAAAACAGCACAAGGAATTAAAAATGATTAAACTCTCATCATCACAGACAATCTGCTTAACGCCCCTTGCGATGAGCGTATTGACAAGCTTTATATCCAAATGCTTTTAACAAGCAATAAACTCCACAAGCTCGTCTAAATTCACGCTTTACTTTTATCACGCTTATGTCAAAACTCTCATCAAAGATAAGCAAACTTTGCTGCAAGGCGTTAGATTTGATTTCAAGTGCTTTTATAGCCTTGTGATGAAACTCTGTTTTGCCTTGAATTTAAAAAAGCTTTGAAAGGGTTCAAATGCCAAAAGCCTTCAAACTTTTGAGAGTTTTGGGACTTACTCATTCTTTAAGAGTTTTTGCCCTTGCTAAAAACCTTAAATTTCCAAGCTTTTTCCAAACCTAGCACGATTCTAGCTGATTTCAACAAAAAAATCCTGTGTGTTTGTTATATAATATCGAAAAATTTAGCATTTTTTCAATTCACTTTCGCATACTTATAATAAGCCGCGCAAGCTCCCTCGCCTGATACCATACAGCTGCCTATGGGGCTTTTGGGCGTGCAAGCCTTGCCAAAAACCTTGCATTCATAAGGCTTTGCAAGTCCTTTTAAAATTTGAGCGCATATACAAACCTTGCTTTCGCCTTTACTCACCACAGCGCAGTCAAAGCGTTTTTCGGCATTTAGCTCGTCAAATTCAGCCCTTAATCTCAGTCCGCCATTTTTGATAAAGCCAAGTCCGCGAAATTCAAAATCACAAGGCTCAAAATACCTACTCACCATAGCTTGCGCCTTTTTGTTGCCCTCTTTGGTAACGGCACGGGAGTATTGATTTATCACTTCAAATTTGCCATCATTGCACTGCCTAACGCATTCTAACACGCTTTGCATAATATCCACAGGCTCAAAACCGCTCACCACAATGGGCGTTTTGAAACAAGCCGCCAAAGGCTCGTATATCTTGTATCCTGTGATGACACTTACATGAGATGGTCCTAAAAAGGCATTTATCTTTGCTTCACCGCTTTGCATTATCGCATTTATAGGCTCTGGCACGACTATGTGATTTATGTGAAAAAAGACATTTTTTAGCCCCCTTTCAAGCACCTTTTCAAGCAAAAGCGCGCTCATCGGCGTGGTAGTTTCAAAGCCTATGGCGTAAAAAATTATGTTTTTATCAGCATTTTGCGTGGCGATTTCTAGCACTTCAAGGGGCGAGTAAAGGGCGCGCACATCAGCACCTTTGGCGCGTAGTTCTAGCAGTGAGATAGTGCTTCCTGGCACTCTCAACAAGTCTCCAAGCGTGCAAAAAATGGTGTTTGGCATACTTGCAAGCTTTATCGCCATATCAATGCGAGCGCGTGGCATCACGCACACAGGGCAGCCCGGTCCGTGTATGAAATTGACATTTTTTGGCAAGATGGACGGCAGGGCAAATTTCATAATGCTGTGCGTGTGTCCGCCACAAATTTCCATTATGTTTATGGGGCTTTGCGCTTCTTTTTCGATAAGCCTTGCGTAGGCTAAAATGGTATCTTTGTCCCTAAATTCATCGATAAAATTCATTTTTTGCCTTTATTTTATATTTTGGTGTAAATTTTGCACACTTTTGACAAAGCATAACTTCTCTTTGTATTTTTAGATAAATCTACAAATTTTTAGTATGGATTTTAAAAATTTACTCAAAATTCGCGGATTTGTAGTTTATCTTTCTAATAAAAATAAATACTCTTTGTGCGTGTTATCATCATTTACCCACTCATAGCTCCACCGCATCGCACTCATCACATTTTTTTTATAATCAATCTCGCACGCATCTAAAAGTCGCCCATTTAGGCTAATAATTTCTTGCAGTTCTTGTTTGCTTGCACGTCCACCAGAGCTGTATGAGAGCAAGATATAGTGTGCATTTGTGTTAGCAATAAGCCGCTCAATCGCCCTCATAGCGATAAATTTATTACTTTCGTCTCTTTTAAATTCCTCAAATATACACGGAAATGCTGTATCTCGTGAGTCTTCACGGCGATTTGCCTTACCAAAAACGCGTGGTTTATCGTTTAAAATCACACTTTTATAAAAATGATAATATGCCTTATAACGCACACGGCTAGGGGGCATTTTTTCATTATTTGAACCATAAGGCGGGTCAAAATACACTAAATCATAAAAGTTTGTTATAGCTTGAAAAGCATCGCTTTTTATTACACGATTTTGAGTTTTTGGCGCAAAACGGCGTGGAAGTCTCAAAAAAAGGTCATTATAAGAGCGTTTGCACCAGCCAGAAAGGTAAGAAGCATAATGTCCCAAAGTGTTATCCACACAATCAAGTGCTAAAATAAGGCTTGTTAAAAGCACGGCTTTGTCTGTGAAATTTAGGTCAAATTCATCAATTTTGTCGCGAATAGCGTCAAGTTTCATCGTGTTTTTAAGTTGAAATGGTCGTTTGCCAGCCTCATTTTCTCCACCATAATGCTGTGAAAACCAGCCAAAAGTGCCTTTTAGCGAGTTAAGTTCATCTATGAATTTTTGATAAAACTCATTTGGTTTTGTTGAAAGCAAATAACAATGCCCAAAAATTTCCGAATACTCTGCTATGTCATTTGCACTTGTATCAAAGCCAAGTTGAGAAAATGCTTGTGCTACACGCGTTGTGCCACTAAAAGCATCAAGTGCTGTGCGAATTTTGAGTCCATTGATGATTTGGATAATGTGCGGTAGAATTTTTAATTTTGAGCCAACATATTTTATGCCCTCAGTTTGTGGCACTTGTAAATCATCGAAAAGACTTGTTTGCGGAGTTTGCACACGCATTAAAATTGATTTTTGCTGTGTGCTAGACATTTTTGCCTCGTTTCAAGTCATCAATATCGTTTTGTAAAATCAAATTTGCTTGTTCGTGTCCCTTTTTAGTGCTGTTTAAAGCCAAACAAAAGAGTTTTACTAGCGCAACATTATGTTCATAAGAAAGCCAACCTGTAAGGCTTTTAAAATAAGTATTTGCGTGAATAGTATGTATCCAAAAGCCTCTTTGTAACGCATTTGCCGCCGCACCGCCATAACGCACCTCGCAAATATAATTTCCATCTTTATCGATAAATATATAAATAGGGTGTTTGCGACCCTTTCCTTCGACAATGTTTTTGCTTGCGCTATCGTATTTATATCCCTCATCTATGCGTAAAATTTGTGTTGTGTTTTGGTGCATTTTTTCAAAATCAAATACCATTATATTGCATTCTTTTAGGGCTTCGCGATAGATAAGTGGCATTAAATTTAATGAATTTAAAGATGAAAATTCTTTTGAATTTAAAATTTCTTTTATCTCTTTTGGAGAAATGATACTCTTACCATATTTTGATAACTTTGGAAACATTAAGCCATCTTTGTCAGTAGAAAGTTGCAAAGGTCCATCACCGTATGCTTTAAGACTAACAGGAATTTGTATCTTTGTCAGTTCATTGATGATTACAATATCCTCTTCGTGTTCTTTGGCACGAAACAAATCCTTGCCCGTGTGTTTAGCGTTGAAATCATACATAAATTGATTAACAAACTCGGTAATGCCTATCTCTGCTAAGTCGCCGTGTGTTTTGTTGCCGACAAGTCGCATAGTAAAGATATTTGAAAGTGTGTTTATAATCAAATCTCTTCTTTTGTCAAGTAAGAGTTTAAAACGCGCCAAAAAATCATTGTAGGGCATACTTATCCTTTTTTTATCTCTAATATATTTTTTGCACTTAATTTAATCACAATTTTATTGTAGATTATCAAAAAGCCGTGAATTTTTAAAATTTTATAATTTAAAATTACACCACAAATTTACAAACAAAATACAAAAATTCAATTCAAACCTCAAAAAGCAAAAATTTATGAATTTTTACAAAAAATTCACGCAAAATTCAGCCCTTACTCAACGCATTTAAGCCCAAATCGCCCTCATTTTCGGCTATGTCGCCATTTTGCATAGCCTTAACTATGCCCTTGTAAGTTTTTATGCTTTCAAGCGCGAATTCCTTGTCGATTTTTTCCATAGCCACGCCCACATGGATAAGCACGAAATCCCCAACCTTACAAGGCTCGCTTATCAAATCCAAGCTCACGCGCCTTTTCACGCCCAAAGTTTGCACCAAAGCGTTGTTTAGCTCATCGATTTCTAAAATTTCAGACGGGATTGAAAGGCACATCAGCAAAGCTCCTTTTTAAGCTGCAAAAATTTAAGCCACAGCTCTAAATTTGTGCCACTTTTTGCATCTAAAACGATGATATCCACTTTTGGATTGAGCTTTTTGCACTCTTTTGTGGCTTTTTCCGTGTCAAAATCAAAATGAGCGGCTAAATCAGCCTTTGAGATGACGACTAAATCAGCCTTGCGAAACATTACAGGGTATTTGGCTGGCTTGTCATCGCCCTCAGTTACGCTTAAAAGCACGACATTTAAATGCTCGCCCAAGTCGTAGCTGGCTGGACACACGAGATTGCCGACATTTTCGATGAAAAGCAAGTCCGTATCGCCTAAATTTAAGTGGTGTAAGGCATTATGCACCATAAAAGCGTCCAAATGACAGCTTTGTCCTGTGGTGATTTGATAAGCATTTGCACCCATTTGGCGCACTCTTTTGGCGTCATTTTCGGTTTCTAAATCGCCCTCTATCACGCTAATGCCGAATTTTCCTTCAAAAGCTTTGATTGTAGCTTCTAAAAGCGTGGTTTTGCCACTGCCCGGCGAACTCATTAAATTGAGACAAAGCACGCCATTTTCATTAAAATGCTCCCTGTTGTGATGAGCTTGTGCGTCATTTTTACTCAAAATCTTGCCGATAACCTCGATAGTCTTTTGCTCAGTAAGAGTAGGGTGAGCGTGAGAATGCTCGCCGTGAGTATGCGCGTGAGCGTGTTCGTGCGCGTGGCTGTGATGATGAGTGTGTTCGTGATTGCCCAAATCACCGTGTGAGTGAGTGTGTTCGCCGTGTTCGTTTAAATTTATACTGCAACCGCAATCTTTACACATTTTTGTCCTTTGTTTTTTGCCTTTGATTATAGCGAAAATTTAGCAAATTTTACTTAAATTTTTGTGCTTTGCCTTTCATTAACCTAAAAAGTGCATAATTACACGAAATTTACTTTTAAAGGATAAAAGATAAAAAATCTTACTAAAATCAGTGTAGAGGCAAGTGTTGTGAGTGCTATAAATGTAGCAAAAGTAGGCGTAGCAAGTGCCTTAATCGGTGCTGGGTTATTTTTGAGTGCTTGTGGGGGCGATAGCCCTAAAATTGATGACAAAGTTTCAGCTCTACTGAAAGAAAAATACCCTGACGCTCAAATTTTAAGCTTTACAGAAGCTGAAAAAGAGCTTGGTTTGACAAACAAAGAGTGTTTAAATATCAAAAAAGAAGGTTGGATTTCAGCAGCCACGCGTTTTGTAAAGATGGCAGATGGGCAATTTATGGTTTTATCTGTTTTAGTTGATAGCAACGGCAAACTTTCAATGGTTGATAAGGAATACACGCTTGATATGTTTAAGCAATTAAAGCCTAATTGTTTTTAACCGCGCTATTAAAGGGCTTTAAGCCCTTTAATCCTAAATTTTAAGCTCACTATATTCAAAATAAGGCTTTATCATCTTTATGCTTTTAAGGCTTTTGTCGTTTTCTAGGGCGATGAATGAGTTTTCTTTGTAAAAATTTATGACTCTATCATCATTTACGGAATCAATTAGCACAAAACGCCCTTTTAAGCTATCTTGCGATTTATCGATAATACTTAAAGCATCATCAAGCAAAAAACTACCGATTTTTTCTTTGCAAATATCGCTTTTGCCAAGCTGTGCGATGAGATAACAAGGAATAGATAAAATTTCATTCGTGTAGCCGTCCAAAAATACAATCGCTTCATCACTCAAAGTATCAGTTAATAAGGATTTGATACCAAGCGTTATATAAGCAGCCACGCTTTTATCGGCATTGCTCACATATAAATAAGTGCAAGAGCGCAAATTTCGCTCAAAAGTAATGGCTTTGTTGTGTAAAAAGTCTTGCACATCGGCGTTTTTGGTGCAAACAAAGGTTTTTAAGAGCTTTTTGATTTGATTTGTAGATTTGTTAGCAAGTAAATCTGCAAGTTTAAAACGAGAATATAAGCCGTCAAATTCTTGCTTTATCATTCATAGGCTTTCATCAGCTCATCAATAGACATTTTATTTTTGCGATTAGGCGCACTTTTAAGCTTTGGGCGTTCATATTTGTTAAAATGCTCAACTCTTTTGCGATTTTCCTCTGAAAATGCTTCTTTAACGAGTCTATCGCAGTCTTTGCCCACAAGTCTTATCGGTTTTATCAAGGCTTCTGTCATCGTTTATCCTTTCTTTTAGCTTTAAATCGGCATTATAACAAAAATTTGTAAATACCTTAAAAATTCAAGCCAAAAGCTAAATTTTAGGCAAAATGCTTAAATTCAAGCTCAAAACGGCCAAATCGCTTCAAAAAAGCGCGTTCCCCACGGCTTTTTGGTGCTTGTTGCCACATCGCCTTCGGTTTTGTAAAGGATTTTCGCATCGGCTATGTAGCGGCTATCTATGGTGTTGTCCTGCCCTATGTCATAAGGGCGTATCACGCCCGAAAGCTGGATAATCTGCTTTTCGCCGTTGATGAGTAGCTCGCGCGAACCCTCTATAAAGTAGTTTCCGTTGGATAAAATCTTTATCACTCTCGTTGAAACGGTGGTGTTAAAGCTCTCATTTCGTGTCTGTGCGCCCGTGCCTGTGTAGTTGGCACTTGAATTTGTTTGAAAGCCTATGTTTGAGTAGTTTGAAATGTTGTTTGCGACATTTGCAAGCTGTCCGCCCGCTGTGAGCGTGCCTCCGCTTAAATTTGAAGTGTTGTTTTTGGACGATGAGCGGTTAGCCTGCGTGCTTTGCGAAGTGCTTTCTTGTATAACAACGGTTACTAAATCATTGACATTCATCGCCTTTTTATCAGAAAACAAAGGGTTATCGCCCTTGCCAAAAAGCGAACCGGGCGCGGTTTGGATATTATCACTTTGCTTTGGGGGCAGTTCCTCCACATAAGCAGGCGGTTTCATACTAATCTCTGGCTCGGTGCTTGCCCCGCAACCTGAAAGTGCAAAAAGTAACACAAAGAGTAATAAAACTTTCATTTTTTGTCCTTATTTAACTAAATTTCAGTTTTAACCTGTAAAATAACTTTAAGCAATTAAAGTTCCAACTTTGATTTTAAAAGGAGAAACGATGAAAAGTTTGTATGTTCTAGTCCCTGAAAATGCGGCGCAGTGGCAGTTTGGGCAAGAGCGTGTCATTAAGGATTTGCTCGCAAAGCACCAAAATTCCACGCTTTTGAGCCTTAAAGGCGCAAAAAATGACGCTTTAAAGGACAAAGACGCCTTTTTTCGCAAGCTCATAGGCGATTTTGAGCGTTTAAAGGCTGAATTTGACTTTGTTTTGATTGAGGGCGATACTTCTTTTGGGGTTTTGGGGGATTTTGAATTCGCCGCTCGTATCGCAAAAGAGCTAAATACGCCTATTTTAGCCCTAGTGAGCGAAAACGACAAGGACAAAGCAAGCGCTTACTTGCAAGAAAAATTGCAAAATCGCCCATTTTTAGTGGCAAGCAAAGAGAGCGATTTGAGCGAGATTAGCAAGCTTAAAAATTATGATTTTCTCACTCCAAACCGCTTTGGCTACGAGCTTGCCCAGCGTGCTAAAAAGGACAAAAAAATCGTTGTCCTACCAGAAAGCGATGACGAGCGCATTTTGCAAGCGGCAAATGTCTTGCTAGCGCAGGATTTAGTGGATTTGATACTGCTTGGCGATGAGAGTGAAATTCAAACAAAAGCCACAAATTTAGGCTTAAATTTAAGCAAGGCAAGAGTAATGAACCCCGCAAATTCGCCCTTGCTTGCTGAATTTGCCAGCACGCTTTATGAGGCGCGCAAGGCAAAGGGGCTAAGCGAAGATGAGGCGCAAAGGCTTGTTAAGGACAGGACTTATTTTGGCACGCTTTTGGTGCATACGGATAAGGCGCAAGCTATGGTGAGCGGGGCTAGCACAACCACAGCTGAAACCATTCGTCCTGCCTTGCAGCTTATTAAAACAAAAAGTGGCGTTAGCACGGTGTCTGGGGCGTTTTTTATGAGTTTAGAGGACTCTGTGCTGCTTTTTGCGGATTGTGCAGTTACGCCAAACCCCACGCCACAGCAGCTTGCTGAAATCGCCTTTTCAAGCGCGATGAACGCAAAAGCCTTTGGCTTTACCCCGCGCGTGGCTATGCTTTCTTACTCCACAGGCGCAAGTGGCAGTGGCACAAGCGTAGAAGCCGTAAAAGAAGCAGTGGCAATCGCTCAAAAATACCCCGATTTGCTTGTCGATGGACCGCTACAATTTGACGCTGCTATCGATGCGCTCACCGCAAAGAGCAAAATGCCAAATTCCAAAGTCGCAGGGCAGGCAAATGTCTTTATCTTTCCTGATTTAAACGCCGCAAATATCGCTTACAAAGCCGTGCAACGCACCGCAAACGCCATTGCCATAGGTCCTATCTTGCAAGGGCTTAAAAAGCCTGTGAATGATTTAAGTCGTGGCTGTTTGGTTGAAGACATAGTAAATACCGCGATTTTAAGCGCGATTCAAGCACAAATTTAAAGGAGAAAAAATGAAAATTTTAGTTTTAAATTCAGGTTCAAGCTCCATAAAATTCAAGCTTTATGATGACAAAACGCCCATTGCCAGCGGTTTAATCGGCAAAATCGGCGAGCACAGCTCAAAAATCGAGCTTAAAAATCTCACCAACAACAAGCACGCCCACCGTGATGAACCCGTGCCAAATCATCAAGCAGGCGTGAAAATCATCAACGAATTCTTGCACCAAACGGGCTTGGTGCAGGATTTAAGCCATTTAGATGGCTGCGGACACCGCGTGGTGCACGGCGGCAAAAACCTTACAAAGCATTGTCTCATCGACACCAAAGTGCTTAAAGAAATCCGCCGCGTTGGCGTTATCGCCCCCTTACACAACCCAGCGCACCTTGTAGGAATGAAAGCTATGCTCGAAGTAGCGCCAAATGTGCCAAATGTCGCTGTGTTTGACACGGCTTTCCACGCCACTTTGCCAGACTATGCTTATATGTATGCCTTGCCTTATGAGTTTTACAAGAAAGAGGGCATACGCAGATACGGCTTTCACGGCACTTCGCACTCTTATGTGAGTAAAAAGGCGGCTGAATTTTTGGGGATTAAACTTGCTAAATTCAACGCCATTAGCCTGCATTTAGGCAACGGAGCTAGCGTTTGTGCCATAGAAAATGGCAAAAGTATCGACACTTCTATGGGCTTTACGCCGCTTGAAGGGTTGATGATGGGGACAAGGTGCGGCGACATAGACCCTGCCATCATCTCGCATTTGGTGCGCATAGCTCATCTTACCACAGAAGAACTTGATGTGATGATGAACAAAAAGAGCGGATTTTTAGGCATTTGCGGGCATAATGACCTGCGTGATGTGATGACGCACATAGAAAAAAAGGACAAAAAAGCAGAACTTGCCCTAAATATGTATGTTTATCGTTTAGTAAAATACATAGGGGCGTATTTTGCGGTGCTTAATCGCACGGACGCACTGATTTTCACAGCAGGTGTGGGCGAAAATTCAGCCCAGCTACGAAAACTCGTGTGCGAAAAGCTTGCTCATCTTGGCTTTGAGCTTGATGAAAGCGCAAATAATAGCACTTGCGGAGCTATTGCTACCATAAGCACGCTTAATTCAAAGCACAAAATCCTTGTCGTGCCGACAGATGAAGAGCTTGAAATAGCTTTGGTTACTGAGAATTTAATCAAACACACCAGCAAATAAGGCTTTTGCCTTATTTGCCTAAAAGTGCCATTATAAAGCCCTTTGAGCGCAATAAGCGCATAAAATTTAGCAAAAATAACAAAAAATTAGATTTTTTAGGGTATAATTGTCCTCTTTTATTTAAAAATTTTAAGGAAGTGTATGAATCAAAGTGCGCAAAAACCGCTAACACTTGGCATTGACATAGGCTCAACAACCGCTAAAATAGCACTTTTAGACGGCGATGAGTTGATTTATAAAAGGTATGAGCGCCATTACGCAAAGGTGCGCGAAAAGGCGGCTGAGCTGGTGCAGGATTTGCAAGGCATTATCGGCGAGCGTGAATTTAAAGTAGCGTTGAGTGGCTCGGCGGGCTTTGGCATTTGCAAGGCTGTGGGGATTGATTTTGTGCAAGAAGTTTTTGCCACAGCAGAAGCGGTTAAATTTTTAGAACCTGACACGGACGCTGTCATCGAACTTGGTGGCGAAGATGCGAAAATTTTATTTTTAAGCGGTGGCACAGAGGAGCGAATGAACGGCTCTTGCGCTGGTGGCACGGGCGCATTTATCGACCAAATGGTAACCTTGCTCGCCATAAGCGCACAAGAATTCGATGAACTCTCACTTCGCCACAAAAAACTCTACCCTGTGGCAAGTCGTTGCGGCGTTTTTGCTAAAACCGATGTGCAACCGCTCTTAAATCAAGGCACAAACAAAGAAGACATAGCCGCGAGTATCTTTCAAGCGGTTGTGGATCAAACCATAAGCGGGCTGGCACAAGGGCGCAAAATCGCGGGCAAGGTGATGTTTCTGGGCGGACCGCTCTTTTTTTACAAGGGCTTGCAAGAGCGATTTAAAGAGACTTTGAGCGCAAATTCAACCGATGAAAAGCCCTTTCGTGCGGTTTTCCCTGAGTATGCGCAATACTCAGTCGCCATAGGCGTGGCAAGGTGCGCTAGAAATTCAAACAAAAGTTTTTCGTGCAAAAATTTACTGCAAAAGCTTGAAGAGTCCAAAAATACAAGCTCTCGCAACAAATACTTGGAGCCGCTTTTTAAAGATGAGAGCGATTTTAAGGACTTTTTAGCGCGCCACGAAAGCGCAAGTGTCGATGAGATAGACATAAAAACCGCATTTAAGCAAAATGGGGGCGAAAAAATCGCCACTTATCTTGGCATTGATTGCGGCAGCACCACGACAAAGCTTGTTTTGCTTGATGATAAAAACCGCATTTTGTATCAGTTTTACAACTCAAATCAAGGCAACCCCGCAAGTGTCATCAAAGAGCAGCTGGCGCACATTTATGCTGAATTTAGCGAGCAAATCATCATCAAGGGAAGCGCGGTTACGGGGTATGGCGAAGAGCTTATCAAGGCTGGATTTTGCCTAGATGCGGGGCTTGTGGAGACTATGGCTCACTTAAAAGCCGCTCAGCACTTTAATCCACGCGTGGATTTCATCATTGACATAGGCGGGCAGGACATTAAGTGCTTTTTTATCCGCCAAAACAACATAGACTCCATTATGCTCAATGAAGCGTGTTCGAGTGGCTGTGGTAGCTTTATCGAAACCTTTGCGCGCTCTATGGGTTACGAAGTGGCTGAATTCAGCAAGCTAGGGCTTAACTCCAAAAGCCCTGTGGAGCTTGGTTCGCGTTGCACAGTTTTTATGAACAGCTCTGTAAAAGAGGCGCAAAAAGAGGGTGCAAATATCGAGGACATAAGCGCTGGGTTATCGATGAGTGTCGTTAAAAACGCGATTTACAAGGTGATTCGCGCCAAAGATGCTGATGATTTGGGGCGTGAGATAGTGGTGCAAGGCGGGACTTTCTTAAACAACGCCGTTTTGCGTAGCTTTGAAAAAGAAATCGCACGCAATGTCATTCGCCCTAAAATCAGCGGGCTTATGGGCGCATTTGGGGCGGCTTTATACGCAAAAAGCCTAAATTTAGAGCGTTCAAGTATCATTTCAGCGGGCGAGCTGGCGAATTTTTCTCACAGCGCGATAGCGACAAACTGCAAAATTTGCGGCAACAACTGCAACCTAACCATAAACAAATTCAGCGGCGATGGCACTTCGCGCAAATTTATCTCAGGCAACCGCTGCGAAAAGCCACTTGGCGTGAAAAAACAAGCCGCATTGCCTAATATATATGAGTATAAGCTGCAAAGGCTTAAAGACTTGATAAACTACAAAATTTACAACAAACCCGCTAAACCACGCGGTAAAATCGGCATTCCACTAGGGCTAAATATGTATGAGAACCTGCCTTTTTGGCACTCTCTCTTTACTGCACTTGATTATGAAGTCGAAGTTTCCACTATCAGCACGCGCAAAACCTACGCCAAAGGGCAATACTCCATACCAAGCGACACGGTGTGCTACCCTGCAAAGCTAATGCACGGGCATATCGAGGACTTGCTTGAAAGGGGCGTGGGGACGATTTTTTATCCTTGCCACAGCAACGGCTTTGAAAGCAGCACAAAGCACGAAGACACAAGCACTCGCAACTACAACTGCCCCGTAGTCGCCTACTACCCAGAGCTTTTAAGCAAAAATGTCGATAAACTCCGCTCTGTTCGCTTTTTGTATCCTTATTTTGGGCTTCATCAAAAGAGTGATTTTTACAAAAAAGCCACGCCTTTTTTCACCAAAGAACTGCCGCTTGCGCCCAAATCAGCGTTTAGAAAGGCACTGAGCGCGACAAGCGTGATTTTTGGAGTTAAAAACGCAAGGACACTTAAAAAAAGCGTGAATTTTAAGGCAAATTCAGCCTTAAATTCAGCACAAAATGCAAAAGAAATTTTGCGTTTGAATTTAACGCCAAATTCTAAGGCAAATTTAGACAAAAACTTGAATTTAAGCTCAACAAACACAAATTCAAAAGCAAATTCAGCCCTAAATTTCAGCTCAAATTCAGCTCAAAAGGTTGATAAAAAGCCAAAATTAAAGCTTTTAAAACAAGCCAAAACACTCTTTAAAAACGAAGGCAAAATCTCCAAAAAAGCCTTTCACAAGGCACTTGACATAGCTTATGCTTTTCGCGAGGAATGGCTAGATGACATAAAGGCGCAAGGCGAGGCGATTTTAGCGCAGGTTAAGGCGCAAAAGCTCAAAGCCATCGTGCTTTGCGGGCGTCCTTATCACATAGACCCTGAGATAAATCACGGCATAGACAAGCTCATCAACTCTTTGGGCTTGGTTGTGCTGAGCGAGGACAGCATCGCGCACCTAGCAAAGGCTGAAAATTTGCAGATTTTAAATCAATGGAGCTACCACTCACGCCTATACAACGCCGCTGAACTCGTGTGTGCGTGCGAAAATATCGAGCTGGTGCAGCTTGTAAGCTTTGGGTGCGGCATAGACTCCATCACCACAGATGAGGTGCGTGCGATTTTGGAGCATAAGGGGCGATTTTACACTCAGCTTAAAATCGATGAGATTTCAAATTTAGGCGCGGTAAAGATTCGCATTCGCTCGCTTTTAGCGGCGATGGAGGAAAGGCTGGCTCAAAAAAACAGCGTTGAAGCTGGTGTGAGCGAGCTTAAAATCGATTTTGACAAGGCAAAATTCAGTCAAGCCACTAAAAAAGGAAAAAAATGACACAAAAAATCAAGCAAGACAACCTTTTCGCAGGTCCTAGCGAGGTGTGGGAGGCTTTGCCAAGTCCCTTGCAGGCTATCAAAGAAAATGCGCCCACGATTTTACGCGCTATCGAGGACAAGGCACAAGCTCCCAAAAACGCTATAAAGGCGTTTAAAAAGGTAGCACTTGCGCCAAATGACGACAAAGCTAAGATTTGGAGCGACAAAAAAGAAATTTGCGCAAATTCTCAATACCAAATTTTTCCACAAGCACAAAGCAGTCGCGAGCTTATCAAAGCCCCATTTACTAAGGCGATGAAAGCCACGCACACGATTTTAGTGCCGACAATGCTTCCTATCCACTTTCGTTTTTTAGTGAAAATCCTACAAAATCACGGCTACAAGGCTGAGCTTTTGAAAAACCACGGCAAGGGCGTAGTCGATGAGGGCGTGAAAAATGTGCATAATGACACTTGCTACCCCGCCTTGCTTGTTATCGGGCAGATGATAGACGCGTTAAAAAGCGGCGAGTGGGACTTGCATAAGGTTGCCTTGCTTATCACGCAAACGGGCGGGGGGTGTCGCGCGAGCAACTACATACACCTTTTGCGAAAGGCGCTTGTCAAGGCTGGCTTTGGCTTTGTGCCTGTCATATCGCTGAATTTTAGCGGTTTGGAGGCGGACTCTGGCTTTGAAGTGAGCAAGGAAATGCTTAAAAATCTGCTTTCAGCCGTGATTTATGGGGACTTGCTGATGTGCATTTCAAATCAATGCAAGCCTTATGAGCTTAACAAAGGCGATACGGACAAAATGCTCAGCCGCTGGGTAGAGCGCATTTGCGACCCAGCTACAAACGAGGGCTTGCGTGAATACAAGGCTTTAAAACGCGACACAAAGGCGATTTTAAAGGACTTTGCGAGCATTCCTATGAAACACGAAAAAAAGGTAAAAGTAGGCGTAGTGGGCGAAATTTACATTAAATTCTCTCCACTTGGCAACAACAACCTTGAAGATTTCTTGCTTGATGAGGGTTGTGAGGTGGTAATCCCGGGCTTTTTGGACTTTGCGCTTTATTGCATCAACGACACGCTCATCGAGGGCAAGCTTTACGGGGGTAAATTCAGCACAAAGCTCATCTACAAGCTGGTGTATTGGTATTTTCTCAACAAACAAAAAGATATGATAAAAGCCATCAAAAAACACGGCGTTTTCCGCGCCCCGACAGCCTTTAACCACACCAAAAGCCTTGCCAAAGGCTATGTGAGCGAGGCGATGAATATGGGCGAGGGCTGGCTACTCACGGCTGAAATGCTTGAACTCATCTCACAAGGCGTGGGCAACATAGTTTGCACTCAGCCTTTTGGGTGCTTGCCAAACCACATTGTCGGGCGCGGTATGATGAAAGTCATCAAAGAACGCAACCCGCAAAGCAACATAGTTTCGATAGACTACGACCCGGGCGCAACAAAGGTAAATCAAGAAAACCGCATAAAACTAATGCTCTCAAACGCCAAAAAAGAGCTGGCAAAAGAAGCTTTGGGGTAAATAGAGACTTGCGGTTTTGTGATTTTAGATTTGCTTGTTAAGGGCTGATTGCGCTTTGCGTGGCTTTGCGAGCAAATTTTGAAAAAATGCGTGATATATCATCTTTGCGAAGCCGTTTCCATAAAAACGGCGTGGCAAGCCATAATCAAAAAAAAGCAAACTTTGCCATAAAAATTCAAGCAAAAGCCCTAAATTCTGTCAAACTGACTTGTTTTTTGTCATACTATAAAATTTTATCAAAAATCACGATATGTTGTAGCAAATGCACAAGAATTCATCTCAAAGCATTGCTATGATGAAGTTTGATGGACTTTAAAA